>Ga0075423_10000178_pt1 | contig 44204 bp, 52 predicted proteins | sample SoiMethybrSBSTD2_FD_80114 | JGI IMG/M metagenome (GOLD analysis project Ga0075423, IMG submission 80114) | Bulk soil microbial communities from a Populus tree surrounding site in Tennessee, USA - Soil MetaG P. TD hybrid SBSTD2 | ecosystem: Environmental > Terrestrial > Soil > Tree plantation... | reverse complement strand
GCATATCATTGAGAGGAAGAATACCTAAAGCGATATGGGAATGTAAAGATTTCTCTTTGACTTTCTTTGGAATCTATGTGATTCGGTTCCTTGACGTAAAACTATAGCGGTTACTCGTCCGACAGACCGCCTCGGTTGAAAATCGGTAAGCAAGTGCGAGCAACCGCGCACTTGATCGGATTCACAGTTTCCGCAGAAAAACTGCCCGCGTTAGGCAGCAATGCCAGGCCCAGTGGTGGGCCGGATCGGAGCGGCTTCCAAGTTCACCCCCAGTCGGATTGCGAGCATAGGCGTAGCAACGACCGGCTGAAAAGCGATTCGGACAACCAAGAACTTGTATGGCCGTAGATTGCCCTAGACGTTTCACTGATTTTCTCAGTCGTCGCACGGAACACCTCGACGACATGATCATTTGCTCCCTCCACCCCACCGACACCTGGATCGGCCACGTACAGACCGGCCGGTTCAAAGCCGAGGATGGCGTTGAGCACACTTTCGACCGGTTCGAAAACGTGTTCCCCGATCTGCAAGGCTGCTGGGAAGACGTCACGGCCGCCAGCTGCGTTGGGGCGCCGTGCGATCCGAGCGAAAAGAAGATCGGCCTGGGCTTCACGCGCGACAGCTACCGCCTGCAGCGGCGCGCTTACAGCACCGATCTGTTCTGCTTCGATCAGGTGTTGAGCGCCGACCGCGCCAAGGAACAATTCGCGCACATCATCCGCACGCTGCGCCGGGCAAGCTCGCTCATCACGAGCCATCGGTTGCGGACTGAGGCGTTCCGGATCGCCGGCAAGAAATGGCTGCTGCGCAACAACGATTTGATTCCGCTGGTGGCGACATGGAACGCCGATTGCACGCAGCTGACCGTAAACGGTATCCCGTCGTCAAAGATCACGCCGCGGCACCTTCAGCGGCGCGTCATCCCGCAGCGGTTGCTCGGAGCGCTCTCGAGCACGTGCGTCCCGACTGAGCCGGAAGCCCGCCGCGGCGCCATCCAGCCGATGCTGGAATTCACGACCGACCCGGAAACGCTCTGGGATATGGTCGAAGGCAACTCCGAACTGTCCGACAAGTGGCGTTTCTCGGAGTTCGAGGATGCCCAGAAATTTTACCAGTACGGCTGGGACGGCCACGTCGGCAACTACGCCGTGCGGACCGACACCAGCGTCCTGCGCTTCAAGTTGATTCGCCAGCAGGGCTCGAATTACGTGCTGGAGCTTGTGCTCCCGTACAAGAACGTGCCGGCGACGAGCGGCATCAAGGAAGACCTGAACGAAGATTTCCTGAACGCGCCATTCCAGATTTCGTTCATCCATCACCGTTCGTCCATGGTGTCACTGGTTCAGGACACCACGCAGATCAATCCCGAGATGCCCTTTGCAATGAGAGACTTCGCGGGAAAATGGCAGTTTGCGATGGACAATCTTACGTGCGGCCTGGATCCGAACGGCAATCCTGTCGCAGTGGACAACCGGCGCCGCAACAAGGGCATGTTCCTGGCCGATTGGCGGCTGGCGACCAAGGCGCAGTATCCCGAGTTCGAGGAAGCGTTCCTGCACCTCAACCCGCGTGCGTGCATCGTCGACAGCCCGGCCTGCCTGCCTGTCACGCCGACGAACTATCCGAGCCAGGATTACTCGTCGGACAATGATCCGTGCGTATAACCGATCATGCCCGTCATCCCTAAAGAAGCCGTCGGCTCGTCCGAGATGGACGAGCTGTACGGCGACGAAGAAGAAGCTGAACCGACCGAGGCTACTGAGGCGGAAGATGGCGTCGAGAAGCCCTCCGACATGGCGCATACCGAGATGGTCAGCAACAAGCTGCTCGGCGGTAAATCTCTCAAGCCCGGCGATCGGGTCATTCTGGAAGTCGTAAAAACTTACGGCGACGAAACGGAACTGAAATACGCTTCGGAAGAGTCGGCTAAACCGGCCCGGAGCGAAGACGACGAACTCGCCGAGTTGGCGGGTGGAGAGGAATAGAATGCCGGCCCTGGGATGCAACATTGCGACACTGCTCGATTTGAGCAAGTGCCTACTGTGCCTGAGCGAAACGGAACTGCTCGCGGCGGAAGTGCTGCTGCGCGAACAGTTCTACGCCGACGGCGCAGCAACGCCCGTGCGTTCGCTGGATGAGTTACTTCGCCAATCGGAGGTGTGGAGCCGCCTGAGCGACCACGAGCGGCAGGCTATCGAGGTGCGCCAACTCTGCAACGATGCGGTTCTGGTCGCAGCGCGAACCAGCTGTGAGGCGGGCGACCTGAAGAACGAGATTGCCTGTTACTGTGCCGCTCCGCAATCGAAGCTGAGAGCTGTCATCTCGTACCTGAAGTGTCTACAGCGCCAGACGTGAAATGCCTTCCGCCGATACTCTGCTGGCCGATGCGTGCGAGAGTGGGATTGCGTGCCTCAACAGGCGCGACCTACTCATCGTCATAGCGCAAAGCGTCTCTGGCACTGCTGCGTCCTGCTCGATAACCACAACCGAACTTCCCAACGGAACCGATGGCACGCCTTACAGCGAAACCATCGAAGCAAGCTCGCCGGGCGGCACGTTCGCTGTGGCGACCGGAGCGTTGCCGGACGGCCTGACGCTTCACGCGGACGGCACGCTTGACGGCACTCCCACCTTGGCCAACCCGTACGATTTCACCGTCCAGGCCACACTGCCGAGCGGCGCGACGTGCACTCAGGATTTCACAATCACGATTATTCCGAATGAACCGCCTGTGTTTGAGCCGCCACAAGCAGCAAACCTGCTACTGTGGTTGCGTCCTGAAGAATTGGACTCGCTTGGGTTGAATGATGGCGACCCGATTACGAATTGGGCCGACCATAGTGGCAATAACCACAACTTCATACCGGTCGTGGGTGGACAGGGAGCACGCTACAAGATAGCCCAGATCAACGGAGAGTCGGCCTCACAATATGATGGCACCTTAAACACCGCGATGGCGGAGGATACTGCCACGCCGATCTTGGGGACTACATTCAGCATCTTCATCGTCCTGAAATTTGATGCTGCTGTGCCTGCGACTGGAAGGGAATGGATTTACAGAAACGGACAAGGCGGTGGTTACGGATTGGCCAAATGGGATGGGGACCGAATCATCTTCAACCAGACAGGCACCTTCCTGACAGATTCGCCATGCACGACGGACCCAGAACTATGGTCAGTGGTCAGAACATCGGCGCCGCTTGCCAGAATGGCAGTCAACGGAACGCCGGTCGTCATCACGAACAACACCGCAGTTTTTGTGAGCGCGGCACCGGCCGAAGGACAGCAACTCGGATACTTTTCAATCGGAAACTTTCTGATGTCCGGGGTCATTTCCGAAGTGATGGTGTGGGATCTTGCACTGTCACCCATCGAGCAAGCAGAAGTTGAGACTTACCTGCTGGCCAAGTACGCACTATGACCGCTAACGAACTACTCGACGCCGCTTGCACAAGCAAAATTGGCTGCCTGAACGAGCGCGACTTACTTATCGTGATTGCGCAGGCGCTCAGTGACGGTGCGACTGCTGACGAATTGATGGCTGCAGCCTGTGAAAGCAAAATTGCGTGCCTCCAGAATACCGATTTGCTAAAGGTGATCGCTCAGGCAATGGCGGCAGGAGGAGGTAGCGGCGATTGCATTTTCGAAACAACCCCGGCTGGATTGGAGGGCGAGATTGGGTTTGTTACTATTGACGGTGGAGCACCAGGAGTTACTGCTTTGACCGCCAATTATGTTCACCTAATTGAGCAATTCACCGTTTCAAATACTACTGATTTAGTGTCCATCTCTTTCCCACTGTTGGAAGATGTAAGTTCGACCGGAGCCGGTCAAATCACAAATAATCCTTCTCTTACTTCAATCTCATTTCCGCTGCTCGTTGATTTTCTTGGGCAGTTACAAATTGACGGTAACTCAGTTTTGAATGCGATTAGCGCCCCATTGCTGTCACAGATTGGTGGATTGACGGTGGTTGGTAATGCAATAACCACATTTTCACTTCCGAGCCTTACCTTGGCATCTACGATAGACATAAACAGCGAACCAAATCTGTCCAGCGTTAGCCTTCCATTGCTGGCCACGGCTACATCGCTTGCCATTAGCGGAAACCCAGCTTTAGCTGGAACACTGTCACTTCCTAGTTTGGTAACTGTTACGACTTCATTTTCAGCATCAGCTAATGCGCTCACGGCTTTATCCTTTCCAGTGTGGGTGCCTACCAATGGTTGCAACATAGACTTCACCAGTAATGCGCTAAATCAAGCCAGCGTGGATATGGTGCTGGCCAAGTGCGTGGCCAACGCTGGATTTGTTAGCGGCACCGTGGCTTTAGATGGGGGTACCAACTCCGCGCCTTCCGGTGCTGGCGCAGCGAATGCGTTAATCCTTACTGGCCGAGGCGTGACAGTGACTACGAACTGATGACATGGCCACATGCTCAGCCAACGCGCTGCTCGTTGCCGCGAAGCAGTTTTCGGCGCTCGATAACAAAAGTCTTTACGCCGCGTTCGCGCAGCTTTTGTGCGAGTGGCTGAAACTGCTGAATCCAACCGCTGTGTGCGACGCCAAAAGCATCCTTGAAGCTGCGTGCGAGAGCCAGATCAACTGCCTCAACAATCGCGACATCTTCATCGTCACGGCACAGTTGCTCTGCGAAATCCTGCAGGCTGGTGGCGGTTCGGCCTCGAGCTGTCTACTGTGCGGCACGACTGATCCGGTCGACGCGCCTGCCTGTGAGTGCGCGCTCTACTACAAGCGCACGCCCGACGGCAACGGCGAGTTCTGGTACTGGGACGTCGACACCGTGGCCTGGAGCAAGTTCCTGGGAGGTGCGGCATGAAACGAATCATCGCGAACGTCAAGGCACGGCGCTGGCGCGTCTTGTTCAAACCCTACGCCGAAATCGAGCGACTGGAATCGGAGCTTGCTGCGGCCAAGCAGGCCAATCAGGAAGCGCTGAAACAGCAGGGAGCCCTGCTGAAATGGGTCCACGCCACGCACCGCATGTCAGCACCAGCAGAAGCCGTGCGTGCGCTTCTGCAAAGCGGGAGGCGGTTGCTCACCATCGCACCGCTCCTGTTCGCCGCTGGGGCATCTGGACAGCCCGTCTTGCGAACGTTCTTTACGACGAACACGACCCCGGTAGTCACGGCCGCAATGAGCGCTGGCGGCACCAACTATCGACAGGGCGGCACACTCACGCTGACGAATCTTGCCAACAATCCGAACGTGGCCACCAACATCAGTGGCGCCGGCACGGTGACAGTGACGAGCAACAACGCGGGCGGATGGACCATTACCGGTGCGGCCGGAGCAACGGGAGTGACTACCAACGCGAACCAGTTCGGACCGAGCGTTCAATTAACGCTCAAGGCGGGAGCGACCCAGACCAATTTCAACTCGTTCCTGAACGGCACAAACCACGGCAATTTTCGCGTCGAAGGCGACTTCAATGTCGAATCCGGCGATTCGTTCTTTGAAAGCGTGTTCCCGCGGTTGGATGACAACTACTCGCTCGGCTCTGGAACGTTGGCGTGGAACCAAATCGCGGTGCGCAGTGCCGGCCTGCAACTGATTGAGACGGGCGGCGGCGCCGATTTCGTGCGGCATCTTGGGCCTGCGTCTTTGGCGGCCACATACTCTGTGATTTGGCCGAACGTCCAGGGAGCCGACGGCAGTTCGCCGACGAACGATGGCAGCGGCAATCTCGGCTGGTGGCCGGTCAGTGCGGTCGTGGCCGCGAAAGCGTCTCAGACGGACCTGACGACCGCGAGCAACGTGCTGAATGCCCGAATCGTGGCCAACGATACCACGACGAGCAACGGCGTCGTTGCGCTGCTGGTCGCAAACGATACGATCACATCGAACGGTGTGGTGACACTGCTTGAGGGCAACGACACGACGACCAGCAACGCGCTCAGGACGCTGCTCATCGCCAACGACACGACGACATCGAATGGAGTCGTCAGCCTGCTTGTGGCGAACGACACAACCACGAGCAATGCGCTTCGAACACTTCTGATCGCGAACGATACCACCACAAGCAACGGTGTCGTCACGCTTCTCGTGGCCAACGACACGACCACCAGTAACGGAGTGGTGGCGCTGGTAAACGGTAAGATAGACAAGCTGAACGGTACGGGAACCAATTTCAGTGCGTCACGTTTTACCGGCACGACGAACTGGCCGCTAGTCGTTCGGGACACCAACGGCGCGATGGTGGTCGGCGTGGACACGAACGGCGTCCTTTACGCGAGCGGTGTCACGAACTCGGGTTCGCTCAATCAGACCGGTGGTCAGACCAATATGTCCGGGATGCAAGTGAATGGAACCCTGCTCGCCGACAGCAATCTCCTTGTCAGCGCCGGCCAGAGCGTCAGCAACGCCTGGGTCGGCGGCACGATCGTATGGGACTTGAACAATTACACGAACCTGAACGGCGTCGTAACGACCTTCTCGAATCTCGCGAGTTGCACGATTCCTGGGCACACGCTAACGAACAACGGCGACATGATTCGCGCGTATTGGGGCGGCGTCTCAGCGACCGCGATGCAGAACACGCAAAATTTTCAGATCGTTTACGGCTCTACAACGCTTCTTGATACCGGACTGCAAATCGGTTCCAACTACCTTTACCGTGCGCGCATTGAGATCACGCGCACTGGTAACAATTCTCAGCACGTGGACGCTCAGCTGGAGTGGTTGCCGCAGCTGCAAGGGTTGACCGGCCTGCCGTGGGCCAGCACGAACGTCATGCGCGAAACGCTTGTCGAAACCAATGGCATCAACACAGTGCTGGCGCTCAAAGCTTCCGCGCGCCGCGTTGGTGCCTTGACGAACACTCAGTTCCGGGTCTACTACGATCCTGCTGTACGATGAGCGATGCTGTTCAAGTCGCCCTGATAACCGGCGTAGCAGCCGCGCTGCCGACCCTATTCGTCGCGGTCTTGAACTATCTCAAGAACCGTAAACGGGACCGGACGGTCGACGACATCCACACGCTTGTAAATTCGCAGATGGGGGAGCAGTTGCTCATCGGAATGGTGTCAGCCAGAACCCTAGCAGAGACAAACCCGACAGAGGAGAACAAGAGATTGGCCGCAGTAGCAGAGCAGAAGTATCTCAACCACCAAGCCAAGCAAAGCAGAGTCGATGGCAGAAAGAACGCTGAATGGTAGAACCAGACGGATCGCTGGAACCAAGCTTGATGATTAAGCGATTCGACCCCCTCTATTGGAAACACGCGATTTGGAAAGTGTTCAGCGGAACCGCTATCGTGTTTCTCAGCGGCCTGATAGCGATGGGGCAGGACGCAAAAACAACCTCGATGTTGGGCTTGTCGATCTCTACCATCAAGGCGTTGGACATGCTCTTCGATCAGACGATGGCTCGACTGGCCGCCGGAAAGTTGCCAGTGCAGTTGCCGGGTCAGAATGGACACGACACGTCGCACATCAAGAAGCCGGTTGAACCGGCGAAGTGAACGGATTCACTTGTGAAGAAATTCCTGTGGTTGTTGGCACTGCTGCTATTGGTAATCGCCGGCTGCAAGCTCGTACCGAAACGGCCGTCCAAGCCCGTGCCACGTCCGCCGCTACCTCCCGGGCTGAAACTGAACAGCAAGGCCAAGCTTGGGCCAACCGGCATTTCACAAACGGCGCCGAGCTACGTTCCGACAGATTTCGCACTGACTAGCGTAAAGGCAAAGGCCGGCGAAGTGGTGCTGACGTGGATAAACGGTGTTCCGCCGTTCCAGGCGCAATCGCGGCCGGACGTTCTGTCGCCCTGGACAGACTTCGGCCAAAGCACATCGCTGCGCTCGCTCACCAATCCGGCGCCGTACGGGTTTACCCGGGCATTTTTCAGAGTGAAGTCTCTCGCCGTCACACCGGGCCAGCTGAATTTCGTTCGCCAATCTTCTGCTGGAGCGAGCGGCAACGCCCGCGGCTTCAAGTGCGCCACGGATAGTCTCGGCAATCTCATCATGGTTGGCATGTTTGGCGGGGTTGTGGAGTTCGGTTCTGCTGGTCCAGGATCCGCAGTGATTTCCAGTAGTGGCACGCTCGATGATAACGCCTTCATCGCGAAGTACGACGTGAGCGGGCGCGTGCTGTGGGCCAAGGGTATCGGCAGCACGAAGTCAGACCAGGCTCGAGCCGTTGCCGTAGATGCGCAGGGCAACATCATTGTGGGCGGCCACTTTACCGGAGACGTGGATTTCGGAACGAAGCTTGATGGCACACACGTCCGGCTCGTGAGCGGCGGCACGCTCGGAACGGACGCGTTCGTCGCGAAGTACGATGCAGCCAATCCGCCGAACGTGATCTGGGCGCAGAAATTTGGGAGTGCGAACCCTTCTGCTGACCGCTGCTCGGCATTGGTCGTGGACGGAGCGAACATTTTCATGAGCGCGGTCATTGACGCGGCAGGAGCAGATTTCGGGGGCATCATACTGAACACCGCTGGCCTGGATGACGTCGCCGTTGCGAAGCTGTCGGGCGCGACGGGAGCGACGCTATGGGCCAAGCGCTGGGGCGGCTCAAACCAGGACAGGCCGAACGGAATTGCCGCGGACCGATCGGGCGATGTTTGGATCACAGGCACGTTTGCGGGCACGACCGACCTGGGCAGCGGGCCAATCAGCGCGGCGCCGGCTGCCAACCGAATATTTTTGTCGAGGTATTCTGGCACAGACGGCAGTTATCGGAACGGGTCTGTCCGGACGATGGGCAACACCAGCTTCAACTCCGGCAACGGTGTCACGGTGTCCCCTTCTGGCAACGTGTTCATCACGGGCGCTTGTGTGGGCGCCGTCGATTTCGGCGGCGGCCTAGTGCTTAACGCAGGAGGCACCCAAGGCAATGCAAGCTTCCTGGCAGCTTACGGCGCGACAGGAAACTATCTCTGGGCAAAAGTGCTGGGTGACGGATTCACGTCGGGGGCAGCGTTTGGGTCGGCAGTGGCGTCCGATGGAACGAGCGCTTACGTTTCGGGTTACAGCCAAATCAACATGCTGACGGACGGCGGTTGGTTGAACGGGCACGGTTATTACGTGATGTCCTTCAGCGAGGCGGGCGGATTTCGATGGGGAAAGTTTTCGTCAGGCGGCCCAAGCGAAGGCGCAGGAGTTGCGCTTGACTCTTTCGGCCACGTAACTACGGTGGGTTACGCCTCGGGATTGGTCAATTTCGGACCTGGACCTGACGGGCAGCCAGTGGTAGGCACCACCCCAAACGGCGTGCCATCCAGTTTTGCAGCGCAGTACACGAAGTAAACAAAACCAAAACATATGAGCCTATTCCCAACAAGTGCAACCACGTTACCAGAGACCAAGACCATCTACTTCTTCTGGAATGTCCCACCCAAGTCCGGTCAGTGGGAAGTCGAGCAGATGAACGATGGAGGCATATGGGCGGGCACCGGCCTGTTCACCTCCAACAACAGCGCCAATATCCGAAGCTCTGGATTTGGCTTTGATGGCAGTGCGCCGTTGTTCCAGTTCCCTCGGCTGACTCAGCGTCCGTAACCGCATTTGCGCCGTATGAAATCGTTCTTTGAATGGCTTCTTCGGGTTCGAACCGGGTCAAAACTACGGCGCATTTTTACAACCGTTCGATCAAGATTTCCGCTCCTTCCTTTCCTTCTTCGACCAGTTCAACCCGGATGCTGATCTCCGGGATCCACTGAACCGAGTCGTCGAGCGGCATTGACGAGGCAATCCAAGAGGGTCGAGAGCGCCCCGTCGGCGTCGCGTTTTCGATTGTCCGAAACGCGCAGAGTAACTGTAACGCGAAACTGTCCGTGCACGCGCGCATCCACCGTTTCGCTCTTGGCTCTGTGAACAGGCCGTTTCGGCTGGCTCTCTTCATGTTCTTGAAGCTCGGCACGTGGCCCAATCCCTGGATAGACAGTTTGATCGTCCGCGGCGTTTCGTCGCAGGCAGGACTGGCTGGCGAAGGGGAAGAGGCGTTTGAGATCGGCTGCATTCACTGAATGGGTCTTGATGGGCGAGTGGCGATGTAGTTCGTCCGCATCTTCTCCATGAGAGCCTTTGCTTCTTCTACGGTCGTTAAATCGTTTTTCATGTGAAGGAACTTCATCCCGTCCAGAAAGCCGTTTAAGTATCCGTTCTCTGCTGTTGCTAATTCCAGCCGGTTCATGGCGCTTCGCACGGGTTGCGCTGCAATTGAGTTCGTCACGCTCTGCTCAAGTCGCTCGATTCGCTTTTCCAACTTCTGCCCGCGAGCAATGAGGCACAAGGCTAACGCCGTTAGAATTAGTATCAACAAAGCACCAGCGACGGCTTCCCATATTTTCACGCCAACACCCACCTTTTCTCTCCGAGCTTCCGGCCGCAGCGGACAAGACCTTCGCGCTGCGCAAAGGTCGCGACGCCACGCGCGCTCATGCCGAGCAGCTTGGCCGCATCAGCCCAGACGCAATTGGTTTTCCGCAGCGCGTCGTAGACCGCAACGAGCTTCACCTTTTTGATCGTGCCATTTACTTTGCCGTTCCGCATGGAAACAGACTGCCAGGAGAATTTTATTGCGTCAACGGCAAAAAGTGCCGAGTGTGGCGGGCATGGATACGGCGAAAACCGCACACCCGCTCTGCTGGCCTCTTTCCAAACCGCGATCGAAACATCGCTCCACGAACAATCAATTCAAAACATCCTTCGCCAGCGGACGGGATAACTGTCTGCGGGAGATTAAACGGCTCGGCGGCTCATCGGTCATTATCTCGACGAACGTGCCGGTCAAGAAAGACGGCACGCCGTATGGCGTGAAATGGGGCGATTCACTTGCCGGCGAGGATCCAGGCGTCTCGGTCTATTTCATGCGTGGCGGCCGTGAACTGTGCTTCGCGTGTGATCGCTGGAATCACGTCCAGGACAATATGCACGCCATCGCACTCACGATCAAGGCGCTACGCGGCATTGCGCGATGGGGCACGGGCGACATGATGGAATCGGCGTTCCGGGGCTATGCCGCTCTGCCAGAACGAAGCGAATCGAGCGAATGGTGGAAAACGCTGGGGGTGCCGATTAACTCGCATCGAATCACCGTCCGCGAGGCTTACGTCTCGCTGGTGAAAAAACACCATCCCGACAGCGGTGGCGATGCCGAACTGTTCGCACGCGTTCAACGGGCATGGGAAGAATACGAGCGGCAAAACCAATCCGCTGCTTGACCGCCGCGCGTGACGCGCCCATGTTCGCCCGAGTGTCCTGCAAAACCGTAATCAACATTTTCACGGACGGCGTTAAGAAAGCACGGAAGCGCGTGTTTCTGGGCTGGAAAATCGGTCTGCCGTGTTGCAAACGAAAGGTTCCCATGCCCCTCGACCTGACCATTACGAACGAACAGAAAGTTCAAGTCACCCTCAGCCCCGTCACGGATACGGGCAAACCGGCCAAACTGGACGGCAAACCCGAATGGTCCGTCATCTCGGGCGATTCGACGCTGGAAGTCGCGGACGACGGTCTGTCTGCGTTTCTCATCTCAGCTGACGACCCAGGCGACTCGGATTTCCTCGTTAAAGCGGACGCGGATCTGGGCAGTGGCGTCACGGAAATCAGCGACACGATTCGGCTGCACGTTGCTGGCGCCCAAGCGAAGAACCTGGGACTCGTTGCCGCGACTCCGGTGCCGAAGTAAAAAGAAACTTGACGTAATCAACCGCTGCTGCTTCCTTACGCCCATGCTGACCGTTGCCCAGCGAGAAGTCGGCCCTGTTCGGGGCGGGGAAGTGGCAATAGCCGCTTCGGCAACGCCCGTCTCGAACCGGGCCGATTGCTTTTCACTGCGGGGAGGTCGAGGACCGCGGCAGGCCCATAACCTGCATGCGCCGTGTGCAACTCACGGCCCCGCTACTTTCAGCGCGCAACCGGCGCGTCGGTCGAAGCAGATGCGGAACGCTCCTCCGTCTGTCGCATCAAGCCCGCAAGGGTGCCTGCGCGCTGTTCAATTCCAAAACACCAAAAAAGTCCGCCGTGGGGCCGGACAAGTCTGCAATGAGCAACAACGGACTAACTGAAGCAACCGACGTATTCGGCCAAGCCGATGCCGTTGTGAACCGCCACATAGGGCGAGCGGAGGCGACCAAGGAACCGAATGGCAGCGCCGTGGCTGGCGCTCGCATCCAGCGTCGGAACCGGAATCCGGCCAACATACCGGGTATCGCTCGGAGCAATCCATCCGCCTGCGTACCGAAGGACAAGTCGAGCGGGAGATCGGCAGACAGCCCCACACTTCTCTAACTATGCCCACCTACCAACGCTGCCCCACCGACATAAACGACCTGTCCCTACAAATCCTGTGCGAGTTCGAGTCGCACAAGCCGCTCCTGGACGCCAAGGTGAAGATCGATTTCGTATTCGCGATGGGCGACGTGAACGAAAAGACCGGTGAAATCATCTCCGATGCGATCGTGAAGAACGGCGTCAAGGCGCTCGGCCTGGCGCGCAAGCTCTCGCTGAAGGATCGGGCGATGGGCCGCGGCGATGCGGAAGTCACGCTCGACCGGGACCATTGGATGAAGATCAGCGAGGACGAACAGCGCGCCCTGCTCGATCATGAACTGCACCATCTCTCGGTGAAGAGCGACAAGCGCGGCCTCGTTCGGGACGACCTGGGCCGACCGGTCATCGTGATTCGCGATCACGATTATGAGTTCGGCTGGTTCCGTATCATTGCCGAGCGGCACGGTAGGGCCAGCATCGAGCGTCAGCAGGCGTCCGTTATGCTCTCAGAATCCGGTCAACTGTTCTGGCCGGCGCTCACGAAATGAATCTGCCGCAGCGCCACATGCCCTGTCCCCCGCTGCGGGCAGCACAACCCGTCGCGACGTGGCATTCGCCTGCCTCCGTACAGCGTCGCGACGGCACTTTCGCCCCTCCCTGGCGTACGGTCCCGAACGGTTCGGCTGCACTGGGTCGCAGCGACCGTTCGGGGCCAACACTTTTCTGAACGATGAGCCCTGAAGCACAACGAATCGCGATTGCCGAGGCGTGTGGTTGGGCATGCTCTAAAACTGGCGATTGTTGGGCTTGGTTCTGTAATGCAGAGGTAAAATCGAACCTGTTCCACTCCAAAAAATCATGCCTGCGTTCGACACACATTCTTCCCGACTACCTCAACGACCTCAACGCGATGCACGAGGCGGAGAAGACGCTTCGACCAACGCAGGCAAGGCGATTTATCTCGGAACTATGGCCCATTATGGCACCGAGCAAAGAGGCAGAACTTGGAACTTTCCATGCGACTGCCGCACAACGCGCCGAGGCGTTCCTCAAAACTCTACTGCCGCGGCCATAGCCCGGCCTCGCTCCACAATCCATGAGCGCCACTTTCTCTCCAGTTAGCACCGTGTTCTCTGACAGTGCCTGCCCGCCACATGATGCGGGACAGGGAGCAATAGTGCCACGCGTCCCAACGGATAAGCCGCCCCTTTCACCAAGGCCGCGCGTGGTTGAGTTCCCAGGTCGAGTCCGTACCGTCACGGCTAGTGGCTACCGCCGCCAAATCATGAGAAGCCTCATGTGTCGGCTTGCCGCGAATACCTCCACGTCAGGCTCCTTGCTCGGACTTTTTGCGCTGGTGAGATGACTCGCAGACCGGCTTGGTCCTAAGAAAACCACAGCAAGCATGCCCCGTCTGCACCGCCTATGTCGGCGGCGTCCCGGTCGGTTCTCACGAACCACCCATTAGGAGGGGAGTGATCTGGTCATGACACGCATGGCGCTCAGTAACATCCCTCACGCTTCGCCGCTCACCCCAGTAACCGGACCCCCACGAACCCCACCCCCACCAGCCAGCCTCATGCCGCCCCCTTCGCAACAAACGGTACCGCCACTGACGATTTTTCCTGTTCCGGCAAAGGCGGGACTCCCTGACCTTGATCCCCCGTCGTTGCGCCCCCTACCGCCCCACCCCGCGGGGACGGTTCGCCCGCGTTAATAGATTCCTTGGCCGGCTGCTGAACGAACGGAGCGGCGCGCGGCGTCCTGGTCTTGCGAGCGGCGGCGGCGCGTTCGGCTGGTGTCTTCGTGCCGGCTCGGGGGATGCCGCGAAGATCGCGCTTCTCGGCAACGAGGGTGCGCCAGGAGTCGGTCAGTTTGCAAAGGAGTTCAACAGCGAGGGCTTTTGCTGCGACTGCCTCGCGTGAGACGTCAGCTGCCGCGCTGACCGCCATGAACTGCTGGATCACAACGCGTTGCATGGCACAAGCTTGCAGGCGGTCGTGAACGGGCGGTTTGTAATCGGTTATTTGTGCCGTGTGTTCGGAGCATTCGCCGCTTGACATGGGATCACTTTGCGGTCCGATGCACTCCGGTGTCAACCCTCACGGTGGGCCATGGTGTAAGGTTCGGCAACGTGCTGAGCCATAGAGAGAAAGGGAAACGGTATGATGAGTGATGACTATGAACTGAACCGCACTTACTACGCGGAGATTCGCGCGACGAACCGTCGCGATCCGAAACGATATGACTGCCCGGATTGCGGGCGAAAGGGCGTATTGAGTGCGAGCGACAAGGCGAAAGGGTATCACTGCTCGGCGTGCACGCGAGAGATTGAAGGGCCGGCTTATGATGGTGGCGGCTCGTCATATTGCGGAGATTACTGACATGAGGGCCACAATCTTCCGAACCGCAATGGTCGGCGGCGGTCTGTCGTATGATGTTTACGTGCCGGTCAAGCAGACGCCGAAGCACGTGCGCGAGGCATGTCCAGGCGGCATGTATTACACGGTGATTGATCGCGGTGAAGGCCGGCGATATTACGAATTCGACGTTGCGACCATTACGCCAGAGCACGAGGCGATTCCGCAAGGGCTTGAGCGTTGGGAATCGTGGAAGGCGCACGAGAAAGCGGCGCGGGCCAAAATGCTTGAGCTTGCGCAACGCGTGTTCCCGGAGTTGGCCAACGTGAAAGAGTGGCCGATCCTGTGGCTGAACAACCTGGGCATTCCGGAGACGGATGCCATGCGAGAAATCGAGGTCTAATCCTTCCCATCCGCCCGTTGCGCGAGTAGCGGGCGGCAGGGAGCGATCCTGCTCCGAACAACAAAAGAGAAAGGGAAAACTATGGGATTAGACATGTATCTGCGGGCCACTCAGTACGTCTCTGGCTACGCGCACAACGACGAAACAGAACGCGGCAATTACTCGCGTATCCTGCAAGCGATCGGATTGCCGTCCGATATCTGTCCTCACACGCCGAGCCTGACAATCGCCGTGACTGTGGCCTATTGGCGCAAGTCGAACGCGATTCACAAATGGTTCGTCGATCACTGTCAGGACGGTGTGGACGATTGCCGGGACGCGTACGTGTCGCGTGAGCAACTGATTGAGCTGCGCGACCTGTGCAAGACGGTGCTGGCCGATCCGAAGCTGGCAGAGGATGAGTTACCGCCGCAATCGGGATTCTTCTTCGGAAGTACTGGCATCGACGAGTGGTATTTGGCTGACCTGAAAAGAACCGTCGAAGAGCTGACGCGGATCCTGGACGATGAGCGGCTAAAGGGATTCGACTTTGAGTATCACTCCAGTTGGTAACCTGACGTTCCAACCTGCGACCGGTCGTGACTGACCCTCACGGCCGGCCGTAGTGTGGAGCGGCAATTGAGCCGATCCGAACAAGAGAAAGGGAAAAACATGAATCCGGAAATCAAGAAGCTGTGGGTTGAAGCGCTGCGGAGCGGTCTGTATCAACAGGGCAAGCGTCAACTGCGGCGCGGGACAAATGAGGGTGATCGTTACTGCTGCCTCGGTGTGTTGTGCGACCTACACGCGAAAGCAACGGGCGGCGTCTGGAAGGAACCGCACAGTGCGGGCGATTGGTGGCGCTACGGTGAAGGCGGCGCCTACCTGCCGGCAAGTGTTCAGGAGTGGGCCGGGTTGAGCGAGGGCGATCCGCGCGTCGTGTTCGACACTTCGCTTGGCGGCAACCGAACGCTGTCTGAAAACAACGACGGCTGCTATGCGGCAGCGCGGTCGTTTGACGGGATCGCCGATCTGATCGAGAGGGCGTTATGAAAGGCCTCGTTCAATTCTCCGACGATGGCGGCGCGACGTGGGAAACGTTCGTTGCCGTGGCGGACCCGAGCGTCAAGCACGGCGTCGAATATGGAAACGGCGCAATCAAGCGGCTGGCGCGCGACTGCCCCGGGCGCAAGTGGCGGTTCGTCTGGGCGGAAGTGCAAAGGGGCGCGGAAAGGTGAATCCATGATCGCCCCGCAACCCGACTTCCCTTTTGTCGCCGAGTGTTTCAACCTGTTCGGCGACCGTGAAGAGTGCGCGCCGGAAACGACTATGAGGATCAAAGCAATCAGTCTGTGGCAACCCTGGGCAACGCTCGTTGCGATTCGTGCGAAGCAATTCGAGACGCGCAGCTGGCCGACGAACTATCGCGGGCCTCTCGCCATTCACGCGGCGCAACGCTGGACACGGGAACAGCGGGAACTGTGCGAAACCGAGCCGTTCAAGTCGGCCCTGACTGGCTACCTACCATTCGGCAGAATCGTCGCCGTCTGCAATTTGGTGGACTGCTGCACAACGGACAGCATTGCCGCGTTTGGCATCAGCCCGAACGAACTCGCGTTCGGCGACTGGACGCATGGCCGCTTCGCTTGGGAACTTACCCTGGTGCGCCAGATCCAGCCGATACCCTGCACAGGCCGGCAAGGATTCTTCACCGTAGAAATTTCCGTTCCGCAGCCTGAAGCCGAGCGCAACGACGCGACCGGCAGCTTGCTGGAATGGGCAGAGAGAAAGGAACAAAAATGCCACACTGGAAATCAATGATGGACCGCGATTACATTTTCGCGTTCGACCTGCAAGGCCGGGACGTAACGGTCACGATTGAGAAAGTCACTGCGGGCGAGTTGACGGCACTCGGCGGCCGGAAAAGCAAGAAACCGATCTGCTACTTCCGCGGCAAGCAGAAACCGCTCGCCTTGAACAGCACGAACTGCAAGACCATTGCCGCGCTTTACGGCAACGATACGGAAGCCTGGATCGGCAAGCGCATCACGCTCTACCCGACCACGACGCAGATGGCCGGCGAGACGTGCGAATGTATCCGAGTGCGTCCGTCGATACCGGCAGACAAACCAGCAGCGCCGGCAGCGAGCGACCCGGCAGAAACGGAGAGTGACGCATGAGCGCACCACTGTCCCCTGTAAGATTCAGTCAGCTTAAATGGATTGGCCGTTCGCCCGCTCACTATCGCTACTTCCTGGACCGTCCGGCCGAGCCAACCAAAGCGATGCGCCTCGGCAGCGCCGTCGATGCGTTGCTGTTCAAGACTAAGCCCGTAGCGGTCAGTGAATGCGCAACGCGACGGGCGAAAGCCTGGGATACGTTCGCTGCGCAGAATCCAGACTCGATCCTGCTTACACCGTCCGAGAACGAACTTGTGTGCGGCATGGCCGACGGGCTCGCGCGGAACAAGACGGCGATGGCGTTGCTGTCGGAAGGCACGCGCCAGAAAACACTGCGCTGGCAAATGAATGGGCGCGACTGCTCGGGAACGCCGGACACGTTCAATGTCGATTGGCTCGTTGACTTGAAAACTACCGTCTCAGCACAGCCGGAACAGTTCGCCTGGCAGGTACGGAAGCTAGCCTACCACGCACAGGCTGATTGGTATCTGAACGCACTGGAACCGCGCCCGCTCAAGGCGTTCCTAGTCGCCGTCGAAAACACGGCGCCGTTCGTCACGACCGTCTTTGAACTCACGGAGCGCGCGCTCCTGGAGGGACGCAAGTTGTGGCGTCTCTGGTTTGAGCGGCTGCTCACGTGCGAACAATCGAACTGCTGGCCAGCATACGTTGAGAGTGTCGCCCCGCTCGACGTGCCGGACAGCGAAGGCATCACATTGCAGATTGGAGGCGAAGATGTCGAAGTCGAATGACAAGTACATCCTGAACGAGCACGGCGAGCCGGTCGTAGAGCCGGACCTGCTCACATGGGGCCGATGGTTCGAGACATCTCGCGCCAGCCGCATCGTGAAACAGGAACACATCGGCCCGCCAAAAGTGTCCACCGTATTCTTGGGGCTGGATCATGGATGGGGCGACGGTCCGCCTATCCTTTGGGAAACGATGGTTTTTGAAGGGCCGCTCAGCGACGAACAGGATCGTTGTTCAGGCAGTCGGGAACAAGCTTTGGCCATGCACGAACGCATGGTCGAACGAGTAAGAAAATCAATCCAGTAGAGAAAGGAAAATACCATGCCAGACACACAGAAAGCAGAGTCACTCCGTATCGTCAGCCTTCACGCCTCGAACGTGAAGAAACTCAAAGCCGTCACCATCACGCCGAAGGGAAACGTGGTGACACTCACGGGCCCGAACGGCGCCGGTAAATCGAGCGTCCTGGATTCCATCTGGTACGCTCTCGGCGGGAAGGACGGTATTTGCGATCAGCCCGTTCGCCGCGGAGCGAGCGCCGCAAAGACGGTCGTGGAGATCGGCAACGCTGCTGGCCAGGTCCAGCTGGTTTGCACGCGCAAGATCAGCAGCGCTGGCATCGACGACGCTGGCTTGGCGCTCATTGCCGAACTGGCGCAGAAGAACGACTACCAAGTCTGGCTCGAAACTGTTCACTCGAAAGACCCGACTGCTGTCGTCATTGAAGACGGTGAAATAAAGGAGGCGACCGTATGACCGCCGCCCAACAGCACCAGGCCACCATCGCGAACCTCCTCTCGCACCTGGACGGTTCGATCACGTGCGTTTGCGTTCAGTGCGGCGCCATCTTCACGATCCGACCCGGAAGTGAGCGCATGTTTTGCGAGACGTGCCAGTGCGAGCGCGAAGAGAACGCGTGCTGCGATGCGCCGGCACCGAGAACCATCCACGCCACTGCAGCACCGGACGGCAGCACGTTCGCAACGGTCTTGTGCGACAGCTGCGGCAAGCGAAAGGAGGTGGAGTTGTGAGCCCTTCCGAAATCTGGCTCGTCACCTTCGCGGGCGTCTCGCTCGCCATTATCGGCTGGCTTCTATTGACCGGCCTGCTTTAGTCACTTTGCGCCGTAGACCTGGAAGCAGCACCTCACAGGTCGCACGGTCCGGTATTAATTCCTTTCTCCCGGAACGGCGGCGCAAAATTTTCCTTGACGGAACTTTCTTCCCCTCTAAAATCACCAGCGCACAGATGAAATCCAAACCCAAAATCCGCAAGCCAACCCGCCACGAACGGCGCCGCGCGCTCGCCTTTCACGTCCGCAAAATGACCGAGAGCATCGACGCCTACACCACTGCGGTCTTTAACGCGTGGCTCCAACTGAACGGCGTCACCGACGGCGCGCGCAACCTGAAGATTCACCTTGCCGAGTTCGAACGCATCGCGAAAGGGGGAACGTCCAAATGCAAGTGATGCAACCTCTCACGGATGGGGAACGGTTGCGATTCGAACAGTGCCGCGAAGTCATCCGAACAAACCTCAGGACTTGTTTCGAAGTAGGCAAAGCGCTCGCTGAAATCCGCGACAGCAAGCTCTATCGCGAACACTGGAAAAACTTCCAAGAGTTCTGCCGCGCGGAGTTCGACATCGACAAGTCGTATGCGTATCGACTCATCGGCTCGTCGGAGTTGTCGCCAATTGGCGACAAAATCCAAGCAAGCTCCGTGCCAATCACGAATGAATCGCAAGCCCGTGAACTGGCTAAGGTGCCTGAAGAAAAGCGCAATGAAGTGCTCGAGCAAGCCGCTGCTGAAGGGCCGGTGACCGCCGCCAGTATCGCTCGCGCTGCCGCCAAGGTCGCACCGCCCGAGTCGCCAAAGCCTGTCATCGAACTGGACGCCACCGGTTTCGCCATCCCCGACAAGCTCGTTGAGTTCTGGAACCGCGCCGCTGAAGTGCGCAAGCTACTGAATGCCGTGTCGCTGCTCAGAACCGCACTCCGTGAAGCACAGGAGAAGGACGACCCCTTGTGGCGCCCCGTTGCGTCTAAGGCGAATGCTACCACCTGGACGGGACTCATCAGTAACCTCGACAAAGCGTACACTGCAATCGGTCTAGCCGTCCCCTACGCGGTCTGTCCGGTCTGCCAGGGCCGGCTGCTAGACAAGTGCATCACCTGCCAGGGCCGCGGGTTCGTGAGCGAATTCTTTTACAAGCATGCCCTCGATTCCGACGCACGACGTGTGCGGGAGGCGGCGTGCCAGAAACGAAAGGACAAATGAACAAGGAGATCGAACCCGCACTGGACGAGATAGGCGCCGTGCTCAAAAAGCACGACATGGCCGGGCTCGTCATTATCGGCAACGCAACTCACTGCGATTGGCGGATGGAAGTTTCGGCCTCTTGGTCGTGCGCACAGAAGGAGCCGCACCCTAACGGCGGCGATACGATCCGCATCAAGGCCAAGCGCGCTGACTATCCAAGCGACGAGGCGCAGAAGAAAACCGTGGAGCGCACAATCGGGATGTTCGTGACGTTCGACCACACACTGACGCACCTGCAAAAGAACCTCGAAAAGCTGCTCATCGCCATCTCGGGCCAGGTCAATTTTCTCGGGAAGTCTACGGACGAAAGTTAAACCACCAACCAAACAAAACCACATGGACAGAATCATCATCGAAGCAGTTCTCAACGGATGGAAAGTAAAAGTCGGTTGCCAGGAAGTCGTGTTCACCAGTGCCGACAAGCTCTGTTCTGAACTACACGCATACCTGTCTGACCCAGGCAATGTCCGCAAGCGCTACCAAGAGGAGAGCGTCAACGCGAAGTGGATGAAACAGCAAGTGCCAGAGCCGTGCGCAACGGAGGCATGTGAAGCACCGTCCGTATTGCGACGCGACGACGGACAGCGCATTGCGAACGTCGAACGCCGATAGCCTATGAGCACACCCCGTCTCCGTACCATCCCCACCACTCGCCGCGGGCGTCCGCGCAAAACGAACACGCTCGCAGCGCAACTCATCGGCAGCGCCGGAGTTGCCGCACTGGAAAGCGCGGACCTTTACGTTGTGAGCGGCGGCATCCTGCGCGAATTGGCGCTGGTCGTCGGCGAGGCGGCGCCAGAGAAACCGACCGAAACGCAAAGCGCGGAACCGCCCGCACAGACCGCATGAAGAAAAAGCCTAAATCGCTCGGGCAGATTGCCTATGAGGCATATTACCGTTTCGCGGTGCGGCCTTACGATTGGGCTGAATTGGGAAAGAACCACCAACAAAGCTGGCAACGCGAAGCCCGGGCCGTGGAGCGCGAAGTGTTGCGGCGCGCAAAGAAGGCAAAGCGATGAGCACGCTACGCGACTACCAACAGAAGGCTAGCGATGCGGTTATTGAGTCCTGGAAAGACGAGACCGCAACGCTGCTGGTCATGTGTACTGGCGGCGGGAAGACTCAAATTTTCACGGACATCATCCGCCGCATCCATCCGAAGCGGTCTATGGTGCTGGCGCACCGCGAGGAGTTGATCTGGCAGGCCCGGAACCGAATCGAGCAAATGACCGGCCTGTCCGTGGACGTGGAGATGGCCGACCTTCGCGCCAACGAATCGTTCGTGAGCCGGCCGGACGTGGTAGTCACGACGGTTCAAACGCAGACAGCCGGCCGCGATGGGCTCGGGCGCATGACACGGTTCAAGCCATCCGACTTCGGAGCGCTGATTATCGACGAGGCGCACCACGCCACAGCCGACAGTTACAAGAAAGTAATCGCCTACTACCGGCAGAATCCGGAACTGAAGGTGCTGGGTGTGACAGCCACTCCGGATCGCGCGGACGAAGCGGCACTCGGCGAAGTATTCGGCAACGTTGCGTTCGATTACGAAATTCTCGACGCGATCCACGACGGCTGGCTCGTCCCAATCGACCAACAGATGGTGAATGTCGGCGACCTGGACTTCTCGGAAGTGCGCACCACGGCAGGCGACCTGAACGGCGCCGACCTTGCCGCCATCATGGAGTCGGAGGGCCCGATCCAGTCCGTCATCATGGCCACGGTCGAAGCGATGTTCAAACTGCCACCGAACGCGCTGGCCGACATCCCCGTTGCGCAATGGTGGGATACCTGCTGTCAGTTCGGCTTGCCGGTTCCGCGGCGCACGCTCGCGTTTGCTAGTTCCGTGCGGCACGCGGAGATGATGAGCGAGATTCTCAACCGGGTGAATCCCGGCCTATCGACCTGGATCTGTGGCGCCACACCGAAAGACGAACGCCGGGCCAAGCTGCAGGAGTTCGACGCCGGCAAGATTCCAGCGATGGTGAATTGCGCCGTGCTGACGGAAGGCTACGACTCGCCGGCAGTGCAAGTCATCGTCATGGCGCGACCCACAAAGAGCCGCGCGCTCTACTCGCAGATGGTGGGCCGTTCGACGCGTCCATTGCCCGGCCTTGTCGATCCGCTGCCAACAGCCGATGAGCGCAAGACAGCCATCGCGTTCAGTTCCAAGCCGTCCTGTCTGGTGATCGATTTCGTTGGCAACAGCGGACGGCACAAGCTGATGTCCAGCGCCGACATCCTGGGCGGCAACGTCAGTGACGCAGCGATTGACCGGGCGTTGCGCAAGGCGAAGGAAGAAGGCAAGCCGGTCCGCATGGACGAACTTCTCAACAGGAGCGAGGAGGAAATCCGCGCTGAGATTGAGGAAGCCAAGCGCCAAGAAGAGGCCCGCAAAGCACGGCTCGTAGGCAAGGCCCGTTACACGACGCACGCGGTCAATCCGTTCGACGTGCTGCAGCTGCAACCGGTGCGTGAACGCGGATGGGATACCGGCAAGCAACTGAGCGAGAAGCAGCGCGCGTTACTGCTGAAACAGGGCATCGATCCGAGCCAGATGCCGTACGCCCAAGCCAGGGCGATCCTCAACGAACTGTTCCGCCGCTGGAACGGCCAGCTATGCACGTTCAAGCAGGCGAAGCTGCTCCAGAAGTTTGGCATGGACCCGAAAGAAGTGTCGATGAAACAGGCGACCGACATCATCAACCAAATCGCAGCGAACCATTGGCGCCAGCCGACCGAGGAGCAGCGGAACAAGTTCCTCGAACGGCGCGCAGCGATTGCGAAGGAACAACCAGAAGAGGTTCCGTTCTGACTTTGTAGTCAACACCAAACCAAAAGGAAACATCATGGGTTCAGGAACATTCAATGCCGGTGCCTATCGCGCGTTTGCGACGGCCAGTGCGACAAAATCCACAGACGAGATTTACTCTTCTCGTTCCATCAACAAGAATCTCGACCCGAAAGGCGTCAAGGTTCGCGAGTCGCGGGACAGCGAGGACAATCCAAACTCCACGCCTATCATCATCGCAATTGATGTGACCGGCAGCATGGGCATCATCGCGGATGTGCTGGCGCGTGACGGACTCGGCACACTGTTCAACGAGTTGCTCGACAAGAAGCCCGTCACGAATCCGCACCTGATGTTTATGGCGGTCGGCGACGCGAATTGCGATGCAGCGCCGCTTCAGGTGTCACAGTTCGAGGCTGACAACCGCATCGTTGAGCAACTCACCCAGATATTCATTGAGCACGGCGGCGGCGGGAACAACTTCGAGTCGTACAATCTGCCGTGGTATTTCGCCGCGAATCACACCGTCCACGACAGCCTTATCAAGCGCGGCAAGCGTGGCTACCTGTTCACCGTCGGCGACGAGGAGGCGCCGGGCGACCTCACCCTTGCGCAGATAGAAAGGTTTATCGGAGATACACCTCAGGCCAAGGCATCATCGGCGGAGATGCTGCGGGACGCTCAGCGGATGTATGATGTCTTTCACGTCGTCATCAAGGAAGGAAGCCACGCTAGGGACTACATCGACCGCGTGATGTCCTCCTGGACCGGTTTGCTGGGGCAGCGGGTCATTCCACTGGCCGATCACAAGAAGCTGGCCGAAACCATCGTGGCCGCAATCGAGGTTGCTGAAGGAGCCAAGGCTCACGAGGCTGCGGCCCGATTCGGTTCCGTCGTGGTGGATGCGGTGAAGAATCTGCCCGCAAGCAAGACCCCCAAGCTGGCCCTTACGAACTGATATGAAACGTGCGCGCGTCGTCATCGGGGCGAACTTCGGAGACGAAGGGAAAGGGCTCGTTACGGACTGGCTCTGTTCCCAAGGGGCCGGCATGGTCGTTCGATTCAACGGCGGCGCCCAAGCTGGCCATACCGTCGTGACCCCCGATGGCGAGCGCCACGTGTTTCACCACTGTGGTTCAGGAACCTTCCTGGAGGTGCCGACGTTCCTGTCTCAGTTCTTTGTTTGCAACCCAATCCTGTTCATGCGTGAGCGAGACGAACTGATTGCGCTCGGCTTCCATCCGCGGGTCTATGCGCACCCGGACTGCTTGGTAACCACGTTTGCGGACATGATGATCAACCAATTCAAGGAAGATCGCCGCGGTCCGAAACGTCACGGCAGTTGCGGCGTAGGTGTTCACGAAACCATGCAGCGATCCACGGTGAAGGAGTTGCGTATCACGATGTCCGATCTGTGGAATGGTGGAAAACGACTCGAACAACAGCTTGAGGAAATCTGCGGGAAGTACGCGCAGTTCAGGACGGGCCAGCGCATCGACGATAAGCGCGCAATCTCAGTGTTCATCGAGTGTTGCCGCGCTTTCGCCAACTGCGTGAACCCGTTGGGCATCGGGCAATGTGAAGACCCTGTGTTTGAAGGGGCTCAGGGATTGTTGCTCAGTCAGGACAACAAGGAATATTTCCCGCACGTCACCCACTCCTACACCGGGATGAGGAACGTCCGCGAACTGTGCGCTCACGCTGGCATCGACAATATCGAAGTCTACTACGTATCACGAACCTGCCTGACTCGGCACGGCGCTGGCCCACTGCCGGGACAAGACGATTCAATGTCGTTCGATGACGACACGAACAAGGCGCACCGCTTTCAAGGCAACCTGCGGTTCGCGCCGCTCGACAAGGACCTTCGCAACCGTATCCGCGCTGACGCCGGTGGTAGTCCGCACAGGCTGGTTCTCACGCACTGCGACCAACTGCCCGCTCCATGCGAAGCCGACTGGTACGCGTCCGGAAGAACCAGAAACGACTTGCAGCAGAACAATATCTTGGAGGCACAAATTGTATGAGCGCTCACACTATCCCTTGGCAACGCGTCACACGCGCCACGCCCTGTCCCGTTTGCGGCAAACCGGATTGGTGCGCACTCGGTGAGCGTTACATCAACTGCATGCGGATCCAGAGCGCGAAGCCGTGCGAGAATGGCGGCTGGCTCCATCCGCTCGACTCGCAACGGCAAGCGTTACCGAGACGCGAAGAACCGAAACGACTGCTCGACCTGCAACCAATCTACCGAAGGTGGCTGGACCGCACGGAAGATCGGCACTGGGACCAATTGTCGCGATTGCTCGGAATCGAACAGTTGCCGCTACGTGCGCTCGGGGCGGCCTGGGCCGAAGAGCACGATGCCTGGGCGTTTCCGATGGTCAACTCGGACCGTGAAGTGACCGGCGTCCGGCTCCGAAACGAGCGCGGCGAAAAGTGGGCGGTGCGCGGTGGGAAGAATGGCTTGTTCGTTCCGCGAAGCAACGTTCCGCCGTCGCGACGCTGCTACATTTGCGAAGGGCCGACCGACACGGCAGCGCTGCTCAGCATCGGTCTGTTCACCATCGGGCGACCGTCCTGCAACGAGGGCAGCGCGATACTCAACGATCTGCTGCCGGCGCTTGGCGTTCGTGAAGCGGTCATCGTCGCAGACCACGACAGCGACAAGCAGGCACCGGACGGACGCGCTTTCAATCCGGGCGTCGATGGTGCACTCGGCTTGTCGTTGCGATTGCCCGTGCCGAACTGCATTTGGATTCCGCCGACAAAGGACGCACGAGAGTTTGTGAAGTGCGGCGGCAGCGCGATACAGATTGAAAACGCAGTAAAGGTTCTGAAATGGAACGCTACCTCGCGCTCGGGTTGAGCGCTTCGGCCTGCTGTTCAATCATCTTATCGTAGTAGCGCAGCCGTTGCAGTGCGTCCGCTCCAATCCGACTTTCCAATTTGCTCAACGCTTCCGGATTGTCAGGTAGCCCGTTCTCCTTGAAGTAATACTTCCGCTCCGGATCGAACAGGATGCGCCGTGCCATCATCGACGCGGCCACTCGCTGCTTGGCCTTCTCTCGATCCGGCAACGCTCTGGCTTCACCAACCGCTTCGGCTCTCGCTTCCTGATACGCTTCGGCGTCTCCGTTCTGGAGCGCAAGCATCGCCTTGTTCATCGCCTTACGAAACTGGGCGCGCTCGCCTTCATGCAGCAAATCCCCCGCTTCCCGATAGCCCGGCTGTTCCCGGATCCACCGCTTGTATCCGCGAATTGCGGCCTCTGTCTTCAGATCCACCTGTGCCAGTCCGACCGTCGCCAGCGCAACGCGAATCGCTTTTGTCCCAGGCGTCTTTTGCTGGACGAACCGACCGAGACGTTGCCAGCGGTCGAGCTTCTCATACGGCCCGAACCCGTAAGCCATGTCGTTCAGGTCCGAGAGCACGGCGTACGGGAAGAACATCCGTTGCGCCTGTTCGCCATAGCCCTTGATGCCCTTGTCCCGGCCGCCGCGGAACAGCAGATAGAGCGGCCCGCTCATGGTCGAAATGCCCGACTCGAGCAGGAACTTGATCGGTTGATCCTCTGCTTCCTGTTTGCGCACCATCAAACCGCTCAGCCCTTCCGTAAACAGTGCCACGATGCCGAGCGTGAGCGCACCCTGCAGTGTGCTGCCGAACAAGAACCGACCGAGCAACTCCGCACTGGCAATCTTCTCGCGTGGCGTCCCGCTGCGCATCGCTTCCGTGAAACCGGACACGACCTTGCGCAGCTGGTTCATCTTCATCATCGGATAGCTCTGGAACCGGAACACAGAGTTGACCAGCCGATTGGCGCCGACCCGGCTGCCTTCCGCGATCGCCTTGTTGCCGCCAGTCAGGAACGCCGCCGCACGCCGCTCGAATTGTTCGAGCAGATGCGGCGCGCGACCGGCCAGCATGTCGGCAGCCTGAGTCTTGCTGAAGCCCATCGCCTTGAACGTCTCGGGCAGCACGCGCTTGTCCCATCCAGACAGATTGCCGGTGCGAATGTCGTCAGTGACAATCTTCGCAGTCGCAGCCGCGGCGCCCTCTTGCACTTCGTTCAGGAAATTCTCGGCGAACCCTTTCGACAGGGCGTTGGCGCCAATCTTCGAAGCAGACCGAATGGGTGAGTTCGGGTCAAACGACCAGTCGTAGATGACGGCGTTGCGCTTGCCTTCCCGTTCAAGCTGCCCCCATACCTGCCGAGCGCCGGCCAACGCGCGGAGGTATCGGCGTGTGCCAAGAAATTGTGGCGTGGCGCCAACCGCTGTCTCGCCTACCTGCGTCAGCATTTGACCGCTCAAGACTGCTCGCGCGGCCAGGTTGCCAGCAGTCTGATTGAACCAGCGGAACGCGGCGCCAACTCCGGATGATGGATGCAGTAACCCAGCGTTCGAGTAGTTATCCGTAGGATGTCCATTAAGCGCTCGCATGAGCCCTTCCAACGCCGGCTGAACCTCTCCGGGCGTGTCCTTTCGAATCGCTTGCATCGCGCGCTCGAGCGCAGCCTGTCCGGCGGCTGTGGCGGGGAACACTTCACGAAACGCCCGCGTGTGCGAAGCGCGTTGCGCGGTGTTTTCGAGGTAGTTGAACAGGTCAGCATGGACGACCGGTTGCCACGCTCCGAAGACATCGCGCACATCGGTAATCGCTTTCGGAAAGACGCGCGCAAAATCCTGGTTCACCTTCTCAAAGGCCGTCGCGTCCGAAGCGGGATCGTCCAGGATTTCCTTCCACTTCTCGAAGAAGTTTTTGACGTCACCAGGATTGAGCCGGTTCGCCGCGGCGAGTCCATTGATCCAGCGGTTCCAGACCATACCGTGCCCACGTCGAATCACGTCATAGCCGTAAGCCGTAATGTTCCGTTGGAACTTGCCGCCCGCTGCGGTCAGGCCGGAGATGCCAACGTAAAGCTGGCCAATCGCTCGGTTCGCCACGTCCGCCAAGTCGCGCAGTTTCTTGGCAAAGCCCGGCACCTGAATCGTGCCTTCCAATGCCGGCGCTGCGTTTCGAATCGCACTGTCCGGTGTCGGCTTTTCGGAGAAGGAATTGAACCAAGTGGTTGCGCGGCCAGCTTTGCCTGCCTCTTTGCGTGCCGGATCCAGTGTCGGCGTCAGGTCACCGTAAAGCTGCTTCTGCCGGTCGATGATGCGACGGGCGGTCTGCGCGAAGGATTTCGTCAGGCGACCACCAGCACGCTCCAGGCGGTCGACCATCCACTCGCTGTAAAGGCGGGCGGGCTCGAGGATGAACTGTTCGGCGAGGTGTTTCCCCTTCTCGGCTTGATCCCTCCAGAACGCTGCCAGCGGTTCTAACTGGGCAGCGCGCTGCGTCTGCGCTTCGCTTCCTCGAACAGCGCCAGGAGCTTCGGCTTGAGCGCGGCCCATTGTTCGGGCGACAAACGCTTCTCGGTTCGGCGCGGTTTGAGCGGTTTCGTAGACATCGTTTACCAACTTATCCAAGGCCGCCTCAGCAGACAAGTCAGGATTCGCCTTTCGAATCGCGTCATACAGCTTGCTGTAGCCGGAGATGACCTGCCAGTTTGGCTTTTCGGATAGCTCCTGGAACGACAGCTTCACGTCCTCCACCGAATCAAGCCTGCCAACCGTGTCGTAAAGATGGTCCAGCATTGACCCGGCTTCCGCGTCCGTAATGGGACCGCCCATCTCAATGGCGCCGCGCGCTTCAGTCGGCTGCGTCGGCACGCGCATCGACCGCGGCGTTTCGCCCTGTTCAATCTCGCGCCCCTCTTCGAACGTCGGCAATCCGCGCTCATGTTCCGCAGCACGCGCAGCGACCTCATCGCGCAGCCCTTCCCGGTAGTCTTTGAACGATTCGAACCGTTGCCGGAAGTTCTGGACCGGTTCGTCCAACAGGTAGCTGTCGAGCACGCGATAGAGCGGTCTGCCCTGAGCGTCCTTCCGCTCCAGTAGCGACGCGAGCGACACGTTGGGACGTTCGCGCCCGGCCCGTAACGGGTCGCCAATCATGGCGCCGTGATCGTCGAACGTGCCGAGCAGATCCACAGCACCTGTCCTGTTGTTCAGAACCGCAGTGACGCGCTTGCTGACCGTTGGCGACGTCGCCTTCAGCTTCGTGACGACCGGCTGACCGCCGACAACATCGACGCGCCGAGTGGGCCGCGTGACGGCTGCCCCTTGCGTCAGTAGCTTCCCGAGCGTTGCCGCATTCTGCGATTCCTCGAGCGAGATGCGCCGGTAGGCATCGCCAGATGGATGTCTCGCATCGTCCGCTCGCCACCAGCCGATCTCGTCCGGCTTGACCTCAGTGCGGCGCAGTGATGGCCGGCCTTCCTGTGCCTCACCGATCAGCTTCTCGCCAATCCTGGCAATCGTGTATTCACGGATACCGGTCTTGAGCGCGCGCTCCGTTCGCGCCACTGGCACCTCACGTTCAACCGAAAAGCCGAGCGCCGTTGGTTCCTGGCGGACCTGAGCGCCGCGGGCCTCGAGCGCCGTTTGCTCCGGAGGCACCGGGTCCGGCACGGGTGCCCGCGATTGCAGCTCCTTCCGTGTGCGGCCTTCCAATCCGAGCGTGGTGCGCAGCCGTTCCAGTTCCGCCCCGGGCGCCTTGAGCAACCTATCCCAAACGGCGTCTGTCCATGCCTCTCGCAGTTGCCCAGGCTGAACGTCTGGTTCCAGCTTGCGTAGTTCCTCTGCAAACGCGCTGAAACTCGGTCGACCCTGCGTTGTCCAGTGGCGTTCGAACTGTTCGGCAACGACAGCCGGCGTGATTTGCGGAGCGCGACGCGCGCCCAACTCCGCAGCTGTTGGACGCGGTTCTCCTGGCTTGCCTTCCTCAAGTGGCAACCCGCCACGAAACAGCGCGGCCGGAGCTTCTCCTGCCCGAACAGCCGAGTCCTTCGCCGCATCCAAGTTGCGCTGAACACGGTCGAGCATGTCCGCCTGTTCCTTGCTGGCCTTCGTGCCCAGCGCGCGGCGCACCGCTGCAATCGCCCGCTCGAGAATCAGGATGGTCTGGACGGTCAACCGCTCCAATCCACGCAGCCCGTAGACTTCCCGGGGCGTCATGCCGGCCAGCTGTTGGATGCGGGCCCGAATCATCTCGTGCCCAATCTGCGCCTTGCTCAGTTCCGGGCGGCCCTCAGCCGGACCCCCATACCGCCGAGTTGCGAGCCGCTGCTCAAGTGCCGTGGAGGCGTCGAAGAACGCTTCGGCTCCTTGGTCACCGGTCAGCCGGCGCACGGCGTCATGGACTACCTCCTCGTGAACAAGCGCACGGATGGCATCCGCCCTGTCACCCTGTTCGATGGCGGACAGGAACCGGTTGAGCACTGGTCGGTTGAGCAGGACGGTGCCATCCGGCGCAATTGTGGCCACAGTCTGCGAGCGTGGAATCGCCCTGGCAAACGGTGTGTCTGGATCCGCTGGCAGTTCGTCGACGACGCGGGCCTTTGTGCCCAGCTTTTCCGCTTCGGCAATCGCCTGCCGTTCCTCGTTCTCAAACTTGACCTCGACAATCTTGGCCGCGCGCTCCGCTGCTTCAACCTCGGCGGCCTGCTTCTCGATAAGTTCCTGTTCTTTGGTCAGCACTTTCTGGCCGCTCTTGCGCACGTTGAACGCCTTGAACAGTTCATCGACAAACGCATCGGCCGTGTCTGCCACGTCCGTAAACATCCCTTCGCGTTGGAGCGCATTGAGCACGTCCTGCGGATGGCCGCGCTTGGGCTCGCCTTCCTTCGGATAGTAGAACAGTTTTTTGAACCATTTCGGATAACCGGACCGATTTAACTCGAAACCGTTCTTCGGGAAGTTCTGGTCGAGAGCGTGCATCTCGCGGCCGTTGATGACTCGCTCGTTGCCGACCGTAGCCTGTATCGCGTCGATGATGTCCGGAGCGCGCTCCTCCTTCGCCAGTTCCACCTTGGACACCGGCTGCTTGATCTCCGGATAGTCACTGAACAAGCGATCGACATCCAGGTCCGCCTTGCGCCAGGTCTTGACGCCCTCGCCGGTATTCACCTCCACGATGCCGATGCCGCTCCAAGTCACAACGCCCGCTTCGCCACCTGGCCCGTAAACTTTCTTGTCCGCAAGGTCGGTTGTCTCAATCGGGAATGGTTCCGGTGTAGCCTTGAGTCCCGGTGCGGCAGGTTCCGTGACAAGTTCCAAGGCTGGCTTTGCAACGCCGAGTTCGAAGTCCGTGACTGGACGTTCTGCGCGTTCAATTGGTGCAGCTGGTTCTATCGGTCGAATCGGTCGCGTGGCCCCCTTGTAAAGCCCACGCATGAACAGCGGAGTAGCCACTGCGCCGGCAGCCGTTTCGCCGATTGGCCCTGGCTTACCGGACCGAATCGCTTTCACGCCCTCAACGATCTGTTGCGGAACGTGCGAGGCCATGTCCGCCAAGTAATAGCCAGCGACTCCCCTGGCCGCGGCTGGACCGGCCAACGGCCCAGACAGTGCCGCCGTGATACCTTCTGGCGACGTCAGGAATTCACCCAAGCTCAGCGGCGCATTGGCGGCACCTTGCAAAAAGGTTTGCGGATTCTCGTAACGCAGCTTGAGGGGAGAGGCGAACGCTTCGTGGTAGGATTTCATGCCCCTGCCGAGCGCTGCTTCCGTGCTGGCCCGTGCTGCGTCCTTGTTCGCGTACCAGACGGTGTTGCCCAGGCGCAACGAACGCCACGGTGATGTATGCCCGGCAGCTTTGGCTTCCGCTTCGGTGTTGTAAAACACTTCGCCCGTCAAGGCGCCAAGCTCCTTGTCGATCTGTTCCACCGAAGTTGTAGGACTCTCCTTTGGCAGCGCACTCAGCTCTGCATCAATCGCAGCTTCAGAAACGGTAGGCGTTTCACGAGGAAGCGCAGCAAGCTCTCGGTCGAGTTCGTCTTCTAGAAGTTCCGGCACACACTATTCCTTAACCTTGACGCCTTTGGACTCAAGCCATTTCAGAACGTTGGTCCGGCTGGCACCCTTGGCAATCGCCTCGTTGGCCTTCTTCAACAGCAGATCGACATCGGCCTGATTGCTCACCGTCGGACCTTTCGGCGCTTCAGGAGTTTTAGCCGGCTCGGCGGGCGCAGCAGTCTTGCCACCTCTCAGCAGCGTGTTGCGCTGTTCGCTCCAGGCGTCGATGTCTTGTTGCAGAGCCTTGCGCGTCGCGTTAGCTGCTTCGAGTTGCTTCGGCCGATCCTTCTCCGGCACCATGACAAGCTCCTTCAACGAGGTCGGCAAGCTCAGCAGCTTCTTCTCCGCATCGTTGATCGCGGCTCGCAACGCACGCTCGGTCTGCGCGCGCGACATCTCGTCATCGTTCTTGCGCGGAGTCACGACTTGCCGGCGACCTTCGGCAATCGGGATTCCATAGCCCAGCACGTTCGTTGTGCCAGGCGCTCGAAACTCCGTAACTTCGGTCGATAACGGCGACTTAGGAAGCGCAGAGGCCGGAGCAAACTGAGCGCGCTCTCCGCGAAGCCCAGACCTGAGCACCGGAAAACCCGCAATGTTCGTCACGGCAGGAGGCGGCACAGGTCGTGTCTGACCAATCATCGGCGCAATCACGTTCGGATTCTTCTTGAACAGGCCGGGCCCCCATCGCAGTAGCGCTTTGTCAGGAGCAACGCCGGCGTCGATGTCGCGCTGAAACGCACGCATGAACTGGAACCGTTCCGCTGCGTCGAGGGCTTCCTGAGCGGTCTTGAACTGTCGCGCGTTGATTTGCTCGCGCATCTGCTCCATCGGGTCGAACACTGGCGGTGCGCTCGTTGCCGTGAACCGCTGCGGGGTGCCCATCGCGAGCGGAACCACAGGATTGGGAAGCCGCGCAACTGGCGCTTGGGGCGCTTCGGGCGCGGAATAGCCGTACGCCTCAAGCGCTTCGAGTTCGTCTGGTGCAAGCTCAGGCATGGCTACTCGTAATAGGCCGCCAGCGACGGATCGAGCGGGTTGTATTCGTTGGCGTAAGGATTCAGCACGTCGGGCATGTTGTAATACGGATTGGCGCCGATCAGCCCGGCATATTCCGATTGTTGCGCTGCGTTCAAGTCGGCCCAGTTGTCCGGTATGGCGCCGGTCGGGATGAGAAATCCGGATCCGGGACCGGTGCCCGCACTCGGTGCGCTCGGAATGCCCGCACGAAACGTGGCTGGCGCACTGGCACTACCGCCCCTTCCGTAATCGGTCGGCAGCGAAGGCCCGTAACCGCCGCCCCCGCGATAGCCTGGCGTGCGAAGTATTCCAAGTTGCGCCTGCAACGCCCTGTCCAGTGCCGCCTGCTCCGCCCGGAATCTGCGATCTCGCTCGCTCTCGCCGCTCTGAAAACCTTCCTGCTGCAGCAAATGAACGAGCGACATCGGGTCAGCAATGCCGGCTGCTGGATTCGCTGCATACGCTTGGTTCAGCATGTTGCTCCCGAGCGTCATGTCCGCCTGTCGCTGGCGCCGCGTCAGTTCCAGCCCAGTGACGCCCGCGAAGGGGCTACCAACGGTGCCGCTTGCTACGGCTCGGGCGGCACTGGGCACATCGATCTCCGCATACTGCTCGGGCGGATTCAGCAGGTCGGCAATGTTCTGAGAGCGCTGCGTTTCGAGTTGCGGCGCACCGGGGATCCGTCCCGCGTTGGCCGCGTGTTGCGCCTGCTGATTCGTCGCGTTGATCTGCTGAATCAAAGCCTCGATATGGCTGTAGTCCGGCAACGACGGAACGCCAGAGCCGCTCGCAGTGATTGTGCCGGGCGTCCCCGGAACACTCGGAGGGCTCGCAGCAGGATTCAATTGCCAGACGGCCAGGCCGCCAGTACCGGGCGCATGGGTCGTGGTAGTGTTGTCGATAGCCCACTCGTAACCAGGCACGGGAGGCGGCGTACCCAACCCGCCTGGACCTTCACCATATTGGCGTCGCGGCATAAAGTTCAGTAATACCCATGACGGTCGGGTTTCGGCACGGTGCGTTTCTTGCGCAGCTTCTTGCCTGTCGCGAATGACTGGCCCGTGCTGGCCTGACAAACGGAGTAGGCATTAACGCCTTTTCGGCCCTTCAGTTTTTCAACGCAGCGGTGGACTTTTGTTCCGGCTGGCATAGTTACATTGGTTGAGGTCGCAGCCTGTCTCCGTTCCAGAGCGGCACGTTAATCTAGACGCGTTCTTTTCCTACATAAAGATCAAGCTCCCCGAATAGCAACCGCAACGCCGCGGCGTGATGCGATGCCGCCATGCGCTTCGCGTTCGGACTGTCCATCTCACTCAACCTGATCGACAGGCACTCCTCTTTCAACGCCGCCAGGTTCCCGATGATCAAGTAGTCCGTGTCTGCAACAGCCGGAATGAAGTCCAGCTTCACGAGCGCGGAGATTTGGATCTCCTGCGGTGACGGACAGCCCGTTGCGCAAGTGTTCGGCAGACCGTTCACGAAGTAGCGGCGGTAACAACCGACCGTCTCGCTCGGTTCCATTGTGAGCAGCAAACGCATCTCGCCCGTCACGGTATCAACCTCGTGAAACTGCACCTGGCCGTTCGTCAGATCCTTCTGGACCCCGTTCCATACCGAGAACTCATTGACTGTCTCCGCAAAAGGCGTCGCGAGCGTGACGAACTCGCCGGTCACACGCTGAAACCCGTCCTGACTATAAAAGATGTTGTCGAACGGATCCTTACCGGACAGCAGCACACGCTTCCCATAGTCCGTCTCGTCCGTGGCGAACACGCGGATCCTCTTGTTCGGTGGGCGGATGTCCTTAAACGAGACGACCGGCCCGCGGTCAAACGCGCCGAGATTCTCGCACACGCCAGTTGAACAACACGCGAGCGGCCTCAATCCGTTGCCGAACTCAAGATACTCATAGAACTGGTTGCGCAGCACGATCGGCTTCTTGCAGATGTCAATGAGTGTGACACGTGCGACATCGCGCGGCGTGGTGAAGTACGGATCGGCCTGGGTCAGATTGAAATTCATCACGCCCCACGTGCCCCACCAGCCTTCATCCGGCTGCGCTTCGTCCATGATCAACCGTTGCTGCGCCTCATTGATCGTCTCAAGCAAACCGACGTTATCATTGGGGCACGTGCCGATGGACCCGGCGATCCGGCTCATGCGAGCGTCGAGAAGAGTGCGGCGGTTCATGGTCCAATAAGTTTGAAAGTCGGATTCGGCGTTCCGGCAACGTTGTCACCAAATGGCGAATCGACTAGCACGATTCCGATAGTGCCCCCCGTGTGCGTAAATTCAATGAATTTCCCAGCGTTATCCGCGTAGACGGGCGGCTCGGTCGCAAAAGCAGTCGTGGACGCTGGAAACAGAACGTCGCCAGCTCCGCCGTTATACTTCACGTGGAAGCCCGCGCCGATCGCGTTGACCTGCCAGCAGGGAGTCGGAAAGCATGGCGCGTATTCCATCGCTCCAGTCACGTAGGACACGCGATAGGTGCCAGCTGCCAGGGCGGCGCCACCGTTCCAGAACGTGACTGTGGACGAGAAGATGTCTGGCACCACGTCGCCGTAGTCTGTGCCGACTGTCAGATGGAACAGCTTCGCGCAAATGAATCCGGCACCAGGCGTGGCGTCGATGACTTGCACGGTGAAGATGTAACTGGCTAGCGTCCCGTCGGACATCCCCGATAGAACGCCAGATTCTGTGAGGGTAAACCCGGGCGGCAACGACCCGGAAATGACCGTCCAAGTCTGCTGTTCCAAATCGCCAACGTTAGTCGCGAGGTTCTGCAGATAGAACCCGAACGGTGAAGCGTTAGGGAGCGGATCGGCATTCGTGATTTCTCCGATCTGAATCGTGAACTGTTTGGTCTGAAAGGATCCAATCCCGTCCATCGCCTTGACGATGATTGGAAAGCTGCCGGTCATTGTCGCCGTGCCTGTAATCATTCCGCTACACGGGCTCAGCGTCAGACCTGGAGGCAGCGACCCGGACACGATGGACCACGCGTACGGAAAGAACTGGTTCAGCGTAACACCGCCCGGCTGGCACAGAGCCGACAGTGCAGCCTGGTTCTGAAAGGTCACACGGAAGCCAGTGCCGCCTGATGCTTTCAACTGTTTCGAGTATTCGCCGCCCACGCAACCGCCCGGCAAGCTCGTCGTGGTAATGCAAATCTTCTGCGCTCGCGACAGCCGGCACGCGAAAGAAAAGGCGATACGATTCGCCTGGACCTGATTCCGGTCGACGATCAGTCCAGCAGGAAACGTCCAGCCGAACGCCGTGCCGTCCGGACAGACCGTCGTGCACGTCTGCTCCGTGTTGACGAACAGACCCGGTGTCTGCGGAATCGTAAAGGGCGGAATACCGCCGCCGCCAAACGAGATTCCTCCATTGAGGCATTCGACGACTTGCCGAACCGCGCACAGATCCGCATCCAATTGCGAATTTTCGGACCAGCACCAACCCGAACAGCCGAGTTGCTCGAATCGAAATCCAAGCGGCGGACGCTCTCGTTGGTTGAAATTAAACAGGAACCGATCCGAATCGGCGTCTTCCGCCGAAATGTTCAGGACGGGATCGTCGTCGCAGGGCAGGCACGTCTTGAGCGCAGTGTCGCACCGGAACTCAAGCGGCAAATCGGTATCAACGCCACTGCCGCCAGGATTGAACGGCGGACCAGGCAGCGGAACCAACTCCATCTCGGCAGTGATGGTCGTTGAGCCTTCAATGTTCGCCTCCAACTCGGCAGGCGTGGCCCCGAACGTAAGTGGTTCTTGGAATCCTCCCCTATTTGCCCAGCGCGGCCCCTGATCGTTGCGGCCATACGTCAGCAACCCCTTTTCGACACCGCTCAGGAACCACTCGTGCGACTGCAATTCCCGAAAGTAAGTGAGTAACCCTTTTTCGGCGCCGCTCAGAAACCATTCGTGCGATTGAAGCTCACGAAAGTAGGTGAGCAAACCCTTGTCCACTGTGTCAACTTCCACGAGAACTGTTTGCGTCCCCGTGCCGGCGTCCATGATGTCCACTGCGCTACCGCCAGATGTCAGCGACACCTTGAAACGAGACGATGAAGTGACGATGCAGTAGTACGTCGTAGACGTGGACAGACCGGCAGGCAGCGTGCCACTGGAACTGAACTGGACACGGCTGGTGTCATACCTGCCGTGGTTGGCAAGGATTATCTCATCGGTGACAACATCCACCGTGAAAGTGCCAAGTGTGGTTAGCTGCACTCAATTCGTCTCCACCGTGTCGGAAGTCTCCATGATATACATGCCGCCGTTGCCGGACGCTTTGACGACGAGAAACGTTTTCCCGAACAGTTCGCCTGTGCCGATCAGGATGTCACCGTCAATGACGCTGCCGACCGGATGAAGAAACTGCCACAGGCCTCGCATACGTCCCCTCAAGCCGTTGACGGGCGTAGTGGTCGGGTCGTGAACCCAAACGCGGGACAGATAGAACGCTCCGTTGCCAGGATTGGTGTAGGCTACAAGCCCGATGCCAAGCACGGCTGAGTTGGCCTTAGCATCGTCGCCGTGTTTTCCGATGTTCACAGCACCAGCCGTTTCAGTATGGCCGCGCGCGATGTAGTTCGAGTTCGAAGTGGAAGTTATCGCGGTGGTGAGCAGGTCAACCGTTTCAACGTTTGCCGCAGCACTATTTTCAGCATTCCGAGCAGCGATGAAAGCCTTGTAATTGTCAGCGGTTTTGAGACTGTAAATGTCGCCAAAGCAAAATGCGCGATACGCTGTCGGAGTGGTGTCAGCGCCAGCACTTAGGACGTACAGATAAAATGTCGTCGAGTCTGCGAATAGAATCCAACTACGCGCCGTGGCGTCCGCTGTCGAACTCTTACGCACAAAAAGGCCCGTGGCTTTTTGTGCGGCCGTCGGAAACAAATCCGTGCCAGTGTCCACGTCGGTCATCGTCTCGTAGCCAACAACCCGAGCCTCGCGCGCTGCGCCAGCTCCGGGCGCGTCATCCTGAACTCTAACATAGAAGAAGCTGCCACCGCCCTGCTTGAAGGCCGCTTTGTTCGTTCCAGTAAACGGTTTTGTCCAACCTGCCCCAATACGAAGGTAGGTTATTACCCCGGTCGCAGGCGTGGCAGGTGCGCCCGGCACCGTATAGGTGAACACTACTCCGGTAATGATCGTAACAGCAAAGGTGCCGTTGTAATCCGTCTCGGCGGCCCCAGCGATTGTGACTAGCTGGCCATCGATCAGATTGTGCGGGACTGGAACTGTTACAGTAGCAGTGCCCCCGGAGCGCGTGATGCTGGTAACGCTTGCCGTGTAGCCGTTCACAAGACAGGCATCGAGCAACGCGACAAGCGCACCGACTTGGCCGGTCAGGACGGGAGCGCCCGAATCGCTGCTGCGGTAAATCGTTAATCGTGCCATATCAGTTAGTCTCCAAAGTGTTCGAGGTTTCGATGGCGAGCAGTCCGGCGTTTGCCCCAATATTGTTTGCACCGTGGATGCGCTTCAGAAATAGGAAGGTTTTCCCGGTCAACTCTCCAGATGCACCACCGCTAACCGTGTCGCCATCGTTCACGCTGACGAGTGGCTGAAGGAACCACCAAAGCCCGCGCATCCTGCCGCGCAAACTCGGGTTCGGTGCCGTAGTCGGGTCGTGAATCCATTGCTGAGCGAGATACAAGCCTCCATCGGACGGGTTGGTGTACGGAACGATCCCGGCTGAATCAAGATTTGTTTGATCCCCTTTTACTGAGTCGCCATGAATACCTATTTGCACCGCCCCGGCTGTGCCGGTGTGCCCGCGTGCTATGTAATGGGCATCACTAGCCGGGCTGATTATCGTTGCCGCCCGAAGTCCAAGCCCCCCCTGTTGAAGACCTCCGTTGTTTTCTATCGGCCTGCCAATGATGAAAACCCTATAGGCGTCGTTAATCTGAAAGCTGTAAAACTCTCCGAACCCCCACCCTATGTACGAATCCGACAAGTTGTCAGTAGTGGTAAGATCGCCGGGCTGATTGAAGATGTACGCTGTTCGCGCATCTGCAACTACCACCCACGGGCGAGCGGTCGCGTTTGCCGAAGTGCTTTTTCGTGCGAACATCCCGTTTGTGAACTGTGCCACTGTTGGAAAAGGATTCGTTCCGGCATCCACGGTCGTCATGGCTTCGTAGCCAACAATTCGCGCTTCCTTGGCACCGCCGCCACCAGGTCCGTCATCCTGCACTCGCAAATACATCCCGTTGCTTCCACTGCCTTGTTTGAACGCCGCCTTGTTTGCGCCAGTAAACGGCTTCGTCCAGCCGGCACCGACTTGAGCGCCATAGCCGGTGACAAGGCAGGCGTCGAGAAGCGCAACTAGACTGCCGACCGTGCCGCTCAATACCGGCGCCGAGCCGTCTGTGCTTTTGTAGATGGTGAACTGAGCCATATTATTCGGTGAAGTTGAACTCCTTCATCTTTGCTAGCAGTACATCGACCTGTTCCCAGTCCTTATCCTTTCTGGCTTTTTCCAGCGCGTCTAGCCACTGCTGTTTGACCTGATTGCCGTAATCTGCAAACAGACTTGATGCCATGCTCATATTTTAGTCCTCTCGAAACGTGATTTTGTTTTCCCTAAACAGCGCCGTGCGAGACACAGGCACCGGTTGCGGCACCACGAGCGGCGCCCAGAACAGCATGTTGCCGCCCGGATCGGCGTCGAAGAACGCCATCGCGACGACTGTTCCCCAGTCGGTCGACGACTGCGTAAAGACCTGTTGGGTCGCCAGCGATTTTGCGCCAGCCACTGCTGCCGGAAAATTGATCGCATCGTTCGTGATTGCGATTCGAGCGTAGCCGCCGCCACTCACTTCCGTTCCACCGCCCGCATCCGTCGGTGCCACGTTGAACAGCGCCAGGTAGACTGTGGCGACGCGCACGTAGTCAGGCCCGCCAAGAAGGTGATTGAGGACGGCGCTCTCTAAATAGTCGCTCTTTCCAGCCATAACGGTTTAGCAAACTTTGCCTTCAAACGGACGTTTATCACGGGGCAACGCGTGAAGCAAGACTCCGCGGAATCGGCACCAGCCCTTGATGACGAATCGCATTTGGAACTGGTAAGCCCAATCGCTCGGGCGTTTCGATGCGTCGATGCAGATGGACGGCGGCTTCGGCAATACCTTGGTCGCCTTGAACGATTCACAGAATGGCTGCTGCGGATAGCTTGAAGCTGGACAATCCGTCGCCGTGCTATCTTCCGTGCAATCTTTCGCGGTGCACTCGTTCCACGCGTGCCAAGGGATCCAGCACGGGTAGGAATCAGGCCGATAGTACGCCTCGATCTCGACCGTCCCGAGCAGCTTGTCGATCCACACTTCCGCGCTCTCAAGTTGCTTCAGCGCGAACGGATTCTTGAACGTGTAAGCCGGCGTCTCGAAGTACCACTTCACGCGGTCACCATCGTTCCCGACCTGACTGTCCCATCGGTCGAACTGCGTCAGTTCCCAGACTTGAATCTCCTGGTCTTTGTCGGACCACACGACCGCGAAGGCCCGCTGCAATCCGCCGAAGTCGCCGCTGAACAGTTGCATGACTGGCATCGCCTCGTAAGTGCCCTCCCATGCGGGCGGCAATCGCTCTTCGAAGCTCGAAATCAAATCGAAGTCGAGCAGCATGACGAGCTTGTGCGCGACGCCCGCAGGAGTCTGATACGGCAGCACGGTTTGCCAGAGTCGATTGTCGAACTCCATCCCACTTCCATAGCGGAGCAGCGCCCGATCGTTGAAGCGCAGGACACGATTCATGTTCCTGGAGATCGGCACGTTGCCCCACTGATGGAAGTAACGCAGCGCAACCGCAAAGCTCCGTATGTCGCCGTTGGGCGGGCTCTGCAGAAACACATCGCCGTTGACTGGCACAACTGAACGGTCGGATGTCGTTCCGAAGTTCAGTTGAGCCACTCGCTGGAGTGGTTCGGCGAGCGTCTGCCACTGCGCACGGTCAGGAACTACGTTCACGCTGTAAATCGTCTTGCGCGTCGCCACGAACAGCTGGCCCTGGCCAAGCGACGTGTCCAGGTTCGCACTGTGAAAGATTGCCCGGATGTTTCCGGCAGTCGTCGGCACGATGAAAGCGCCGCCGCCGACCATGTAAGCGTTCTCCGTAATGTTCAGGATGGAGTCTCCGAATTGGTACGGAGCCGTGCCGGAACTGGGCGTGCCTGGAGCGCCAACAATGTCGCCGGCCAGATAAGCGCGCCCCTGACTGGCAACCCAGATGCGGCCCATGAAATAATCCATCGCCGTCCCGGTCGGCAGCTTCTTCACCCCAGCACCGACCGCGCTGATTCGGCGCAGAACCGTTCCGTCCCAAACGAGCGGCTCGCTCACACCATCCTGAATCACAAGAAACTCTTCGCCCTGAACCATCCAATGTTGCGGGATGTTGCTCGGGTTTGGCCCTGTTCCGGCCGTAACATCCACGACGCTGAAATCCGTATCGACCCGGACCTGATACGTGCGCCCGCCGATGTCGAGCATTAGGTAAGGGAAGTCCGTGCCCGGATCGTAGAGGTAGCCGCCCTGATACAGCCCCATCCACGGCGCGCCTTTCACACCGGGTCGCCAGCCGGTTCGTTGCAGAATACCACCACCGCGGCACGTGGCGTTTGTGATCCACGCGTTCTGATTCCGCTTCAGGCCGTTCGGATTTTCTGGCCCGGCAATCGTGGGTGTGCGGCCGGAGTCGATCCCGCCTTCCATGCTGAGCGTGCCGTCCGTTATTCGGATGTCGCCGTTGGCCATTGGCTTGCACGCTACTACCAACGCGCCTATGGTCAATATCCAATGCCTGAGCGCGAACCGATCTTCAAATACGGCTTGGGCTTTCCGTCGAGTTGGACCCCGCTCCAAATCGAGTTCCACTGCATCCGAGCGGGCGGACGCTGGACGCAGGACGGCCGCCAGGTAGGCGCGGGCCTGTTCGAGCATTACCGAAACGCTCAGCGCATTCTGTGGCCCGAAGACGACGAGCACAGATGGAGCCTGATGGCGCTGCAGGCAATCGTCGAAAACGAGGTGACGGTTTTCATGGGGGCGAGCGACTGCAACAAGACCTATTCGGGCAGCAAGTTCGTTCTCATGGATTGGTGGGCATTCCCGGAGGAAACGCTTTGGATGGTGTCCAGCACGGAACTGCGCGGAGCCGAACTGCGTGTGTGGGGTACGCTAAAGCAGCTATTCAACCGGGCCAGAAAGCTGCATCCGGAACTGCCGGGCTCCGTGCTGGAATCCAAACATTGCATCACGACCGAGATGATCAGCGACGACAACCGCAAGGCGCGCCTCTTGACCAAGGGGCTCGTGTTCATCCCGTGCAAGAGCAACGGCAAGTGGGTCGGCATGGGCGCGTATGCCGGCGTGAAAGGCGGCTCGCTCAACGCGCGGCTCGGACACTTCGGCGACGAGGTGGCCGCCATGCAAAACTCGTTCCTGGACGCCTATTCGAACTGGTACGGCAAAGAGAACTTCAAGGGCATCATGTCCGGCAACCCGTTCGATCTCGAGGATTGTCTGTGCCGCGCCGCCGAGCCTGTCGACGGATGGGGCAGCTGGAAAGACACTGAGAAGACGCAAACATGGCGCAGCAAATTCTACGATGCGTTCGTTGTGGCCTTCGACGGGCGCGACTCACCGAACCTGGACTTTCCCGAGACGGAGCCGACGAAATACAAGTATCTCATCGGCCGGAAAAAGCTGAAGGCCGTTGCCAAGACGCACGGGAAAGATTCCTGGCAGTGGGCCTCGCAATGCACGGGTAAGCCGCGTCCCGGCGCCATGATGCGTCGCGTCATCACGCGCCAGCTGTGCGAAGAATTTCACGCGTTCGAGGACGTCGTTTGGAGCGGTCCAGCCACGACGAAGATCGCCGCATGCGACGCGGCTTACGGCGGAGTGGGCGGCGACGATTGTATCCTGGGCCACATTGAGTTCGGAGCGGACGTAGACGGCAATATCGTCATCGCGTGCAATCCGCCCGTGCTCGTGCCGGTGAGCATCACGAAGAAGGGATTGCCCGAGGAACAGATCGCGAAGTTCTGCAAGGAATACTGCGAGACGTTCGACATACCCCCAGAAAACTTCTTCTTCGATGCGCGCGCCACGATGGCGATCACGTTCGCACGGATCTGGAGCGCACAAGTCAATGTCGTGGATTTCGGCGGCATGCCCACCAGCCGGCCGGTATCGCTCGACACGTTCATTTGGGACGGCGACACCGACACCAAGCGACTGCAACTGTGCAACGAGCTTTACTCCAAGTTCGTCACGGAGCTTTGGTATACGATCCATTACATCGTGCTCTCGAACCAGATGCGCCGGCTGCCCAAGGAGGTTGCGGAAGAGGGTTACAAGCGCGAATGGAAATACGTTAAGGGCAACAAAATCGAGGTGGAAACGAAGGCCGACATGAAGCTGCGCACGGGCCATTCACCGGACCGCTTCGACTGGCTGGTCACGGCGGTTGAAGGCGCAAGGCGGCTTGGATTCGAGATAAAACGGATGGCGGCAGAAAAAGCCGAAGAGGAAAATAATTTATGGCTTGAAAATGCGGTGCGAAAGCACAGAGAGTTCCTGAAGAAAAGCGAACTGCGTTACGTATAAAACTATGAACACCGTACGAGCAAAATTCCGAGTCGATTCAATCACGCGCCGCAAAGGCTACAATTCCGGCGAAACCCAAGACATCAAGTTGTTCCCGGTTCACAGCGGAAGCGAAGAGAACAAGTCGTTTTACGCCGCCACGCCATCCGGGGAAATCACCATTGGCTGCGCGAATCCGGATGCTGCGAAACTCTTTGAGCTTGGCAAGGAGTACTACATCGACTTCACGCCGGCTGCGTAAGTTGTGAGCGAACTGTCCGAAACCCGCATCCCGCCTGGTGGTTGGCAGTATTTCCAACCCCAAACGAAGTGGAGCGTGCCGAACCCGATCAGCGTGACGCTCAATCAAGCGACCGATCTGCTCGTTGAACATCGTCAGGCCAATCCGCAGTTCGATCTGCCGGTCGTCTGGTACGAAGTGAAGCAGGAGATAATGGCGTACACGCGGAGACGCCTGAACATTCCGGACACGCCGCCCATCCCGGAATGGGTGCCGCAACGCTCGGCTACGGCGGCGGGTGTTGCGGAGCGCGCCGGTAAAACCGCTGCTGGGGTGCGGCTTGTTGTCGATTGGCTCGGCACGGGATTGCAACCGGACGGCAAAGGACTGGCGGAACAACGCGCAGCGATTT
>Ga0075423_10000176_pt1 | contig 44268 bp, 35 predicted proteins | sample SoiMethybrSBSTD2_FD_80114 | JGI IMG/M metagenome (GOLD analysis project Ga0075423, IMG submission 80114) | Bulk soil microbial communities from a Populus tree surrounding site in Tennessee, USA - Soil MetaG P. TD hybrid SBSTD2 | ecosystem: Environmental > Terrestrial > Soil > Tree plantation... | reverse complement strand
CGAATTAATTACGGTTTCCCCTCGGACGAAAATGGAGCCACTGTCTCGCTGGAAGGGACTTCCACGAGCACGAGTCCACCCTGCAAGAGAATCTCTGTGCCACTCACGTACCTGTACCGCAGTTCCGATCGAGTAGCAGGCCTGCCCAGTCCCTTGAGCAAGTACTGAGATTTGCGAAGAAGCAGTCCCTTTGCCTCTTCGAAAACCTGACAATGGTTATACCCGCCGACAGCCTCAGAACAATCGACCCACTCGCCGCCGTCAATACCACCAGCCCATTCCGCACTCGGCGGCACTGTAGCCGGGCGTTGCGGGGGGTAGCGGTGACACGCTTCTGCAAGCGCGACCGCGAGCAGCGCAATAAGTGAACACGAGAGTACCGACCGATGACAGTTACCGACCATTGGCGCAAGTGGAGCTGTAGCCTCCGGTGGAGTCCCATGTCTGCACGCACGCGGTTGCTCGAGGCATTCCATTCCACCCTTTTGGATAATATGAGAACTTAGAATCGAAAGTCATCCTGTCGAAGATTCCCAGTGGCGTTGTGAATCCGTTGTCCATCGGCGCATCGCGTCCTGCGGCTCTCAGGGTTTGCACCCAAACGACCTCCGCGATTCACGTGCGGCGTCAGTGGCAGCGAACTGAGCTGTGCAGTGGCACAGCGCCTCAGGAGGGACAGGAGCGTCGACCTAACGCGGCGCCCAAGCCGACCATTGCGAGCAGAATCACAGCGGCTACCAAACCGCCACCCCCTACAACCAGCGGGTTGCCATCTGGAATGTAACGCGATGACGTAAAGGTGTCGCTGAGGGCGTTCAGCACGGCGTGCATGACGGCAACGACCAGTACGCCCCCGCCAGATGCGACATACAGCCACGTGAAAGGAAATGCTGTTAGCGCAACAGTCCCGATGAAGACGGGGAGCACAGCCCACAAGGGTTGCCCAGGGTAGTTGAGCCCGATCAGCAACATCGGAAGGTGCCATATGCCCCAGATCGCGGCGAGAACGAACGTGGCCCTTACATGGCCTAGCGGAAGCAAGCGCGGCAGAAGGTATCCTCGCCATCCGTATTCCTCACCGATCGTGAGCGGGAGCGTCAAGACTCCTCCAACAAACAAGACGGTCGCGAACGTCACCACTGGAGACCGCGGCCATTCGAATCGAGCGAGGCCGGCCGTCGTGTCGACGACAACGACGCTTGCGACGAACAGCGCCGGCGCCGTGACGGCGATCACGTAGTGTTGCCATGGCCGTCTCACGCCGAGCGATCCCCGCAATGGTTCGCGATGCAATCGGCGCATGATCAATGCCGCCATCGCTGGTCCGAACATGCCGAGGGCAGCGCGTGCGGCTCCTGCGTCGGCGAGCGCGTTCGGCAGTGGCTCGGTCAGACTCAAACGACTCAGGTGAGGCCATACGAGCGGCATCCACCAGAGCCAACTTAGCGCGTACGCGAATCCGCTGAATCCGACGACCTGCTGCCACCGCGGGGGCGTCGACGACTGCTCCACGCCCGCGGAGTGACCGGCCTGCGGCGAGATCCCAAACTTCACGCTCACCACAGCCTCGTAACACCAGGAGGTGCGACGTCAGCGACTGCAGCCACTGGAGGGTTGTAAAAGCGCTCCCATTGATAAGTGTCCAGCGGGAAGTCGTCCATGTGGACAATCTGACCGCCTTCCATCCGAAAGTGCATCAACACACAAATGTCGTGGACTGCGGGATCCCATCGGCGGTTCATGCGAATGTATTCCACAGCCCACGCGTCGCTCGAGCTCGCCGCCATTCCAATGAGATCCAGCTTGTACTTGTCGCCAGTCATCGCGATGAGGCGCTCGCGGAAGGTCATGTAGCCATCCCAGCCGTGATACACACCCGACATCGCGCTGTTCCCGACGATGTTGACCACCACGTTGTCGGCAATCGCCTGGCGCATCACTGCAGTGTCGCCGCGCCAGAACGCGTCGTACATCGTGGCCAGCAGCTGATAGTTTGCCGGCGACGTTGCGCGATCGCTATGGAGCAGTTTCGCCCGCGAGGAATGGCGAACTGAAACGGGATCGTTTGAGGTCGGCTCTCGCGGAGGTGTCCAGTAGCCGTCGTACTGGTGCTGTTCCTCCGGGATAACCCACAATTCCGACAGCCTTCCCGCGCGCATCTTCATCCAGTTCGAAATGCGAAGCGTCCAGAGGTGGTCTGGGTCGTCCGCCCGATTGATCCGGACGACCTCGCGGGTAAACGCATGCTCACCGGACACGGAGAACACCGGCACCTCCATTTCGAACACGCCACCGTTGTGCAGCGCGATGTTCGACATGAACTGCCGGAACCCGTTGACGCCCCAGTACTCACCTGCATTACGGCCGGTGCCCGGTACGTGCATGACGAAATCGGGCGACAAGAATCGCGTAGCGGCCTCGACATCGCCGCTCACGAACGCCTCATACAGATCGCTGATGATTGCGGCGTTCTGTTCGGACGTATCCGCCGAGATGCTCGATCCCGTAGAGACTGTCTGGTCGATCACCATTTCGAACTCCTCTCGCCTACCAGTCGGCTGTGATCTGCGCGCGACATGAATGAGCAACCGCAATGCCGGACCTCGAAACTCCTAAATACATGCGATCTACGTGGAATGTGTGCCTGGCTGGCGCCGTGGGATACACAACGGAAATTCGTGATCGCGAGAAACCGCTGCCGAGGACCTTCGTTGGTCAGCCTGAAGGCGTGCCGTCTTGTCGAAGCCGCTGCATGCGCTGCGCTGGGCGGACCTCCCGAACTGCGGCTTGCATGTTGCTCAAGCAGTCATTCACTGGAGGCGACATGAACAAGGTGATCGCGGTGGTTGGAATCACACTCGCTGCTCTCGCGGCGGACGCATGTGGGGACCGAACACCGACGAGTCCATCAGCAGGGGCAATCGTCACGTTCGCCGTGGCCGACGAGACCTTTCGTGTGTGGCTGACGAGCGCAGACCAGATTGCCGCCGCACGCGCGGCGCAGAGTGGCAGTCGAGCACGGATCCCCAGTGGTCGGGTCCTGCCCGGTGCTCAGGTCAATTCAGGATGGAGTTGGCACATGGAGGACGTCGTGTTCGCCGAGTTCACGATCGAACTGTGCGACGGACGCCCGTCCGATGTCGAGCGCGAGGGAATCACATTCGGTGGCGGGCGCTTCTGTCCGTGGACCGCACGCATCGTTCGCATCGACGAGCGATGACCTCGTAGGGCGAGCTGCGTGAGGGTTCAGTGAATGCCGTCCGCCTGGATACCGAGCGACTTGAGCCGCGACGACAATGTTGAAGGCTTGACCCCAAGGAGCGACGCGGCGCCACCGGCGCCGTAGATACGACCACCGGCGTGCCGCAGGGCCGCGGCGAGGTTCGCCCGCTCGCGCCGCCGCCATTCAGCCTCAGTGATGATGCTGTCAGCGGAATCTGGGTCGGTCTCGGAAAGCGTCGCCGCCGTCAGAACAGGAATGAAGACGCCATCCAGTCGTAACGTGCCGCCGGATGCGAGGATGACCGCCCGCTCGATCACGTTCTGCAACTCTCGAACATTCCCCGGCCAGTCGTAATGCTTCAGGCGTTCGATGGCGTCGACGGACACACGCGGCGCAGGGACGCCCAGCTTCTTCGCGCAGGCCTTCACGAAATGCATCGCGAGTAGCGGGACGTCATCACGTCGAGCGCGCAACGGGGGCAGCTCGATGGGAAATACGCTCACGCGATAGAACAGATCCTCCCTGAATCGACCCGCGCGAACGCGCGTCTCGAGCTCCTGGTTGGTTGCGGCAATAACGCGCACATCCGTGTTCCGGGTCCTGTCCTCGCCCAGGCGCTCGTACTGACCCTCCTGCAACACGCGGAGAAGTTTTGGCTGCAGATCCAACGGGAGATCCCCGAGTTCATCGAGGAAGATCGTGCCACCATTCGCCACTTCGAAGCGTCCCGCTCGGTCTCTCAGCGCACCGGTGAACGCCCCCCGGGTGTGTCCGAAGAATTCGCTCTCGAACATCTCGCGCGGGATGGCGCTGCAGTTGACGCGGACGAACGGGCGACCGGCACGCCTCCCTCGCTCCTGGATTTCACGGGCGATTAGCTCCTTGCCCGTGCCGGATTCCCCCAGGATGAGCACCGTCGCATCGGTGCCGGCCACGACTTCGACCTGCTTGAGGACTCGCCGCAGCGTACGACTCCGACCAATGACGCGGCCAAATGCCAGCGCCGCATCGACTTCCTCACGGAGATAGGTGTTTTCGCGCTCGAGTTGTTCGCGCAATTGCTCGTTTTCTGCGAAGGCACGCGCCTGCGCGATCGCCACTGCCGCATAGTCTGCGAGGGTGCGCAGCCAGCGGAACTCGTCCGAGCTGACGGCCGCGCGCCGAAAGAGTGCGACCACACCGACCGTGTCGCCTCGAAACACGAGTGGCTGACCGGCGAAGGCCACGATGTGCTCGCGTGCGACCCAGTCCGGGTCCGCCCAGTGGTCCGACGCGACGTCGTTAATCAGCAGTCCGGTGCCGGTGGCGGCAATCGTCCCGACTTTCCTCACCGCAAGGGGCAGTCGAGCAAAGCGGCCGTCCGTGCTAGACCAGTCCGTGTTTCCGTCCGAGGACGTGCCTGCACTCGCCACGAGGTGCAGGCACCTGCTGCGATTGGCACAGGAGGAGGCGAGCTGGCACGTGTGACAGCGATCACCTCGATCAATCAGCCAGACACGCGCGAGAGCCACGCCGTCCTGCCGGCGAAGGCCCTCGACAATCCGAGTCAGCACTGCCTCGAGCGAACGTTCGCGCGCACCGGCGAGTGCGACATCCTGCAACGCTTCAAGGTCCATGGCGCACCTCGAACGCTGATTGAACGTCAGACAGAGCTGGCGCGCTGGTTCAAAACACCGACGGTTTGTCTGATCTTCCGAGTTTGTAGCGGGATCTCCAGCGACCGCCGCCGACGGGGTGGGACAGGGGGCGGTCACAAGAGCGTTACAAGTCGGCGCGGTACTGACTCGGCGTCGCACCCACGACGCGCCGAAACACCTTCGTGAAGTGGCTCGCGTCACCAAAACCGACGAGCACGGCAATATCTAGCGCCGTCAGCTTCGGATTCCGAAGCAGCCGCTTGGCCCGTTCGACACGCTCCCAGAGTACGAACTGATGTGGCGTCTGCCCCGTGCTCTTGCGGAACAGGTCGGCGAAATAGTGCGGACTCATGCCGGCGACTCCTGCTAGATCCGCCAGGGGAATGTCTCGATCGAGGTGCGCTCGCACGTACTCGACGACCAGGCGCAAGCGATGACCAGGCAGTCCGCCCCGATGCTCGCGTGTCTTCTGGTTTGGCACGCCGTATCGCCGCGCCAGGTACACGGCGACAGCGAGACTGAGCGACTCGCCATAGAGCCGGCCGGCCGGCGAACCGTCATCCAGATCGGCGTGGAGCGCCAACATCAACCGTGTGAGGTGCTGATCGTGTAGCGTCCAGCGCTCAACGAGCTCGAAGTTATCGCGATGGGCCGTGTCTTCAAACGCGCTCGTAATGATGCGTGACTCGAGCGTCATTACGATTCGGCTGGTCGGCGCGTCCCATCCGAGACGGTCGCGGGTTCCTGCCGGAAGTAGATAGATGTTGCCGGATCTGTTCAGCGCGCGCCGCGTGCGGCCACCCGTCGTCCATTCGACGCTTGTCGACGGACTCGTGAGCAGGCTAAGCGTATGGGTGGGGTGCACATGTTCCGGAATCTCGCAGGGCGGGATGTCGTGGAAGGAGTGCAGCGTGACACCGTCCCATTTGACCCGATCACTCGTGACGCTCGAGAGGACAGGGAACAGTGGAACGAGACGGCCATCCCGCTCGACTTCAACGACGGATCCGGACGAGGCGCTGGGACTGGTACCCATGTCGTGCGCTCCGCAACTGAGGCAGTTCGAATTCGGGGAACGTTAGCACGGCAGAACTTCGGCGTCGAACCGATTTGCGAGATCTCGTTGGCGCGAGATCTCGCGGCTGGAAGCCCCTTGAATTCGCCCAGATTTCGGGGCGACAGCCGCACAGACGGCTGGTATCTCCGGTGCACATAGGCCAGGCGCGAAGCCTTGGCACGAACCCCCGGAGGCCACATGACCGCTCAATACGAATCGGTGCTGACTCTGGACGCGATCGAACCCGATACTCGCGCCTTTCTCCGTTCGCTGCCGCCGCCAACGGCTCACCCTGTGTCCGTCGCCGAGGCGCGAGCCCGCGAGTCGCAGATGCAGGACATCGACGTGGCGAAGGTCCGGGTCGATTCGGAGGACGGCGTCGTTCAGAGTCTGGGAAGAGAGATCAGCATCCGGATTGTGAGGCCCCTCGGCTGGAAGAACGGGCCGCTTCCGGTCGTGGTGTTTGTTCACGGCGGCGGCTGGGTTGTGGGGGGCAAAGATACACACGATCGCCTCGTCAGGGAGATTGCACAGGGCGCAGAAGCCGCGGTCGTGTTCGTGGAGTACACCCGAGCGCCAGAGGTGCGATACCCGGTCGCGATCGAAGAGGTGTACGCCACCGTGGAATGGGTTAAGAGCCAGGGTCATGGCATCGGGCTGGATCCCACGCGCGTCGCGCTGGTCGGCGATAGCGCAGGAGGTAACATCGTCGCGGCGGTCACGCTACTGGCGCGTGCGCGTGGGGGTCCGCGAGCCGACCTTCAGGTGCTGCTGTGCCCCGTCACCGACGCGAGCTTCGCGCAGCCTTCACATACGAAGTTCGCCGAAGGCTACTTCCTGACGCGCGACGGCCTGCAATGGGCATGGGATCAATATGTGCCCGACCTTTCGATGCGGCACGAAGCGACCGTGGCTCCACTACGGGCCGCCGCATCAGACCTCGCAGGGGTGCCGCCGGCACTCGTCATTACGGCGGAGTTCGACGTCGTACGCGACGAAGGTGAAGCCTACGCACGCAGCCTCATGGCCGCCGGTGTGCGGGTGACGGCGACCCGGTACCTCGGAACAATCCACGCATTCACCGTTCTGAATCCGCTCGCTCACACTCCACCGACGCGAGCCGCGGTGGCACAAATCAACCAGGCGCTCCGCGACGCGCTTGTGTAACCGAAGGAGATGCGCCATGACTCGAATCGCGATCAATGGACTGGGCCGAATCGGACGGACGTTCCTGAAGCTGGCACTCGAGCACCCTGCCCTGGACGTCGTCGTTGCGAACGACATCGCGGACCCGACTAGCCTCGCGTACTTGTTGCAGTACGACTCGGTGTACGGCAGGTACGCGAAGCCGGTCACGACAGAGAGCGAGAACGATCACACGTGGCTGCGTGTCGGCGAACACCGAATCCGGCTGTTGAGTGGACGCGACCCGGAGACGCTTCCCTGGCGGGCTCTGAATGTCGATATCGTCGTCGAGGCCACAGGCGTCTTCGACACCTACGCGGCTGCACGACGTCACCTCCAGGCCGGAGCCGGGCACGTCGTGCTCACGGCCCCCGCACGAGACGAAGACAGCAATGACGCTCGCACGGTGTTAATGGGAGTGAATCCAGAGGCGCTTCGCCTTACTCGGATTTCCTCGAACGGCTCCTGCACGACGAACTCTGCTGCGTCGGTTGTGGAAGTGCTGCGCCAGCGCATCGGCATTCGCAAGGCCATCCTCAACACGGTGCACGGGTATACCGCGACCCAGACGCTCGTGGACACACCGGTCAAGGGTCGCGATCTGCGGCGCGGCCGGGCGGCGGCGGCGAACATCGTGCCCTCGACGACGGGAGCCGCGATCGCAGTTGCACGTGCCATCCCTGAGCTTCGGAACAGGTTCGATGGCATCGCGATGCGAGTGCCCGTCCTGACCGGCTCGCTATCGTCGATTGTCGTGCTCGCCGCGCGTGAGACATCGGTCCAAGAGATCAACAACGCGTTGCAGGACGCAACTCGCGACAGTCGTTGGAGTGGCGTACTTGCCACGACTTCGGATCCGCTCGTGAGCAGTGACATCGTCGGCGATCCCCACGGCGCGATCGTCGACCTCTCGCTCACGAAGGTGATCGATGGCGATCTCTGTGCCGTCTACAGCTGGTACGACAACGAATTCGGATTCACGAACACCTTGTTGGCCCATGTGGCGGCACTGGCGGCACTTCAGCCGAGTGCGGTGTAACACGCCTCGCCACGGATACGTGATTCTGCGCACCGGCTGCGGGATGGCCCGAAGGCTCGGCGCAGCGGAAGCCGAAAGCGATCAACCGAAACGAGCTTAGAAGCGAAGGAAGGACGATATGACTCGTCTGATGTTGTGGGCTGTCGTCGCGTTCAGTGTGGTGGGAGGCCAGGACGTGGATCGTCCTCGGTACGGAATACCTTGCGACCTGCATGGGTTGAGCCGTCTATTCGTCGACACCGGAAGTGACGTTCGGGCGCGCGATCGAATTCTGCGCGAGCTGCGCGGCTCTGGCATCGCGCTTCAACTTGTTCAAGATGCGCGCGATGCACAGATGCTGCTGGAATTCGGCGCCACAGTCGAACATCGCGTCGGCGGTTGGGTGACGAACACTCGTCGTGACAAGGACAAGCGAGGCGAGAACTCGCTCACCACAACGACAGATCAGAAAATCCAAAACGGAGCGGGAACCGTGTACGTCATACGCGAGGGCCACTTACTGCTGGTGGAATCTTTCGCCGACGAGAAGCGCAGCTTCCTGGAACGCGATCCTGCGACCAATTTTGCGCGAGCCTTTCTGCGGCTGTACCGCGGAGCCAACGGGTTAACCGAGGCGCGATGAGTCCGCGCAATCGCCTCGACCGAGCTCCAGCCGAACACGAACAACCAAACGAAAGCGGACATCGATGAAGATCTCGACCCTCGTCACGCCGGCCGTTGTGGCCCTTACGACCATGGCAACGATTACCTACGCGCAGCGCTCCGGCCCCGGACCTCACATCGCAGGCCCGACCGGCGGCCGTGACGGCGGGCGTGGTGGGATTCAGCCATGCTCCGGCCTGCACGGCCCCGGTTCTTGTTCTCCAGGACCGTCGATCGATGTGCTTCGATACATCCAGCCGTCGAACAACACTCCATCTGGTGGTCTCCGCTTGCAGATCCGACCGGCAAGTGCAGCCGTCTATGTCGACGGCCGCTATGCGGGTCGAGTTGACGAGTTCGATGGCAATTCCGAGTGCCTTGTTCTGGCGCCAGGGTCACATTCGGTAGTCGTGCGCGCGCCCAGTTATGAGCCACTCGAGATTGCCATAGTGACTCGCGCCGGCCACACGACGGTCTATCGCCGCACGTTGTCGCGCTCGATGGATCGCCATGACTAGGGTCGGTACACGTCCTCGCATCGACGACGTGCGTGGCTCGAGATAAGGAGTGACGTCATGAGATCGACCCTCGCAGCAATCATCGGTGCCATGACCATAGTCATCGCGCCACTCGCAGGGCAAACGCCTCCGGCGTTCAGCCCCATCGACGTGCGGATTCCCGTTCCACCACGTCCCTTTGTTGCTGGTGGTGCCACACACCTGGTGTACGAGCTGCACATCACGAACCTGTCATCGCGAGCGACTACCTTGGAGACGATCGACGTGATGGACCGGTCGGCGTCACCGGACACTGCTCCACTGCTCCGACTCGAAGCTGACGCGCTCGAGGCGGCGCTTCGCCTTCTAGGAGCGCCTCCGGATGCGACAGAGAAGCGTGTGCTTCCAGGGGGACGAACAGCGCTCGTGTTTGTGTGGGTGACGTTGCGTGCGGGGACCGTTCCCACGGCGCTCGCGCATCGATTCGCCATCCGGTTAAAGAGTCCCGACGAGGCCGCCCACTCAGCAGACGCGCACGCGACACGGGTGACCGACGAAACCGCGCTCGTCGTCCACGGTGTGGATGTCGTCGTATCGAAGCGCGAACCGCGCGTCATCGGACCGCCGCTTGAGGGCGATCACTGGCTCGCGGCGAATGGACCGGGCAACGGGCCGGACCATCGTCGAACGCTCCTCGCATTGGCCGGGGAAGGTCGTATAGCGCAGCGTTTTGCCATCGATTGGGTGCGGCTCTTTGAGGACGGCCGGACATTCCGAGGCGATCCGCGTGACAACGCCAGCTATCGTGCGTTTGGCGCCAAGGTATTGGGCGTCGCGGACGGAATCGTCCTCGACACGCTCGATGGCTTTCCGAGAACGTGCCTGACCCCGTGGCGCGTGCGGTCCCGATCACACCGACGACAGTCAGCGGCAACTACGTGCTGGTGGACCTCGGGGATGACGCGTACGCGGTATACGGGCACCTCCAGCCGGGGAGTCTTACCGTGAAAAGGGGTGACAGAGTTCGTCGCGGCCAGACGCTGGCGCTCGTCGGAAACACCGGCAACTCGTCCGAGCCGCACTTGCACTTCCACATGGCCGATCGACCGCGGCCCATTGACGCGGAGGGCGTCCCATACGCATTCGCGGTCTTCGGTCTCGAGGCGGCGCCTGACCTCGTCACGCCGACGATGAAACCAGTTGGCGGCAGTCTCGAAATCGATTCATCCAGTCTCGCGAGATGGTGGGCGGCCCCACCGCAGCGTCGAGAACGGGAAATCCCTCTTCTCAATGCGCTCGTTACCTTCTTAAATCGCTGAACAGCATGATCATCCGTGGCGACGCGCGCATGCGAAGCGCGGGTCGTTGACTCAGTCGGCGTGCGAGTCAGCTTGCGCGCTGAGCGCCACCCGCAGGCAGCAGTGAGCGCGGTAAGACACCGCTTCGATAAACCCTTGCACAACGACATCGTCCAGAATCTGGGTTCAAATCGCGTCCGCCCGGAGACCGCCCGCAAGTATTTTTTTCAGCTATTTAGAGAGTGGGATTTGCGGGGGGGGATTTGAACCCCGACCTTTGGGTTATGAGCCAAGCAGTCCCGTCGGTTGAATGAATGCGATACCGCGGCGCTTGTACCCAGCGTCGCCCACACGTTAGTACATCGTTGTTGGCTTCGACGCTCGCACTGTCTACAAAATCATCTACAGCGATTGAGAGGCCGCAGCCAACGACGGCTGCAAACCGTTGATTTTATTGGTCGGGGCGACTGGATTCGAACCAGCGACCCCCTGCGCCCAAGGCAGGTGCGCTACCAGGCTGCGCTACGCCCCGACTCTGAATTCCTTGAATTTTAGCGCGGTTGTGAACGCAGGGCGCATGACTGTTCCAAAATCCTCGCGGAAGCGGGGCTTCGTGACTTTGCTGGGGGATGCGCGTAGACTCCATTTGCATTTCCTGAGACCTTCATCGCTGGCACGGCCAGCCAGCTCTGCTCGCCTCATTAAAGCCGAAAAAATGACGATGAGCCGGCTGTCTATGGCCCTGACGCTCGCGTTGGTCGTGTCCGCGTGCCGCGGCAGCAACGATTCGCCGAGTCCAACATCCCCGAGCGTTCCGAGTCCGCCGGCTCCGACCTTTACAGTTTCTGGCGTGGTGCTCAGTCAAGGGAGTGCGCCTGTCGAAGGGGCGCAGGTGCGGATAGCAGGCCAGCAAGGGACCACTGACGGCCGTGGCAATTACAGCCTTCAAGGGGTGAACAAATCGTACGGCGGCGTGTCCGCAGTGAAGGCAGGCTACGCAGCTGCGAGGGAAATCCTCACGGTCAGTGGCGACACGCGATTCGATTTTCGGCTCGGTCCTCGCGTGGCGACACACACCCTCTCGGGTATGGTTTCGGAAGTCACACCGGCTGGACTCGTGCCTATTGAAGGCGTGCTGGTCTACGAATACTCGTGTGAGGATGTGTCGCCGTTGCCACCGTTCTTCTCAGACGGCTGCCCGATTTCAGTGGCTCAGACGACGAGTACCGACAAGAAGGGCCTGTACAGCTTTTCTGGATTGTATTCCGGCAAGAAGAATTCGATCGGACTGAGCAAAGAGGGCTTCGAGGATCCGCGAGTGGACCCAAATGGCCACGAAGGTAACGGTCAGGACGTGACGATCAACGGCGACACCCGGTTGGACATCCAACTCGTCCGACGATGATCTCGGCCGGACTGCGGTGGTGGCCTAGCTGGCGCGCGCCACTGCGTCGAGACTGACGTCGCAGAACTCCTCATAGGGAAAGTCGGAGCCGATCTTCCGCAGGTCCGCCATGAATTGCCGGTCGATCCGTTGTTGCTGCTCCCGCGTGAGCAGCTCCGACGCGTCGGCGGCGTTGCCCTTGCGCATCATCGGCGCAGCGGTCGACGCCCAGGGAATCAGATCCCATGCTCGAAACTTGTGGTCGATCTGCTTCATGAACGCGAATGACGCCTGTTCGCAGACGCGATCGATCAGCGCGTCACTGGCGACGACGCCAAGGAACGCGGCGACTCGTTCAACGGTGCTGCGCAAATCGCGCTTCATGGCCTTGAACGAGACGATGAGCACGTTGGGCCGGTGCCGCTCGGCCCAGTAGCCAGCCGTATTGTGCGGCCATGGCGACCACGGCCCCATGCCAGTCGACAGAAACATCTCGAGCCACGTCTCCGCCGAGAAACCCGTGAAGCGCAGCGGACCGTTCTTCACGAAGAAGTGGTAGCTCGAGACGAACACGTCCTTCGGATCGCGGATGACGATGATGTAGCGGGCCTCCGGCGAATACGGCAGCCAGTCCCAGTCGTAATGCGTCTTGATGACGCGCTTCTGTTCGGGTGACGCCTGCCACACCGCCGGATCCTCGATTGGGATCGCATAGTGCCGCAGCGGCGACATGTGCGCGATGTCGGGCCATGCCACCACACTGTGAATGTGGTCGTACTCGCCTTCGCCGTGGAATAGCAGCTGGTGAGCAATCTGCATCATCCAGTTCGTGCCGCTCTTGACATGGGCGGCCACGAAGACGTCGTGGCCGGACGGCGTATAGCGCTGCAGTGGATTGGTGGCCTTCAGCTTCGCAAATCGCCGCAAGTAGGCGCGGGCCATGAACGCCGGCGCACGCCCGAACGTGTCGAGGGTCCGAATGACTGGGGCTCCGACGCCGTACATGACCATGCCCATGGCAATGCGCGCGGCCAGCGGCGGCATCTTTCTGCGAAACGTCGTGACCGGAGCAGCGATCATCGCCCCCTCCATCTGGATTCGATCCTTCCGCGCGGGCAGCCGGCTTTCGTATCACCGGGCTGCCGCGGGCCAGATCATACGCCGCCGAGAGTTGGTGACACTTTGCACAGAAAAGCCCTTTGGGATAGGTTGTGAGCGCCATATGCAGGACGTCATTCCACTATTCGATCTGCTTGTCATCCTCGCGGTGCTCGCGTCGGCCGCGACGGCGGGGCGGATCGCGTATCTGTTGATCCGGCGGCGGTCGGCTCAAGCGGGGAAGGTCGCAAAGCGATGGGGAATCTCTACCGTCGTCTACATCAGCGTGTCACTGATGGTCTCGGCGGCGCGACCGCAACGATCAATAGGTGTCGGCGATCGCTGGTGCTTCGATGATTGGTGCGTCTCAGTCGATCGCGTGCGCCGCCAACCGTCAGGCGGAGACGTGGTGTACTTGCTAAGCCTGCAGGCCTACAACGCGGCAGGTCGGCCGCAACGCGCCCTCTACCCGTGGATGTTCCTGCGAGATGCGGCAGACCCGCAGGACGCGTCCTGGTTCACGTCGACACCGAGCGCGCGCGAGCGAGAAGATGGTCAATCAACGTTTGGCGTACGTCGCAGTGTCGCGCGGACAGTACCACGCTCGGCTCTACACCGACGACAAGGTCAAGCTCACGTGGGCCCTCGATCGTGACGTGTCGCATCGGTCAGCACTTGAATACAAGGTCGGCCCCGCCATCTTCGAGTCCCAGCGTCAGCCACGAATCACAGGACAGGAGCGTTGGTCACGGAAATCGAGCACCTGCTTTTCGCTGTCACGAAACTGTCGCAGAACGCGATGTTTTTGAGCCCGTTTGGGTTCCGTTTCGAGCGAAAGCAGAACCCAAGAATTGAAGAAAACGTTAAGGAAAACGTCGAACGCGATGGAAGCGATGGAGACGGATCGTAGTCGCCCAAGGCAGGTGCGCTACCAGGCTGCGCTACGCCCCGACTGGAATTGCTAGCATTCTGGCGCTCTTGTGAACGTCAGGCACCTCAGTCCCAAAACTCACCGGAAATTCAATTGCCTCGATAGTTCAGTCGCGTTCGCGGCGAATGTTCCAGATGCGCGAGCACCAGAACACGTAAGGACCGGTCTATGGTGCCGTCAGGAGGCCCGTTGGCGTTACGGAAAACGCTGCATTGAGCACCGTTCGGAACGGTGCAATGCCTTGGTCTGGAGCGTCCCAGGCTGACATCTGGAACGCGTAGAAGTGGCCGCTCTGCAAGATCCCGGGTGGCAGTCGAAGCGCCGTGTTCGGCGTCGAAATCTGGGCGACGAATCGCGTCTGCGTCGCGGTCCCCGGAGCGAGAATCTCGACGACTTGAATACCATAACGGGTTGGAGTCCCCAGCGTTGGCGGATCCCACGACACCAGCGGTGTCAACGACACAAGATTCTGATCTGAAAACGCATTTACACCATCGATCTGAATGTTGCGGACAAATGACACCGTCGGAACCAACGCACGTGGTGCGGCAAAGTCCGGTGCGGCCGCCGTCAACTGCACTCCGCTCGCCAGTCCCCGCTGTGTCGCGGTCTTTCCCGGAAGTTGGTAACGTACGGTGCCGAACCACCCTAAAAATCCGATCTCGCCCCAGTTCCCAACGAGCCCCGCGTTGGCGGGTGAGCCGTACGTCATCGTTCCAGTCTGCACCAGACTGCCCACTGGGTACGTCGGATCTTTCACAATCAACAGATCCGAGTTGGATGTGTAGAATCCATCCTTCGCGGTGCCGCCCTGACCGACCACCGAGAAGAGGCCCGCGCAACCGCCGCACACGTACGATGTGTGCGGATTGGCCTCGAACATCAGGTTCTGGAATTGATCGCCATGAAACTCCGCGGCGGTTGTATTCAACTGCTGCACGTTCAACATGGGCGCCGTCAGGTTGACCGTACCGCCCACGACGGTGTTGAACGGCGGGAATTGGACAAGACGCGACATCGCGATGTAGGGAACCCCGTTCGAACTCGTCGCGTTCGACAGCTGCGCGAAGTACAGACGATCGCCCTTACTGCCTTCGATCAGGCTGATCTGATTGCCGCTAGCCGCGTTGCGGAGATCAAAGTTCACATTGAGGTTGCCGAGCGCGTCAGGGATGCCGAATCGCTCGGTCCCGAAGTCCCAGTCATCGGCTTCGGTCGAGAACAGCTCGAGCAGGTCGCCGGAGTGCCAGGATTCCAGGTTCGTCAAATGAAAATCGAGGAACGTCGAATTATTTCCAAGGGGGATCATGTCCGGCCGGCCGCCGCGCGACGTGCCAAGGTCGGGCGCATTGGTTGATGTCACCATGTAGCGGGTACCAGAGTGAAGGATGTACTGCCCGTCCGGCACGCCATCGATCGTGAATGTTCCGATCGCCACTCCCGTGCCCGGCGTCGCCGGAATCGTCGAGACGATGTTGCCGCTTCCGTCAACGATGAACGCCTCGGCCGGAATGGCCGTGAAATCCTGCAACACTGTTTGACGGCTCGTCGCCGAGATCCATGTGATGGCGCCTACGCCATTCACCGTACGCAGGGAGCTCGTGTCACCAACGTAGGCGAGGCTGAAATGCGGCGTCTGCGCGGTAATGAATCCGTTTGCGATGGTGCCGCCGATCGCGTCGAATTCGCCGGGCGCTCCGAGTCTCGAAAAATAGATCGACGCATTCGTCACGCCGGGAGGCATCGGCAGCGAGACCGTGACGGGTCGTGCAAACACCATCCCCTCTGGACCGAACTGATACAGAGGAGACAGCGCGTTGCGGGGCGCTGTCGCCGTTGACGTCTGAATCGTGAGCTGGGTAGGTCCGTCAACGGCGCCAAATGGAACGATGACTGCGACGCCCGTGGGCGTCGAGACCGTGCCGCCGTCGACACCCACGGTGGCCGACGCGGTGCCACATATTCCCGAATAGCCGTACGCATTGCCTCGAGGATTTGCCTTGCACTGCTTCTGATCGACCGCATGCGGCGTGGCTGCGGCTGCCCAGACGCCAAGCACGACGATGAGAATGAGTCTGGGCATGGTGGCTCTCCTGAAAGTGGATCGGAAGTGGCCGGACACTATACGCAGAATCAGGAGATTTCAACGGGAAAGTTTGGGCGCGGAGCGTTCGCCGATCAAAGTCTGATGTCGAGCAGACCATGCGCGGCGTCAAACGTGCGGATGGCGCGCCTTACTGGATCCGAACCTGTGGCCATCGGCCTAGCTTGCGGAGTGTCATCGACTCCATTTACTTTACATAGCAAAGCCCTTTGGTATACGTTCTTGCGCGTCGTATGCAGGACGTCATTCCCCTGTTCGATCTGCTGGTCATCCTTGCGGTGCTCGCGTCGGCCGGTACCGCGGCGCGGATCGCGTATCTGTTGATCCGGCGGCGGTCGGCTCAGGCGGCGAAGGTCGCAAAGCGATGGGGGATCGCCACCCTCGTCTACGTCAGCGTGTCACTGACGGTCTCGGCGGCGCGGCCGCAACGATCAATAGGTGTCGGCGATCGCTGGTGCTTCGATGATTGGTGCGTCTCAGTCGAGAGCGTGCGCCGCCAACCGTCAGGCGGAGAAATGGTGTACTTGCTAAACCTGCGGGCCTACAACGCGGCAGGTCGGCCGCAACGTGCCCTCTACCCGTGGATGTTCCTGCGAGATGCGGCAGACCGGCACTTCGCGCCCGACGGGAACACCTGGATCGCGGACGTCGAAGCCTCGATTCCTCCGCATGAATCCCACCGCTTCGACGTGGCGTTCCATGTGCCATCCGACGCTCGTCAGCTCGCCTTCGTCACCAATCACGGCAGCGGCACACCCTGCATGCTACTGCCTTCGATCCTCATCATTGGGCAGGGGCGCTGTCTGTTCCACAAGTACGACTCGATTCGCCTCGAGTGACGCCCGATCCTGCGCACACGGGATCGCTTGACACACGCGCCCGAATATGTCTTATTTAGCAGAACAAATGCCACGTGGAGAGTTTCTCGGCTCGCTCGAACAGATCGTGTTACTGGCGGTGTTGCGGCTCGGCAGCGTCGCGTACGGCATGACCGTTCGCCGAGAGATCGAAGAACGCACGGGCCGCGAGATTTCGATCGGCGCGGTCTACGCCACCCTCGAACGGCTCGAATCGAAGGGGTACGTCAGCTCATTCACCGGCGAACCCACGGCCGAACGAGGCGGGCGCGCAAAACGACACTTCAAGATCGAGGCCAGCGGTCAACGCGCCTTGAGCGCGTCGCAGGAAGCGCTTCGAAACATGTCGGCCGGACTGAGCGTCCGATGGAAAAGCGCATGACCTCGCCGACCGTTCAACGCCACATCGACACGATCATAAACATCATCAACGCTCTTCGATAACAGCGGAGCGGCGGTAGCCGGCTTGTGCGCCATGGCAGTGATAATATCCCCCACAATGTGGTTTAAGCACAGCGCGGCTCTCGGCGATTTCGAACAGCTCGTCCTGCTCGGTGTTGCACGTCTCGAGCTCCAGGAATCCGCATACGGAGCCGCAATCCGACAGGAGATTCACGCCCGCTCTGGCCGGGACGTGTCGATCAACGCCGTCTACACCACACTCGATCGCCTCGAGAACAAGGGCTTTCTGAAATCGTGGGTCGGCGAGCCCACTCCGCAGCGAGGTGGGCGCCGTCGGAAGTTCTATGCGCTGCGACCGGCGGGTGTCGCCGCGCTCCGCCAGGCGTACCGTGCCTTCACCGCGATGGCGGACGGCCTCCAGAGCCGACTGGAGCCCAAGTGAAAAAGACGACCCATCCGCCTCGGCTCGCGATTTGGCTGTTGACGATTCGGCTGTCCGCCGAGTGGCGCGACTTCGTCGTCGGCGATCTCGAAGAAGAGTTCGCAACGCGAAGCGAGTTGGCAGCGCGCAGCGGCGCTTCGCCGATCGCCGCTCGCGCATGGTTCTGGTGGCAGACGATCCGCTGCCTGGCTGCGCCGCCACCCGTTCGGCTGAATCCATTGGTGATTCGATCGCCTCAGGGAGACTCGAGGATGCGTACTTTGTTTGCCGATCTTCGTTATGCGGTCCGGGTCATATCCCGGACACGCTCGTTCGCCGCCGCGGTGATCAGCGTGCTGGCGATTGGCATCGGCGCCAACACCGCGATCTTCAGCATCGTCAACGCGGTCCTGCTGCGTCCGCTGCCCTTCGAGGAGCCGGACCGCCTGGTGCGACTCTTCACCCGCACCCCGGGAGCGGACGGTGGACCCTTCGATGTCTCCGCAGGCAAGTTCGACAGCTGGCAGCGGGATGCACAGTCGTTCGAGGGCATGGCCCTGTATCAATGCTGCGGCTTCAGGGAACTTGCGCTCACGGGCACCGGTACCGCGCGAGCGATACGTGCGACAACCGTGAGCGCGGGCTTTTTCGACGTCGTCAGAGCCCGACCGGCGCTCGGACGCGTCTTTCGGCAAGAGGAGGACACGCCCGGCGGCAGGCACGTCGTCATCCTGAGCGACCGGTTCTGGAGAGCCGAATTCGCCGGACACAGCGACGTGATCGGCCGCACGGTGACGCTCAATGCCGAACCGTACACCATCGTCGGTGTCATGCCCGCCGCTGCCTCGGTCGCGTCATGGAGGGGAATGGCGAGCGACGTCTGGATTCCACTCGCAACCACCGACGAGCAGCGCGCCGCCCGTGGGAATCACAATCGGGACAGCGTGGCGCGTCTGAAGCGAGGTGTCGGACTGGCGCAGGCGCAGGCCGAGATGGACGCGATCTCCGCACGACTCGCGCGTGAGTTTCCCCAAACGGACGGAGACGGCTGGGGAGCCGCGGTGATCGCAATGCAGGAGGACATCGTCGGCAACAGCCGCACGATGCTGCTCTTGCTGCTCGGCGCGGTCGGTCTGGTCCTCCTCATCGCGTGCGCCAACGTCGGCAACCTGCTCTTCACTCGCGCGCTGAGCCGACGCAAGGAGATCGCGATTCGCTCAGCGCTTGGCGCGGGCCGCGGACGCGTGTTTCAGCAGCTGTTGACCGAAGCCGTGCTGCTCGCGGGCGCCGGTGGCGCGCTCGGGCTCCTGCTCGCGTACGGGACACTCACGTCAGCCTCGACACTGCTTGCCGCCCAGGTGCCGAGGGCGGAGGAGATCTCGATCGATGGGCGAGTGCTGCTGTTCGCGCTCGGGATGTCGATGCTCACCGGCATCCTCGCGGGCACGCTGCCGGCGGTGCGCGCGGGCCGGTCCGGCCTCAACGACTCGCTCAAGGAAGGCGGGCGCGGCGACGGTGCGATCGGTGTCCGTACGCGCCGCGTGCTGATCGTCGGCGAGGTGGCGCTGTCGCTGGTGTTGTTGATGGGCGCCAGCGTGATGATTCAGAGCCTGCTGGCTCTGAGGTCCGGCGACACCGGCTTCGATCCGAACAACGTGCTCACGATGCGGGTGAGACTGGTGGCGGCGCGGTACCCGACGGCGGGGCAACGGTCGGCATTCGTCGAAGCGGCGTTGCAGCGCATTCGCGCCATGCCGGGCGTCACGGCTGCGGGAACCATCGACGACCTGCCGTTTTCCGCAGGTGGAGAGGCACAGTTTCTCGGCCTCGAGGGACAAGCGCCTCGGCGCGACCTGCCGATCGTGCAGGTCCGGCAGGTCACCCCCGGCTACCTGCGCGCCATGGGGATTCCGGTGCTGCGTGGACGCGACGTTCTTGACAGCGATGGAGAGGTGCTGCTCGTCAGTCAGCAGGCCGCGAAGCTGTATTGGAAAGACGACGATGCGATTGGACGGCGCGCCCGCTTACCCCTTCTCGATAGAACGCTGCTTCGTCAGGTGGTTGGAATCGTAGGGGACATCAAGCAGCGCAACCTCATTGAAGGCACCACGCCCACGGTGTACTTCTATTCGCGCGAGAGGTCTGCCGAGGCGACGTTTGCCATACGGACCGCGGTGCCGCCCGCCACGCTCGCGCAGTCTGCTGTGGCAGCGATCCGCGCGATCGATCCGGAGCAGCCGGTCGCCGATGTCCGGACGATGGCGGAGGTGCTCGACCGGGAACTCACGCCGCAGCGCTTCAGTGCGCTGCTCCTTGGAGTCTTTGCAGGAGTCGCGCTACTGCTCGCCGCTGTCGGAATCTACAGCGTGCTTTCGCACATCGTCCGGGGACGCAGCCGCGAGATCGGGCTCAGAGCCGCACTGGGCGCGCAGAGAGCCGACGTCCTTCGTCTCGTGATCGTCGAGGGCATGTGGCCCGCGCTCGTCGGCATCGCGGCCGGAACGATCGCGGCGCTCGCGGCGGCGAAGGTCATGAGGACGCTCGTCTTTGGCGTGAGCGCATCAGACCCGCTGACGCTCGCCGCCGTAGGGGCCACGCTGGCCCTTGTTGCGTTGATGGCCAGCCTGGTGCCCGCGTATCGCGCGTTGCGGCTGGACCCAGTGAGAGTCTTGCGCGCGGAGTAGGCGAGGAGCGATGATCCTACCCCGCGACGAATCGGACCGTTCCGCAGGTGTGCCGAGAGTGGCCCGTGAACGCCGACCGGTATTCACTCAGGAGGCTGTATGCACGCGACGTATCGTCCCGTGTCTCGAGCGACGATCCTGGTGCTCACGGCGTCCGTGCTCGTGCTGCACGGCCTTCCGGCCGATGGGCAGTGGGTCAATCATCCGACACCAAATATTCCCCGCACGCCCGATGGCAAACCGAACCTCTCGGCGCCGGCTCCACGCGGCACGGACGGCCATCCTGATTTGTCCGGCCCGTGGACGGGGCGAGGGATCGTCATCGGTGTCCCCGCCGAGGCGCTCACAGCGCAATCGAAGGCTCTCGTCCGCGAGCGCGAAGAGAACTACCTCAAGGACCGGCCGTCCTTTCAGTGTCAGCCCAGTGGGCCCGAGGCGATTGCCGGCTGGAGGCGCATCATCCAGACGCCTTCACTCATTGCCATCGCGTACGAGACGCTGACATACCGCCTCATCTTCATGGATGGCCGCAAGCTCGAAGGCGATCCAGAGCGCACGTGGATGGGGTACTCCGTTGGACGATGGGAAGGCGACACGCTGGTCGTCGACAGCTTTGGATTCAACGATCGCACGTGGTTGGACGCCCGCGGGCTGCCGCACACGGAGGCACTCCGGACAACCGAACGCTACCGGCGGCGCACGTTCGGACAGTTGCAGGTCGAGCTCACGGTCACCGATCCCGGCGCCTTCGCACAGTCGTGGACAGTGACGTACGACCTGCAGTTCCAGGCAGACTCAGAGATGGTCGAAGGCGTGTGCGAAGACAAGACCCATTGGATCGGTCGTTTGTCCGACGCAGAGCGCGGCGCAGTCACCGTTTCGCCAGCAACATTGGCGAAGTACGTGGGTGTGTACAGCGGGCTGTGGCTGCAGCGATTGCGGACCGTGCGGATTCAGCTCGAAGGCGGGACTCTGTACGCGAACGGCCTACTCGGAGAGAGAGTGCGGCTGATCCCACACTCCGATACCTCATTCATGGGAACCGACGGTTATTCCTTCGATTTTGATCCGCAGGGAAGTCCGGCAGCGTTCATGGTGGAACGTCACGTGTCCGGCGATTGGCGCTACGACCGTCAGCCGCAGAAGTGACCGAGAGCGACTGAGAGCATAACCTTTCTGCCTCCAGCTCCGTTGATACAAGTGAGGCACGGCACATGCTCGAAGGCTTTTGGCAAGATCTGAAACACTCGGCGCGATCGCTCACCCGAACACCAATCTTCTTGACCGCGTCTCTGATGATTCTGACGGTCGGAATTGGCGTGACGACGGCGATTTTCGCCGTCGTGGATACGGTGGTCGTACGATCGCTGAACTATCGGGACGCCGAACGTCTGTACGCGGTTCACGAAGTCCTCCCTGCGCCGGGTCGAGCGATTCCACAGGTCCCCGTGAACGCACGTCACTTCGACGAGTGGCAAACATCAGTGCGTTCGTTCGAAGAAGGCGCGCTCATTTCGCCAAGAAACTTCATCTTGACTGGTGCTGGTGAGCCGCGGCGCATTGACGGTGCACGTGTGTCTCCAAAGCTGTTCACCATGCTGGGGCTTCGTGCGGAGTACGGCCGGACCTTTGGTGAAAGTGATGCCAAGCCGGGAAACGATCATGTGGCCGTGATCGCTCATGACCTGTGGATCACGCAATTCGAAGGAAGTCCCTCCGCAGTCGGCCGAACGGTCAGAATCGGCGGCATTCCTTACGTGGTCATCGGCGTCTTGGCGACCGATTCAGCGTTGCCGAAACTCAATCAATTGTACGCGTTGGATTTCTCCGTACCAGGTCGGCCTCAGTTGTGGGTGCCGTTTGTGCCGAGCCCTTCCGAACTCACTGCGAACGGCGCGTTCAACTTTGCAGCAATCGTTCGGCTGAGAAGTGGAGTTTCTGTTTCAGTCGCCACCTCGGAGCTGAATGGGATCCAGTCACAGTTCGCCCGCCAGATGCCCGGAAACCCGCGCTTAGAGGGGGCTCTTGTCCCCTTGCAGGACCAAATCACCGGTCGAACGCGCACCGGCCTCACTCTCATCATGGTGTTGGCGGCTGTGGTTCTCCTCGTCAGCTGCTTCAACATCGCAAATCTGCTCTTAACGAGAGGGTCTGCACGACGCATCGAGTTTGCGATTCGTTTGGCGGCTGGCTCGAGTCGACGACGATTGGTGCGGCAGGTACTGATGGAAAGCGTTGCGCTGAGCCTGCTTGGGTGTGCGCTCGGCCTCCTCCTCGCCCAAGGCGCGATTCACCTGATCATCAACTCCGCATCGGTCGACATTCCGCGACTTGAAAGTGTGTCCCTGGATCAACGCGTCTTGGTGTTCGCGTTGGCGGTTTCCATCGGGAGCGGCCTGCTCATCGGCGCGATGCCGGCGTGGCTCCTGATGCGAGCGATGCCGGCTGATGCGTTGAAGGCGAGCTCGAAGGGAGCGACACGGTCGCATTCGTCGAGCAGCCGACGATTCTTGGTCGCCCTCGAGGTCGGTGTCAGCACCGTTGCGGTCATCGTTGCGGTGCTCTTGGCCCTGAGTTTTTCGACACTGCTCCGCGTCGATCGTGGCTTCGATACCGAAAACATCGTCGCCGGAACAATGAGTTTCCCCCCTTCCCGAAACGCCGAGACGACGACACGTTTTCTTGATGCCTTGCGGAACGAGGCATTCTCTTTGCCCGGCGTAACGGCTGTCGGGATTTCAGATCGCCTACCTCTAAGCGGGGAAGGCGGTAACCTCCCGATCACGATCGAGGGCTCAAATCAGTCTCCGAGTCAGCGTCCAGTTGCGAGCCTGCATCTTGCCAACGGTGACTACTTTCGCGTGCTTGGGATTCCCGTCCTCGCCGGCCGCCTCATCGAGGAAACCGATCGCCAACGTTCGCCGGTCGCGGTGATATCAAGAGGGGCAGCTGACCGGATCTGGCCGCAACAGAACCCGATCGGCAAGCGATTCCGAAGCGGTCCCGATAATTCACCCTTGTTCGAAGTCGTCGGAATCGTCGGCGATGTTCGCGGCGTGAGCCTCGATGCGGTGCCGCGTCTCGACGTTTACTTGCCCTACTGGTCGACCTTCATCGGTCAAGCCGCGATCAGCCTGAGGACTGATTCGACAGTCGATACGCTGTCGCCAGCTTTGCGATCCGCCATTCGACGTCTCGATCCAGAGATCGCCGTGCCGCCGTTTCAAACCATGGCGCAGCTCATGTCTGAATCGCTCGCGCCGAGGCGGTTTCAACTGACGCTCGTACTCGTGTTCGCGGCGACTGCTCTCTTCCTCGCTGGCATCGGTGTCTTTTCCGTCGTCGGTCACGCAGTCGCGCATCGATCGAACGAGATCGGCATTCGGATGGCCCTCGGTGCCCGCCCTTCAGAGATCCGGACGTTGGTGTTAGTCGAGGGTCTCGCACCAGTTCTTCTCGGAGTGGTCGGGGGCTTCGGAGCCTCGTCCGCATTGGGAACGCTCTTACGCAGTGTCCTCTTCGGAGTGTCGTTGGCCGACGTGAGGACGTTCATAACGGCTGGCGTCGTGCTCATCGGCATAGCACTCATGGCCATCGCAGTGCCGCTACGGAGAGCGACAAGTGTCGATCCCGTCACGGCGTTACGCGCAGAGTGAGCGGCCGACGAGATTTCGCCAGCGGCGGTCATCAATCCCGATCGACGTAGTCATCAAGGGGCCGCCGTTTCTCTAGCGTTTTCTAACCTGGGCGCCCACCACGCGCCGATCGCGAAACTGCCGCAGATTTTCCGCGTCACCCCTGGCGTTCATCGCCGCGCTTGACTACCCTACCCGCGCGCGCTCTCACGAGCCGCCCGCGTGTCGCGACCTCGATCACGAAGGAGGACGTTGTGGATTCGACCAGACGCACGCTCGTCGCCCTGCTCCTCGCATCGATGCTCATCGCTTCCACCGCCGCCGCCCAGCCGGCGCCGTTCAACGACATCGGCGTCACGATGGGTCACTGGCACCTGGTCTCGAAGGACGTGGAGGCAACGAAGAAGATCTTTCTCGCCATGGGCGGCAAGCTGTTCATGCCCGGAGGCGCGCCGGTGATGATGTTCCCCGGCCTCTACATCAACCTCACGCTCAACAACGAGAAAGGCGACGGCGGCAGCGTCGGATCGGTGATCAACCACGTGGGGTTCATCGTCGACAACGTGCAGAAGAGAGCGGCCGAGTGGAAGGCCAAGGGCGTGGACGTCCTCCCGGGCAACAACAACCGGACGGATCAAGCATTCGTCGTCACGCCGGACGGCGTGCGGATCGAGATCCAGGAAGACAAGACGCAGACGGTCTCCATTCGGAACAGCCACGTCCACTTCTCTCTTCCTCAAGCCGAGATCGCCAAAGCGGTGGCGTGGTACGCGAAGACCTTCGGCGGAAAGGCGGGCACTCGCAATGACGCTCCCGTCGTGGACCTGCCCGGCGTGCAGCTGCGTTTCGCCAGCGCCGACACGAAACAAGCGCCGACTCGCGGGCGGATTCTCGACCACATCGGGTTCGATGTAAAAGACCACCCCGCCGTCGTGAAGAAGCTCCAAGCCGACGGCATCACGCTCGATGAGCCGCCTCGCAAGAGTGCGTCGGGCAACACCGTGACATACATCACGGATCCGTGGGGCACGCGCGTCGAGATCGTGCAGCGCGCGCCGCTCGGGCCGCAGGTTCAATAACGAGGTGTCCAATGAAGCACCCCATCCGCTCGATCGGCCTGTTCGCCTTCGGCATCGCCATCGCCGCAATCACGCCAATGGCACACCGCAATGTCGCCATGCCTTCGGCCGCCGCGCAGGCACCGGCCACCACGAAGCCCGCGCCACCACCACGCAGCGACGTACCGATCCTTCAGTACGAGATTGCTCCCACCTTTCTGAAGAACTCACCGGACCAGAACTTCGGCGAGGTGCTCGGCGTCGCCGTCAACTCGAAAGGCAGCGTTGTCGTCTTGAATCACAACGGCAGCGCGACGTCGGGTCCACTCTACGGGAACGCGACGACGCAGTTGCTCGAGTTCGACGCGAGCGGAAAGTTCGTGAGAGAAGTCGGCCGCGGCGTCTACGGTCTCGGCTACGCGCACAGCGTGCGGTTCGACCGCTTCGACAACCTGTGGGTGGTCGACAAAGGCACGAACACCGTGATGCGGTTCAATCCCGCCGGCTACGTGACGATGAACCTGGGACGCCGGCCCGAGGGCCCGGACGATCCGGCGGAATCGTATTACCGCGGCGGACGCGGCGCGAACGGCCAGACGCCGGTGCATGTCGACGGCACGTTCCGCCAACCCACCGACGTCGCGTGGGACTCTGATGACAACATCTACGTGAGCGACGGCTACACCAACTCGCGCATCGCCAAGTTCGACAAGCACGGCGCGTGGATCACATCGTGGGGCACCCGCGGCAGCGGCGGCGCGCACGCCGACGAGAATCCCTCGCAATTCAACACGCCGCACAACATCGGCATCGATCGTCAGAACAACGTCTACGTCGCCGACCGGAACAACCGTCGCATCCAGGTGTTCGATCGCGACGGACGATTCCAGCGATTCATCCATCTGACCGCGTCGTACGACAAGAAACGGCATCCGGTGCTCGGCAACATGCCGGCGACCCCGCCCGACGAGACGCAGCCGTGGACGATCTGCATCACCAACACGCCGACGCAATACCTCTTCACATCAGATTCGGAGCCGGGTCGTATCTACAAACTGGCGCTCGACGGCACGATCGTTGGGATGTTCGGCGAGTCAGGACGCGATGCACGCCAGTTCAACTGGATACATGGGCTCGCCTGTCCGTCGGCCGACACACTCGTCGTCGCAGACATGAACAACTGGCGTGTGCTGAAAGTTCAGATCAAGGATCAGACGCGATGAGACTTCCAACGATAGCCGCCGCCCTTCTCGCCGGCACCACCGCAGCGCTGGCGCAATCGTCTGGACCGGTGACGCCCGAGAGCCTGATCGTCGCCGCCAAGCGCGCCGCAGGCCAGGACCATGCGGGAACGTTTCTGCGCCTCTGCGTCGCGCCCGACAATCTCGCCGCGGGACGCGGCGGCGGCGCAGGCCGCGGCGCGACAAACGCTGCGCCGGCGGTGCCCGACCGCGCCACCTGGTATGCGCAGCCGTACAAGGTTTTCGACAACCTCTACTTCATCGGTACGAAGATCCATTCTTCGTGGGCGCTGACCACCAGCCAGGGCATCATCGTCATCGACACGTTGTACGACTACGCGATCGAGCCGGAGATCGTGGACGGCCTCACCAAGCTGCACTTGAATCCACGCGACATCAAATACGTGCTGATCAGCCACGCGCATGGCGACCACGACCAGGGCGCCGCGCCGCTTCAGAGCCGCTACGGTGCGAAGGTGGTGATGGGTGCAGCCGACTGGAACACCACACTCCAACGTCCCGCCACGGCCGCAGGCGGCGTGCCCAAGCGCGACATCGCACTGGAGTCGGACGGCAGAAAGATCACGCTGGGTGATACGACGGTCGACGTGATCGCCACTCCTGGCCACACGCCAGGCACTCTGTCGTACCTCTTTCCGGTCAAGGACGCGGGCCGCACGCTGACGGTGGCGTACTCCGGCGGCACCGCGTTCAACTTTCCACGGCAGGCGCAGGCGTTCGCGATCTACCGCGACAGCCAGAAAAAGATGGCCGACGCGGCGCGCGCCGCAGGTGCCACGATCCTGATGTCGAACCACACCGAGTTCGACCGCGCATACGATCGCGTTCGCCTCGCGCAATTGCCGCGCGCGTCGGGCGAGAAGCACCCGTACGAGAGTGACTTCCAAACCGTGCAGCGCTATTTCGAGATGACGGGCAACTGCGCCGAGGCGCAGCGCCTGTCGATGAATTGAGGTTCTGACCCAGGAGAAGTGTCATGCACGTGTCGCGGTCGAGACATGCGGCCGGTCTTTTGACGGCGCTGTTGAGAGTCTCGCGTTCATTAGTCACTTAGCCAATCGACGAAGTGATATGATCCGGCGCCTATGGTCACCACCACCATCGCGCGGGACGAGATCGTTCGCGCCAACGATCTGATCGGGCCGTACATCCGCCGCACGCCGACCGTCGACATCCGCGGCACCGATGTCGGCGTCGATGTGGCCCGGCTGGTGCTCAAGCTCGAGCTGCTGCAACACACGGGATCGTTCAAGTCGCGCGGCGCATTCACGAACCTGCTGACGCACCGCATCCCGCAATCCGGTGTGGTCGCTGCCTCGGGCGGCAACCACGGTGCGGCGGTCGCCTTCGCCGCGAACAGGCTGGGCATCGAGGCGACGATCTTCGTGCCGACGACGACGCCGAAGGCAAAGCAGGATCGGATCGTGAGCTACGGCGCTCGTCTGCAGCTGTCGGGCAACTCGTACGTCGATGCGCTCGAGGCCGCCAGAACGTGGGAAGCCAACACCGGCGCGCTGCACGTGCACGCATACGATCAGGTCGAGACGCTGCTCGGGCAGGGGACGGTTGGATTGGAGCTCGAGCAGCAGGCACCCGATCTCGACACGGTGCTCGTCGCGATCGGAGGTGGTGGGCTGATTGGCGGAATTGCAGCCTGGTTCGCTGGCCGCGTGAAGGTGATCGGCGTCGAGCCCGCGTCGGCACCGACGCTCGAACGCGCGCTGCACGCGGGTCATCCAGTGGACGTGAACGTCGGCGGCGTCGCGGCCGATTCGTTGGGCGCTCGACGCGTCGGCGACCTGATGTTCCCGATCGCTCAGGCCTACGTGAATCGCGTGGTTCTCGTTTCCGACGAGGCGATCGTCGACGCGCAGCGCCGGCTGTGGGATGTCATTCGGCTGCGCGCGGAGCCGGGTGGCGCGACGGCGTCCGCCGCTCTCCTGTCAGGCGCGTATCAGCCAACTCGCGATGAGCGAGTCGGTGTGGTGGTGTGTGGCGGGAACTAGCGACGATCCAGAAGCGTTGACGGCGAGCGTGATCAAGGCGCTCGCCAACGAGCGGCGGCTCGAGATCCTGAACTGGCTGAAGTCGCCGACGGCACACTTCCCTCCTCAACGCGATGGCGACCTCGTGAAGGACGGCGTGTGCGGACTCTTCATCGCGCAGAAGCTTGGCGTCAGCCAGCCGACGGCCAGCGAGCACCTGCGAATCCTCACCCACGCCGGGCTAATCCGCGGGAAGCGGATCAAGCAGTGGACGTTCTACAAGCGCGACGAGCAGCGCATCTCGAAGATCAAGCGCGCGTTCCGAATTGCGTGGTAGCAGGCGGGAGAACCGACAGAGATTACGGCACTCGGAAGTCGCCGAGTGCTGGTGGTGTGATGCGCCGCTCGGTCGGCTTCGTCAGCTGCGGGATCCACGTGTAGGGCAATCGATACGCGCGATACACCGCGTTCGCGGCGTTCGGCCCGCTGAACTGCGGATACATGTACTCCCAGACGATTGCGCCGTCCGTGGTCACCTCGAACAGACGACCGCCGGCGCCGGCGGTGATCAACGTGTTGCCATTGGGCAATCGTTGCGCGCTGCTGATGTTCGAGCTGTAGAACCGCGCGTTCGTATACGACCACACCAGTTCGAGCGTCACCGGATTGATCTCGAGCACGCGCGACGTGGCGCGAGAAAACGCGCCCACGCCATCAGGTGCCGTCGGATTGGCGAAGCCGTATCCGCTCGTGCCGCCGTTGTCGAAGACCAGCAGATTGCCTTCGCCAGGCAAGCCTTTCGGAATCAGATGCGCGTGATGCTGCCCGATGATCTGGCGAATGGCGCGCAGCTCTTTCGATTCGCTGAAGTCGGGTCCGAGCCGCCACACGATTCCGCCGTCGCGGCCGACGATGGCCAGGAAGCTGGCCTCGCGGCTGCTGATGATCACGTTGTTGGGCGCGAAGCGCTTGTCGCCCTGATCGAACCACTTGTTCGGCCCGACGTACGTGGCCGAGTTGACGTGCAGCCAGTCGTAGCTGCCGCGGCCTTTGTTGAAGGCACGCGCGGTCTTGATCGCCTTGCGCGCATCCGGAGCAAAGCCGAACGCGTCGATGTGATCGCTCGCCACCCACTCCCACACGACGTCGCCCTTCGCCGACACTTCAATCAGGCGATCGTCTTCGAGCGGCACATCGGCGACGTTTGATTGCGTACGGTCGGTGTGAGTGAGGATGAGCGTGTTGCCAGCGGTGCCGGCCGGCGTACTCTGCGGCGAATAGTAACCGGCTGGAAAGTCGTCGCGCTGCCAGTCGTGATGCTGCCGCGCCGACCAGACGGTCGTGCCCTCGCGCGTCTTGATCTCCTCGCCGTGTGAGAAGCGCCACACGACCTTACCGTCGAAGTCGCGCTGGATCAACTCGAGCGATTCCTGGTGCGGCGCACGCGCACCGCTCGCCGACATGACGAAGCCGCCCGGCAGCACGCGCGCTGGGCCACCTGCGGAGTTGTTGTAGTCGTCCCAGCGCTTGACGACAGCGCCGTTCATGTCGATGACGAGCACCGCCTGCGTCTGCAGCGGCGACAACACCGTGAATCCGTTGAACGCGCGATCGGGGTCGAAGATCGTGGTGCCGGTGGGATAAACGGATTGCGCGGCGAGCGAGACGAGCGCAGGCACGACGAGAGCGGCAACGCACACGACCCGTTTCATGCGCGAGAGTATGCCACGAAGAACACGTAAGGGCCGCCTCAAGGCGGCCCCTTTCGTCGGTCAGATAGGCCGCCTGAAGGCGGCCACTACGTCATCAAAAGTCGAGCTGCGCGCTGAATTTCACGAAGCGCGCCTGCAGCACGCTCGTCGGTCGCAGCCACGCAGCCGTGCCGGTGGTGACCGTCGGCGAGAAGGTCTGGATGTACGTCAACACCGCGTTCGAGTTGGTGATGTTGTAGAGATCGATCCCCACCGTCGAGCGCGTGCGACCGAACCGCAGCACTTTGGCGAACCGCATGTCGACCTGGTTGACGCGCTCGCCGTAAAGCGTTCCCGGCTCGATCAAGTTCACGGTAATCGTCTGGCTGCCGAGACCGGCAAATGGCCGGTTGAGGCCGACAGTCGCGGAGTTCGCCGCCGTCCAATTCGCGGCCAGCTGCGTGCCTTGATCGCTGCGCAGCGTGCCCGAGACCTGCACGTCGACCTTCGGCACCGTGTAGGAACCGAGGGCGGTCACTCGCGTCACCCATCCAGACGAGGTGTCGCACCACGGGTTGGTCGGCGACTGCGCCAGGATTACCGTCCACTCGGGAATGGCGTTCCTCACGTCGCAGTAATCGTTGTTCTGCTGGCCCGAGTTGAACCCACCCTGCAGGAACAGACCATTGCGCGGCCGCGCCGAGACGTTCAGATAGATAGAGTTGGCCACCTGTGACCAGTCGCCGTAGTTCGAGGAGAGCGACTGATAGTTGTCGGTCAACCGTGTGGCGGCATCCGGAGTGACGTTGTACAGCCCTTGCAGCACTCCGCCGCCTCCGCCGGGCAGACGTGAATCGGTCGGGATGGTGACGCCGAACGCGGTGTGCTCGGCGGCCGATCGATTGCGGTTGTCGATCACCGTGGAGTTGACGAGCCATCGGCGCTGATAACCCAATTCAACCGCGACGCGAGGCAGCACTTCGTGCTGCACTGACGCGCCCCACTGCCAATCACCAGTACGCACGCCCCATCCCGAGAGAAGACCGGGGTCGAGCGTCGAATCGAACACCTGCGTGCCGAAGTTCAGAAGCGCGTTGGCTCCGCACGAGTCCCTCGTCGGGTCGAAGCCGACTGTGCCCGGCGCATTCTGGGCCCCTGGATTGTTGAGATCGCAGTCGGCGACGAAGTTGGTGTTCGCGTCGGTCCACGTCCGTGTCGTCGTCGTCGACAGCCGTCCGGTCGGATTGAGCTGGATGAACGTGCCGCCGTTCTGCGCCGCCTCGAGATACCGTCCGAGGTTGACCTTGATCGACGTCTTGCCCGTGCCGAACAGGTCGTAGGCGATGCCACCGCGCGGCCACAAGTCGTTGTAGCCCTCAACGCCCTTCGTGCGCGGATACGTGACCGCGGTCGGAAAGAAGCGAACGGGTCCGACGGTCTGCTCGGGGAAGTAGCTCCAGGCGTGGTCGTAGCGCACGGCTCCCTGCAGCGTCATGCGACCGAGCGTGAACTGCTCCTGTCCGTAGAACGCATCGCTGCGAACGGACTGAAGAATCAAATAGCGATTGATCGTCTCGGTAATCTGATCGGGAATGGCGTTATTGACCCGGTACTGAAGAAACTGATCGTTCCCGAAGTTCTTCCGCTGATCGATCAGCAGCGCGCCCTGATAGCCGACCTTGATGTTGTGACGGCCGGTCACGAACGACATCGCCGCGTTGAACTGGTTGTTCCAATTGATATTCGAGAACCAGTTGAGCGAACGGTAGGTCAGGCCGGGGATGTTGCCGTTGGCGGCGCAGCCGCCAGCGCACTGCTCGACGACGCGAATCAGGTTCTCGGTCGCGAGACCGGGAAGCTGTCCGCCACCGTAGCGGCTGAAATACATGCCGAAGCCGGCTTCGAGCAGCAGCTTATTGCTCACCGGTGACGTCCACTTCGCCTGCGAGACATGGTTGCCGTAATCGCGATACGCGGCGGTCTCCGGCGCGAGGGTGGCAGATGCCGAAGGAGTTGGCGCGGCTGTCGAACCGGCGAAGACCTCGTTGTCGCCAGACTTGCGGCAGGCGCTGCCCGAGAATCCTGCCGCGGCACCGCCTTCGCACGGACGCTGCTGATCCCAGAACACGATGAACTTGTTTCGCGGCGTCGCTTGTCCCGTGAGCCTGAGTGCGGTGATGCGATAGGACGCGGCGAGCACCGCCGGACGGCTCGTGTCGGCGGCATACGTCCACTTCGTCGGATCGCCGGCGTTCTTGTTGGCGAACATGCCCGGGACCGTGCGCTCGCTGCCTTCCTCGCGCACGTTGAGGTAGTACCACACGCGGTTCTTCGCGATCGGTCCACCAATCCCCAGATTGAAGTCCCACACCCTCCTGATCGCGCCGGGCGTGGTCAAGCCGCGATCCTTCAGCTCCTGCGTATAGTTGCTGCCGATCATGCCGCCGCTCGCGCCGGAGGAGAAGAACGTGCCGTGCAGCTGATTACCGCCCTCTTTCGGCAGCACGTTGAGCGCCGGACCGCCGCCCTCCACTTCGCCCAGACCGCCGCTGGTGATCATCGCGATCTCGCGTGCGTTCGCCACATCGGCGATATACGACGACACGCCGGCGCCGTTGAACGCCGAGCCGACGCTGATGCCGTCGATGTTCACACGGCCCTCGTTGGATCGTCCGCCGAATCCGCCGAACACCACCATGCCCGGCACGACCTGGACGTCAGTGGGCGCACCCGCCTGATTGACGCTGTTGGGAATCAGCTGAATCAGATTGTTGTACGACCGAGACGAGGGAATCGCGCTGATGATCTCGTTGTCGAGCACCGTCTGCCGCCGCACGCTCTGCACATCGACGATCGGCGACTCGCCGCTGACGGTGATGGTCTCAGTGAGCGCGCCGACGCGCATGTCGACGTTGATCGTGGCCGTGAACGATCCCTCGAGCGCGACGCCCTCGCGCTTGACGGTGCTGAAGCCCGCCAACGTGAACGTGACGGTGTACTCTCCCGCGCGGAGATCGACGATACGGTATTGGCCGTTGCCGTCGGTGGTCGCGGTCCGCACCTTCTCGATGAGCGCTGGACTCGACGCCTCCACGGTAACCCCGGGCAGTACCGCACCGGACGAATCGCGAACAGTTCCGGTGACCGAGGCCTGGGCGAACACGTAGGTTGGAGCGAGGAGGAACAACGCAACAACGAGATACAGGGCGCCAGATCTGCGCATCATGCTTCCTCCGAAGATGGGGGGACAGTTTCGAGGCAGCGCGATTGTGCAGCAGATTGGGCAGGCGGGTACGCAAAAAGCCGTCAAGAACGAGTTGATTTGGTCCGGCTGAAGCCGGACACTACGTACGCCCTTTGCCAGATTTGACCACTTTTTCCGGGATCGAGTGGGTCGTCGACGCCGCCGGGTGTGACCCCGCGGCGCTGCGCGACGCGGCGACGCTTGACGCCCTGTTTTCCGCCATTCTCGAGACCGCGCGCCTGACCCCGGTGGCGCCAGCCACGTGGCACCGCTTTCCGAACACCGGCGGCCTCACCGGGGTGCAAGTGCTCGCCGAATCGCACCTCGCCTGCCACACGTTCCCCGAGCACGCGAGCTTGTGCCTCAACGTGTTCTGCTGCGTGGCGCGTCCGGACTGGGATCTGCAAGGGCTGATCGAGCGATCGGTCGGCGCCCGCGACATCCGCGTCAGGCGCATCGAGCGTCACTACGGCACGCACACCGACGTCGACCTCGCGGCCTCTTCCGTCGTCCAGTCATGAGCGCACCGTCCGCCGTCTGTCCCAATTGCAGCGGACCACTGACGTTCGCCTGGTCTGGATCGGTCCAAACCGTCTGTCCACATTGCCGCTCGATCCTCGTCCGCCACGATCTCGATCTCACGCGCGTGGGCGAGGTCAGCGCGCCGCCACCCGATACCTCGCCGATTCAGCTCGGCACCACGGGGCGATTCAACAACCGGCCATTCACCGTGATCGGCCGCCTGGCCTACGAATACGACGAGGGCGCGTGGAGCGAGTGGCACGTGCTCTTCGACGACAAGCGCACCGCGTGGCTGTCGGATGCGCAGCTGCGGTACGCGGTGTATGAGCGCGTGAAGGAACAGGTCGACGTGCCAACGGCGGCCAATATCCGCGTCGGTACGCACATCCGCTGGCGCGGTCACGACCTCGAGGTCGCCACGATCACCGACGCGCGCTATCGCGGCACGGAAGGGGAGCTGCCCTTCGAATCGTGGGATCGCGAAACCGAGCGCTTCGCCGATCTGCAGTCGTCCTCAGGCGAGCTCGGGACGATCGACTACACCGACATGCCCCCGTCGATCTACGTCGGCCGGCCGATGCCGTTCGCCGAGTTGAGCTTCAGGAATCTGCGCGAGGTCGACCGCTCGCAGACCGTGCCGGTTGGCGCGCTGAAGTGCCGCAACTGCGGCGCGCCGCTGGTCATCCGAGCCGCGGGACAGTCGCAGTCAGTGGTCTGCGGCAGCTGCGGATCGATCGCCGACGCGACCGATCCGAACGTCGCCATCCTGCAGCAGGCCACAAGGACCGAGCGCATCACGCCAAAGATTCCGCTCGGTGCCATCGGCGACTGGCACGGCGCGCGGTACGAGGTGGTGGGATTTCAGCACCGTACGATCACAGTCGACGGCACCGACTACTCGTGGGATGAGTACGTGCTCTTCAACCCGCAGCAGGGATTCCGGTATCTCAGCGAATATGCGGGCCACTGGACCGATATCGCCGTTGTCGACGAAACGCCCGAGGGGCGCGGCACGGGACAGCACGCGGTGCGCGAGCTGCACGGGCGGACGTTCCAGCATTTTCAGTCGGCGGAGGCACGAACGACGTTCGTGCTCGGCGAGTTTCCCTGGCTGGTGCGCGTCGGCGAACGAGTGCAGGTAAACGACTACACCGCGCCGCCGTTTCTGCTTTCGTGCGAAGGCACCGCCAAGGAAGCCACGTGGTCGCTCGGCACCTACGTGAAAGGCGACGCGTTGTGGCGCGCCTTCTCGGTGGCGGGAGATCCGCCAACGCCGGTCGGCGTTTATGTGAACCAGCCATCGCCGTTCGCAGAGAAGCGCGGGGCGTACTGGGGCATGTTCACCACGCTGGCCGCCCTCGTGCTCGTGGTCGCGCTCGTTCGCGCGGTGTCGGCAGGCCGGCCGGTATTCGACGGGCGCTACGAGTTCGATCCCACGTCGCCGAATGCTGCGTTCGTCACCGATCCGTTCACGCTCGATGGGAGGCCTTCGGGCGTGAAGGTGTCGTTCAACACCGATCTGACGAACAACTGGATGTATCTGAACCTCGCGCTGATCAACCAGGACACCAACGTCGCCTTGGATTTCGGTCGCGAGCTCGAGTACTACTACGGCGTCGACGACGGCGAGTCGTGGAACTCGGGGTCGCAGCGTGGCAGCGTCGTCGTGCCCAGCGTCGCGGCGGGCCGCTACTACCTGCGTGTCGAGCCCGAAGGCGATGCCACGCGCCGCACGCCGGTCACCTACTCCATTCACATCGATCGCGACACTCCGATGTGGTGGTTGTATGGCGGCGCACTCGTGCTTCTGGCGATTCCGCCGCTGTGGATCACCTGGCGGCATAGCGCGTTCGAGCAGCGTCGCTGGGCTGAAAGCGACTACGGCGGCGGCAGCGACGAGGAGGACGACGACTAGTGTTGAGAATGGGCTATCTGCTTTACAGTGCGGCGGTGCTCGCGATGCTGGGCGTCGCCGAGTATCGCGGTTGGTGGATCACGAGCGTGAGCCGCAACGATAACGTGCCGCGATCGGTGCGCAACAACCCAGGCGCATATCGACCCGTGTACGGAGGTTTGCGTCGCTATCCTGGAGGGAAGTGACCGATGCCCGACCTGCTGACGAACCTGCTGGCCGCCGTGGTATTTGCGGCGCTCGGCATCGTGGTCTTTGCGATCTCGTTCATGGTCCTCGATCGGATGACGCCGTACTCGTTGTGGCGCGAGATCGTCGAGCGCCAGAACACCGCACTGGCCATTCTGATCGGATTGGTGTCGCTCGGACTGGGCATCATCATCGCGGCAGCGATTCACTGACGGCTCGCCTCGCCACGCATCCTTGATCGATGGCCGCCGCGCTGCTGACAGCGGTTCTCCTCATCGCCACCTGCGGGCTGGTCTACGAGCTCGTGGCCGGCGCGCTGGCCAGCTATCTGCTCGGCGACAGCGTCACGCAGTTCTCGACGGTCATCGGCGCGTACCTCTTCGCGATGGGGATCGGCTCGTGGGTGTCGCGCTACATCACCCGCTCGCTGATACGCCAGTTTGTCGTCGTGCAGATCCTGATCGCGTGCATCGGCGGTCTGTCGTCGACGATGCTCTTTCTGGCCTTCGGCTGGACGGATGTGTTCCGTCCGATCCTCTACGCGCTGGTCGTACTCGTCGGCACGCTCGTCGGCCTCGAGATCCCGCTGCTGATGCGGATTCTGCGCGACCGCTTCGAATTCAAGGACGTGATCGCGCACGTCCTCACGTTCGACTACCTGGGCGCACTCGTCGCCTCGGTGCTGTTTCCGACGCTGCTGGTGCCGCAGCTCGGTCTCCTTCGCGCGGCGATGTTCTTCGGTCTCGTCAACGGCGCCGTCGCGTTGTGGACGCTTTATCTCTTTCGCGATGCGGTACCAGGGCGGCGATCGCTTGCGGCCCTGGCCGTCGTGGTCATGGTGATACTTGGCGGCGGCATGGTCATCGCCAACCGCGTGCTCGATTTCGCGGAGAGCGGCCTGTATGCCGACGAAGTGGTGTTCGCGCGAACGACGCCGTATCAGCGCATCGTGCTCACGGCGTGGCGAGACGATCTCCGGCTGTTTCTGAACTCGCATCTGCAGTTCAGCTCGCGCGACGAGTATCGCTATCACGAATCGCTGGTGCATCCGGGGCTGGCATCGGTCGGCGCCAAACGAGTGCTGATCCTCGGCGGCGGCGACGGGCTCGCGCTGCGCGAGGTGCTGAAGTATCCGGCGATCGAGCAGGTCACCCTCGTCGATCTCGATCCGGAGATGCCCAAGCTGTTCTCCACTCACGCCGAGCTCGTGGCGCTCAATCGCGGATCGTTCCGCGATCCGCGCGTGCACCTCGTTGCCTCCGACGCGATGGTGTGGCTCGAGCGAACCAGCGATCTGTTCGACTTCGCGATCGTCGACCTGCCCGATCCGTCGAACTTCTCGCTCGGCAAACTCTATACGTCGCTCTTCTACCGACTGCTGTCGCGCCACCTGTCGCAGGCGGGCGCGTTCGTCGTGCAAAGCAGTTCGCCGCTGTTCGCCCCGCAATCGTTCTGGTGCGTGGTCCGCACCGTCGAGGATGCTGGCTTTCGCGCCACGCCGTATCACGTCTACGTGCCGTCGTTCGGCGAGTGGGGCTTCGTCTTGGGCTCACGGTCCGATTACCGTCGTCCTGAACGGCTGCCGGGCGGGCTTCGCTTCCTGACCTCGCACACGCTCGAACCGCTGTTCGAATTCCCGGTGGACATGCATGCGGTTCCGGTGGAAGTCAATCGCCTCCACAATCAGGCGCTGGTCCGCTACTACGAGCAGGAGTGGCGCGCATTCAATCGTTGAAAATCTCCAGGCGGCTCTTCCTCAGCGCGGCCCTCATCGGCATGTCGTGCAAGAGCCGCCGCGGTCCGATCGGCCGTCTCATCGACGATGGCGGCGCGCGTGGACATCGATTGCGATCGCCGATTGCCGGTGGCGCACGATCGCGAAGCGAGCGTAAACCCATTGTGATCATCGGCGGCGGTGTCGCCGGGCTCAGCGCCGCGTGGCGGTTGAAGCAGCGCGGGTTCGCCGACTTCGTCGTGCTCGAGATGGAGTCGCATGCCGGCGGGAACTCGTGGTGGGGCGAGCACGAGATCACACCGTTCCCGTGGGCGGCCCATTACGTGCCGGTACCAGGTCCCGAGGCGGTGGAACTGCGCGGGTTCTTCAGAGACATCGGCGTGCTGGTCGGCGACGAGTGGAACGAACGCGCGCTCTGCTTCGCACCGCAGGAGCGGCTCTTCATTCATGGCCGGTGGCAGGAAGGGATCGAGCCACAGGTGGGTCCCACCGAGCGCGATCGCGATCAGTTCAAGCGCTTCGACGATCGTATCCAGACGTTTCGTGAGACCGGCGCGTTCACGATTCCCTCGTCTCGGGGACGACAGTCGCACGCGCACACACACGACGTCGCCGCTCTCGACATGCTGCCGATGGCGGCCTGGATGGATCGTGAAGGCTTCGACTCACGGTATCTGCGGTGGTGGGTGGAGTACGGCTGTCGCGACGATTACGGCGCGCTGATGGCGGACGTGTCGGCGTGGGCGGGCATCCACTATCACGCCTCGCGACCGGCCGAAGAGCCCGGGCCGCTAACGTGGCCCGAGGGCAACGGCTGGATCGTTCGCAAACTCCTCGAGCGCGTCGGCATGCACGTCGAGTCGTCCGTGATGGTCGAGCGGCTCGAGCGAACCGGTCGGATGTGGACGATCACCGCTGACCGGGGCGTGTGGAGTGCCGACCAGGTGATCTATGCCGCTCCGGCGTTCCTGCTTCCACACCTTACGGGAGGCGCCGTCGCGATCGACGGCTTCGAGTACTCACCGTGGATCACCGCCAATCTCGTGCTCGATCGCTGGCCGCGCTCATCGAGCATCGAACCGGCGTGGGACAACGTGATCTTCGACTCCCCCGCTCTCGGCTACGTTGTGGCTACGCACCAATCGCTGGCGACGGATGTGCCGCGCACCATCTGGACTTACTACTGGTCGTTGGCGCAAGGATCGCCGCAGACGAATCGCGCGTGGCAGCAGCAGCAGACGTGGGACACGCTGTCGTCGCGCATTCTCGGTGACTTGCGCCGCGTGCATCCCGACATCGACGACTGTGTATCGCGCATCGACATCCTCAGGCTCGGCCACGGGATGATTCGCCCGACTGTTGGATTCCTCACGCGTGCCTCGCGTCAACGCATGGCCGCCGCTGACGAAGGACTCTTCTTCGCGCACTCCGATGTCAGTGGACTCTCGCTGTTCGAGGAAGCGCACGAGGGCGGCGTGCGCGCCGCCGATCGCGCGCTCCGATCCGTCTAGCTGCAGGACGCACCGTTCGTTCAATCACGTTGCAGCGTTAACCCAAGTGACTATCCCTCACTAACGGCACCCGTTCGGGCGAACGCTTCGATCTGGGCTCCCGATTAGCCAGAGGCTCAGCCGTGGGCACGACGCGCCGCGCAAGGAGGACACATGTGTAACGAACGCAACAAGAAACCCGATCACACCTCGTACGCCCGTGCCGTGTGGTCGGACTTCTGCGCGGTGGCGCCTAGTCCTGAGCTGAAAGAGCGACTGCTCGCCGAATTGGCGGATGCGAAGAGCCGATCGCGATCGACGCTTGCCAGTGCCCTCGGCCTCGCGCGCGCGCCACGTCGTCTGGGGTTCGACGACGGGACCATCATTCCGCCGACGCAGTTCCCTGTGGGTACGCCGCTGTCAGCCATTCGCTCGACCGCCGCCGACCGCGCTCCGCTGCGCGGCACCGTGCGCGTCATCGTCGTGCTAGTGCAATTCTCCGATCGCGCTCTGGCGCAAACGGCCTCGCATTTCAACGACCTGTTCTTCTCCACCGGCGTCCTTCCGCATGGAAGCGTGAAGGAGTATTACCACGAGGTCACTGGCGGGCTGGTCGACATCGTCGGCGAAGTTGCCGGGCCGTTTCAGCTGCCGCAGACCAACGCCTGGTACGCGAACAACAACTTCGGGATCGGCCGTCCAACCGGAACGCCGCGCGCCAACATCATGGCGAAAGACGCCGCAGTGGCAGCCGACCCAACGATCAACTTCGGCCAGTACGACAACGACGGCAATGGCTTCATCGACGCCTTCATCGTCGTGCATGCGGGCAGCGGCGGAGAGCAGACCGGCAACTCCAACGACATCTGGTCGCACAAGTGGACGCTGCCGTCAGCCTACAACACCGACGGCAAGCAGATCTTTGCCTACCTGACGATTCCCGAGGACGCGCGCATCGGCGTGTGCGCCCACGAGCTGGGCCATTTGCTCTTTGGCTTCCCCGATCTCTACGACACCGACGACACATCAGAAGGCGTCGGCAATTGGTGTCTGATGGGAGGCGGGTCGTGGAACGGCGGCGGCGATATACCTTCGCACCCGAGCGCGTGGTGCAAGGCTCAACAGGGATGGGCGACAGTCACCAATGTGACAACGGCCGGCACGATCACCATTCCCGACGTCAAGATCAGCCGCAACGTCCATCGCCTATGGAAGGATGGCACCGGCGGGCCTGAATACTTCCTCCTCGAGAACCGGCAGCGGACGCAATACGACGCCAGACTGCCCGGCGACGGTCTGCTGATCTGGCACATCGACGAGGCACAGCCGGGCAACACCGACGAAACGCATTACAAGGTCGGGCTGGTGCAAGCCGACGCAAAGCGCAACCTCGAGCTCGCGCAAAACCGCGGCGACGATGGCGACCCCTACCCTGGATCATCCGCAAACACGTCATTCACGGGAGCGTCGACACCCAATTCCAAGTCGTTCGCCGGCCAGGACACGTCGGTGTCGGTCAGCGCGATCTCCGCGTCCGCCGCGACGATGACCGCAACCGTCGGCGTGAGCCTGAAGTCGGCGCTCAAAGACAGTAAGGACTCCAAGGATCGAATCAAGGATCGCAAGGACACCAAAGAGGGCAAGGAAGGCAAGGAGCTGTCGAAGGACCGCAAAGACCTGAAGGATCGCATCAAGGAACGCAAGGACGGCAAGGAGTTCAAGGAATTCATCAAAGAGGGGACGAAAGAACGGAAGGACCTCAAGGACCGCGTCGAGTTCAAGGTCTTCGATCGGCCCGGCGGTTGGTTCTCCGGTGCTCGTGAGCCTGCAGCGGCCGACGTCAGCCAGGCTATCGCCGACCTCGAGGCCAGGGTCGCCGCGCTCGAGGCCGCTCTCGGTGCGAGCGGCGAAAGCGAACCGTTCATCGGCAGCGAGCTGCGGCCCGATCTCGTGGGAGGACCGGACTACACCAATCAAGGCAGTCTCGAGGAGCGTATGGCGAGCGGCGATCGCGACGCCAAGATCGCCTTCGACACGTTGCCGCCGAAGTGAGCGCCGCCGAAGTGAGCACCAAGGTCCTCGTCCTTGCGCACGCCGCCGACTCGGGAGCCGAGTCGGTGGCGGCGCTCCTCCGCGAGACGCTGGGTTCCGAACGCGTCCGCATCGTCCGGCCTGAAACGTTGAGCCTGGCCTCGTGGTCGCATCGCGTGAACGCGAGCGGCAGCGCGTCCACGCGCCTCACGATGCCGGGCGGATCTGTGATCGATGATCACCTGGTCGCTGCGGTGTTCAACCGAATCCGATATCTTCCCGTGCCTCGGTTTCAGCGCGCGTCCCTCAAGGATCGCGACTACGCGGGCGCCGAGATGCAGTCACTGGTCGCGAGTTGGTTGGCGGCGTTCCGCGATCGTGTGGTGCACATCGTGCGGGAACATCCGTGGGTGACGCCGATGCTTCCGCTGCAACACTGGGCAGATGCAGCGGCGCGATGCGGACTGCCGATTGCGGTTCGCACGATCGGCAGCTCGCCACGCGCCCTGCGATTGCGAGAAGGATCGCCGTCTGATCCCGCGCGTGCCGGCGGCCCGCCGAACGAAGGGGTTGGCTCGGTTCTGGTTGCGGGTCATCGCGCCGAAGGATCGCTCGCCGCGACCTTCGGTACGCGGTGCGTTGATGTGGCGCGTCTGCTTCGATTTCCGCTGCTGGAGTTTCGATTCGTGGCCGATCGCAACACCAGCGCGCTCGTGGATGCGAATGCGTTTCCGCTGCTCCTCGAGCCGTGGGAAGCATCGGTCGCGGCAGATCTCATCGGATCCATTGCGACGAGGGGTGTCGCATGATCTTGATGTACGGACGACTCGACGATCCCCCGTTCTCGTCGACGGTCGAAGCGCTTCAGCTCGCTGGCGCCGAGTATGTGCTGCTCGACCAAACCACTCTCGATCGCGAGGAGCTGTGCATCGAGGTGGGGCCTGCAGCCGTCCGCGGTACGCTCGTCGTCGCCGGCCAGCAGGTGCCACTCGACTCGCTGCACAGCGTTTACGCTCGGCCTCTCGAGTTGCCGGCGCGCCGTCGCGATTCCGGCGCAGCCCTCCTCCACGAACAACTGCTCGAGTGGCTCGACGTCGCGCCGACGTTGGTCGTCAATCGACCGCGAGCGATGCAGGCCAATGCCTCCAAGCCGCTACAGATTCAGCTGATCGCCGATGCGGGTTTTCTCGTGCCCGAGACGCTGGTCACGAGCGATGCAGACGACGCTCGCGCGTTCTGGCGCCAGCACGGGCGCATCGTCTACAAGTCTGTGAGCGGCGTTCGCTCGATCGTGAAAGAGATGGACGATGGCGCGGCGGCACGGCTGGGCCGGCTGAGTGCATTGCCGGTTCAGTTTCAACAGTTCGTGCCCGGCGTCGATGTGCGCGTGCACGTGGTCGGCAACCGCACGTTCGCTGCCGCGATCGTTGGATCGGGTGTCGACTACCGTTATTCGAGCCGCGATGGTGGCGCGGTCACCATGACGGCAATGGAACTCCCGCGTGACGTAGCACAGCGCTGCATCACGCTGTCGCAGCAGATGGATTTGCCGCTCTCGGGAATCGATCTGCGGCGGCGGCCGGATGGTGCGTACGTGTGCTTCGAGGTCAACCCGATGCCGGCGTACACTTACTTCGAGGCCCACGCGGACCTCCCGATCAGCAGCGCACTCGCCGAGCTCCTCATCAACGGAGCCGTAGAGCCGACCGAGGTGATGGATGGTTCAGGGTATCGAGAACCTCACGTGGCTTGGCGGGACGATCGTCGCGTCTCGGACGCATCCGCAGCTGGCGGACTATGACATCGTCACGCTGGATCTCGATCGCCTGGACCCGATCGAAGGCAAGGCCAATCTGCTCTCGTTTCCCATCGGCAGTCGCGTCGAGGTGACGACTCGACGCGCACTGCTGGGCGATGCGCGCGTGGGGGCGCACATCTCCTGCCGCGCAAAACGCACCGCGAACGGCGTGATGTGCGAGCCACATCCCGAGCCTGGCAATTTCAGGATTGAATAAGGGCCGCCTAAAGGCGGCCCCTACGTACTGCTTCTTCGTGCTCTTCGTGTTCTTCGTGGCTAGAAATCGAACTGCGCGCTGATCTTGAAGAACCGCGCCTGCGTGATCGACAACGGATTGAGATACGCCGGCCCGTAGTTCTGTTGGTACACGTCCACTGCGTTGGAGTTCAACAGGTTGAAGATGTCGACTGAGACTAGTGTCCTGGTGCGGCCGTACTTCAGGATCTTGCCGAGCCTTAGATCCACGCCGTTGAGGCGATCACCGTAGACCGTGCCGGGCTGTACCAGCTGCAATGGAGCAACGGGAGAGCCATTGGCGAAGAACCGCCCAAGGCTCGTGTCGGCGAAAAACACGAAGGTCTGCGCAACCAGGCTCTGGCTGGTCACGCTCGGGAAGTTACTCCCCGGGTACGGGAGGCTGTGGAACGTCCCGCTGACGAGGACGTCGACTTTCGGCACGTTGTAGGTCGCCAGCCCTTTGGCGTTCGTCTGCCATCCCGACTCACGATGACAGTAGGCCACCGGCCACTGCCAGAGGCCGGGCTGGAACGCATCGAAGAAGGAGAGCGTGCCGCCCCAGGCCCCGAAAATGTTGACTTCCGGATGCGCCGTCGCCACTCCGCAGTTGTCCTCGACCACGTTCCCGGTGCTGAACCCACCTTGTAGAGTCACGTCTCGCAAGCGCGCGTTCACGGCGAAGTCGACGCCTTGGTAGGTGTTGAACGCACCGCCGACTTTGTCGGAAAACGTGAGGTAGTTGTCGATCTGGCCGAACTTGGCCGGCTTCAGATCCACGTACGTCAGCGTTTGGCCGGAGCTCGCCAGCTTCGAATCCGTCGGCACCTTGTATGTGAACGAGTCGAAGTCGGCCGGCGTCAGGTTGCGGTTGATGGTGGATTGGAGGTTGCCCCAGCGCCGCCGGTTGTAGCTCAACTCGACCGATACCCTCGGGGCGATTTGCTGCGAGAGGGCGACCGACAAGTCCCAACTGTGCTCCCGCTTGTTCCAGCCGCTGGTGGTGTCCGGATCGACCGTGGT
>Ga0075423_10000174_pt1 | contig 44332 bp, 39 predicted proteins | sample SoiMethybrSBSTD2_FD_80114 | JGI IMG/M metagenome (GOLD analysis project Ga0075423, IMG submission 80114) | Bulk soil microbial communities from a Populus tree surrounding site in Tennessee, USA - Soil MetaG P. TD hybrid SBSTD2 | ecosystem: Environmental > Terrestrial > Soil > Tree plantation... | reverse complement strand
GCGGGCCACCAGCTCCTTGCCCGTCCCGGTCTCGCCGTAGACCAGCACCGTGGCGTCGGTCGGCGCGACGCGCTCGACCTGGCGGAGCACGTCCAGCAACGCGGTGCTCGAGCCGACCATCTCACGAGATGGCCGACCAGCGGGCCCGAGGGATCGAGGACCGGAACGCCCAGGTAACTCTCGGCGCCGAGCGTGACCAGACCCTTGTCGTCGGGGAACAGCCGCTGGACATCGCGCGCGTAGTGGGCCAGCTCGCCGTCGAGCACGCGCTGGCACGGCGTGCCGGTCACGTCGTACTCGAAATTTTCGCCGAAGCCGGCGCCGTTCCAGAACGCCCGCGTGCGGACGCGGTTGTCCACGCCTTCCATACACTCCGACACGAAGGCGTACCGGACGCGCAGCGCCGAGGCGAGATGCTCGACCAGCGAATAGAAGAAATCGCTGCCGGTCATGGCCGCGGTGCCCTCGACCACCGCGCGAAGCGTCTGCTCGACCTCGAGGCGGCGCGCCGCCTCGTCACGCACCTCCTGGTTCAGGGTGGTGATCGCTTCGTACGCCTTCATGTTCTCGACGGCCAGGACGATCTGGTTGGCGGCCTCCTGGAGGAAGGCGGCGTCGGCCTCGGAATACTGATCCGGCGACGTGCTGGCGACCGCGAGGACGCCGACGCTCACGCCCCGCGCGATCAGCGGCACGAGGACGTACGAGCGCACGCCGTCCTGGTACGCGCGCTCCTCCATTGCCCAGCGACGCTCGCGGCTCAGATCGGGGCACAGCCGGTACTGCTGATGCTGGAACGTCCAGCCGACGTGGCTCTCGCCAGGAGCCATCTCCATGCCGACGGTGAAGTACGAGGTTGGCAGGGACGATTCGAGTATGAACAGCCGGAGCACGTCGCGGTCGCGATCGGGCAGGAAGATCGCCGTGCGGTCGACCGCCGCCGCGCGGCGCAGCGCGCCGGCGATAGCGTGAAAAAGCTCTTCGCGGGTCAGGCTCGAGATGACCGCGTTGTTGATCTCGAGCAGGGTGCGATAACGCGCCGCCTCCTCCGAGCCCCTCGCGCCTGCCTCTGGATGCGTCATGGGTGGCCGACCACGGCCACTCATTCTACGCCGGTCGCACCCGCGCGAGGCCGCCGTTCGGGCTCTGATGCCTCCCACCTTTCGTGCGAGTGTAAGTACACGGCCGACGACGGGTCGCCCGCGCGCCGCCCGCCCCCCTGCGGCGCCGATCGGGCCGAGGCCCGTCGGAATCAGGAGAGCAGCTTGTCGAAGAGCCGCTGGTCGGCCGGATCGATCGACGTGAGCCTGATGCTCGTCACGCGCGCGCCGGACCCGTCGGCGACGCCGACGACCTTGCCGTACAGATCGCCCGACTGCTGGCCGAGCTCGGGCGCGCTGACACGAAGCTTCACGTTCGTGAGCGGCGCCAGATCCGCGGCGAGACGCGCGTCGAACGAGCGGCGGCCCAGGCGCGTCACCGTCCCCTCGAACTCGCCGCCGAGCTGCTTGCCCTCCACGACCCAGCCTCGCAGCGGCAGCCGCGTGTCGACGCGAGGATCGCTCGCCATGTCGGCCGCCGCCGGGCGCTGGGCGAAGCGCCCGCCGATCGCGCGTAGCTCGTAGAGCAGCACCGGCTCCGCGATGCCCTTGAGCTCGACGCGAACGGGCTCGCCGACCTCGGCGAGCTCGCGGATGCGCTCGAGCGTCGAGGTGGTGACGAAGATTTGGCCGCCGACCGTGCAGCCTTCGACGCGCGCGGCGAGATTTACCGCGGCACCGACCACCGCGTACTTCGCCCGCTGCTCGGAGCCGATGTTGCCGACGACCGCCTCGCCGGTATTGACGCCGATGCCCATCTCGAAGCGCGGCCAGCCCCGGGCGGCGTTGTCGCGGTTCAGCTCGTCCATCGCCGCCTGCATCGCGAGCGCCGAGGCGGCCGCCCGCTCGGCGTGATCCGGCTGGTCCAGCGGCGCGCCGTACACGGCGAAGATCGCGTCGCCGATGAACTCGTTGATCGTTCCGCCGTGCGCGATGACGATGTCCGCCATGCGCGCCAGGTAGCCGTTGAGCACTTCCATCACGCGCGCCGGATCGCCCTGCTCCGCGAACCGGGTGTAGCCGCGCAGGTCGGACATGAGCACGGTGACCTCGCGCTTGTGTCCGCCGAGCCGCAGGCCTTCCGGCGACTCCAGCAAGGTCTTCGCGACCTCGGGCGAGACGTAGCGGCCGAAGGCGTTCCGGATGAAGTCGCGCTGGCGCAAGCCCGCGACCATCTCGTTGAACGCGCGCGTGAGCTGCCCGATCTCGTCGCGCGAGCGCACCGGCAGCTCCTCGTCGAGGGCGCCACCGGCCACGCGCGCCACGCCGCCGGTGAGCGCGCTGATCGGACGGGTCAGGCGCCGCGCGAGGAGCAAGCCGAGGATCAATGCGGCGAGGGCACCGGCCAGCGAGGCCTGGACGATCGTGATCTCGAGCTCATGCAAGCGCTCGAAGTACAGATCGACCGCGTAGTCCATGCTGAGAACCGCCGCGGTTTTCCCTTTCCGGTCGACGATCGGCGCGATCGCGGTGATCCAGGCGCCGCTCGCGTTGCGGTAGATGCGCGTGTAACGCGCGACGCCGTCCTCGAACGTCCAGCCGAGCGGCTCCATCATCTCCGGGGCGACGGCGACGAGATCGCCGGGAGGCGCCGATCCGTCGCCGACCACGACGAGCTTGGCGGTGCGCCGGCCGGGGTCGTAGTCGGTCAGGGTGCGAATAGGGGTCGTGAGCAGGGTCTCGGTCTGGACGGCGACCAGCGCCTTCTTGATGCGCGCGTACGCCGCCGAGTCGCGCGACATCGACGCCTGGGCCTCGGCGTGCACCACCGGATCGACGAGGAGTACGGCGGTCCGCGCGATATTGAGGAGCTGGGTCCCGACGGTGTCCTCGACCTCGCGTTTCTGGCGCTCGTAGACGAGGGCACCGACGAGCCCGACCGTCAGCAAGGTCAAGAGCGCGAAGGCGGCGGCGAGCCTGACTCCGAGCCGATGCCAGCGACGGAGCGCCGGCGGGGTCAGGTCCCGCGATTGGCCGACGGCTCGCTCCGGTGCCGCCGTCACGCCCTCGCGGATCCCCCGGGCTCGAAGCCGATGAGCCGATCGAGCGACCACGGGCCGGCTCCGCGCGTGAGCAGGAAGACCAGGATCGAGGCCCACGTGAGGTGCTCGGCGTACGCGCTCGGATAGACGAAGAGCTGGATCGTCACGATCATTCCGAGCAGCGGCAAGGTCGCCAGCCGCGTCGCCAGGCCGGCGATGAGGAGCAGCGAGCAGCCGATCTCGAAGGTGACGGCCATGCGTGCGGCGATCTCGGGCGAGAGGACCGGCACCTTGTACTCGTCGGCGAAGAGCTGCACTGTCAGCTCCCAGCCCATGATCTTGTTCAGGCCCGCCTTCAGGAACACGCTCGCGATCGCGAGACGAAACATACACTGAACGATCGCGATCGGAAAGCGGCCCAGGCGCTCGGTCAGCGCGGCGAGACGGGTTCGTCCGCGGGTGGCGATCAGCATGGACGCGGCATCGGTGTGCATCGGGGGCCTCCTCGATCGGTTGATGGCGTGATACCTGCGGTCGCGCTCGCGCCGACGATGAGCCCCTCGTCCAGGAGCTCGGTCAGCGCGCCGGTCAGATCGAATCTCGGATCGGCCGACGACGCCGCCTCCGCGGCGGTTTTCAGATCGCCGCCGGACGCGAGCGCCCGGCGGAACGCCAAGGCACCGGGCGTGAGCGGGCGAAACACGACCTCGTCGTCGGCACGATGCACCTGAAGCCACACGCCGCCCTCATCGAGACTGACGGTGGCTTCGGGATCGGCACCGGGTTGATTGAGGCGCCAGATCCGATGGATCGGCCACGGCGACTCGATCAACGCCACCGACGGGTGTTGCCGAAGCTTCAGCCGGCCGACCTCGCCCGGTGGCACGGCGGAGAGCCACCTCGGGTCGAGCGTGACGGCGTCCTCGGCGCGGAATGCCTGGCTCATCGCCCACTCGAGCCGCGCGACGTCGGCCAGGTAGGGCAGCTCCTGGCACGGCGGAAACTCCGCCAGAAAATCGGCGAGCGACTCGCCGTACTCGAAGAGGCACGGCCCGGCCGGCGGATGCTCGCGAATGTAGCGGTCGGCGGCGTAGGCGAAGAACCGCGGGTCGACGAGACGAACCACGACCGGATAGGTCGCCTCGAGTGCCTGCGTGAGCGTCGTGAAGACGTGGTTTCGATAGATCGCGACGCGCGCCGCCGGCGCCAGGCCGTCGGCACGGACCTCTCTGACAACAGCCGCTTCGGGCCCGCCGAGCAGCGCCGTCGCGAAGTCGCGCTCGAGCTCACGCGGCGACGACATGGCGCTCCTGGTCCGCGACAGCTCGCGAGAATCGCTCGGCCCGTGCCGCCTCGTCGAGGAGCACGGAGAGCTCGGGCAGATTCGTGTCCCACTCGATCAAGGTCGGCACCTCTCCGATTCGCGCGAGCGCGAGGCGATAGAGGCTCCAGACCGGCTCGGCGACCGGCGAGCCGTGATCGTCGATCAGGATCGTCCGGCCCTCCGCGTCGTTCGTGGTATGGCCGGCCAGATGGATCTCGCCGATCGCATCGGCGGGCAATGCCTGCAGATAGGCGACCGGATCCTCACCGAAGTTCGTGCAGCTCACGAACACGTTGTTGACGTCCAGCAGGAGGCTGCACCCGGTGCGCCGCGCAAGCTCGAGCATGAAGTCGGGCTCCGGGATCGGTGAGCGCGTGAACCGGAGATAGCGCGCGGGATTCTCGACCAGGATCGTCCGTCCGAGCGTCTCCTGAACCTGCTCGATCCGGCGGCTCGTCGCCTCGAGGCGTGCTTCGTCGTAGGGCAGCGGAAGCAGATGGTTGAGGTACGCTCCGCCCCCGACGCTCCAGGCGAGGTGCTCGGAGACCAGCGCCGGCTGGATCCGCTCAACCAGGCGCTTCACACGCGAGAGATGACGGCTGTCGAGCGGGTCGGCCCCGCCGAGGGAGAGCCCGACCCCGTGCAGGGACATCGGATAGTCGTGCCGCAGGCGCTCGAGCGCGGTCACGGCCGGCCCGCCGCCCAGGTAGTTCTCGGTGTGCACTTCGAAAAAGCCGATGGCCGGCCGGGTCGCCATGACCTCGGCGACGTGGGGCGCCCGCAGTCCGACTCCGATCTGAGCCGACCTGACCGCCGAGCGCTCGTCGCGCGTGATCATGGCACCCGCCGCCTGCCTCATCGAGCTTCGATCAGGACCGCTTGGGCTGGAGGCTCGCGCCGACCACTTTGCCGCAGGCGCCCGCCGGCATGTAGATCCACGCGTCTCCCTGCCCGTCCCGCTTGGACGTCCCGGCGCAGGACGAGTTGGCGGTCTGACAGTCGTTCTTGCCGGCCTTGGCGATGCCGTAGCATTTCTCGGCCTCGAACTTCGGCTTCGGCGCCGGCCCACCCTGGGCATCCACGGTCAGGGGCAGGGCGAGGGCCGCTGCAAAGGCGGAGGCGATGATCAGGTTCGACTTCTTCACGTCGGATCTCCTTTTCTCCGCGGGCTCTTGAATCGAACGATGACGACCCCCATACGGCTGTCGCCCGCCCGGTCGAGCCCGCGGTTACCGGGACCGAGCGTCAGCCTTATGGACACGGATTCTCCGGGGCACGGTTCGATCCGATTGTCACAGCCGTGTGAACTCTGGATCCGGCGCCGCGCTTGAGCCCCGGTGAAGCGCGTGCCACGCCCTGAGAGTCTCGGCGACGCTCCACGCCTGAGCGATACAGCCGCCCGGCGCAAACGGCGCGTCACCGTCGAAGATTTCGGCGATCGACCCGATCCCATAGTCGCCGAGTTGGTCGGCCAGCGGTTCGAGGAACGACAGCGCGGCCGCGGCGTCGCGATAGACCTTGAAGTGGGCGAGTGCGAACGGACCGAGCAGCCACGCCCACGCGGTGCCCTGATGGTACACGCCGTCGCGCGCTCCCTGATCGCCGCCATAGCGGCCTCGGTAGTGGGGATGGCCGGGCGCGAGGCTCCGAAGGCCGAACGACGTCACGAGGTCGCGGGCGCAAGCGTCCACGACTGTCTTCTGGCGCTCGGGAGCGAGCGGGCTCTCGAAGAGCGAGACGGCGAAGATCTGGTTGGGTCTGAGCGTGCCGTCATGGCCACCTGGGGCGTCGAGCACGTCGTAGCAGTAGCCGAGATCGTCGCTCCAGAATCGGTCGAAGCCAGTCCTGACGCGCTCGCCGAGCGCATCCCACGGCGCCGCCGATCCGCGCAGGAGCCGCGAGAACCCGGCCATCGCCCGGATCGCGTTGTACCAGAGGGCATTGATCTCTACCGCCTTGCCCGTCCTCGGCGTCACGACCCGGTCGCCCACCTTCGCGTCCATCCACGTGAGCTGTACGCCGGGCTCGCCCGATGCCAGGAGCCCGTCGCACGGATCCTCCTTGATCGAGTAGCGCGTGCCCGCCCGGTGAAGTCGGAGGATCTCCTCGAGCACCGGGTAGAGCTCCTTGAGCAACGCGTCGTCGCGGGTGACCGCGTGATAGGCGCGGAGCGCCTCGAAGTACCACAGCGTGGCATCGACGGTGTTGTACTCGGGCGGCTCGCCGGCGTCGGGAAACCGATTCGGCAGCATCCCGCGGTCGACGAATCGCGCGAATGTGGAGAGGATACGCCGCGCGACGTCGGGGCGGCCGGTCGTCAGCGCCAGGCCGGGCAGCGCGATCATCGTGTCGCGACCCCAGTCACCGAACCAGTGATAGCCCGCGATCACCGTCATCCCGTCAGGATCAGCGGCGAGCGGGCGGCGGACGAGGAACTGGTCGGCGGCCAACACCAGGTGCTCGATCCACGACGGCGCGCGCGGGGCGGCCGGCTGAGTGCGACGCCAGGCAGTGTGAACGAGCCCCTCATGGCGCACGCGCCGGTGCCAGGCCCGCTCGGCGTCGATCGAGGGCGCCGCCTCCGCCGAGAGCACGAGCGTCAGCGACTGGCCGGGCTCAAGCGCCGCCTGGAACGTCGCGGCGTGCAGATGATCCTCTACCGCATCGAGTCCGCGCTCGCGCTCGCGAGGCAGGTCGAAGCCGCGATACCACGTATGCGTGATGCGCGCCGTGCCCCGGTCGGCCAGCAGCAGCAACGGCCGCGCGCCCTCGTACGCGACGACGCGAAGCCCGTGCGCCACCGGGGCGATGTCCATGCGCCATCTCTCGCCCCGCGTCGTCGCGTGGTAGTCACGATAGTTGACGAGAAGCCCGAGCTCGAGCCCGATCGCGCCGCGCGCGCGAACTACCTGGTACCGGACGTACGTCGTGTTGGCGCCGGGCTCCATCCAGACGCGCTTCTCGACGAGCGTGTCGGCGATGGCGTACGTCCACACCGGCGTCGTCCCGTCGAGCGCGAAGCGCTCGATCGCGGTGTGGCCGCGCGGCTCGATGGCGCCGCCGGCCCACCGATTGGTGGCGAGCGGGAGCGCGAGCCCGTCGACGGCGACGGTCTCGTCGACCTTGGCGACCAGCACGGTGCGGCCCAGAGGAGGATCCAGCGCGGCGACGAGCAGACCGTGATAGCGCCGGGTCAGCGACCCGGCCACCGTGCCCGACGCGTAGCCGCCGATGCCGTTGGCGCAGAGCCACTCCCGCCGCTCCGCGGCGGGGAGATCGCCGCAGATCTCCCGGCCCCAGCCGATCATGCCAGGCGGGTCTTCAGGTGATCGCCAACGCGAAGCGCATTGGCCATGATCGTCAGCGCGGGGTTCACCGCCGCGCTCGAGGGGAAGAAGCTCCCGTCGACCGCGTAGAGATTGTCGACCTCGTGAGCCTTGCAGTTCGCGTCCAGCGCCGAGGTCCGCGGATCGAAACCGAACCGAACCGTCCCGTTCTGATGCGCCACGCCGGCGAGCGGGATGCGCTGGCCAAGGAAGAGATTGCGCGCGAAGAGACCTTCATGGCATTCGTGACCGTGGACCCCGCACTTGCTCTGTCGCGCCATCAGGCTCTTGAGCTTGGCGGTCAGCCGGCGGTGAGCCTCCTCGTTGTTCGGCTGGTACGCGAGCACGATGCCGCCGTTCTGGTCGAGCGTCACTCGATTGTCCCAGGCCGGAAGATCCTCGGAGGTCAGCCAGAAGTCGAGTGAATGACGCGCCATCAGGTCGAGGGTCCATCCCGGCGCGATGGCCGGCGCGCCGCCCCGGAGCGTGTCGCCGTCGAGCTTGCCGACGAACGAGATGTGGCCCATCGGGTGGTCCCAGTCCTCCGAGCCGAAGTAGAAATCGTTCAACCCGAGCGTCTTCTGAAAGATCGTCGGATTGGGGCACTTGGACACCGCCATCAGCGCGGAGTTGACGTGCCCCATGTAGTGGCGGCCGACCACGTCGGAGCCGTTGGCCAGCCCGCGCGGGTGCCGATCGTTGGCCGAGCGCAGCAGCAGCGCGGCGGAGTTGATCGCCCCGCACGCCGCGACGACGATGTCGGCCGCGTAGATCTCTTCGGCGCCGTCGCGCTCGACGGCGATCCGCGCCACCTCGCGGCCGGACGGGATGGTCTCGAGCCGCTTGACCATCGCGCGAGTCAGCAAGGTGACGTTCGACTGCTCGAGGGCCGGGTCGACGCACACGACCTGCGCGTCGGACTTCGCGGCGACGAGGCATGGGTGGCCGTCGCAGGTTCCGCAGCGGATGCACCGGCTCCGGCCCGGATTGCCCTCGTCGAGCATGATGCCGAGCGGCACGTGGAACGGCCGGCACCCGAGCCGCGCGAAATCGTCGGCGAGCTGCTGGATGCGTGGCTCGTGGCTCACCGGCGGATGCGGGTACGGCGCGCCGGCCGGTGGATCGGTCGGGTCGGCCCCGCGCTCGCCATGCACGTGGTAGAGCCGCTCGGCCGCCGTGTAGTACGGCTCCATATCCTCGTAGGAGATCGGCCAGGCGGGCGAGACGCCGCCCCAGTGCTTGAGCTCGCCGAAATCCTCCCGGCGAAGACGGAACAGCGCCGCGCCGTAGAACTTGGTGTTGCCGCCGACGAAGTAGTTCGTGTGGGGATGCAGCGCCTCGCCGACGGCGTCGTGCCACACTTCCTTGGTGTTGTACTTCCCCTGGAGGTTCACCGCGCGGGTGCTCCAGTTGTCCTTCTCGCGGGGCACGTAGTCGCCCCGCTCGAGGACCAGGATCCGCTTGCCGGTGGAGGCCAGGGTCCAGGCGAGGGTGCCGCCGCCCGCCCCGGTGCCGATGATCGCGACGTCGTAGCGCGTGGTCATCGCTAGCCCCCCTGGGCGAACTCGGGATAGAGCGTCATCCCGCCGTCCACGTAGATGGTCTGGCCGTGGACATAGTCCGCATCGTCCGATGCGAGCCACGCGACGGCGCGGCCGATGTCTTCAGGCGTGCCGATCCGGCCGTACGGAATCAAGGTCAGGAGGGAGGCGAGGGCCTCCGGGGTCTCCCACGCCGCGCGATTGATCGGGGTCATGATCGCTCCAGGCGCGATCGAGTTCACCCGGATGCGATGCGGCGCCAGCTCCTGGGCGAGCGACTTCATGAACATGCCGACGCCGCCCTTCGAGGCGGCGTAGTTGACGTGGCCGGCCCACGGGATCACCTCGTGGACCGACGAGATGCAGATGATCTTGCCGGCGGCTCGGGAGATCTCCGCGCGGACACCGCGGCGGATCATCGAGCGCGCCGCCGCGCGGGCGCACAGGAACATTCCGGTGAGGTTGACGCCGAGCACCGTGTTCCATTGCTCGAGCGTGAGCTCGGTGAACGCGGCGTCCCGCTGGAGGCCCGCGTTGTTGACGAGGATGTCGATCCCGCCCCACGCGGACAGCATCTCCCCAAACATCGCCTCGACCTCGACCTCCTTCGAGACGTCGGCGCGGAGCGCCATCGCGTCCACCCCGTTGGTCTTGATCTCGTCGACGAGCTTCGCCGCGGCCTCCGGCTTCGAGACGAAGTTGATGACGACCGAGGCGCCGGCCGCGGCGAGCGCGCGAGCGACGCCCTCTCCGATCCCCGAGTTGGCGCCGGTGACGAGCGCGCGCTGCCCTCTCATTGACTGACGGTCCATACCGTGGGGCTCCCTTCTCGTGTGATCTCGCCGCCTTGAGACACGAGCGCGCCGGCGCACGGTTCGAGCTGGGTCCCTCACATCCCGGCCGTGAAGGATCGCCTGCGTTGAGCGATAGCACGCTCGGCGTCATCCTGCTGGCGATGGCGGAGGGCTCGGTGCTGTCACTGCCCGTCGCCGGCGGGCTCGTCGGGCGGTTCGGAAGCCGCCCGATGACCGCTCTCGCCGGACTCGCGCTCTGCCTCGCGCTACCGCTACCCGTCGTAAGCGGGAGCGGCTTGACGCTCGCGCTGTCACTGGCCCTACTCGGCGCGGCCAACGGCACGCTCGACGTGTCGATGAACGCTCAGGCGCTCTCGCTCGAGCGTCGCTACCAGCGCCCGATCATGTCGTCGCTCCACGCGTGCTTCAGCCTGGGCGGCGCGGCGGGTGCGGCGCTCGCCGGTATCCTCATGTGGCTCGGAGTCGGCGACACGGCACACGTATCATTCGCCGCCGCCGTCGGCGCCGGCGCCGTGATCACCGTCTGGGGCTTTTTGCTTCCAGCCGAGCCACGCGGAGAGCGTCCCGCCGGCGGCTTCGGCTGGCCGGCGCCCGCCCTGCTCTTCATGGGCGCGCTGGCGTTCGTCGGTTTACTCGCGGAGGGCGCGATGGCGGACTGGAGCGCCGTCTATCTGCACGATTCGCTAAAGGCGAGCCCCGCTCTGGCGGCTGCAGGCTTTGCGGCGTTCTCGCTCGCGATGACAGCCGGCCGTCTGGCCGGGGACCGAGTCGTCGGTCGTCTGGGAGCCGTTCAGGCGCTTCGGGCCTCTGGAGGGCTCGCGGCGGCGGGGCTCGCCGCGGGACTGCTGGTCAGCGGACCGACCGCCGCGATCGCGGGATTCGGACTGCTAGGCGCCGGAATCGCGAACGTCATCCCGGTACTGTTCAGCTCGGCCGGAAACGCCGCGGGCAGCGGCGCCGCCTCGGCGCTGGCGGCGGTCGCGACACCTGGCTACCTCGGATTCCTGGCCGGACCGCCGCTGACGGGCTCACCGCCGAGCACCTCGGCCTTCGCGCCGCGCTAGGCCTGGTGTGCGTGGCCTGTGCGTTCGTCATGCTCGGGGCGAACAGGTGCCCACGCATTTAGATCCAGCAGGCGGCGCGAACGATTCAAGAGACGACCAGCCGGCTCATGAACTCTCCAGATTTGAGAATCCCGAGAGGCCGTCCGGCCGTCGCAATGGCCGGAGGCGCAGAGTCATGCTGACTACAGTGTTTTCGATCGTCCTGTTGCTTGCCATCGTGGCCGTTCCGCTGGCCTGGCGGATCCGCACCGACCGGCAGCGCGACAACGCGGACGTGCTGCGCGCCGATATTCGCAGCGCGGTCAATCGACGGCTGCACGGTGAATCACTCCTGGCCGTCGAGGTCGTTCCGAAGACCCTCTGGCATCCTGGCCGGATCGTCCTTCGGACGCCCGCGGGCTACGAGGACTTGACCGAAGCGGTGTGGCGCGACGTCGCCAAGCGCATGCCCTTCGACTACGACCTGGTCGTTAAGCCAGGTCACGTCGAGGAGCCGCTGCGGCGCGCGGCGTGAACACTCGGATCCGCGAACAAGCCGTGGCCGTAGACGAGGTGGAACCGTTCGCGACACTCCGCGTGTCCAACGGCCAGGACCATGAACGCCACGCTCGCCAGGAACTGGCCCGAGTATTTCATGGAGGCCGCCGGCCTCGGCATCTTCATGCTGTCGGCCGGCGGCTTCGCGATCGTGCTGTTCCATCCGGCATCGGCGGTGACGCTGGCGATAGCCGATCCTCTGACGCGACGTGTGCTGATGGGAGCGGCGATGGGGCTCACCGCGGTCGCTCTGATCTATTCGCCGTGGGGCCAGCGATCCGGCGCGCACTTCAACCCAGCGGTCACCCTCACCTTTCTCCGGCTCGGCAAGATCGCCGCGCCTGATGCGTTCTTCTACGTGATGGCCCAGTTGATCGGAGGAGTGCTCGGCATCGGGGCCGTCGCGCTGGTCTCCGGCGGGCTCCTGGCCCATCCGGCGGTGAACTACGTGGTGACGGTGCCCGGCGCCGCCGGCGTGCCGGGCGCGTTCATCGCGGAGCTGGGCATCTCCCTCGCGCTCATGTCGGTGGTCCTGGCCGTCTCGAATGCTCCGCGGTTCGCACGGTATACCGGCGTCGTTGCCGGCGTCCTGATCGCGACGTACATCGTGTTCGAGGGGCCGATCTCGGGCATGAGCATGAATCCGGCGCGCAGCCTCGCGTCGGCGGTGGCCGCCGATCTGTGGACGGCCTTCTGGGTATATGTGACGGCGCCGCTCCTTGGGATGCTGCTCGCGGCGGAGCTCCACCTGCGGCTGTCGCCGCGGCCGGTCCACTGCGCGAAGCTCCACCACGACAACCGACATCGCTGCATCTTCCGATGCGGATACGCCCGATGAGCCGCCGACTGGCGCCGGCAACCCTGGTCGTCGTGCTCGGCGTCGCGCTGGCGCTTTACATGTCGCCCTCGGGCGCGTCGTCAACCGTCGACTCCGCGGCGGCTCGGGCCGTGAGCGGTGTCGCGATGACCGTCGCCGACATGGACCGCTCGGTCGACTTCTACTCGACTGTGCTGTTCTTCGAGAAGATGTCGGACTCCCAGATTTCGGGGCGAGAGATCGAGCGACTGCTGGGCGTGCCTGGTGCGCGGGTCAGGGTCGTCACGATGCGGCTCGGCGCCGAGCGGATCGAGCTCGTCCAGTTCCTCGGCCGCACGGGCCGTCCGGTGCCCCCCGATGCGCGAAGCAACGACCGCTCGTTCCAGCATGTTGCGATCATCGTCAACGACATGGATCAGGCGTACCTCTGGTTGCGGCGCCACAACGTTGAGCAGACGTCGCCCGAGCCCCAGCGACTGCCCGATTGGAACCGGAACGCGGGCGGCGTCCGCGCGTTCTACTTCAAGGACCCCGACGGCCACGCGCTCGAGATCCTCCAGTTTCCTGCGGACAAGGGCGACGCGCGCTGGCAGCGTCCGAGCGATGGCGTGTTCCTCGGTATCGATCACACCGCGATCGTCGTGAGCGACACCGAGGCGAGCCTTGGATTTTATCGAGACACGCTGGGCCTTCGGGTCGTCGGCGAGAGCGAGAACTATGGAGCCGAGCAGGAGCGCTTGAACAACGTTGCGGGCGCGCGCCTGCGGATCACTGCGTTGCGCGCGGCCGAGGGGCCGGGAATCGAGCTCCTCGAATATCTGGCGCCCCTGAACGGACGGCCCTATCCCGCCGGCGCGGCGACGACCGACCTCGTCCGCTGGCGGACGCTGCTGCTGACGACCGACGCCGACGTCGCCGCGGCGAAGCTTGGTAAGTCGTCCAGCGCGCAGAGCCGCCCCGCCATCGTCGCACTGTCCGACGCGTCTCTCGGATTCCGGCGCGGTCTCGTGACCGAGGATCCCGACGGCCACGGCGTCGAGCTCCGCGCTCAATGAGGTAGCGGCGCTCAATGAGGTAGCGCCCTCTCCGGGTTTGCCGTAGATTCGTTTCGTGCGGTCCGCCGACCCACCGCGGTTCCGCTGGAGCGAAACCGGAACGCGGTTCCTCGTGTATCCGCAGTCCCGCGTGGTTCCGGGCTTCACGATGCCGCGCGTCGTACGTTTGCAGTCCCGACCGGGCACGATCGCCGCGGGCCCCGAGGATCGCCGCATCCGCGTCGTCGACGCGATCGCCAAGAAGCCTTACCGCGACCCGGCCAACGGTAGCTATCTGTGGCGGCCTCCGTACCCCGAGGACAGCCCGCGCGAGAAGCCCGTGCAGCCGAACGCGCGTGGCGACTTCGATCACCTCGAGCCGGGGAGCGGCTCCTTCTCGGCGGCCGCAGCCTACGCGGCGGTCCGCTCGGTCGTCGAGATCTGGGAGTTCTATCTCGGCCGGCGCTTATCGCTCGTGGGCAAGACGCGGCAAAAGAAGCTCGAGGTCATTCCCCGGGTGACCGCGCTCGGCGACAACGCCTGGTCGGGCGAGTGGTACGTGGAGCTCGGCTTCGCCGATCGCAAGCCGCGCGAGCCGTACTGCGAGAACTTCGACGTCATCGCGCACGAGGTCGGACACATCGTGCTCAAGCACGTCATCGGTCCGACGCCGACCGGCCGGCTCGAGTTCGAGCGCCGCGCGCACGACGAGGCCGGCGCCGACCTGGTGTCGCTGGTATCGATCCTGCACTTCGATCGCGTTGTCGAGACGGTTCTGGAGAAGACGCGCGGCAAGCTGTTCTCGGTCAACATCCTCTCGCAGATCGGCGAGTACCGGATGGGCCGCAGCGGGCGCCGGGCCGCGCGGCTCCTCTTCCACAACAAGACCATGCGCTCGGTGGCCGCCGCGCGGCGCGCGGGCGACAAGTACACGTACGCCCGGCCGCTGCTCGGGGCCGCCTTCGACATCCTGGTCGAGATCTACGAGGCGCGGCTGGTCGGGCGCGGACTCATCCCTGCCGAGCTCGCCGAGCGCTCCACCCACGCGACCGCGCGACGACATCCGGCGATTCGGCGCGAGTTCGCCGCTTTGTATGCCCACAATCCCGACGGGTTCGCCGAGGCGCTCCGCCAGGCGACCGCCGATTTCGCGCGGCTCCTGGCCACCGCGTGGCGTATGACTCGCCGGACCGGCGTCACGTTCTCGCGCGTGGCGTCGAACGTCGCGGCGGCCGACGCGCGCCTGAATCGCGGCCGCTATCGTGACATCATCCGGCGCGCCTTCGCGCGGCGACGGATCGCGGTGCGAGCCGGACGCGCATGAAGCCGCGCCTGCTCCTGACCGGGGCCGGCGGCGCCGCCGCCAGCAATCTGACGCGGAGTCTGCGCGCCGGCTACCCAGGCGTCTTCGTCGTCGGCTGCCACAGCGATCGGTTCCTGCTCAAGAAGTCGTCGGCCGACCGGAATTATCTGGTCCCGGCGCTGACGCATCCCGACTACTACCGAGCGCTGAGGCGCGTCATCGCGCGTGAGCGCGTGGACCTCGTCATTCCCACGACCGACGCCGAGGTCCGCGCCTTCACGCGCCCCGGCACCAAGCTTGCCGGCCGGCTCTTTCTGCCGCAACGGCGTGTCGTCGATCTGTGCCAGGACAAATATCGGCTCAACGTCGCGCTACGGGCGCGGGGGGTTCCGGCTCCAGCGACGTACCCGGTGAGCCGCCTCTCGGCCCTCGAGGCGATCTTCGCGCGCCTACCGGCGCGCGCCCCGGTCTGGTGCCGCGTGCGCAGCGGCAGCGGCTCGGCGGGAGCGATCCCGGTGACGCGCCCCGAGCAGGCACGGAGCTGGATCGCCTACTGGAGCGAGATGCGCGGGTTTCCGGCGTCGTCGTTCATCCTGTCGGAGTACCTGCCGGGCCGGGACTTCTCCTGTCAGGCCGTCTGGAAGGCGGGCACTCTGGTGCTGGTGAAGACGTGCGAGCGGCTCTCCTATTTCGGCGGGGGGAGCAATCCGAGCGGAACCTCGTCGATCTCGCAGCTCGCCAAGACCGTGCGCGCGCCCGAGGTCGTGGCGGTGTGTACCGCAGCGATCCGCGCGATCGACCCGCGCGCGTCGGGCACGTTCAACTTCGACCTGCGCGAGAACGCCCGCGGCGTGCCCTGCCTGACCGAGATCAACGCGGGGCGCTTCCCGTCGGGCACGAACATCTTCGATCTGACCGGGCGCACGAACCTGGCGGCGACGTTCGTCCGCGTCGCGCTCGGCGAGCCCGTCGCGTTGCGCGCACCGTACGATCCGGCCGAGGGGTACTACACCGTCAGAGACCTGGACACGCTCACAGGAGTCTTCCGCGCCGACGAGTTGTTCGATAAGATCGTGGACGCGCGCGGATAAATTTCCCGATTCGACAACCCCAGCGGAGGAAAAACTCATGCCCTTCAAGTCACCGCCGCCGAAGAAAGGCCAGCTGCGCCGCATCACGCTCAAGTTCAGGACCGACATGACGCGCAAGCAGATGGCGACGTTCAGGAAGAGCGTCCGCGCCCTCGCCAAGCGATTCAAGGCGACGATCAGCAAATAGGGTCGTGAAGCGCCGGCGGCGGGAGCGCGTCGACCGCATCCGGATCGTCGGCGATCTCGATCCTCACGACGCGGAGGCGCTCGAGCTCGAGATTCGGCGCCTCGCGCGGCGCTACGGCCGGATCAGAGCGCTACAGATCGAGACGGCGCGGAAGAAGCCGGACGGCCGATCAGCGTAGGCTCTCGAGCGCCGACTCGGCCTGGGCCGTCCACATCGGCATCCCGAGCTCGCCGTACAGCGCGGCGGCGGCCTTGATGTGGGCCGCCGCGTCGTCGCGCTTGCCGGCTCGATGGAGCCAGCGGCCCAGGCCGAGCCGGCTGTGCGCGGCGAGCGGGCGCATCTCGAGCTCGGTCGACAACGTCATGGCTCGATGAAGCGCCTGCTCCGCATCGGGAATGCTGAGATCCGAGCGCAGCGCGATCTCGGCCAGCAGCCGCCACGCCCAGGCCTCGTGGCCACGCTCCTTGTGCTCCCGGGCGATCTCGAGCGCCCGGCGCGTCGTCGCCAGCGCGTCGGTCGGCCGCCCCGCCAGCAGGTAGGCGTGGCCCATCGCCGATAGGACGCGCGAGTGCCAGCCCCCGAGCCGCATCCCTTCCGACTGCTGGACCGCCCGCTCCAGCAGCGGGACGGCCTCGCCCGCGCGACCCGAGATCGAGTAGCCAACGCCGAGCGCCGAGGCGATCGGCGGAAACCAGAGCGAGAGCTTCCAGGTACGGCAGAGATCGAGACCCCGCTCGAGGATCGGAATCCCCGCTTCGAAGTTTCCCTGACGGACGTAGAGACTGCCGATTCCGGCGTCTGCCGTGGCGAGCGTGAACGGATGGTCGACCGCCTCGGCGATCCTGAGCCCGTCGCGCCCGATCCGCGCGCCGTCTTCGAACTCACCGAGCTCGGTGAGACACCAGACCAGCGACGTGCGCGAGTGCACCGACGGGAACTGCGCGAAGCCGTACGACTGGAGCGCCAGGTCGCCGTCGAGCATGTCGATGTTGCGGCTGAGGAAGCCGGCGGCGCGCCGATAGTCGCCGAGCGCGTGGTACGTCTGACCCAGGTACGTGTTCGCCCGCAGACGAAGCTTGAAATCGTCGACGGCATCGGCGATCGCCAGCGCCTGGTGGCCGTAGTCGATCGCGCGGTCCTGGTCGCCCATCAGCCGGAAATAGTCGGTCAGGTACGCCGAGGCCTCGCCGAGGCGGCGCTGGTCGCCGAGGGTGCGCGCCAGCGCCTCGGCTTCGCGCAGACACTCGAGGATGCGCTCGAACTCGCCGAGCGGCTGGAGTGTGTTGCGCAGGTCGAACCGCAGATCGACCGTGCGCTCGGTCCGCTCTCGGCTCTCGGGCAAGCGGCCGAGCGCCGCGAGCGCGCGATCGAAGCACGCTGCCGCTTCCTGATGTGCGCACCGCGAGTACGCTTTCGTCCCGGCCTGATGGAGATATCCGTGCGCCTTCCCCCACGACCCGCCCTCGAAGGCGTGGTGCGCGAGCCGCTCGACGTGATCGGCGAGCCTCGTAGGATAGAGGCGCTCGATCGCCTCCGCGATACGTGCGTGCAAGGTGCGCCGCGCCTCCCCGACCAGCCGCGCGTAGGCCACCTCGTGCGTCAGGGTATGCTTGAACGTGTATTCGGTCTCCGGCCCTACGCTCGTCTCATAGAGGAACTCGGCGCTCGTGAGGCGATCCAGCGCGCGCGCCAGCGCATCCTCGGGCAGCCCCGACACGGCGTGCACCACCTGGAACGACACGTCCTTGCCGACGACCGCCGCTACTTCGAGCAGCCGCCGCTCGTCGGTGGCGAGCCGCTCGATGCGGCCGCCGAGCACCTCCTCGACCGTGTCGGGTACCGTCATCGGCGCAGCGCCCCCGATCTGCTCCCGAACCGTGCGCGCGAGCTCCTCGACGAAGAAGGGGTTGCCCTCGGCCTTCGCGACGATCAGCTCGTAGAGCGAGTCGGCCGCCCGGTCGGCCCCGAGGACCGACTTGACGATGTGCAGGCTCTCCTCGGGAGCGAGCGGCTGGAGCGAGACCTGGGTGGCGTAGGACTTCTCGCGCCAGGACGGCCGGTATCCATCGCGGTACGTGCCCACCAGGAGCAGGCGCGCGCCCGGGATGACCTCGGCGAGCGAGGCGAGGAACTCCTCGGACGTGCTGTCGATCCAGTGCAGGTCCTCGATGACGAGGACCAGCGGCGACTGCCGGCTCCGCCGCAGCAGGAGCTGGCGCAGCGTCTCGAAGATCCGCCCCTTCGTCACGTCCGGCGTGAGAGCCGCGAACCGCTCGGCGTCCTGCTCGATGTCGAGCAGCTGGAGCAGGTACGCGGCGGTGTCGAGCAGATCCATGCCGGCCTCGAGGAGCGCCGTACGCGCTTTGTCGGCCATCACGGCCGGCGCGTCGCTCTCCGAGATTGCGCACGCTGCCCTGAGGATGTCGAGGATTGGCAGATACGGTACCGCCGTGCCGTGCGAATGACACTGGCCCTCGAGACACGTCACGCCGCGGCCGGCGAGGCTCTCGCGAAACTCGAAGATCAGCCGGGATTTCCCGATCCCCGCCTCGCCGCTGATCCCGACGATCTGACCGCGGCCGCGGATCGCCGAATCCAGGCGGCTCGATAGGAGCTCGAGCTCGCGGTTGCGCCCGACGAACGTGGAGACCCGCCCTTCGTGACCGGGCCCGGTCCGACCGCGACCGATCAATGCGTAGGCGCGGCCTCGCGCAAACTCGTCGCCGCTGAGCTCGCGGAACTCGAATCCGCGGGTGAGGAAGGGCACCGTCGCTTCACTGACCATCACGCTGTCGGCACCGCCGCGCTCGACCAGGGCGTTGAGGACGATCAGCGACGCCTGCTTGCCCTCCAGGTCGAGCTCCGGCGCTCCGGCGCCGCGTCCGACGAGCATCTGGCTCGTGTGGACCGCCACCTTGATCGCTGGACCGGGGCCCGCGTCCTGTCGGGCTCGCGTGACCGCATTGACCATCGCCATCGCGGTGTGCGCTGCGCGGCTCGGTGCGTCCTCCGTTAGATCGAGGCCGAACGCCGCGGCGATACCGGTCGGCCCGCGGCCTTCGATCGTGCCGCCGAAGCTCCGGACCTTGTCGACCAGGAGCTCCAGCGCTCGGTTGGTCTCGAGTAGCGCCTCGGGCGCCGACGGCGCGAGCAACGAGGCGCGCAGCATCGTGACGCGCCGACGCTGCCACTCGAGCGGCGCCGACGTTGTCGGGGGCGCGAGCACCGGGCTCGGGGCGGCGGCCGGCGTGGCGGCGGGGGGCTTCTCGGCCAGGCGAACCGCCGGCCGCCGTTCGGGCCGCGGCGGCGGCGCGGGCGCTTCGCCGGGCCGCAGCCCGTATTTCTCGATGCGCGCGCGCAGCGTGTTTCGTGAAATCCCGAGCAGCGCCGCCGTGCGCGAGATGTTCCAGCCGGTCTGCGCCAGCACCTCGATCACGCGATCGCGTACGGCGTCGTCGAGCGAGCTCGCGGCCCCACCGCTCGGCGCGGCCGCCGCCGGCGCCTTCGTCGCGGCGGCCGGCACCAACCCGAGCGCCTCGGCGGTCACGACCAGGTCCGACGACAGGAGCGCCACCCGCTCCATCAGGTTGGCGAGCTCGCGGACGTTGCCTGGCCACTCGTAGGCGTGCAGCGCCGCGTGCGCATCGGCGGTGAGCGTCTTCACCGAGACACCGTAGTCGGCGCACGCGCGGCCGAGATAGTGCTCGGCCAGCATCACGATGTCGTCACCGCGCTCGCGCAGTGGCGGCAGCGACAGCGTCAGCACCGCGAGCCGGTGATAGAGGTCTTCTCTGAAGCGCCGGTCCTGGATCGAGGTCTTCAGGTCCTCATTGGTGGCGGTGAGAATCCAGACGTCGATCGGCTCGTCGCGCGTGCTGCCCAGGCGTCGCACTGTCCGCTCCTCGAGCACCTTGAGGAGCTTCGCCTGCAGTCCCTCGGACAGGAGGCCGACCTCATCGAGGAAGATCGTGCCCCGGTGCGCGGTCTGCAGCAGGCCGGGCTTGGCCCGCCGCGCGTCGGTGAAGGCGCCCCGCTCGAAGCCGAACATCTCGGCCTCCAGCAGAGTTTCCGGAATTGCCGCGCAATTGACATCGACGAACGGCCCGGCCGGTCGGGGGCCGGCGCGGTGAATGAGCCTGGCGAGAAGCCCCTTCCCGGTTCCGGTCTCGCCCTGAATCAGTACCGGCGGAAGACGGCGGGCGTCCTGCTGTCGCGCGAGGAGCCGCTTGAGCTTGTCTCGGATCGCCTCGATGCCCGGACTTTCACCGAGCAGCTCGGCCAGTTGTTTCATGGCTCCCGCATCTTACTCGGCGGTCAGTATGGTGTTCAACTCTTGACCAGTACGGGCGCCATCTCATCGCAGATCTGCTCGATAACATAATGTTTTCATGAGATTTCCGGATGGTATCCGCCTTGCGTTATGAACCGGGCCATGGAGGCAGCCATGATGGAGATCTCGTCGGGCCGCTGGCTCTGCTTGTCGATCCCAGCGATCGCCTCGGCGCTCGGACTGATGCTCGTGGCGGCGGCCGTCATCGACGGGTTCGCCGACCGCGCGATCGGAACCGGGACTCAGATCGCCTGGCAAGCCGAGCTCCTCAAGGTCGAGGAGGCCCTCGCGCGGGGTGACGTCGCCGCGGCCGAGCGCCAGTGGCGCGATGCGTACGCGGCGGCGCTTCGGAGCCGTCACTGGCAGGGCATGGTCGCGACGGGCGACACCTATCGGGTTCTCGGCGCCCGCGCCGGCTTCCACGCAGCCGCCGTCGCGAAAGCCCGCGAGGCCTATCTGGCCGCCCTGTTTCGCGCGCGAGTCGAAGGATCGATCGATGGCGAGCTGCGTACGGCGGAACGGTTCGCCGAGCTCGGCGACCGCGCGGTCGTCGAGCAGTGCATTCACGTCGCGCGTCAGATCGCGGCGCGATCGCGGGATCCGCAGGCGGATGAGCACGTTCGCGCGTTCACGGAGCGCTGGGCGGCCGACGCCCAGGGGATCGACCACCGGGGCCTGACCCCATGAGCGCGGTGCACAACTTCACCACGGAGGTTTCGGCTGTGATGGCATACCCCATGTTCGGCAAGATCGAGACGCTCGGCCCCTGGACAGCTCACACCCAGGCGATGGACCAGGCGCTCGCGAGCAACAACCCAGGAGAGGCGATTCGCGCGTGGCGCCAGGCGTATTCGTCGGCGCTCAGTCACCCGGGCTGGCTCGGGCTCCTGACGGTCGCCACCGCGTCGCTGCGGCTCAGCGCATTTCCGGGACTCGCGCGCGATGCGGCCGCTCGCGCGCGCGAGACGTACTGGATCGCGTTCTTTCGCGCGCGACAGCAGCATTCGCTCAACGGCGTCCTGCACGCCGCGGAGGCGTTCGGCCAGCTCGGCGATCACGCAACGGTCGAGCAATGCATGCGCGTCGCCGAGGGACTCGCGTCGCGCACGGGCGACGCGGAGGAGCTCAACCGCGTGCGTCTCATGGGCGCCCGGTTGTCGGATCGCGCGCTGATGACCGAACGCGGTGCGCCCGTCTGAGCGCGAAGCGGATTCGGAGCCATTCGGATTTCGAGAGCAGCCTAACGAGGACAGTCTAGCGGCGCGGAACGCGGCCGGCGGGCTGCGAAAGAGGATCTTCTTTCTTCTGCTCGACCTTCGGCGGCGTGACGGCCACCCAGCCGCGCGACTTCATGCAGTCGTCGTCGAGCTTGCCCTTGACGGTGCACTCTTTCAGATCACGGCGGAACTCTTCCGTCGTGTAGGTCTGGTTGAGCTTCATCCACTCGCGGTTGTCGCTGCTACCGCACGCCCCGAGCGCGAGTGTCGTCAGCAGCAGGATCGACGTCGGCCCGTATCGCATCACGTGGTATTGTATCGCACGCTCGCGCTGTCGCTTCCTCACGACGTCGTCGCCCCCGGACCGCGCGCCGGCGTCGTCGGGGAAAACAGCACGTAGCCCACGCCCGAGCGTCCGAGCCAGACGCGACGGAGCTCGTCGAGCCGGTAGCGGCGCGCGACCTCGGCGGCCCTCGGCGCGGCGGGGTCGTTTACGAACACCTCGCCGTCCGCGTAGCCGGTCAGGACCAGCAAGTGCCCGGGCGTGCGCGCGATCGCGGCGCCGGTCAGCTCGCCGGTGTCGTACCGAACGGACGCGATGACCGGCATCCCACGCTCGAGGCACCACGCCGCGGCCGCCCAATCCGGAAATCGCAGGAGATATCCGCCGATGCCACGTCGGCTCGCGGCGCAGATCGCCGCGGGCCAGACACCATAGAGATCGAGCTCGGGCTGGAGCATCTCCCGCGCGATCTCGGCCACGGGGACCCTGGTGCCGTAGTAGGCCAGCACCATCGCGACGCACGTGGGCGAGCACACGCGGTGTCGAAGACCTCGTCCTCCTCCATCTGGCTGAGCGCTGGTACGGCCAGGCGCGCGCCGATCGTCGAGACGTGCTCGTCCGAGCCCGGGCTCCACGCCGAAAGGGATACGCACCACGGCGAGACCAAGGAGCCCGCGGCGCCGGCCGGCGCGCGCAACGCCAGGCGAAGACTCTCGGCCGGCGGGCTCGCGATGAATTCGTCGATCTCACAGGCGAGGCGCTCGGTTCGACTGGTCCCGTCGGCGAATCGCGCGTGACCGACGACGGCGCTCGAGACCCACGGCGACCACGCCCCGGCGGCGAACGTGGAGAGCTCGAACCGGAAGCCAAGGGGGCTCTCTCCGAGGGCGCTGAGCGCCGGCACGAGGCGATGGGCCGGTTGGCGAGGGCGCCACTCCGGGAACGTCACCACGAGATCGGGGCCGTCGGTCTCGACCGACGGCGCGGCTTGGACACCGCGATCACACGACGGCGGGACGACCCGCGCGAGCGAGCCGGACGGCCACGCGCTCGCGGCGAGGAACAGGTCAGTGGGCAAACGAACGCGATCTTTCTGGAAGTACCGGGGAATATCGGGGGCGTGGGCGGTAGCTATCCGCCCACGGCCACCCCTTTTCGCATTGCGCAGTCCGGGCTGCGCGTCCCGACTTGCGCCGGGAGTGAGTTACCACAACTCGTGGGCGCCACTCGGAACCGCTAGCAGGCTCCGTGGGGCGCGGCTAACCAGTCCGGTGGTGTTTTCTCCATCCACACCTCCTGGATTTTGCGTGGTCCCACGACGGCGCGCGACACCCCATCGCGTCGCCGTACCTCCTCTGTACCTCGGCGGTGGAACCTCGTCAAGCCCCACCCTCAAGCTCGGGCGGCGCGCGGCGCGCTATCGCCCGCGGAGCCGCGGATCGAGGACGTCGCGCAGCGCGTCGCCCAGCATGTTGAAGCCGAACACCGCGAGCGAGATCGCGATTCCCGGCCAGATCGCCATCCACGGCGCGCGGAACATGTAGGTGCGTCCGGAGCCCGAGAGCATCGCGCCCCACGCGGGATACGGCGGTGGCACGCCGAAGCCGAGGAACGAGAGCCCCGACTCGGCCAGGATCGCGGCACCGAGGCCGATGGTGGCCAGGATGATGATCGTCGCGACGACGTTGGGCAGGATGTGGCGCAGCAGGATCCGTGCGTGGCCGCAGCCCAGCGCGCGCGCCGCTTCGACGTACGTCCCCTGCGCGATGGCGATCGTGGCGCCGCGGATCACCCGCGAGTTGACGGCGGCGATGATGATGCCGAGCGAGAGGACGACGTTGAGGAGCCCTGGCCCCAGTACGGCCATGACCGACAGCACGATGACGAGATAGGGAAACGACAGCCACGCGTCGACGACGCGCTGGACCACCAGATCGTAGGCGCCGCCGAAGTAGCCGCACGACACACCGATCGCCGTCGCGAGCACGACCGCCAGCGCGACGGTCGCGAACCCGACCGTGACCGACACCCGGGCCCCGTAGACGATGCGACTCCACATGTCACGGGAGAGGTTGTCGGTGCCGAGCCAGTGCGCCGCCGAGGGCGGCCGCATGCGCGCCCCGCGGATCGTGTCATCGTAGCCGTACGGCGCGATCTGCTCGGCGAACAGGGCCATCACCAGCATCGCGCCGACGATCACGCCGCCGAGCGTGCCGAGCGGCTTGCGCCGGGCGAACCGGCCGAGCGCGCGCAGGGCGTCGACCCGGCCGGTGCGCGCACGCCCGGCGGCGGCCGGCGCGGGCGTGATGTGCTCGGGGATCTCGACGCGCGTGCTCACGGCGGGGACCTAGTACCGAATCCGCGGGTCGAGAACGGCGTAGAGCGCATCGACCGTGAGATTGATGACGACGATCAACGAGACGACGACGAGATTCACGCCCTGGATCACCGGGTAGTCGCGCTGGTTGATTGCGTCGAACAGGAACCGGCTCATGCCGGGCAGTCCGAACACGGTCTCGATGATCACCGTGCCGCCGATGATCTGGGGCAGCTGCGTGCCGAGCAAGGTCACCACCGGGATGATCGCGTTACGAAGGCTGTGCTTCATCACGATCACGCGCTCGGCGAGCCCCTTGGCCCACGCGGTGCGCACGTAGTCCTGGCGGAGCACCTCGAGCAGCATGCCGCGCGTCAGGCGCATCAGCGCGGCGCCGGTGGCGATGCCGAGGATCACCGCCGGCAGGAGCAGCTGGGTCACGTGGCCGAACGGATCGCGCGAGAACTCGACGAAGCCGGTCACCGGCCGCCAGCCCCACCAGATCGCCGGCAGGACAATCAGCAACGTCGCCAGCCAGAAGGCGGGCACCGACAGCCCGAGGATCGCCAGGCTCCGCGCGAAGTAGTCGCTCAGGCTGTCCTGGCGCGCCGCCGAGACGATGCCAACCGGGATCGCGATCAGGAGCGCGAAGAACAGACCGAAGAACGCGAGCTCGAAGGTGACCGGCAAGCGCTGGCCGATCTCTTCGAGCACCGGGCGCCTGGTCCAGAGCGACTCGCCCAGATCGCCGCGAGCGACCTTGCCGAGCCACTCGACGTACTGCACCGGCAGGGGCCGATCGAGGCCGAGCTTGGCCCGCAGCTCATCCAAGTCCTTGGCGTACGCCTTCTCCTGGAGCATGAGCACGACCACGTCGCCCGGGATCAGCCGCGGCAGGGTAAAAACGATCAGCGACGCGATCAACAGCGACGGGATCGCGATCAGGAGCCGCTTGACGAGATACCGCCTCAGCACGGGCGGCCGAACGCGCGGCTAGCGATCGAGCCAGGCGGCCATGAGCCGGCCGCCATAGTCGTAGCCCATGTTCGGGCCGTAGTTCTTGATCGCGCCCTCCCACACCGCGATGTAGACGCCGGACGGCATCTGCACGTAGTACTGCTGCTTGGCCAGATGCCGCTGGATGTCGTAGATCATCTCGCGGCGCTTGGCGAGATCGGCCGTACGCCGCTGGTTCTTGAGCATGTCGGCCACGACCGGGTCGTTGATGTGGCTCTGGTTCTTCAGCTCCTCGGGGTAGTACTGGCCGAACAGGAAGTTGTCCGGTTCGAGAAAGCCCGTCTGCGGCCCGTACGTCATCGAGTCGAACTTGCCGTAGAAGCAGGTCGCGATGTAGGCGCCGTACTCCTTCTGATCGATCTTGACGTCGACGCCGACGGCCTTGAGATCCTTCTGCACGAGCTGCATCGAGTCGACGAGGATCGTCGAGCCGTAGGTCGTGAAACACATCGTGCCTGGGAATCCGTTCGGATAGCCGGCTGCAGCCAGGAGCTTCCTGGCCTCGGCCGGGTCGTGCTTATAGTACTTGGCGCCCTCGCCGAGCTTGTCGAACGGGATCGACCACTCACGCAACGCGGCCGGCACGGCCGGATTCATCGCGCCGACGCCCTCGAACACCGCCTCGATGATGGCCTTGCGGTCGATCGCCATCGACATGGCCTGGCGGACCCTGACGTCGCTGAACGGCTTCTGATCGGTCCGCATCGAGATGTGGCTCATGACCGGCGACGGGAACTCGACGGTCTGGAGCTTCGGACGCTTCTGCTTCAGCGTTTCCTTGATCTGCACCCAGTCGACGCGGTTGATGGTGCCTGGGAACTCCCAGCCGAGGTCGTACTTGCCGCTGAGGAACGCCGCCATCCGCGAGGCGTTGTCCTCATCGACGGTCGCTTCGATCCGGTCGATGTAGGGCAGGCCCTGCACGAAGTAGCTCGGATTACGGACGTAGCTGAGCCCAACGTTCGGGCGATACGAGTCGAGCATCCAGGGTCCTGTGCCGATGACCGATTCCGGCTTTTTGAGATCGCCGTGCTTCTCGACGACTTCCTTGGCGACAATGGCGACGGCGTGCGGGTTCGAGACCATGTCGAGGAACCAGACGAACGGCTCCTTCAACGTGAACTTGACCGTGTACTTGTCGGGCGCTTCGACCTTGTCGACCGCCTTGAGCATGTACGCGTTGGCGTTGCCCTTCACGGTCAGGAAGTGGTTCACGCTGAACACGACGTCGTCGGCCGTCAGCTCGCGTCCGTTGACCGGCGGCTTGTTGTGCCACTTCACGCCCTTTCGGAGCTTGAAGACGTACGTTGTCTCGTTCGGCTGGGTCCACGACTCGGCCAGATCGCCCTCGACCGGGAACGTGCCGGGCACGACGCTCGGCCCGGCCTTGTGCTTCAAGAGCCGGCTGTGCGTGAAGCTCAACGCGATGTGGGTCTTGTAGGAAATGGTCTGAAACGGATCGAAGTGCGGCGGATCCCAGGTTCGGATCGCGAGGGTTCCACCGCGCTTGGGCGTCTGGGCCCGCGCGGCGACGGGCGCGATCGACGCTCCGGCCAGCGCGGTGCCTCCGAGCTTCAAGAGTTGCCGTCGGCTGAGATTCATGGATGTCTCCGCGACCTCACGCACCGGCGGCGATGACCCCGAGCGCCTGGTCGAAAATGTCCAGCGTTTCGTCGACGTCTTTGTCGGTATGCGCGAGTGAGACATAGATCTTGTTCACGGCTTTGACGACCTTGCGGCGAACCAGCTCCTGGTTGAAGCGCTTGATCCGATCGCGATCGGCCGTCAGGGTCGCGCGATAGTCGACGACCGGACGGTCCGTGAAGAAGATGTCGAACACCGGTGGCTCGCCGCTGACCTGCGCGGCCAGCCCGTGCTTGCGCGCGGCGGCGGCGAGACCTTCGCGCAGCCGCCTGCCGGTCGTGAAGAGCCGCTGGTACATGCCGGGCTTCCTGAGCTCGGCCAGAGTGGCCAGTCCCGCGGCGCACGCGATCGCGTTGCCGTTGAACGTGCCGGCCTGCCAGACGTAATCCGGCGTGCCCTCGAGCGCTGCGTCGAAGTGACGCATGATCGCCTTGGGCCCCGCGATGCACGCGAGCGGAAAGCCGCCGGCCACGACCTTGCCGTAGGCGGCGAGGTCAGGAACGACGCCGTAGTATTCCTGCGCCCCGCCGTAGGCGAAGCGGAAGCCGGTCACGATCTCGTCGAAGACGAGCGGCACGCCGTACCGCTTGGTGGCGGCGCGGAGACCGGCCAGGAATCCCGGCGCCGGCACGATCGTGCGCTGGTAGGGCTCGATCAGCACGGCCGCGAGCTCGTCGTGATGTGCGGCGATCAGCGCCTCCGCGGTGCCCAGGTCGTTGTACGGCGCGATCAGCACCTCGGCCTCGATCGCGTGCGGCACGCCCGCCGAATCCATCATCGGCGCCGGAAATGCCTTCGGCGAGCGCGGCACGACGCTCATCAGCGCGTAGTCGTGGGTGCCGTGGAAGCCACCCTCGAACTTCATGATCTTCTCGCGCTTGCGGAACGCGCGCGCGACGCGTAGCGCGAAGAAGGTCGCCTCCGAGCCGCTCGAGGTGTAGCGCACCTGCTCGGCGCACGGGACCGCCTTGACGATCTCCTCGGCGAGCTCGATCGCCGGCTCGTTCAGCAGGAAGTACGACGTGCCGCGCGCCATCTGCCGCTCGACCGCCTCGACGACGGCTGGATGGGCGTGGCCGAGCAACATCGGTCCGGAGCCGAGGAGGTAATCGAGGTAGCGCCGGCCGGCGGTGTCGTAGAGGTACGCGCCGCGGCCTTCCTTCACGACGAACTCCAGCCCGGGGCCGCTTCGGTGGCTGCCGAGGATGCCGCCGGGAAGGACCTGATCGGCTCGGCGAAGAAGTTCGTCTTGATCGCTCATCGATGAGCCTCCGTCAAAACTGTTCGGTGATCATACGCGAGAACCCTCGCCGGTCAAGAGCACTCCCGCCCCGGCGAACCCGCCGCGTTTGAGCAGCGCCAGCGCGCGGTTGGCATCCTCGAGCGGGAACGTCGTGGTGGCGGTCCGGATCGGGATCCGCGCCGCCTCGGCCAGGAGCTCTTTGCCGTCGGCGCGGGTGTTGGCGGTGACGCTGCGAATCGTCCGCTCATAAAAAAGGTCGCGTGCGTAGTCGAGCGATGGCACCGGCGACATGTGGATGCCGGCGAGGGCCAGGGTCCCGCCCCGCGCGAGGCTGCCGAGCGCGACCGGCACCAGCTCACCGGCCGGGGCGAACAGGATCGCACCGTTCATCTTCGCCGGCATCGCGTCGCGGACGCCGCCCACCCACGCCGCGCCCAGACGGTGCGCGAGCGTCCGGTGAGATTCTTCGCGCGTGCACACGAAGACCTCCATGCCCCGGGCGCGTGCCACCTGGAGGGTCACGTGGGCCGAGGCGCCGAATCCCCAGATGCCAAGCCGGCCGCCCGGCCCCACGTCGCTGAGCTTGAGCGCCCGGTACCCGATGATGCCGGCGCAGAGCAGCGGCGCCGCCTCCGCGTCGCCGAAGACCGGCGGAATCGCGTAGGCGAACCTCTCGGCGACGATCGCGTAGTCGGCGTAACCGCCATCGGCGTGATAGCCGGTGAACTCGGCGCGCTCGCAGAGGTTCTCGTGGTCCGCGCGACACAGCTCGCAGACCCCGCACGTGCCGCGCAGCCAGGCGATGCCGACGCGATCGCCCGGACGGAAGCGCCGCGCATCGGGGCCGGCGCGCTCGACTCGGCCGACGACCTGATGGCCCGGGACGATCGACGGCCGCGCGGGCGGCAGCTCGCCCTCGACCACATGCAGATCGGTGCGGCACACACCGCACGCGCTGACGCGCACCAGCACCTCGCCGGTCCCGGGTGTCGGCACGGCGCGCTCCTCGAGACGGAGCGGAGCGGTCTCGATGGGCGCTGGTGCGGTGAGGACGAGCGCCCGCATCTCAGATCCCGCGTGGGTCGCCGTCGGCTCCGGACCGGCCGCCGCGCGGCGCCGGACTCAATCCCCGCCCGCCCTCGCCAGGAGCTTCTTCGCGCGCGCGAGATGCGGTGCGTCCACCATCTGGCCCTTGAACGTGAAGGCGTAGACGCCGCGGCGGGCGTGCTCCTCGAACAGCGCGACGAGCTGGCGCGCTTCCTCGACGGCTTCCTTCGGCGGCGTGAAGACGTCGTTGATCACCGGGATCTGGTTGGGATGGATCGAGATCTTGCCAGTGAAGCCCATCGCCATGCCTTCCTCGCACTCGCGACGCAGTCCGTCGAGGTCCGCGATGTCGGTGAAGACCGTGTCGATCGCCTCGACGCCGGTGGCCGAAGCGACCACCGAGCACATGACGCGGGCGTAGCGCGGGATGTCCATGTAGCGTCCGTGGACGTCGCGCACGCGTCCGAGCCCCATCGACGCGCCGAGGTCCTCGATGCCCCAGGAGATCGCGGCCGTTCGGGGCGTCGCCGCCGCGATCTCGCGGATGTTCAAGAGACCCTCGGCCGTCTCGGTCGCGATCAGCACGAGCCGGGTGGCGCCGTTCGGGACTCCGTGATGCTGCTCGAGCCGGTCCAGGATCCGCACGATCTGGCGGATGTCGGCGGCGCTACCGGGCTTTGGCACGACATAGCCGTCGGGGCGCGAGCCCATCGTCTCCTCGAGATCGGCCTGGCCGAGCCCGGTCGCGATCGGATTCATCCGTACCCAGCGCTCGCGCCCTCCGAAATCGCGCGTGAGCCATTCGCGGACGACGCCGCGTGTCGCCGCCTTCCGGTCGGGCGCGACCGCGTCTTCCAGATCGAGGATCAGACCGTCGGCCGGCAAGGTGAGCGCCTTGGCAAGCATGCGCTCGTTGCCGCCCGGCACGAAGTGGAGCGATCGGCGCCGGCGCGCCACGGTCAGGCGCCCTTCTTGCGCATCATCGCGTTGCGACGCGCCACCATGACGACCTCGCCACGCTGGTTGAGCGCGCGATGCACGAACGTGACGATGCCCCACTGCGGCCGCGAGCGCGACTCGCGCTTGTCGACGACTTCCGTCTCGGAATAGATCGTGTCGCCGTGGAAGACCGGCTTCGGGAACTCGACCTTCTCGAAGCCGAGATTGCCCACGGTGGTGCCGAGCGTGGTCTCGCCGACCGAGAGGCCGACGGCGACGCCGAGGGTGAACAGGCTGTTCACCAGCGGCTTGCCGAACTCGGCCTTCTCCGCCGCGTGAAAGTCGACGTGGAGCGGCTGCGGGTTCATCGTGAGGCAGGAGAACCACACGTTGTCCGCCTCGGTCACGGTGCGTCCGGGCTGGTGCCGGAAGGTCTGTCCGATCTCGAGCTCGTCGAAGTACTTGCCTGCCACGACAATGGCCTCCGGAGGTCGTTCGGGTTTCGGCGCTTGACAGCGGTCGAGCCAGATTCTATCAATGATGGGCCATGGAAAACTCCTACGACATCGCGATCATCGGCGGCGGCATCATCGGCCTCGCCACCGCGCGGGCCCTGGGTGAGCGCGCGCCGAAAGCGCGGCTCGTCGTCCTCGAGAAGGAAGCCAAGCTCGCCACGCACCAGACCGGCAACAACTCCGGCGTCATCCACTCCGGCATCTACTACAAGCCCGGCTCCTACAAGGCCAAGCTCTGTGTCGAGGGCAAGGGGCTGATGCTCGATTTCTGCAACAAGCACGGGATCCGCGTCGACCATGTCGGCAAAGTGATCGTCGCGACCGAGCAGGCCGAGCTCCCTCGCCTGCAGACGCTCTACGAGCGCGGCGTGGCCAACGGCGTGCCGGTCGAGATGATCGACCCCGCGCAGCTGCGCGAGATCGAGCCGCACGCCAACGCGATCCGCGCGATCCGCTCGCCGTCGACCGCGATCGTCGACTACAAGGAAGTCTGCGCGGCGATGACGCGCGAGCTGACGGCCCGCGGCGTCGCGATCGAGACCGGCGCCCAGGTGACGGCGATCAAGCGCGGCTCCGGCGCGATCGAGCTCGTCACCCCGCGCGCCGTGGTGCGGGCGACGCGGATCGTCAACTGCGCCGGGCTCTATTCGGACGTTGTCGCGCGGATGGCGGGCGCGAAAGTGGACCTGCGCATCATCCCGTTCCGCGGCGAGTACTACATGATCCGACCGGAGCGACAGGACATCGTCCGCGGACTCATCTATCCCGTACCGGATCCGGAGTTCCCGTTCCTCGGTGTGCACCTGACCCGCACCGTACACGGCGAGGTCGAGGCCGGCCCCAACGCGGTGCTCGCCTTCGCGCGCGAGGGTTACCGCTTCGGCACGGTGAAGCCGACCGAGCTCGCGGGCACGCTCACCTATTCGGGCTTCTGGCAGATGGCGCGCAAGTACTGGCGTACCGGGAGCTACGAGATGTATCGCTCGCTCAGCAAGAACGCCTTCGTCCAGGCGCTGCAGCGGCTCGTTCCGGTGCTCCGCCCCGAGGACGTCACGCGGGGCGGCGCCGGCGTGCGTGCCCAGGCCGTGAGCCCGGACGGCTCGCTCGTCGACGACTTTCGCATCGTCGCCGAAGCCGACGCGATCCACGTGCTGAACGCGCCATCGCCCGGCGCCACGGCCTCGCTGGCGATCGGCCGCCACATCGCCGGCCTCGCCACGGAAACCTTCGGCTTCAAGTAGTCCCGCGCGGCCCGCGCACGTAATCCGCGCGTTGCTCGTCGTTCGAGCGCGGGCTTCGCCCGCGCAATCCGATCGTGGGGGAGGCTCGGAGAAGGCCGCAGAGGCCCCTTCGAGGCTACTCGTGCGCCAGCGCCACGCAGATCACGCCGGCCAGCACGACCGACGCGCCCGCGAGTCGCGGAGCCAGGCGGCCCTCGCCGAGCCAGAGGCTGCCGATGAACGCCGAGAACAGGATCGAGAGCTCGCGGGAGGCGACCACGTAGCCGACTTTCGACAGCCGGAACGCGAAGAGCACGAGCAGATAGCTGGTCAGATTCATCGCCGAGGCGACGAGGATCGTTCGCCAGCGCCGGCGCCACTCGTGAGCGAGCGCCTGGCGATCGGTGAGCACGAGCGGGCTCAGCAGGACGCTGAGGCCGAGGCCCATCAGCGCGATGTACGGCATCGGGTGGACGCGCGCGACCCCCGCCTTGTCCACGAGCGAATAGCCTGCGATCGTCAGACCGGTCACGATCGCCCAGAACGTGCCCACGCCGAACCTCGCGCCGGCCGGGCCCACGGGGGACGGGCTCCGGCTGAGCCCGGCGATGCCGATCACGACGAGACCGATCCCGACCGCGCCGAGCCATGACAGCCGCTCGCCGAAGACCGGCAGCGCGATCATCGGGACGAGGGCGACGCCGAGTCCGCGCGCCATCGGATAGACGCGCGAGAAGTCTCCGTAGCGGTACGAGCGGCCGAGCGCCCAGAAGTAGACGACGTGAATGCCCGTGCTCGCAGCTATGAACGGCGCTCCGGATCCCAGTGAGCCGTCTGCGGGCAGGCGCGAGAGGCCGAGCGGCAGCAAGAGGAGCGTCGCCAGCGAGACCGACGACCAGAGGAACGCGAGCTGGTTCTCGGCACGCTTGGCCAGCGCGTTCCAGGTCGCGTGCAATACCGCGGCGCACACGACGAGGGCGATGGCCGGACCGCTCACGAGAACGATCCTACCGGAACTTCAGGTGACTGCATGCCGAAAACCCCTCTATTGACAGGGGTTTGGCCGATCAGCTATGCTTCAAGGCCCATGATTACCGTCCCGACGCGCCGTGTGAAGCAGTTCGGCGTCGAGTTCTACCAGGCAGGCCTTTCCGCCAAGGATATCGATCGGTTAGTCAAGTTCGAGGTCCTCGGCTATGCCGGCGGTCCGCAGAACGAACCGCCCAAGAAAACGCGGATGAATCGCTCCCGCGTCAACTGGGACTCGCTCGAGAAGCGCATCGGTGAAAGTGAGACGGCCTACCAGCGCCCGGTCATCCGCAGGAAGATCGACGAGCTCGTGGCCTACTACCGGGAGTGCAAGGACGCCGCGACTCTGCCGGCGATCCCGGGCGCGGTCATCATCACTTCGGAGAAGCGATTCACCTTCACGCCGGTTGCCGGCCAGCACGACCTGGGATTGCTGCAAATTCCGGAAGAGCACGGCGTACTGAGAGTGCTCGACGGGCAGCATCGGCTCCTCGCCCTCCATGCGCTCTCCCAGGCCGGCGAGAACCTGAACATCGAGGTGCCGGCGGTGCTCTTCGACTCGCTCGACGCGCGTCAGATCGTCGAGCTCTTCGTCACGATCAACGCCAAGCACACGCGCCTGAACCCGTCGCACATCATCAGCCTGGCCGGCCGCAAGCTCTATCCCGACGCGAACCAGGCGCTCGCCCACGACGTGATCCGCTCGCTCAACGAGGACGACACCTCGCCGCTGCACGGCGAGATCAAGATGCTCGGCACGGGCCGCGGCCGCGTCAGCCAGGCGCCGCTGGCCGAGGAGATCGTCGACTTCTTCGAGACCGTCGAGAAGGTCGGCAGCTCGGGTCAGCTCCAGTCGCTCCGCGGCGGCGCCAAGCGGTTCTTCCTGAACTACATCAAGGCGCTCTCGACCACGTTCCCCACCGCGTGGGCGGGCCGGAAGTATTCGATCAAGACCGGCGCGGCGCTCCGCGCCTTCATCCGCGCCGCGCCCGACGTGATGGCGCGCGCCCGCGAGCTGCGCCGCGATCCGTTCGATCTCAACGCGATTCGCGAAGCGATCAAACCGTGGGGCGAGCGGCTGCGCGACCGGCGCTTCGAGACCGAGGGCGAGTGGAAGCTGAAGCTCGCGGGCGGCACGCGCGGGACCGTCGAGGTCCTCACGCGCGAGCTGCGCGACGCGCTCCGCAGTTAACATCGGAGGGGGCCTCGACGGCCCCCTCCGAGCCTCCCCCAGGATTGCGCGGGCAAAGCCCGCGCTCGAACCACGCCTACTCTGGCTATTTCTTCAGGGTCACGTCTTCGTAGGGGGCTGACCAGGGGTACGGATCGATCTTCAGGAGCTGGACGTCGCCGACGCGGGGCCCGATTCCGCTGGGCCAGATGTATTCCCACATCGGGCCGAAGCGTACGCGCTCGTGGAGGAGCTGCTGGATCTGGGCGAGCATCTGCTCGCGTTTCTTCCGGTCGGTCTCCCGCGCTTGCTGCTTGAAGAGCGCGTCGACGTCGGGATCGGCCCCGCGCGAGAACGACCCGTCGCTCGGCACGAACTCCGCCATGCGTGAGGCGGCGTTGCCGTACGTGGCGTGGATGCAGACGCAGATACCCTTGAGCTTCTTCGTCAGCCAGGCGCTCTGAAACGCCGCGCGCTCCATCGTGACCATCCGGGTCCTGATTCCGAGCCCGCTGAGATTGGTCGCGACCGCCTCGCCCATCGAGAAGTACGGCGGGTACGGGTAGAGATCGCCGGCGTCGAAGCCGTTGGGATAGCCCGCCTCGGCCAGGAGCTTCTTCGCCTTCGCCGGATCGTAGGGATAGGGCTCGAGCGACAGCGCGAACTCGAACTTGCGCGGGACCATGCTGCCCGTCGGTCGCGACGCGCCCAGGTTCTCCGCTTCGTTGATGGACCGGAGATCGACCGCGGTGATAGCCGCGAGCCGCACGCGCTTGACATGCCAGGGCGACTTGGGGTCCCACTGGTCGAAGAAGTCGAGGAAGTGGATCCCGATCGCGCCCGAGAACGCCAGCCGGATGTTCGGGTCGCGCTTGAGTTCCAGGGCGGCCGGCGCATCCAGGAGATACGCGACGTCGACCTCACCCTTCTTCAGCATCGCGGCCCGCGTGGTCGGCTCCGGCACGCTCTTGAGCACCAGGCGCTTCACCGACGGCATCTTGCGCCAGTAGCTCTCGTTCGCTTCCAGGACGATCTCGATGCCGGGCGTGCTGCTCACGAACTTGTAGGGCCCGAGACCGATCGGATGCTTCTTGAATCCGTCGTCGCCGACCTTCTCGACGTATTTTTTGGGGACGATCCAGCTCGACGCGGTTGCGAGCGTTCCGTAGAAGGCCATGAAGTCGGGGAACGGCTCGTTGAGGTGGAACCGCACGCGATAGGAGTCGACGATCTCGATCTCGCGCACCTTCTCCTTGAGGATCCGTGAGCTCTTCGCGCGCAGGAAGCTGAACTTCACGTCCTCGGCGGTGAACGGATCACCGTTGTGGAATTTGAGTCCCTGGCGCAGCTTGAACTCGTAGGTCTTCTGATCGGGGCTGAGCGTGTACGACTCGGCCAGGCTCGGCGTCATGATGTTGCCGGGCATCGGCTTGACCAGGGCGTCGTGGAGCGCGTACTGGATCCAGAATGGGGTGATGAAACCCATCACCTCACCCGGATCGAGCCACGCTGGCGGCACCGTCACGTAGAGGGCCCACCGCATCTCGCCTTCCGGCTTCGCCTGAGCATCGGCCCTTTCGAAGAGCCCACCGGCCAGGACGGCGCACAGCGCCGCGCCGATGAGAAGCCTCACGGTGGTTGGCCCGAGCGATCGTCGAGCATTCATGCCGGGTCCTCCATGATCGATCGGCGCCCGCGTGGTGATCGCGGAGCGCGCCGATAGCGTTGTACTTCGCTCTGGACCACGTCCCCGATCGACGCGCCGCGCGCCCGGAGATCAGCGGCTAGACGACGGCGTCTTTGCGGAGGGTGGCGATCTCCTCGGCGGTGTAGCCGATCTCGCGCAAGATCTCGTCGGTGTGCTCGCCGTGTGTCGGCGCGGCGCGACGAATGGCGCCGGGCGTGCGCGAGAGCGTCGCCGGCAATCCCTGCACGAACATCTTGCCGCGCTCGGGATGGGTCACCGGCTGGGCCATGCCGAGGTGCTGGATCTGCTCGTTCTCGAACACTTCCTTCACGTTCAGGATCGGCCCCGAGGGCACCCCGGCGCGGTTCAGCGCCTCGATCCACTCGGCGCTCGGCTTCTTCGCGAGAATCTTGTCGAGCTCCGCGTTCATCTGCTTGCGGTTCTTCGACCGGTCGGCCAGGTTCTTGAAGCGCGGATCGTCGATCAGCTCGGGCGCGTCGATCGCGGTGCAGAGCCGCCGGTACATCGTCTGACCGGAGGCGGCGATGTTGATGTGGCCGTCGGCCGTCGTGAACACGCCGGTCGGAATACCGGTCGGATGATCGTTGCCCGCCTGCGGCGGGATCTCGCGGTCGATCAGCCAGCGTGCGGCCTGGAAGTCGAGCATGGTCACCATCGCCTGCAGGAGCGAGGTATGCACCCACTGGCCCTTGCCCGACTTCTCGCGCTCGAGCAGCGCCACCAGGATGCCCTGGGCCAGGAAGAGTCCCGATGTGAGATCGGCGACGGGAATGCCGACACGCACCGGCCCCTGCCCGGGCAGCCCGGTGATGGACATGAGCCCGCCCATGCCCTGCGCGATCTGGTCGTAGCCCGGACGCTCAGCATACGGACCGGTCTGGCCGAAGCCGGAGATCGAGCCGTAGACGAGCCGCGGATTCACCTTCGACAACGCTTCGTAGTCGATGCCGAGCCGCTTCTTGACGTCGGGACGGAAGTTCTCGACGACGACGTCGGCACGCGCGGCGATCTTCTTGATGATCTCGACCCCGCGCGGGTGCTTGAGGTCGAGCGTCATGGATCGCTTGTTCCGGTGCAGGTTCAGGAAGTCGAAGCCGAGCGCGGTGGAGTCGCCCTCCATCTCCTCGCGCTGCTCGATCTTGATGACGTTGGCGCCCATGTCGGCGAGCTGGCGCACCGCGGTCGGGCCCGAGCGCGCGCGGGTGAGGTCGAGAACCGTGTAGCCTTCGAGTGGTAATGGCATCAGCGTGTCTCCGCGGGGAGGACGGCGGACCCCGTCTGCGAAGCGGGATTGCGTCGCGTCCATTTTCCGGCGTCCACGGCCGTGAGGAAGTCGATCACGGCGCGATTGAACGCGTCCGGCTCTTCCAGGTTGATCGTGTGGCCCGACTTGGGCAGGACGACGAGCCCCGAGGTCGGGATCTTGCGCTTCATGAAGATGCCGGGCTCGAGGCAGGGATCGTCCTCGTCGCCGGTCATGATCAGGGTCGGCACAGCGAGCTTCTCGAGCTGGGGCCCGAGGTCGAGGATCGACGGCCGCAGCATCTGGACGCCCCGCTGGGTGAGCGCGTGGCCTTTCGCAGACCCTTCCGCCAGCATGGCGTGGAACTCGCGCCAGCCGTAGGGGTCCTTGTCCATGAACTGGACGCGCGTCGGTCCCTTGGAGTACATTTCCGCCGTCTTCACCATCCCGTCTTCCTCGAAGCGGCGCGCGACGATCTCGGTGTCCTTGCGGAACTTGTCGCGCTCGCCCGGCACGCTGCCATAGCCGGCGCCGGCGACGACGAGCGAGAGCGCGCGGTCGGGATGCCTCAGGCCGAAGTGCAAGGTCGCGAAGCCGCCCATGGAGAGACCGCAGACGTGCGCCTTGTCGATCTTCAATCCGTCGAGCACGCCGCGGATGTCGTCGGCCGCGCGCTCCTGCGAGTACGACTTCACCGCATCTGGAACGTCAGACGGCGGATAGCCGCGCGCGTTGAACGCGATCGCGCGGTAGCGGCGCGAGAAGAACCGCATCTGCAGATGCCAGCTCCGGTGGTCGCCGGCGAACTCGTGGACGAAGACCAGCGGCAGCCCACGGCCCGACTCTTCGTAATAGATGTTGACGCCGTCGTCGACGCGTACGCTCGGCATGGCTAAGGCCTCAGTCGGTCCACGGGAAGTTCACTTTGACGATGTCGAACGTCTTCTTGCCGGCCGGGAGCTGCGCGGTCACCCGATCGCCGACGTTCTTGCCGATGAGCGTGCGGGCCAGCGGCGACATGATCGAGATGCGGCCCTTCGCGGGCTCTGCCTCGTCCGAGCCGACGATCTGGTAGCGGATCTCCTTACCGTTCTCGTCCTCGAGCAGGACCGTCGAGGCGAAGGTGACGCGGTCACCGGACGTCGGCGGATCGATGACCTCGGCGCCGCCGACCTTTCCCTCGAGCTCGGCGATGCGGCCCTCGATGAACGACTGCTTCTCGCGCGCGGCGTGGTACTCGGCATTCTCGGAGAGATCGCCGTGCGCCCGGGCTTCGGCGATGGCCTTGGTGATGGCGTGTCGATCGACGCGCTTCAAGCGATCGAGCTCGTCGCGCAGGCGCTCGTACCCCGGGCGCGTCATCGGTGTACGCTGGATCGACATGGTGTTTTAGCTCATCCCCCGGTCGCCCCGTTCTAATCCTCGTCGTCAACCCGCGAGCGTTTCATCGCGCGCCGGCGCTTCTTGCGGGCCTGGGCCTGTTTCCGCTTGCGCTTGACCGAGGGTTTTTCGTAGTACACGCGGCGCTTCATCTCCTGGTAGAGACCGCCCTTGATCATCACCTTCTTGAGAGTCTTCAGCGCGGCTTCGATCTGATTGTCCGTGACTTCGACCTTCGCTCGGGTCAGGCTCGCCACGGTTGGGCTCAGCCTCGCCGCGAGGCGGGCAGATGGGTCTCGACCTTCGAATTGGCGCGCGCGCCGTTGATCCAGGACTCCCACGCGAGGCTCTGTTTCTGCACGAGGACCTCCTTCTGGATCTTATCGCGCTCCGCCGCGAGCCCGCCCATGTCGGGGGGCACGCGCTCCAGAACTTTCACCACGTACACACCTTGCTGCGCCTTGATCGGCGCGCTCAACTGCCCGGACTGCGTCGACAGCGCGGCCAGCATGACGTCCGCCGGCAGCCGCTCGGCCGGCTTCGCGCGCGAGAAGCGCGTCGTCTCGCCGGTCCCGGCGCCGGCCTTCTTCGCGGCCGCGGCGAAGTCGCCGCCCTGCGCATCGGCGACGATCTGCTTGGCCCGCTCCTGCGCGACCATCTCGGCCTTCTGGCGCTTCACCGAGGCGGCCACCTTGTCCCTGATCTCGGCGAGCGGCGGCACCCCGGCCGGTATGACTTCGGTCGTCTTGAGAATCACCACGCCCACCGGCGTCGCGACCGGCGACGACACGCCGCCGACCGCGAGATTGAACGCCGCCTCCTCGAGCGGATCGGGCGCGGCGAATCCGGACACGCGATCGACGCGGGCCATGGTCGTCTCGATCGGCGACAGACCGAGCTTCTTCGCCTCGGCCATGAAATCCTTGGCCGCCTGCAGCGGCACGCGTACCTCGTCCGCCTTGGCCTTCGCGGCGCGCTCGCCGGCCTCGGCCACCAGGCGGCTCTTGATCTGCGGCGCGACTTCCTTCAGCGGCTTGCGCCCGCCTTCCTGGATATCCAGCACCTTGATCGCGTGAAACCCGAACGGGGTCCGGACCGGATCGGGCGTGATCTCGCCCTTCTTCAGCGTGAACAGCGCCTGCTCGAACTGCGGCACCATCTCGCCCTTGCCCACCAGACCGAGATCGCCGCCGCGCGGCGCGGTCGCAGTGTCCTCGGAGAGCTCCTGCGAGAGCTTGGCGAAATCGGCGCCCGTCTTCGCGCGCCGGATGACGTCGACGATCTTGGCACGCGCCTTGTCCTCGGCCTCGCTGCCGCCAGTCTCGGGAACGCGCGCGAGCACGTGCGCGGCGCGGACCTGTCGCGGCGTCTCGAACTCGCTCACGTGCTCCTTGTAGTACTTTTCGATGTCCGCGTCGGTGATCGGCGCCGTGAAATCCTTCGCGCTCAAGGTGACGTACTGGACGCGCCGCCGATCGGGCTGACGGAACTCGTCGGGATGCTGGGCCAGGTAGGCGGTGAGCTCCTCGTCGGTGGCGTTGGCGCCGGCCATCAGCGGCGCGACCTCCACCAGGGCCCAGGCCGCACGTATCTCCTCGCGCCGGAGACGGAACGCCTGCTCGAGCTCGCCCTCCGACACCTTGACGCCACTGCGGATCGCGGTTTCGACCTTCGCGCGCGTGAGCTCGCGCCGGATCTCGGTCTCGAACGCCGCGGGGGTGTAGCCCCGTCGCTTGACGATGTCCTGGTAGCGCTTGAGCGCGAAGCGGCCGTTCTCCTGGAAGAGCGGGATCGCCTGGATGCGCGCGTTCAGCTCCTCGTCGCTGATCGAGAGACCCTCGGCGTTCGCCCGCTGCACGATCAGCGTCTCCTGGACGAGATCGCCGAGCACCTGCTGTGGCAGTCCCAGCCGCTCGGCGATCTCGGTCGAGAAGCGGTCGCGATACATTTGCGCGTACGCCTCGAGATAGGATTGATAGCGCCGCTGGTAGCGCTCGATCGGGATGGTCTCGCCGTTGACGACCGCCACCGAGTCGCGCGTCTCCCCGCCGCCGAAGCGCGACCCGGTCGCGCCGAAGACGAACAGCGAGGCCACGAACGCCGCGATGACGACCAGCAGTCCGAGCTGGAGCGACTTGCGGTAGCGGCGCATCACCGTGATCATCCGCGGTCCCCCTCGTCAGGCTCGCGGCGATTCAGTCGCGCGTCGGGCGCGCCGGTCTCCTCGGGAACCACCCGGCGTGCCACGGTGATGAATCCGGTGTGGGCGACCATCCGGTGGAACGGACGGACCGATTGGCCCTCGATGTTCCAGGGTCGATACAGGGTCTCGAAGGTCTCCACGAGCGCCCAGTGCCGCTCGCGCTGCAGCGCCTCGGCGATCTGTTGCGACTGCACGATCGTCGGCACGTAGCAGAGGAAGATGCCGCCCGGCCGCAGCACGCGCGCGACGAGCGCGGTGAGCTTCCATGGCTCGGGCAGATCGAGCAGGATGCGATCGACCGGGTCCTCTTCGGGCAGGCCGTCCTCGACCGGCCGCAACCGGACGACGAGATTGGCCACCTCACCGACTCGCATGTGGATGTTCGCCAGCGCGCGCCGCGCGAACTCGTCGCGCTGCTCATAGGTGATGACACGGCCCTCCGGCCCGACCGCGCGCAGGAGCGCCAGGGTCAGGGCACCGGAGCCCGTGCCCGCCTCGAGCACGCGGCAGCCCGGGTAGACGTCGGCCCAGAACAAGATCATCGCCAGGTCTTTGGGGTAGATGACCTGCGCGCCGCGCGGCATCTCGAGCACGTATTCCGCGAGGGTGGGGCGCAGCGCGAGATGGCGCAGCCCCATCGAGCTCCGCACCCAGCTGCCCTCGGGCTGTCCGATGATCGCGTCGTGCGGCACCCAGCCGCGGTCGGAGTGGAACGTCTCCGACTTGCGCAGAAAGATCAGGTGCCGCTTGCCACGCTGATCGGTGAGCAAGACCTGCTCGCCGTCCTGGAACGGAAGCCCGTCGTTCACCTGGCTTCGTGGACTTTCGGAGCCGGCAGGAGCCGCGCCGTCGCGAATGCCAGCAGGGGCGTCAGGGCGCTGATCCAGAGGGCCACCGGCAAACCGTAGCGGTCGGCGACCCAGCCGAGCGCGGTCACGCCGAGCCCGCCGGCGCCGATCGCGAAGCCGACGATCAGGCCCGAGGCGGTGCCCGCGTTGCGCGGCAGATACGCCTGTCCGAGGACGACGGACACCGTGAAGCTCGAGGTCAGGAGCGCGCCGAAGATACCGAGCATCACGAACGCGAGCGGGCCCCGCGTCAGGAGGAACAGCACGCCGAACGGCAGCGCGGCGAGCAGGACCCACTGCATAAAGGCGCGGGCGCCCCAGCGGTCGGCGAGCGGTCCCGCGACGACGGTACCGGCCGCGCCCGCGCCCAGAAAGACGAAGAGCAGCGGACCGACGAGCCGCGGGTCGGCTCCGAGGGTATCGATGTAGTAGAACGGCACGAACGTGGTGAAGCCGAGCGTGGTCCAGGAGCGGATCGTGACGACCAGGATCAAGAGCGCCATCGCGCGCGGCATGTTGACCCCGCGCGCCGCGGCGGCAGCGGCCGCCCGCGGCGCCACGCTCTGCGAGAAGGCCGGCAGCACCGCGAGTAGCAGCGCGGCGGCGACGAGCGTCGGCGCGAGAAGACCGACGCTTCCCGTGAGGCCGACAACCGTGACGAGCGCGGTGATGACCGGCGGCCCGAGCGCGACGCCGACGTTGCCGCCCAGCGAGAACCAGGAAAGCGCGGTCGCCTTCTTCTCTCCGGCGACGCTGGTCGCCGTCTTGTACGCCTCGGGATGATAGGCGGCGACGCCGAGTCCCATCACGATGACGAGACCGAGCAGTGCAGCGTAGCCCGGCGCCAGCCCCATCAGCGCGAACGCGCCGCCGGTCAGGAACACCGACGCCGGCAGCATCCAGCGCCGCGCGGTCTGGTCGGCGAAGTAGCCGAACACCGGCTGCACGATCGACGACGCGACGTTCGCGGCGAGCACGATCGTGGCCACCGCCGCGTACGAGAGCTGGTGTGCCGTCTTCAGGAACGGCAGCAGCGCCGGCAGCGAGCCCTGGTTCAGGTCGACGACGAAGTGGCCGAGCGACAGGAGCGCGATCAGTTTCGCGTTCGGTCGGATCGCCTGCGTGGTCGACGCGACGAGGCCCGACGCGATTGGCGCACTGTAGACCGCCGGCTCGGATTCAGCCATGGCCACCCAATGTTACACTACTCGCTGATCCCCGCAGCTTCTGGGCGGCCCACGCCGCGCGAGCTCGTTCAGCCCAATCCCCGCACGACGGCCAGGCCAAGACCACGCCCAGTGCCCAGCGCGCGAGGCGGGTGATGTGCGCTACGCCCCGGAGCTTGGCTCGGGGCCCGTCTCGAGACGGCGCATGGCCAGCGCGGTCTCGATCGCGCGCGAGAGGCTCGAGATCTCGAACGGCTTGGTGACGTAGTCGTGCGCGCCGAAGGCGAGCGATCGCTTCAGGACGTCCTCGTTCGCGGCGCCGCTAATCATGATGACCTTCGCGTGCGGTGCGAGCGCCACGATCGTCGGCAGCGCGCCGACCCCGCTCAGCCCGGGCATGTAGACGTCGAGCAGCACCACGTCGGGCGCCTCGTCCAGCACCGAGCGGACGGCCGTCGCGCCGTCGGCCGCCGTGCGCGTCGCGTAGCCGAGCGAGGTCAGCACGTCCTCGAGCATCGCCCGGACCTCCGGGTTGTCGTCGACCACCAGCACCCGCCCGGTCAGGGCACTGGGCGCGGGCACCGGCGGGGCGGGCGCCGCCGGCTGCGCGGCGGGCTTGGGCGCCGGTCCGGCCAGCGCGGCGACCAGCGCCGCGGCCGAGACCGGCTTGGCGAAGACTCCCGCCGCGCCGGCCAGCGTCGCCTGCCGGTGCAGCTCGGTGTCGATCGCCCCGGTCACGACGAGCGCCCGGATGCCCGGATTGAAAGCATGAATCCGCTTGAGCGCCTCGACCCCGCCCAGCCGCGGCATCATCAGGTCGAGGACGACGGCGTCGGGACGGTCTCGCTTGACGCACAGCAGGGCTTCGAGCCCGTTCGACGCCTCGAGCACGTCGAACCCGGCGTCCCGAAAAGACTCGACGAGCACTTCTCGGACATCCGTGTCGTCGTCCGCAATCAGCACCCGCATGAGAACCCCCTAGATCGCCGCCTCGGCGCTCGTGCTCATATCCCGAAGGCGTCGAGGCCCGTGATGTCCCTGCCGATGATGAGCGTGTGGATGTCGTGCGTGCCCTCGTAGGTGTTGACGGTCTCCAGATTCATCATGTGACGGATCACCGGGTGCTCGTCGACGATGCCGGCGGCCCCCAGGATGTCGCGCCCGAGCCGCGCGGAATCGAGCGCCATCTGGACGTTGTTCATCTTGGCCATCGAGACCTGCTGCGGCCGTACCTGGCCCGCATCCTTGAGGCGCCCGAGCTGCAGGGACAGGAGCTGCGCCTTGGTGATCTCGGTGATCATCGCGACGAGCTTCTGCTGCACGAGCTGGAACGAGCCGATCGCCTTGCCGAACTGGATCCGCTGTTGCGAGTACTGCAAAGCCCAGTCGTAGCACGCCATCGCCGCGCCGACCGCGCCCCACGCGATCCCGTAGCGCGCCTGGTTGAGACAGCCGAGCGGACCGCGCAGCCCCTTCACGTTCGGGAACTTGTTCGCGAGCGGAATCCGGCAGTCCTGGAACGAGAGCTCGGAGGTGATCGAGGCGCGCATCGAGAACTTGCCGTGGATGTCGAGCGTGCCGAACCCCGGCGTGCCCCGCTCGACCAGATAGCCGTAGATCTCGCCGTCGTCCTCCTTCGCCCACACCACCGCGACGTCGGCGATCGAGCCGTTGGTGATCCAGAGCTTCGT
>Ga0075423_10000172_pt1 | contig 44493 bp, 36 predicted proteins | sample SoiMethybrSBSTD2_FD_80114 | JGI IMG/M metagenome (GOLD analysis project Ga0075423, IMG submission 80114) | Bulk soil microbial communities from a Populus tree surrounding site in Tennessee, USA - Soil MetaG P. TD hybrid SBSTD2 | ecosystem: Environmental > Terrestrial > Soil > Tree plantation... | reverse complement strand
TCGCGACGTGCCCATCATGATGATGCACGGCACCCAGGACCAGCTGATCCTCCTGGAGCGCGCCTCGTTCTCCCGTCGGACGCTGGAGGAGCTGGGCTATCCGGTCGAGTGGCGGCAGTACCGTATGCAGCATGCGGTGTGCGCCGAGGAGATCGCGGACATCGGCGCGTGGCTGCGCCGCGTTCTCGGCTAGCTTCGGGCGGCGGCGGCCTCGCCCGCCCGCGCCCCTACTGCTGGCGACACTCCAGGCGGTTGCGCAGCTGGATCATCCCGGTGGGGAAATACTCCGACACGCTCTCGTTCCCCTCGCGCCTCCACTGACCCGGGGTGTAGCTGTCGTTGGCGGCCTTGAGGAAGGTCATGTGCCGCTCGAGCGCGACCTTGCAGTCGCTCTCGGTCGGATAGCCGTCGGCGGGGCGCGAGTCGGGGGGGAACGACTTCACGCCGAAAAGCCAGCCGCTCAGGAGCAGGCGGGGATCGTTGTCCAGCGACGTGGTGGACCAGAACACCCACGCCAGCACCAGCATGTGCCCCAGACGACGCATGGCGTCCTCCTCCGAGCGACGATGGCCTACATCCTCCACGATACCAGAGGCTCCCCGAACGGGGCTCAGATCATCGACGCCAGCGCCTGCCCGACCTCCTTGGTGGAGGCCTTGCCGCCGAGGTCCCGCGTGACCGTCTTGCCTTCCTCGACGAGCTCTTCGATCGCGCCCACCACCGCGTCGGCGGCGTCCTGATGGCCGAGGTGCTCGAGCAGCATCGCGCCCGTCCAGATCTGCGCCACGGGGTTCGCGATCCCCTTCCCCGCGATGTCCGGGGCGGAGCCGTGCACGGGCTCGAACATCGACGGGTACTCTTTCTCCGGATTGATGTTCCCGCCCGGCGCGATGCCGATCGACCCGGCGATGGCGGGCCCGAGGTCCGAGAGGATGTCGCCGAAGAGATTCGAGCCCACCACCACGTCGAACCAGTCCGGGTGCTGGACGAAGTGCGCGGCCAGGATATCGATGTGGAACTGCGCCGTCTTCACGTCGGGGTACTCCGTGCCGATCGCGGCAAAGCGCTCGTCCCAGTACGGCATGCTGTGGATGATGCCGTTGGACTTGGTGGCGGAGGTCACGTGCTTGCGCGACCGCCGCCGCGCCCGCTCGAAGGCGTAGCGCATGACACGATCGCAGCCCTTCCGCGTGAAGATTGCCTGCTGGATCGCCATCTCGTTGTCGGCCCCGCGATAGAGCCGGCCGCCGATCTCCGAGTACTCGCCCTCGTTGTTCTCCCGCACGATCAGCATGTCGATGTCGGCCGAGGTCCGTCCCGCCAGCGGCGAGCGCACGCCCTTGAGCAGCCGCACCGGCCGCAGGTTGATGTACTGATGGAAGCCGCGGCGGATCGGGATGAGGAGCCCCCAGAGCGAGACATGGTCCGGCACGCCGGGGAAGCCGACGGCGCCCAGGAAGATCGCCTCGAACTGGCGGAGCTGCTCGAGCCCGTCCTCGGGCATCATCCGCCCGGTCTTGGTGAAGCGCTCGCAGTTCCAGTCGAAGGTGGTGAACGCGCACTCGAAGCCGAAGCGGCGCCCGGCCGCCTCGATCACGCGCACGCCCTCGGGGACCACCTCGTTGCCGATGCCGTCGCCGGGAATCACGGCGATTTTGTGCTTGGTCATCTGAGGCCTCCTGGCCTGACGCCGCCGAGCTCGAGATACCGCCGGTACAGCGCATCGTAGCGCGCGGTGCGCTCGGGCACCGGGTGGTGCACGGCGCCCGCGTCGGCCGGCTCGGGCGGCCGCGTCCAGCCCCATGCGCCCTGGGCCACACCGGCCACCCAGGCCACGCCGAACGCGCTGCCCAAGTCTGCCCCCGGAGCATACTCGATGGAACGGCCCAGCACATCGGCCACGATCTGGCGCCAGAGCGGGCTCCGGGCGCCGCGGTCCATGATGCGAATCGAGCGGATCGGGTGCCCGCCCTCCAGGAGCACGTCCACGTGGTGCCGGAAGCCGTAGGCCACGGCCTCGAGCATCGCCCGGAAGAGATGACCGCGGCCATGGCCCAGCGTCAGGCCCGAGATCATGCCACGCGCCTCCGCGTCGAAGATCGGCGTCTTCTCGCCCAGGAAGTACGGGAGCACCACGAGGCCGTCCGCGCCCGGGGGAGTCGGCGCGGCTTCCGCGTCCAGACGGGCGTAGCGGTCCTCGCCCGGGCCCAGGTCGCGCCCGAACACGTCGGCGAACCATTGCACCAGGAGCCCGCTCGCGACCATGCAGCCGTTCAGAAGGAAGCGATCGGGGAGATCGTGATAGTCGATGAAGAGCCGTGGGTCCGGCGCGAAGCGGTCCACGCCGTAGAGCACGTCCCCGCCGCCGCCGATCTTCAGCACGAGCTCGCCCGGCCCCGATCCCGCCGCCAACGCGGCGGCGACGTGATCGGCGCTGCCCGCGATCACCGGTGTTCCCGCGCGCAGCCCGGTGGCCGCGGCGGCAGTCGGCGTCACGACCCCCACCACGTCGTGCGCCGCGCGCACCGGGGGGAGCCACGTCTCCGGCGTCGCGACCGCCGCGAACGCCGGCGGATACCAGTCGTGCCGGCGCGCGTCCCAGAAGCCGGACTCGAGCGCCCAGTTCCGCTCGAGGCTCCACTCGCCGGTGAGGCGGTGGGTGACGAGATCGTAGGAGCCGAGGATGCGGCGAATGCGCCGGTAGACGTCGGGCTCGTGACGACGGAGCCAGAGGAGGCGCGGCAGCACGAGCTGCTGCGAGATGGGCTGACCCGTCGCGGCGAGAAAGTCCTCGGCGGGGAGGCTCGCGCGCAGCGCGACGATCTCGGCCGCGGTGCGGGCGTCGTTCTGCTGGATGGAGGGCCGCAGCACCCGGCCCGCGTCGTCGAGGCAGATGAGGGCCGGCACCATCCCGCTCACGCCGACCATGCCGACGCCATCGAGGGCGGTCTCGGCCCCGAGGCGCCGCACCGCCTCCACCGCGTTCGCCCACCAGCGCTCCGGATCCCCCTCGGCCCAGCCGGGACGCGGCGTGGACCCGTCGTGGGCGACGCTGGCGGTGGCCACGGCGCGGCCCGCCTCGTCGAGGGCGATCGCCTTGACCGCGGTCGTGCCGACGTCGAGCCCGAGGACGCGAGCGGTCACCAAGCGGCAGTCTCCGCCGGGATCCGGGCCGGCGTCAAGCCGCGCGCCGTGGACCGCGCTTAGCTCTGGCGGGCGTCGCGATCGGGCCGGCCGCGGCCGGGACCGTCACGATCCGGGCCGCCACGATCACCACGTGAAGTCGGCTGCGCCCGCTCGGGCGCCCGCTCCTGGCGCGGCGACTCGAAGCGCGCCCGCGACGACGGCTCCTGCCTTGGCTGCCGCTCGGAGCGCGGATCGAGCCGCTGCTGCTGGCCCGAGCCCGGCTGAGCCGGCGCGCTGGGCGGCGCCTGCATGTTGGGCGCGGGCTGCGGCACGGGCATCGGCTGGCGCGGCGGCGCGGACTGACGCGGGTCGGGGCGGGCCTGCTCCCGCTCACGCGGCGCCTGCGTGGGCGCGTTCACCGTCGGCGGCGCCGGCGGGGGCGTGGTCACGCGCGGCGCCTGCCCCTGAGATGGAGCGGCCGGCGGCGAGATGACGCGCGGGGCCTGACCCTGCGCAGGCGCTCCGCCCGGTCCCGCCGGCGCCGGCGGCTGGGCGCTCCGCTCCGCCTCGCGACCTCCGTGCTCGCGTCGCGGCGATTCCCCACGCTGGCCGTTCTCGGAGCGGGGGCTCGTCTCCGGACTCGTCACGCGCGGCTGCGCGGGCGTCCCGGGCGCGGGCGTCCCCGGCGTGGCGCGGCCCGGCTGCGGTGGGGTCGTGGCACGCGGCGCTGTGGGCGCGCCACCCGGCTGATTCGGCGCGGTGACACGCGGCGCCGGCATTGCGTTCGGCGTGCCGCGGCCGGACGACTCTCCAGGCTCGCGTCGTACGGTCTGGCGCGGCGCCGGCACGATGCGCGCCGGAGGCGCGGTGCCTTCCGGCGAGGGCTTCGCGCTGGACAGTCCTTCGGCCCGCAGCGTCGGCGTCACGTCGCGCGGCGCGCGCGTGGCGACCACCGTCCGCGCTTCTAGCGCGGCAGGCGGGCGCGCAGCCGAGCCACTGGTCGGGGTCACGCTCGCGGCCACTGGGCGCACGTCGAGCGCCCCGCGCACGGGCCTGAGCTCACGCGCCTGGGTCGCGTTCACCCGCTCAGTCCGTGCGGTGCCGCGGCCGAACTGATCGGACGGCACCGCCACCACCGCGTTGTTCACGGTCACGTTACGGTACACGTTGATGTTGGTCACGTTCACGGTGGTGTTGCGGTTCACGACCACGTTGTTGACCACGCGGGGGCCACCCCAGCCGCGCCAGGTGGCGACGCCGACGAAGCCCGGCCGTCCCCACCACGGGACGAGCGGCTCACCCCACGCGAGCGGCGCCCAGCAGACGGGACGTCCGAAGCTCACCGTGACGCCGCCGAGGAACACGACCAGCGCGGGCGCGTAGGCGGGCCGCACGATCACCGGCCCCGGCGCCCACGCCCAGTAGTTGCTGACGAAAACCCAGCGGCCGTAGTGATAGGGCGCCCAGCCCCACGGCGCGGTGTCGAGCCAGGTCCAGCCGAAGCGCGGGTCCCAGATCCAGCGGCCGGTGCTGTACGGGACCCAGCCCGCCGGCACCCCGCCCGGCACCCACACCGAGCCATAGGTCTCCACGGTGCGCCAGCTGCCGTGGCGATCCAGCTCCTCCGCGCCGTACACGCCGTTGGCGACGTATTGCGCGCTCGCGGGCTGGATCATGTAGTCGGTGCGCTGATAGTTCCAGCGATCCCACGCGGTGAGCTGAGGCGCGCCGGTGCTCTCCACCTGCGCGGTATCGCTGCCCACGAGCCGCACCTCGTGGTTGGCGGCCACCGGCGTGGCCGCGCCGCCCGCGGGCGTCACGGTGGCGGCGCCACCGCGATAGGCGCTGAACGTGGTGACATCGCCGTTGACGTCGAGCGGATAGTAGCCGGGCTTGTCCACGGTAAAGGCCCCACCCGGCGTGGCCAGCTCGACGGTGTGGCCGGCGGGCAGATCACGGACATCCAGCGCGGCATGCCCGGCGGTCACGCGGAACTGCAAGAAATCCGGCTCCTGATTGTCCAGGGTCAGATATGTACCGGGAGCGGCGCGCACGAACGAGCGCGAGTCGAGCTGCAGCTCCGCGGTGCCGCCATTGCCCGTGTAGAGGACGTCGCCGGGCGCCAGCGGTGTGTTGGCAGCCGCGGGCGCCCACTCGGTCGCGCCGGGACGCCAGAAGGACACCTCGCCGTTCAAGTAGCTGATGCGGATCGGCGTCACGTCAACGGGAGCCGCGGCGGTCTCGGCCCCTTGCGGCTGCGCGGCCGGGGCCGGCGGAGGCAGCGGCGTGGTCGCGTCGGGCGCGGCCGCGGGCGGCGGGGGCGGGGGCGGTGGAGGCGCGGGGGATTGGGCCACCGCCAGTCCAGGAATCATCCCTGGGATGACCATGGCCACCACCAACAGTGCCGCCAGAAGGCGTCTCGCTCTCATGGAGTCTCCTCGTGACCTCATTCGAGGCCTCTACCCAACCTGACGTAGGGGCCCCGACGTTTGTTTACTGGAACCGTATGACCTTCCGCCGAGTTATGCTCCCCCGGTGACCGTCCGCTGGGCGATGCTCGGCGTCATTTTCCTCACGCGGCTTTCGATGGGGATCCAGTTCCAGTCTATCGCGTCGGTCGCGCCGCTGCTGATCGGCGACCTCCACATCGGCTACGGACAGGTCGGCTGGCTCATGGGCCTCTTCATGCTCCCGGGCGCCGCCATCTCGTATCCCGGCGGCATGCTGGGCCGACGCTTCGGCGAGCGGCGCCTCGTGCTGCTGGGCCTGGCCCTGATGACCCTGGGCGGCCTCGCCACCTCAGCGAGCCATGGATTCGCGCTCGCCGCAGCGGGCCGCGTCGCCAGCGGCACCGGTGGCGTGCTCCTGAACGTGATCCTCACGAAGATGGTCGCGGACTGGTTCGCCGGCCGCGAGCTCGCCACGGCGATGAGCGTGATGCTGACGTCTTGGCCGGTCGGCATCGGACTGGCGCTCGCGACGCTGGGCTCGGTGGCCGCCGCCACGTCGTGGCGGCTCGCGCTACACCTGACCGTGCTCGCCACCGCCGTGGCGTTCGTGCTGATGCTCACGCTCTATCGCGATCCGCCGGGGCGGGAGACCCAGGCGGCCACCGGCGCCACCCTGGGCGCGCGGGAGCTCCGGCTCGCCATCCTCGCGGGGCTCGTCTGGGGGATCTTCAACGCGGCCTACATCGTGTTCCTGAGCTTCACGCCCGGCTTCCTCGTGTCAACAGGCCTCGCGGTGGGCACCGCGGGGGCGGTGACCAGCCTCGCCATCTGGGTCACGCTCGCGTCGGTGCCGCTGGGAGGCCTGGTCGCCGATCGCATGCGGCACCCCGACCGGCTCACCGTGATCGGGTCGCTGCTCGCGATGGCCGCCATCGTGGCGCTCCCGTACACCGGCATGCCCGCGCTCTCGTGCTTCCTCGTCGGCGTGCTCGCGGGCGCGCCGCCGGGCGCGGTGATGACGCTGCTGCCGAAGGCGTTGCCGCCTGCCGCGCTCGCGACCGGGCTCGGCGTCTACTACACGGTGTTCTACGCGGCGATGACGGTGGCGCCGGGATTCGCGGGTATGCTGCGCGATCGCACGGGCAGCGCGGCCGCCCCCATCACGTTCGCTGGGATCTCGATCGCGCTGCCCATCCTGGCGCTCGCCGCCTTCCGGCGGCTCGAGCGGCGCTAGGGCGCCGCGCGCTCAGTCGTCGAGGCGACGGGGACGGCGCGGGCGCGCGCGCCGCACCGGCTCGCGCTCGGCGCGGTGCAGCAGCTCGCACCAGGCCCGGTTGCCATCACCGCCCGCCTCCGCGCTGCCGAACAGCGTGCCGTTCGATGAGACGAGCGCATCGTCCGCGCCCTCGCGAGCGGGCAAATGATCGTCGCACCACTGCACGTCGAGGACTTCCAACAGGCTGTCGGCAAACGGCTCACAGCCGGGGCAGTAAGACCGAGCGACAGGGGCCTTCTCAGGCGGGATGTCTGTCACGACCCGGGCCTCGAAATCTCCCGAAGACGTTAACCATCTGTGTGACTCATGCTAGCAGGCGGTCTCCACTAGTCAAAAGAAAATGGTAGGCTCGCTGCCATGACCACCCCGGACATCCTCCCGTTCGCCAGCGTGCGCGGCTCGTGGGGCGCGATGGGCGAACAAGTCGGCCAGATCTTCGCGCCGCTGATCGGCCGGCACCTCGACGCCTGGGTCGACCACGTCGTGCGCGAGACCGGCGCGCCGCGCCACACGGTGGTGGCGGCGGCCCAGCCCTACGCCCAGTCCATCCAGGCCCACGCGCCCTTCCTATGGGAGGAACTCGAGGGCATGGCCAGAGGATCCGGGATCCCGCTGGACGAGCTGCTCGTGCTGCAGGCACGCGCCGAGGTGCTGCGCGCCAAGCGCCCGCCCCATGCGCTGCCGACGGCGCCGGCGGCGGAGTGCACCACCTTCGCGCTGGGCGGTCGCCGCGCCGAGGGCGGCCACGTCCTCTTCGGCCAGAACGTGGATCTGATCCCCTTCCTGGAGGAGTACGGCGTGATCGTCCGCCAGCACCCGCGGGAGGCGCCCGCCACCCTGATGTACATGTCGGCAGGCCTCCTCGGGCACAACGGCTTGAACGAGGCCGGCGTGGGAGTTTGCGCCAACTTCGTGGACGACCCGGGCGGCTGGGGCGAGGGGCTCCCGCGCTATCTCCTGTCGCGCCTGGCCCTCCGCGAGGAGAGCGCGGAGACCGCGCTCGCGGCGGCGATGCGCCCGCCCCGCGCGGCCTCGCGCAACCTGCTGGTCGCCGACGCGCGCGGCGCGCTCCTGGATGGCGAGCTGCTGCGCAAAGAGGCGGGGATCATCCGGGGGCGGGACGGGCTGCTCGTCCACGCCAATCACCTCGAGGCGCCCGAATTCCAGGGCTATGAGAAGCCCTCGGAGAACTCCCTTCGCCGTCGCGAGCGTCTGGAGGCGCTGCTCGACACCGCCCCCGGCCCGCTCGACGTGGCCGACGTGCGGCGCGCGTATCGCGATCACGCCAACGCGCCGCACAGCCTCTGCGCCCATCCCTTCCCCGGGCGCAACGTGCAGACGGTGGCCTCGGTGATCGGCGATCTCGGCCGCCTCGAGCTTCACGCGGCCAAGGGCACACCGTGCCGGACCGTCTACGCCACCTACACCGTCGCCACGTGCCAGACCGGCGCGCTCTCGGTGACGGTGCGCGACGAGTACCAGCCCGCCCACGCGTGATGCGCGTGCTCAGCGCGCTGCCCCAGCACGACCTGACCGAGGTGCCCGCGGCCGCGCGCGCGGCCGAGGAGGCGGGCTACGACGGCCTCCTCACCATGGAAAACCAGAACGAGCCCTTCCTGGCGCTCGCGGTGGCCGCGGTGAGCACGCGGCGGGTGACGCTCGGCACCGCGGTGGCAATCGCGTTCCCGCGGAGCCCGATGGTGGTGGCCAACGCCTCGTGGGATCTTCAGATCGCCTCGCGGGGCCGCTTCGTGCTGGGGCTCGGGCCGCAGATCCGCGCCCACAACGAGCGGCGCTTCTCGGTGCCCTGGAGTCCGCCGGTGCCGCGGCTGCGCGAGTACGTGCAGGCCCTCCGCGCGATCTGGCGGGCCTGGGAGCAGGGCGGCCCGCTGCGCTTCGAAGGCCAGCATTACCGCTTCACGCTGATGACGCCCAACTTCACTCCGCGCTCGATGGGCCAGCCCATGGTGCCGGTCACTATCGCCGCGGTGGGCCCGCATGCGCTACGCCTGGCCGGCGAGGTGGCGGACGGCGTCCGCCTTCACGGCTTCTGCACGCGCAAGTACCTCGACGAGGCCGTGCTGCCAGGGCTCCAGGAAGGCATGCGGGCGAGCGGGCGCAAGCGGGAGCACTTCGAGGTCACGGGCGGCGGCTTCATCGCCACCGGCCCGGACGCCGCCGCGGTGGCGAGGGCCTTCGAGTGGGTGCGCTATCGCGTGGCGTTCTACGCGTCGACCCCCGCCTACTGGCCGGTGCTGGCGCCTCACGGACTCGAGGACCTGGGTGCCAAGCTCAACACCATGACCAAGGCGGGCCAGTGGGACCGCATCGCCGCCGAGGTGCCCGACGACGTAGTGCACCTCTTCGCCGCCGTCGGCACGCACGCGGAGATCGCGGCAGCCATCGCCCGGCGATTCGGCGGGGTCGCGGACGGCATCTATGCCCGCGCCGCCGAGGGCGACGCCGCGTTCCTGCCCCCCGACCTCGTCCAGGACATCGGTCGCATTCCCAGCCCCTTTCAGGGCCACCGCACGAGCTGGGCCTGCTGATCGACGGCGGTCCGACCTCTGGGCCGGACGAGCCACTTCAACCCGGCGTGACGCTGTGGTAGTTAGAAGCGGGCAATAGGTTGAGCGAGGTGTCGAGCGCGACGCTGGACTGGGCATCCATTCACCCGGCGTGGGGCGTAGTCCCGGGTGAGGCTATGGAGACTCTGTCGGCGCCCGCGCGGTTCGATCTCAACGCCTGGGTCGCGCGCTCGGGCGCGCTGGATCTCGACGCCATCGCCTGGGACGACGTGGCCCGGCACCCCCTGCCCGCGCCCGCCGCCCGTACGCTACGCTACATGCAGGACATCGAGAGCCACACCATCATTTATCTCCGGGCGCTGCTGGCCACCCGGGCCATCGACGACCCCGAGGTGGCGACGTTCCTGGCGTGCTGGCTTCACGAGGAGACATTCCACGGCATCGCGCTCGCGCGCTTCCTCGAGGCCGCCGGCCACCGAGTGGACCCGCGTCCGCGTGGCCGCAGCCGCGAGCCCATACTCAAGCGCCTCGAGTCCGCGGCCACCGCCCTTGTCTCGCGCGCGTGGCCAGACTTCTGCGCGGTGCACATGACCTGGGGCGCCATCAACGAGCTCACCACCCTGACCGGCTATCGGCGGCTCGCCGCGGTGGCGGGGCATCCCGTGCTCACCGACCTGCTCGAGCGCATCGGGCGGGACGAGGCGCGGCACTTCTTCTTCTACTATCGCCAGGCCGACATCCGCCTGCGCCGTCCCGGCGCGGCGCGCGTCGCGCGCGCCCTCGTGGACCGCTTCTGGGCGCCCGTCGGCAGCGGCGTGCAACCTCTCGCAGAGCTCCAGTTCCTCGCGGACTATCTCTTCAGCGGGCCGGAAGGACGGGCGGCGGCACGCAAGGTGGACGACACCATCCGGCGGCTGCCCGGTTTCGCCTCGGTCTCACTCCTCGAGGCGTGGGTCGATAGGGGGTGCGAGCTGAGCGGCTCCGGCGGGCTGGGCCCCGCCAGTCGCGAGGCGAGCATTCATAAGGAGACTTGCCATGACCACGGCGACGACTGAGCGACCGGCGATCTCGCACTACCGGACCTACGCGCCCCGCCCATTCACGCGGGCCGAGCGCGACTCGGTCACGATTCTCTTCGGTGGTCTCCACTGGCGCGTCGAGCGCATCCTCCAGGCGGTGCTGGAGAGCGGCGGCAACAAGGCCGAGATCCTCCCCGTCGCGACGAAGGACGATCTCCTCACCGGCCGCGAGACAGCGGACATCGGCCAGTGCTGCCCCACCAGCTTCACCACCGGCAACCTCGTCAACTTCCTGAAGAAGAAGTCCGGCGAGATCGGGGCGGACGAGGTCAACAAGAAGTACGTCTACCTCACCGCCGGCTCCTGCGGCGCCTGCCGCTTCGGCCAGTATCACCAGAGCTACGAGCTGGGCCTGCGGAACTCCGGGCTCGAGGCCTTCCGCATGTTCCTCCTCGCCCAGGATCAGCTGGATCAGAAAGCGGCGATGGGCGACGGCTTCGATATGAACCTGCCGGTCACCCTCGGCTGCCTCTGGGCGATCTTCACCACCGACCTCGTCCAGGATCTTGAGTACCAGGTGCGCCCGTACGAGGTGGTGCCGGGGGCCACCAACGCGGTGGTGAAGGAGTCGGTGGAGCTCCTGTACGAAGCCTTCCGGAACCGCCCGCAGATGGGCCCCTACAAGTCGGTGGCGTGGTACCTCACCACCCGCTCCTTCGTGAAGGTCATGCGCCAGATCCGGGCGAAGTTCGCCACCATCGAGGTGGACCGCCTGCGGCCCAAGCCGCGCGTGAAGATCACCGGCGAGTTCTACCTCCAGACGGTGGAGGGCGATCCCAACTACAACATCCACCGCTGGCTCGAGGCGGAGGGCGCCGAGGTCTATCCGGCGGGCATCACGGTCTGGATGGACTATCTCCTGCGGCTGGGCCTCCAGCGGTTCGAGGACTATTCGGGCATCGAGAAGGGGGCGCGGCTCAAGCTGGGCCTCGGCCGCACCGTGCAGAAGATCTACCGGGGCGTGTTCGGGCGCCTGCGCCGGGCCATGGGCGACCTCGCCCACGAGCTGCCCCAGCAGATGGAGCTGCGCCGGCTGGCCGCGCCCTACTTCAACCAGCGCCTGGACGGGGGCGAGGGCGACATGCTGATCGGTAAGGCCATCTGGGCCCACACGAAGAAGAAGGCCCACATGATCTGCGAGCTATCGCCGTACTCCTGCATGCCCAACACGATGAGCATCGGGGCGATGTCGGGCGTGATCGGCGCGTACCCCGATCTCCTCTACGCGCCCCTCGAGATCAAGGGCGACGCCGAGGTGCACGCGCTCTCGCGCTGCCAGATGATACTGACCGAGGCCAAGAAGCGCGCTCAGCTCGAGTTCGACGAGGCCCTCGGGCGGAGCGGCATGACACTGGACGCGATCCGCGCCTATCTCGACGCCCACCCCGCCATGAAGCGCGCCGACTACAAAGTGCCGCACATGGACTGCGCGGGCACCGCGGCCAACCTGGTGCTCCACGTGGCCGCCAAGGCGGGCACCCTCAAGGCCGCGGCATGAAGTACGTCGGCATGGACGTCGGCTCTACGACCGTGAAGGCGCTACTCGTCGAAAGCGAGGCGAGCGAATACGGAAATGGGCCCCGAGCGGAGCGAGGGGGGGCCAGTCGGATCTTGTGGCAGGACTACCAGCGCCATAACACGCGCCAGGCCGAGAAGGTGCTGGAGTTCCTGGGACGCATGGAGGACGAGGCGCAGCTTGTGCCCGGCCGCGACCGCGTCTTCTTCACCGGCTCCGGCGCGGGCTTCCTCGGCCCCCTCGTGGGCGCCAAGATGGTGCAGGAGGTCGTCGCGGTGGCCGCCTGCGTGGAGCGCCAGCACCCCGATGTCCGCTTCGTGTCCGAGATCGGCGGCGAAGACATGAAGACGATCTTCTTCACGCCGAGCGGCGGGGGAAAGACCAAGCAGGTGTACATGCAGTCCGCCTGTAGCGGGGGCACCGGCACCTTCATCGAGAAGACCGCGCGCAAGCTCGCGGTGGTGAGCGAGCGACTGGCCGACATGCCCTACGAGGGCATGAGCCTCCACAAGGTCAGTAGCAAGTGCGGCATCTTCGCCGAGACCGACGCCAACACGCTGGTGAAGACGGGCGTGCCCGTGGAGGAGATCATCGCCAGCCTGTTCGAGGCGGTGGTGTACCAGAACCTGGCCACGCTGACCAAGGGCAACACCCCGTCGCCTGAGGTGCTGCTGCTGGGCGGGCCCAACCTCTTCTTCCGCGGCCTGCAGGAGGCGTGGCGGCACCATCTCGCCAAGCTCTGGGAGCAACGCAAGCTCACCCTGCCGGAGGGCCGCACGCCCGCCGACTGCATCGTGGTGCCCAAGGAGGCCCTCTACTACGCCTGCATGGGCTGCGTGGAGATCGGGCAGGGCGAGCCCGCGGGGGTGGCGGTGTATCAGGGGCGCGAGAAGCTGCGCTGGTGGGTCGAGGAAGGCCAGGCCGAGCAGAAGGCCAAGGACGGCGGCAAGGCGCTCGTGTCCTGCTCCGCCGACCTCGAGACGTTCGTGTCCGCCTACGACCTCAAGCGGCCGAGCCAGGAGAAGCGGCCCGCCGAGCCCGCTCCCGCGCACGGGGGGCCGGTGCTGCTGGGCTGCGACTTCGGCAGCACCACCGCGAAGGCGGTGGTCCTTTCGCCCGCCCGCGACCTCCTCTTCTCCTGCTACGCGCTCTCCAAGGGCAACCCCATCGAGGACGCGCAGGCGCTCTTCGCGCAGGTGCATGACGCGGGCTTCACCGACGTCGCGGGGCTGGCCCTCACCGGCTACGGCAAGGATCTCCTCAAGGACGTGCTTGGCGCCGACGTGGCGGTGGTGGAAACGGTGGCGCACGCCACCGGCACGCTTCACTTCTTCCCCGACGCCGACGTGATCTGCGACGTGGGCGGCACCGACGTCAAGATCATGATCCTGCGCCAGGGCACGGTGGCCGATTTCCGGCTGAACTCGCAGTGCTCGTCCGGCAACGGCGCGTTCCTCCAGGGTGTGGCCGAGCGCTACGCGGTGCCGCTGGAGGCCTACGCCGACCGCGCGTTCCAGGCCAAGTCCATGCCGACGCTGGCCATGGGCTGCGGCGTCTTCCTCCAGTCGGACATCGTGAACCAGCAGCGCAAGGGCTGGGCGGCGGAAGAGATCATGGCCGCTCTCGCCGCGGTGCTGCCGATCAACGTGTGGATCTACGCCGGCCAGCTCCAGAATCTCCGCGCCGTCGGCCGCAAGTTCGTGCTGCAGGGCGGCACTCACCGCAACATGGCGGTGGTCAAGGCGCAGGTGGACTTCATCCGCGGCAAGGTCCCCGACGCCGACGTGGTGCTCCACCCCTATTCCGGCGAGGCGGGCGCCATCGGCGCCGCCCTCTGCGCGGTGGACTGGCGCGAGCGCGGCGGGACCACGCGCTTCCGCGGCTTCGACACCGTCGCCGCGCTCGTCTACACGAGCACCACCGCGGCGGAGACCGTCTGCAAGTGGTGCCCGATCAACTGCACGCGCACGTTCATCGACGTCCAGCTCCCCGGCGCTGCCGGCCGTCCGTGGAGCAAGCTGCCGCTCGCTCAGGGCTGGGAGCGGGTGATCAGCGGCAACTCCTGCCCCAAGGGGCTGGTGGAGGACGTCAACGAGCTGCGCCAGGTGAAGTCAAAGCTCGAGGAGGTCAAGCGTGAGTACCCTAACCTTGCCGAAATGGTTCGGACGGACGCGTTCCGCCGCCCCCGAGTCGAGTCCGGGGCCGTCCCGGGCTAGCCTCCGGATCGGCATCCCGCGCGTCCTCAATCTCTGGTCGACCCATCAGTTCTGGGTGGGCTTCTTCGGCGCCCTCGGCGTCGAGGGGCGCCGCCTCGTGTTCTCGTCCGACACGTCCGAGGAGCAGGGCCGTCAGTTCGGCAAGGGCCGCGGCACCGTGGACTGCTGCTATCCGGTCAAGTGCATCGCCGGCCACTACGGGGAGCTCGTGTTCGGGCAGAAGGAGAAGCTCGACATCGTCTTCTCGCCTATGATCTACAACCTCCCCTCGTTCCTCTCCGGGCACGTGGCCCGTACGCTCGCCTGCCCGCGCGTCATGGCGGCCCCCGAGAACATCAAGGCCGGCTTCATGAAGGAGCGCGACGTGTTCGCCGAGCAGGGCCTCCGCTACGTCTCCCCGTTCGTGTCGCTGGACGAGCCCAAGCTCGTGCCCAAGCAGCTCTGGGAGGGGCTACGGGGCGTGCTCCCCGGCCTGACCGCCGAAGAGACGGCGCGCGCGGTGGACGCGGGCTATCGCGCGCTCGCCGACTTCAACACGCGGCTGCGCAAGAAGGGGCGCGAGATCCTCGAATGGTGCGCGCGCGAGAACCGGCCCTGCCTCCTCGTGCTCGCGCGCCCGTACCACATGGATCCGGGCATCGGCCACGAGATCGAGGTGGATCTCCAGGCCTATGGCTACCCGGTGCTGTGGGCCCAGTACTTTCCCATCGATCAGGACCTCATGGACTGGGCCTTCGGCGAGGATGTCAAGGCGGGGATCATCAGATCGGCCTTCGACATCCGGGACGTCTGGCCGTCCTCGTATTCGTCCAACACCAATGAGATCCTGTGGGGCGCGAAGGCGGCGGCGCGCATGCCCTGGGTGGCGTGCGTGGTACGGCTCGCGAGCTACGAGTGCGGGATGGACCAGCCCACGTACACGCCGGTGCAGCAGATCGTGGAGCGCTCGGGCACGCTCTTCTTCTCGTTCCAGGACCTCGACTCCACCAAGCCCGCCGGCTCGGTGAAGATCCGCGTCGAGACCATCACCCACTACCTCGAGCGTTACGCGAAGGACATTATCGAGAAGAAGAAGGCGGCGATGCCGCCGGGATGCCCGCTCGGCGCCGCGTGAAGAGGGAGCGCACCGCCCTCACTCCCGCTCTCTCCCCACCCAGCCCATCGCCCGCCGCCACGTGTCGAGGTGCCCGGCGAGGATGCCGGCCACGTCGGGATGCCGCGCGGCGACGTCCACGGTGTCGAGCGGCGAGTCACGCAGGTCGTGAAGCGCTCGGTCGCCGGCCCGCCACGCCCATTCGTCCGAGACGCGGTGGTCGCGGTACGCCGTGAGGAGCTTCCACGGCGGCACCGTCACGGAGAGCATGGAGCGGTGCTGGCTCACCGCCACGCTGGGATGCGCGGGGATGTCGGTGCCATCGCGGAGCGAGGGCCACCGGCTCGCCCCCGCGAGCCCGGCGGGGAGAGGCAGTCCCAGTGAGTCCACCAGCGTGGGGAAGACGTCGATCAAGTCGAAGATGCCCCCGATCTCCGCGCCGGGCACGCGAAGGATGCGCTCGGGCGACTTCCAGATCAGGGGCACGCGGATCGAGGCCTCGAGCAGCGCGTGGTGGTCGAAGAACACGCCGCGCTCGCCCAGGCACTCGCCGTGGGGCGCGCAGATCACAACCGTGCTGCTCTCCGCGATCCCGCGCTCCTCGAGCGCCTCGAGCAAGCGGGCCACGTGATGGTCCAGATATGAGATCCCGGCCATGTACTGGCTGATCGGGTAGCGGAAATCCACCACCCCCTCGAGCCAGGACACCGCGTCGGCCTCGATCTCCTTGAGCATGGGCATGAGCCGCTCGAGCCAGGCGACCAGATCGCGTGACGCCTCGCCGGCGTCCAGGCTACGCACCTCGCCGTCGAGCCACTCGGCCAAGCGCGGGACGGTGAGCCCGCGACGCGCCTCGCCGGGCAGGGCCTGGAGATGCGCCGCGAGGTCGGGCGCGGAGCCGGGAGCGCCGCGCCAGAGCGCGACGGTGGCGCGAAGCGTCTCGGTGATGGCGGCGTCGGGCCGGCCCTTGCGCAGCGCGGGCAGCGCCTGCTCGATCTCCCGCAACGCTTCGATCGCACGGATGCGGACGACGTCGGCCGCCCGATGCTCGCGCGCCGCTCGTGTAGGATCGCCCGTGTAGTACATGGACCGAAAGCGCTCGGGGGTCGAGGCGGGCGGATGCGTGTCGACGTACTCGAGCCACACGAAGGACGGCCGCGCCGGGCGCTGGTCCAGCCAGTCGATCCAGTGCCGCGTCGTGATCGCCCCGTCCTGTCCGGGGCGCGCGAGACATGGGATGCACTCGGCGAAGAGATCACCCACGCCGGTCTCCGGCGCGCCCAGCTCGGCGTCGCCGGCCGCGAGCACGGTGTGATAGCCGAACGCGCGCAGATAGACAGGCAGCGTGGGCAGGCTCGGCGGGATCCGGCCCCATTCGGCGTCGATCCCGTGGGTCGGCACGTGCTGGGCCGTGAGAAGACTCGCATACGAGCCGCGGCTGGCTCCGGACTGCGCGCGCGCGTGTGTCATGCGCACGCCCGCCTTCGCGAGGGCGTCCAGGTGCGGGGTGCGCACGCCGGGGTGCCCGGCACACCCGAGATAGTCGGCGCGCAGCCCCTCGGCGGAGACGAGCAGGACCACCGGGGCGTCAGGTGTGCGGCGCGCGCGCCGTTGCGGCGCCTGCGCGTCGTGAACGATGCGAGGGCCGGCCCAGCCCGCCCAGGCATGCCGCGGGTCGCCGTGCGGCGACACCGAGGTCCGGAACACGAGCCGCACGCGGCGGCCGGCGAAGCGGGCGAGGTCGATCTCGCGCTCCACCCAGCGACGGTCGTCCTCGCGGTGCCGCGGATCGAGGCTCACGGAGAGCACGCGCGTCTCGCCTTCGGCTTCGACGAGCACCGACACCTCGAAGGTGATCTCCGAGCGAAGCAGGCTCCACGCGACTTTCTTGACGCCGCACGCCACGAGCAGGCGCGGGCGCGGCCCGAGCGCGATCGGCGGGAATTCCACCAGCGAGTCCGGGGGCTGCAAGAGCGCCATCCGCGTGTCGCGCAGCAGGGTCATGGGCTCGATGGCCACGCGCTCCGGCCCCGGCGCGGTGACCGTGGCCTCGCCCAGGCGGTCGACGAGATACTCGGCTCTCATCGATGACCCGCCTGCCCGGGAAGATTCGCGACGCGCATGCTCTGACTCCGCGGCTCGCGCGCTCGAGCTTCAGTCAGGGAATCGCGCACCGTTATAGGTCGTTACGCACACGTTGACGCGCGACCTGTGGGATACCACCGATGCGGAGTCGAGCAAGGCGGGTGCCACGGGGGAGGGCCAGCGACGGCGACCCCTTAGAAGGCGGGAACGCGCCCGCGTCATCAAATTGTCAAGTTTCCCGACTGCGCAGCCGGTCCAGCGATAGCGCCAGAGGCAGGATCAAAGCGAGGGCGAGGCCCGCGTCGGCGGCCATCGCGAGCGGCACGCCCGAGGTGCTGGCGAGGAGCCCGATCCACAGGGTGCCGAGCGGCTGAGTGCCGATGCATGCGGAGAGAATGCCCATGGCGCCGCCCCGCGAGGTCTCGGGCGCGGCGAGCAGCACCAGCGTGCTCTGCATGGAGGCGAAGCCCGACTCGAGCGCGCCGATCAGCACGAGGATCACGAGGCAAAGCCCGCCCCAGCGCGAGGCCGAGAAGGCCAGGAGGAGGAACGGCGCGCTCAGCACCGAGACGGCGAAAAGGCGCCGGTGCGAGAGGAAGCCGCGCTGGGACGCGATGGCCAGCGCTCCCAGCAGCGCGCCGAGGCCATCGGCGGCCACGAGCGCACCGAGGAACTCGGGGCCGCCGCCCAGCACATGGCGCGCGAACACCGGCAGCATGTGCTGGTAGGGGAAGAAGAGCGTGTTCATGAGCACGGTGATGAGCAGCACCGCGCGCACGGTGGGCTCCGCCCAGGCGGTGCGCGCGCCCTCGGCGAGCGTGGCGAGCACGCCGGCGCGCGGGCCGCGCGAGGGGCCGCCGATGCGGCCGGGCAGCCCCAGCGAGACGAGGAGCCCGAGCGCGTACAGCACCGCGATGGCCCCGAAGCAGGCTTCCGGCCCGAGGCGGGCGAGGCCCACCCCGGCGAGGACGGGGCCGCCGATCTTCGCCACCTGCATCGAGACGGTCTCGAGCGATACCGCGTTCGCCACGCGGCGCGGGCCGACCAGCGTGAAGATCGACGTGCGCCGCGCGGGGAAGTCGAGCGCCCACAGCACCCCGAACAGCGTCTCGAGGCCGACGAGCGCCCAGTAGCCGCCCGCGCCCCGAGCGAACACCAGCGTGAGCGTGAGGCCGGTGAGGAGCCCGAGCGTCTGCGTGGCGAGGAGCACGCGGCCGCGATGCGCGCGATCCGCGACGATGCCGGCGAGCGGGCCCAGCGCCATCATCGGCGCCGAGCGCGCGAAGGCGGCGAGCCCGACCATGAAGGGCGAGTCGGTGAGCTGATACGAGAGCCAGCCGAGCACGACGAGATCCATCCAGCGCGCGGCGTTGACGAAGAGACCGGAGAGCCAGAGCCGCCGGTACGACGGCTCGGACAGGACCTCGAGAACGGCGAGGCGCGGAGTCGCGCTCGCCGCGGGAGCGACGGTGCTCACCCGGTCAGCAATAGCATGAAAGTGCGGTACACTCCGTGCGTTTCCGGAGCGCGCTGCCGCGCGCCCGGTTCACATATCCGGCAGCTCACATTTCCGGAGGTCGATCATGCGGGCACTGGTGACGGGAGCGGCGAGCGGCATCGGACGGGCGACGTGCCTGCGCCTCGCGCGCGACGCGCGGGCGAGCGGCGGGAAGGCGCACATCGCGGCGGTGGATCTCTCGCTGACGCCGGCGCTGCAGCAGGTCGTCACCGAGCTGGCCGATCTCGGCGCCGAGGCGCTGCCCCTCGCCGGCGACATGGGCACCGCGGACGCCCCGGCCCGCGTGGTGGCTGAGGCGGTGGCGAAGCTCGGCGGGCTCGACGGCCTCGTGAGCAACGCGGGCATCAACCGCCCCGCGCTGCTGGTGGACTACACGGTGGAGGACTGGGATCGTCTCTTCGCCGTGAACACGCGCGCCACCTGGCTGCTCGCCAAGGCGGCGTACCCCGCGCTCAAGGCCTCGCGCGGCGCGATGGTGGCCATCGGCTCCATGTCCGGCAGCAACGCGCACGCGAACCTGGGGGCCTACGGTCCCACCAAGGCCGCGGTGATCATGCTGGTGAAGGTGCTCGCCCAGGAGCTGGGGCGCGACGGTATCCGCGTGAACGCGGTGTCGCCGGGCATGGTGCGCACCGGCATGACCGAGGCGGTGTACGCCGACCGGGACATCGCGGCGGCGCGCGACGGTCTCGTCCCCCTGGGTCGCGTCGCCACGCCCGAGGACATGGCCGATGTGGTGGCGTTCCTCCTCGGCCCCGACGCCCGCTACATCAACGGCCACGATCTCGTGGTGGACGGAGGCGTCACCGGGAACTTCCTCGGCCGGCTACCCGGCATCGGCATGATCCCGAGGGCCGCGCGATGACCGCCGTGAAGCTCGGGATGTTCACGATGCCGTTCCATCACCCGGGGAAGAACTACGCGCAGCTCCTCGATGAGGACCGCGAGGCGGTGATCCTCGCCGATCGCCTGGGCTTCACCGAGGCGTACGTGGGCGAGCACTTCTCGTCGTGGAGCGAGCGCATCACCTCGCCGCTCATCTTCCTCGCCACCGTGATCCCGCTGACCCGGCAGATCCGGCTCGGCACCGGCGTCCTCAACCTGCCCCAGGTCCATCCCGGCCTCGTCGCCGCCCACGCCGCCATGTTCGACCAGCTCTCGGGCGGGCGCTTCATCATGGGGATCGGACCGGGTGGGCTCGTCAGCGACCTGGAGATGTTCGACGTAGGCCAGGCCGAGCTGCGCCCCCAGATGGTGCAGGAGTCCATCGACATCGTGCTGAAGCTCTGGGCGCAGGACCCTCCCTACGAGATCAACGGCCGGTTCTGGAAGTTCGCCCTCAAGGATGCGATCTGGCCCGAGTTCAAGGTCGGCTATATCCCCCGTCCGCTCCAGCAGCCGCATCCGCCCATCGCGCTGTCGATCATCACGCCGAACTCGTCGAGCGCGAAGGTGGCGGGGGAGAAGGGCTGGATCCCGGTCTCCGGCAATTTCTTCCACAAACGCTATCTTCGCGGCCACTGGGAGAAGTACGTGGAGGGCTGCGAGGCGGTGGGACGCCGGCCGGATCCGGGCGTGTGGCGGGTGTCGCGGAGCGTGCTCGTGACCGAAAGCGACGCCGAGGCCGAGGAGTACCTCGCGGATCCCGGCTCGGGGCTCTCCTTCTACTACAAGTTCTTCATCCACTCGTTCTCGTTGGGCCGGAAGGCCCTGTTCATGATCAAGCCCGATGTCGACCTGCCCGACGCCGACACCACGGTCGACGCGGTCAAGCGCGGCATGATCATCGCCGGCAGTCCGTCCAAGGTGCTTGATCAACTGGTCGCACTGCGGGAGGAGATCGGCCCGTTCGGCACGCTTCTCATGGCCGGGCACGACTGGGACCGGCCGGCCCTCTGGAAGCGCTCGATGGAGCTGCTCGCCACCCAGGTGATGCCACGCTTCACGCGGGGCTAGCACGCGAGGCGGCTCGGCGGCCGCCGCCCACCAGGATGACCGCGGCGGCCATCACGAGGAGCGTGATGCAGAGGCCGAGCGCGCTCCCGTAGCCGCCCGAGCGATCGCGCAGGACGCCGACCGCGGCGGGGGCGAGGGCGTAGGCGAACTGGTTGACGCCCACGATGAGGCTCACCACCGCGGCGAACTCCGCGGGCGCGAACTCATCCTGCACCAGGAGTCCCGGCAGCGTGATCATGTTCCCCACCGCGAACCCGACGAGCACGCAGCCTGCATATAGGATGAGCGTGCTCTCGCCCGTCACCAGGAGCGCCAACCCCACCGCCTCCTGCAGGAAGTTCGCGCAGGACACGGGGCGTGGCCCGAGGCGATCCACTGCGGGCGCGAGGTAGAAGCGTCCGAGCACGGCGCAGAGCGTGGTGACGCTCAGAGCCAGCCCGGCCCCGCCCGCGCCGAGCTTCGGCACCAGGAACGCGACCAGATGCGTGATGACGCCGACCTGGGCCGCGAGCCCGAGGGCGTAGGACGCCGAGATGGTCCAGTAGCCCACCGTGCCCAGCGCGCGGCGGCGCTGGGCGGCCATTGGGGCCGGCGGCGCGCCCGTTGCCACGGGCGGCGACCGGCGGAGAATCCACCCCACCGCGGGGAGGAGGGTGGCCAGCATCGCCGCGGCGCCCACCCACATGGCGAGCGCGAAGCCGCGGCGGTGGATCAGCCACAGGAGCGCGGGCGCCACGAGCACGCCCCCGCACGAGGCGCCGGTGAGGGCCAGGCTCAGCGCCTTGCCGCGGTCCCGCTGCTCGGGAAACCACGGCGCCACGAGGATGTTCACCGCGGCCAGGCTCATGCCGGCCCACGCCACGGCCAGGGCCGCCATGGCGACGTAGAGCTGCCACAGCGCCGTGATGACAGGGAGCGCCGCGACGGCGGCGGACATGGCGAGCGCGCCCGTCGTCACCGCGGCGCGGGGGCCCATCCGCCGGAACACGTCGCCCGCGAAGATGGTGAGGACCGCGCCGCCGAGATAGTAGGCGGTGAACGCGGTCGAGATCTGGGACGTGGACCACGGTCGGACGGCGCGCAGGGACACGAGATAGACAGACAGCCCGTAGAAGCCGAGCCCCCAGCCCCACAGAGCCAGGAGGAACGCGCAGCCGACCACCCACCAGCGATGCATCTCTGCACGGTAACGCGGAACTTCGCACCGCATCCGGGTATGCTACCGGCGGAGGCATGCATGGCGGGCCATGTCCAGGTGATCGGCCATCCGCTGGTCCAGCACAAACTCACGCTGCTGCGACGCAAGGAGACGAGCACGTCCGAGTTCCGTGCCCTCGTCGCCGAGATCAGCATGCTACTCGCCTACGAGGTGACCCGCGACCTCCCCACCCAGCCTGCCGCCATCGAGACGCCCCTCGCCCGCATGAGCGCCCCCGTCCTCGACGGCAAGAAGATCGTGCTCGTCGCCATTCTGCGCGCCGGCACGGGGATCCTCGACGGCATGCTGCGCATCCTGCCCAGCGCGCGGGTGGGCCACATCGGCATCTACCGCGATCACACGACCCTCGCGGCGGTGGAGTACTACGCCAAGGTGCCGAAGGTCATGCGGGACCGCGACGCGATCGTGGTGGACCCCATGCTGGCCACGGGCAACTCGGCGGTGGCCGCGGTGGACCGGCTCAAGCGAGCGAGCCCGCGCTCCATCAAGTTCGTCTGCCTGGTCGCCTGCCCCGAGGGGCTGCGCCACTTCCATGCGCGGCACCCCGACGTGCCCGTCTACACCGCCGCGGTGGACAGCCACCTCGACGATCACGGCTACATCGTGCCGGGGCTGGGGGACGCGGGCGACCGTCTGTTCGGGACCCGGTAGCCCTCTCCCGCACAGCCCTCCGCGCGAGCCCTCCCGGCGGGGTCGCGCGGGCTCAGATCGGGCAGACGAGCTGGCCCAGACGCGCGGTGAGCCGCGCGTTCTCGCCGTAGTCGACCGGGACGTCCACGATCGAGACGCCCGGATGCGCCATCGCGTCCCGCAGCGCGGGGAGCAGGTCGCGTGAGGCGCCCACGGTGACGCCCTTCGCCCCGAACGCGCGCGCGAGCGTGACGAAGTCGGGATTGCCGAAGCGCACGCCCGCCGTCCGGCCCATTTGGTTCTCCTGCTTCCACTCGATCAGGTTGTAGCCGCCGTCGCGGAAGATCACGCACACGAGCGCGACGCCGAGGCGCTGGGCCGTCTCCAGCTCCTGCACGTTCATGAGGAAGCCGCCGTCGCCGCACACCGCGACCACACGTTGTTTCGGTCGCGCGAGGCGGGCGGCGATGGCCGCGGGCAGCGCGAAGCCCATCGCGGCGTAGCCGTTCGAGATCAGCACGGTGTTGGGCTCGTAGGCCGGGAACGTGCGCGCCACCCAGAGCTTGTGGGTGCCCACGTCCGAGATGAGGATGTCGTCGCGCGCCATCACGCTCCGCAGCTCGCGCAGGATGCGCTGCGGCTTGATGGGGAAGGTGTCGTCGCCGGCGCCCTCCTCGATCTGCTCCTTGATGAAGCGCCGGAGCACGACGAAGGGCTCGGGGTCCTTCTGCCCCTTCACGAGCTCGCCCAGGAGCTCCAGCGTCTCGCGCACGTCCGCCACCACCTCGACCGCGGGCTGATAGTAGCTGTCCACCTCGGCAGGTGTGAAGTCCACGTGGACGATGGTCTTCTTCCGCTCGGGATTCCAGAAGCGCGGCGCGTACTCGACGGGGTCGTAGCCCACCGAGATGATGAGATCGGCCTTCTCGAAGCCGCACGAGACGTAGTCGCGCGCCTGCAGACCCGCGGTGAAGAGACAGAGGGGATCGTCGTAGGGCAGGCATCCCTTGGCCATGAACGTGTTGACCACCGGGATGCCGTGGCGCCGGGAGAACGCGCGCAGCTCGTCGGCGGCCCCGCCGCGGACGACACCGTTGCCCGCGAAGATCAGCGGGAACGCCGCGCTCGCAATGAGCTGGGCCGCCGCCTGCAGAGCGGGACGGTCGGGCGAGGGCCGGCGCGTGCGCTCGGCGGACAGCGGACTCCCCTCGGCGTCCGCCTCCGCCACGTCCTCCGGCACCTCCACGTGGCACGCGCCGGGCTTCTCCGACTCCGCGAGCTTGAACGCCTTGCGGATCACCTCGGGCACCACCGCCGCCGTCTCGAGCCGCGTGTTCCACTTGGTGAGCGGGCGCATGGACTCCACGATGTCCACGAACTGATGCGACTCCTTGTGCATGCGGTCCAGCCCCGCCTGGCCGGTGATGGCCACGAGCGGCGCGCGGTCGAGGTTGGCGTCGGCGACGCCGGTGGCGAGGTTCGTCGCGCCCGGCCCCAGCGTGGCGAGGCACACGCCGGCGCGGCCGGTGAGCCGCCCCCACGCATCGGCCATGAACGCGGCGCCCTGCTCGTGCCGCGTGGGCACGAACTGGATGCGCGAATCCACCAGCGAATCGATGATGTCGAGGATCTCTTCGCCGGGCACGCCGAACACGTAGCGCACCCCCTCGTTTTCCAGACACCGCGCGATCACGTTGGAAGCCTTCATCGCCACCTCCGTCACCAGCTTACGCTTCGGGTTGCGGCGGCGCGAGGGCGGGAGCAGCATCAGGAGAAGGAGGGCCCCCCATGAGCATTCAGACGGTGAATCCGGCGAACGGCGACGTGGTCGAGAAGTTCGAGCCGACATCCCCGGCCGAGCTCGAGCGTACCCTGGCCGGGGCGCACGCGGCCTTCCAGGAATGGCGCGCGGTGCCGTTCGCCGAGCGCGCCAAGCCCATGCGGGAGGCCGCTCGCATGCTGCGCGCGCGCAAGACCGAATTCGCGCGAACGATGACGGTCGAGATGGGCAAGCCCATCGCCCAGGGCGAAGCCGAGGCCGAAAAGTGCGCGTGGACCTGCGACTACTACGCCGACCACGCCGAGGCCATGCTCAAGGTGGATCCGCGCGAGACCGACGCGCTGCGGAGCTACGTCCGCTACGATCCGCTGGGCTTGGTGCTGGCGATCATGCCGTGGAACTTCCCCTTCTGGCAGGTGTTCCGCTTCGCGGCGCCGGCTCTGATGGCGGGCAACGGGGCCATCCTCAAGCACGCCTCCAATGTCTCCCGCTGCGCGCTACAGATCGAGGAGGTGCTGCGGCAGGCGGGCTTCCCGCGCGCCCTCTTCCGCACCGTGCTCCTGGAGTCTGCGGCGGTGAGCCCGCTCATCGCCGACCGGCGCATCGCCGCCCTCACCCTCACCGGCAGCGACGTGGTGGGCGCCAAGGTCGCGGAACAGGCGGGGCACGAGCTGAAGAAGACGGTGCTCGAGCTGGGCGGCAGCGATCCCTTCATCGTGCTCGGCGACGCCGATCTCGCCGTCACCGCCCGCGGCGCCGCCGACGCGCGGCTGGTCAACAGCGGCCAGAGCTGCATCGCGGCCAAGCGCTTCATCGTGGTCGAGTCGGTCGCTGACCGCTTCCTCGACCTCTTCAAGAAGGAGCTGGCGGCGCGACGCATGGGCGATCCGCTCTCGCCCGAGACCCAGGTCGGCCCGCAGGCCCGGCACGAGCTCCGGGACGCGCTCCATCGGCAGGTGGAGGAGTCCAAGAAGCGCGGCGCGCGCGTCCTCCTCGGCGGCGAGATCCCGAAGGGGCCGGGCGCGTTCTACCCGCCCACCCTGCTCGCCGGGGTGGACAAGGGCATGCCCGCCTTCGACGAAGAGACGTTCGGGCCGGTGGCGGCGGTGATCCGGGCCAAGGACGGCACGGACGCGGTGCGCCTCGCCAACGAGTCCCCGTTCGGCCTGGGCGCGTCGATCTGGAGCCGCGACCTCGCCGGCGCGGAGAAGCTCGCCGCGCAGATCGAGGCGGGCGCGGTGTTCGTCAACGGCATGGTGAAGTCCGACCCGCGCCTGCCGTTCGGGGGCGTGAAGCGGTCGGGCTACGGGCGCGAGCTGTCCGAGTTCGGTATCCGCGAGTTCGTCAACGTGAAGTCGGTGTGGGTGGCCGCGATGGGCACCGCGGAGTCATCGGCTTCCGAGTAGGCGCCGCAGGAACGCGGCGTGATCCCACGCGCCGCGACCGACGGCGAGCCCGAGCCGCACCACGACCAGGCGGCGCGAGGGGATGATCGTGATGATCTGCCCCTCGTGGCCGATGGCGTGGTAGGCGTCTCCGGGGATGCCGTCCTCGCCTGACGGCGCGTAGGCATCCCGCCCGAGCCGTCGCCAGAAGTGCGCGGCGTAGACGCCGTCCGGCGCGGCGGGCGCGGGCGCGACGCTGAACGCCACCCAGCCCTCGGGCAGGACCCGCGTGTCGCCCCAGACGCCGTCCTGGAGATAGAGCGCGCCGAGGCGCGCCCAGTCCCGCGCGGTGGCGAACATGAACGACGAGCCCACGAAGTCGCCGGCGGCGTCCGGCTCGAGCACCGCGCTCGCCATGCCGAGCGGCTCGAAGAGCGCCCGCCGCGGGAACAGCCAGTAGTCCTCGTCGCCGCCGCCCACGGCACGGCGGAGCGCCCGGGCGATGATGTTCGTGGTGCCGCTCGCGTACGACCACCGCGTGCCCGGTGGCGCGGCGGGCGGCTTGCCGGCGGCGAAGCGCGCGGCGTCGCCCGTGCCGAAGAGCATCCAGAGCACGTCGCCGAGGGGATTACCGTACGCCTCGGAGAACTGGAGCCCGGTGGACATGTGCAGGGCCTGCCGCAGCGTGATCGCGCCGCGCGGGTCCCCGGCCGTCGCCCACTCCGGGACCCGCAGCGGCTCGTCGAGCGCGATCCGCCCCTCGCGCACCAGCACGCCGACCAGCGCGTTGACGACGCTCTTGGTCATCGACCACCCCGGCAGCGGCGAATCCACCCCGTAGCCCGCGGCGTAGCGCTCGGCGATGACGCGGCCGTTCTGCACGATCACGACGGCGCGCGTGCGGCGCGAGGGAATGGGGCCGGGCTCGGCGAAGGCCTCGTCGAGCGCCGTCCTCACCGCGGCCGGATCGAGCGGGGCGGCGGGCGCGCCGGCGGGCGCCGGCCACGGGGTGCGCACGGTGGCCCGCATCGCGCCCGGCACCGGCAGCCCGCGCGCCGCGAGGTCGCGCGGCGCGATGCCGAGGGCGAGCGTGCATCCCAGCCCCTCGCGAAACACCGCCGTCCGGCGGCCGAGCCCGAGCAGCCCGCTGACGACGGTCCCGCCGCTCCGGTCCACGTCGGCCGACGCCAGCCGCAAGATGCCGGGATCGTTGGCGTGGATCTCCTCGTCGAGCACCGACTGGGGCTTGCGTCCCATGACGAACACGCCGGAGCACACCGTCTTCGCCACGTAGCCGGTGGCGACCACGATGATCCGGCCGCCGAAGTGGACGAGCGCGACGAGGAGGAGGATGGCGAGGGCGAGCAGGACGAGACGCAGCGGGCGCCGCCGCACCCTGCCCGTCCAGGTCACGCGCCGGACCGCGACGTGGCAAGCCGCCGGAGCTCGATGCGCTCGTCGGCGAGCTGATCGGCGTCCACGGGCACCCTGTCGCGGATCATGTCCACCACGACCTTCAGCTCGCTGTCCGACTTGGGATCCTCGGGATCCCCGCCGCGATCGATGCCGGCGGCGGCCAGGAGCACGCCGTCCTTCACGTAGAACGCCAGCAGCTTCCGCTCCTCGCGCCGGCCGCGGAACACGACGCGGTCCCAGCTCCGCGCGAAGCCCACGTACTCGATCAGGTGCTCGTACTGATCCGACCAGAACGAGTGCACGTAGTCGTACGGCGTGTCGTCGCCCAGCAGCGCGCGCGCCGCCGCGCGGCCGTGACGGTCGCCGTGATTCCAGTGCTCGACGCGGAGTCTCCCGAAGAGGGGATGCATGTGATTGGCCACGTCCCCCGCCGCCCACACGTCGGGCAGCGAGGTCCGGCAATGCTCGTCGACGAGGATGCCGTTGTCCACGCCGGCTCCGGCCGACGCGAGCAGCTCCACGTTGGGGACGATGCCGATGCCCGCGACGACCAGGTCGCACTCGAGCACGCGGCCCTTCTTCGTGCGCACGCGCTCCACGCGGCCCGTGCCCTCGAACGCGTCCACGCCGTCGTCCACGACCAGATCCACGCCCTTGTCGCGGTGGATCTCAGCCAGCACGGCGCCCACCTCGGGGCCGAGCGCGCGGGCGAGCGGCACGGGGTGGCCATAGATGGCGGCCACTTCGACGCCCATTTGTCTGAAGGAGGCGGCCACCTCGCAGCCGATGAAGCCGAAGCCCACCAGCACCGCGCGCCGCGCCTTCTGAGCGGCGGCGCGGATCAGGTCCGAGTCCTCCACGGTGCGGAGCTGCAGGATACCGGGGAGCCCGGCGCCGGGCGCCGCGAGCGCGCGATTGCGGCTGCCCGTCGTCACGAGCAGCTTGTCGTACGCGAGCCGCTCGCCGCTCCCGAGCGTCACCTGCTTGCGCGCGGGATCGACGGCGGTGGCCCGCGTCTCCAGGCGCAGGTCGATGCGCGCGCCCGCGTAGTAGTCCGCGGGCTTCACGAGCTGATCCTCGAACTTCTCCTGGCCGCGCAGATAGCCCTTGGACAGCGGCGGACGGTTGTACGGCGGCCGCGCCTCTTCGCCCACCAGGGTGATGTCGCCCTCGAAGCCGCCGTCCCGCAGAGTGGCGGCGGCGGTGGCCCCGGCCAGGGACGCGCCGATGATGACGATGCGCTCTCGTGCCATAGCAGTCCCCCTTCTCCCCTCGATGGTACGCCCCGGGAGAAGGGAAGGTCAGCGAAGGCGCGCGATGACGTCGAGCACGCGGAAGATCTCCGCGCTCTCGCGCACCATCTGCCGATCGCCCGCCTGGCCCCAGCGGAGGAGGCCGTCGCGATCCACGACGAACGTGGAGCGGTACGCCACGTTCCGATCGGTATCGTGCACACCGTAGGCGGCGATGACGCTGCGGTGCACGTCGCTCAGCAGCGGGAATGGAAAGCGCCGCGCCTGCATGTAGGCCTCATGGCAGAAGGGCGAGTCCCCGCTGATGGCCATCATCACTGCGCCGCGCCGGGCGAACTCGTCCGCGGCCTGACCCAGGCCGGTGAGCTCAGGCGTTCAGATGTTGCCCCAGTCGTAGCAGTAGAACGCGAGCACCACGTCCTTGCCGCGGTGCTCCTCCAGCGTGACGGGACGGCCGAGCGTGGACGGCAGCGAGAATCCGGGCGCGGGCTGACCCCAGCGGAGCGTGGCCATGTCGGCACTGACCATCGCACCGGCGAAGGCTCCGCGTCAACCGCGTACGATGTGCTAGCCTCGATGAAGACCCGCTCAAAGGAGACGACATGTCCCATCGCGGCCTGAAATTCGGCATCTTCCTCGCGCCGTTCCATCGAGTCGGCGAGAATCCCACGCTCTCCATGGACCGCGATATGGAGCTCATCGAGTGGATGGACCACCTCGGCTACGACGAGGTGTGGGTGGGCGAGCATCACTCGGCGGGCTGGGAGACCATCGCGTCGCCCGAGATCTTCATCGCCGCTGCCGCGCAGCGCACACGCCACATCATGCTCGGCTCCGGCGTGACGAGCCTGCCGTATCACCATCCCCTGATGGTCGCGAACCGCTTCGTGCAGCTCGATCACATGACGCGCGGGCGCACCATGCTGGGCTGCGGCCCCGGCGCGCTGCCGTCCGACGCCTACATGATGGGCATCGAGCCCGTCACCCAGCGCCCGCGGATGGACGAGGCGCTCGACGCCATCATGCGGCTTCTGCGCGGCGACGAGCCCGTCACCATGAAGACGGACTGGTTCGAGCTGCGCGAGGCGCGTCTGCACCTGGCCCCCTACACCGACCCGCACTTTCCCATCGCGGTGGCGAGCACCATCACCCCGTTCGGGGTGATGTCGGCGGCCAAGCACGGCCTCGGCGTGCTCTCCATCGGCGCCGGGCTGCCCGGCGGTCCCGAGGCGCTCGCCGGCCAGTGGAAGATCGGCGAGGAGACGGCAGCCAAGTATGGCCAGACCATGGACCGGAAGACGTGGCGGGTGGTGGTGAACACGCACGTCGCCGAGGACGACGAGCAGGCGCTGCGCGATGTGGCGAAGGGGGAGCGCCGCGAGACCGTCACCTACTTCGAGGAGACGCTGGGCCGGCCGCCCGGCCGCTCGGACGATCCTCTGCGCGAGGGCGTGAAGATGGGCACCACCCTCGTAGGCTCGCCGGAGACGGTGATCCGCGGCATCCAGCGGCTGCAGGAGTACAGCGGCGGCGGGTTCGGCGGCGTCCTGTTCCGGGCGCACGAGTGGGCCAATCGCGAGCAGACGCTCCGCTCGTACGAGCTCTTCGCGCGCTACGTGATGCCGTTCTTCCAGGGCTCGCTCAAGACCGTCGAGGACTCTAACGCGTGGGCCCGGTCGAACCGCAAATCGATCTTCGGCCCCAACGTGGAAGCGGTCCGCCGCGCCTTCGTCGACGCCGGGCGCGAGGTCCCCGCCGAATACCGCGATCGAACGGTCGGCGCGCGCGACATCCCGGACGAACGGAAATAGCCGCGTCAGCCGGAGGGGTTGAGTAAGATTCCGCGCGCACCAGGGGGGCGCGGGCTCGCTTGCTCAGTACAGCATTCGCCGCGAACCCGCGCCCCCCTGCTGCGCGCTGACCGTTAGCAGCGCTCCTTCGTCAGCAGCAGCCTTGGCCGTGCTTCAGCGTCGTAGGTGCTAGCAGCGGCCCTTCTTCGCCTGGCCCGGCGGGCAGTGGGCCGGCGCGGCGGGCACCGCCGCCGGCGCGACGCGATAGTACTTCACGGGTACCGCCACGACGGGCGCCGGCACGCGGTCCACGGCGACGAAAGTCCAGGGGCCGTTGTGCTTCGGTCCCACGAACCAGTGGCCCTCGTGGAAGGTGTAGTAGCGGCCGCCGTAGACGAAGAGGTTCGCGTTGCCCTCGGGCGTGTAATAGACCGGCGAGCCCGGGACGACGACCACGCGCGGCGGGGCCGGGGCGACGATGATGGGCGGAGGCACCGGCACGCCCACGTTGACATCAATGTTGACTCCCGCGTGAGCGGCCGACGGGAGCAGCGCGCCGGCGGCAAGCGAGAATGCGACGAACAGGTGTCGACAGGACATGGTCATCCCTCCTCGGTCCAGGAGGGGTGCAATGGAGATGCCACCAAGAGGTGCTGTGCTGACGGGTACTTAGGGCTGCCGGGCCAACACGACCCGGGACCTTTCTGACAGTCGCTGACGCCTACGGGAGTTGGATCTTCCCGCCGCCGCGCATGCCGCCGGGACCTCCGAGGCCGGGTGGCATCCGGTCCGGCACCACGATCGACGAGGCCGCCTCGCGCCGCAGATCCTGCAGCTGGCGCATGGTCCGCTCCACGCCGCCCTTGGCGGCGTCGGCGAACTTCTCGGCGGCCTCGCCGAGCGACTTCGCCTCGATCTCGAAGACGACAGGGAGCGCGCCCACCGAGGTGAGAATCTGCGTTTCCCCGACGTAGAGGACCGCGCGCGTGAGGTCCGTGTTGCCCTCGCCCGTCACCGGCGTCATGACCCGGATCGTGCCCATCCGGCGATCGGTATACACGTCCTCGCGGTACAGCACCGCGGGATCCATCTTCAGTTCGGACAGCTCGTCGCTCGCCATCGAGGACCTCTCGTTCTGGGCAAGAGTCGTTGTGGGGCCGGCACCGGCCGCCGGGGACCGCTGCGCTATTATAGCCACCGTCCAAGCCGACGGCCACGACCGCATTCGCGTCGAAGGAGACCAGCCGCATGCGCCTGCCGCTCGAAGACGTCATCGTGCTCGACCTGAGCCACGCCCTCGCGGGCCCCTTCTGCTCCACGATGCTCGCGGACTTCGGCGCGCGCGTCATCAAGCTCGAGCCCAAGGGCGCCGGCGACATCGCGCGCGCCTGGGGCACGCCTCTTCCTGGGGGTGAGACCGCCTATTTCGTGAGCCTGCACCGCAACAAGGAAGGCATCGAGGTGGATCTGAAGGCGCCGGAGGGGAAAGAGCTCTTCTTCAGATTGGTCGAGAAGGCGGACGTGGTGCTCGAGAACTACCGCACCGGCGCCCTCGAGCGGCTCGGCCTCGCCTATCCCCAGGGGCGCACGCGCAACCCGGGCATCATCTATTGCTCGGTGTCCGGCTTCGGCCAGGACGGGCCGTACCGGGACCGCGCGGCGCTCGACCTCATCCTCCAGGCAGAGAGCGGCATGATCTCGGTGACCGGTGAGGAGGGCGGGCGCGGCGTGCGAGCGGGCACCTCGATCGCCGACATGACCGCCGGCATGTACGCGGCGTTCGGCATCATGCTGGCGCTGCGCGTGAAGGAGAAGACGGGGCGCGGCCAGGCCATCGACGTCTCGATGCTGGAAGGGCAGATGTCCCTGCTCGGCACCATGATCGGCGGCTACCTCGCCGACGGCGAGCTGCCCGGACCCATGGGCACCGCCTACAAGGCGCTGCTCCCGTACCAGACGTTCAGGACAAAGAGTCGTGATCTGGCCCTCGCGGTGGGCAGCGAGAAGCTCTGGCAGATCTTCTGCCCGGCCATCGGCCGCCCCGAGCTCGCGAACGACCCGCGCTATCGCAAGAACGTGGACCGCGCGAAGAATCGCGCCACCCTCATCCCCTTGCTCCAGGAGGTGTTCCTCACCAAGACCTACGAGGAGTGGGAGGCGATCTTCCTCCCCCTGGGCATCCCGTTCGGGGCCATCAACAACATCGCCCAGGTCGTGGCGCATCCGCAGGTGAAGGCCCGCGGCTCACTCGTGGAGATGCACCATCCCCGCGCCGGAAAGGTCAAGATGGTAGGGGCGCCGGTACGCCTCTCCGAGACGCCGGGCTCCGTGCGCACGCCCTCGCCCATGCTGGGTGAGCACACCGACCGGGTGCTCCGCGAGCTGCTGGGGATGGATCAGCAGGCGGTGACGGCGCTGCGCGACCGGGGCGTGATCGGCGGCCCGCGCTAGGACGCGCGATCCGGCTGGCGACCCGCCGCGCCCAGGATGGCGGCGAGGGTCTTCACGTCCACCGGCTTGACGAGGTGGCTGCCGAAGCCGGCGGCCCGGGCGCGGCGGAGGTCGTCGGGATCGCCGTAGCCGGTGACCGCGACCAGGAAGATGTGCACGCCGCCCACGCTCGCGCGGATCTGACGCGCCAGCTCGTAGCCGTCGAGCCCAGGGAGTCCCACGTCGATGAGCGCGATGTCCGGGCGCACCGCGACGGCGCATTGGAGTCCGCTCTCGCCGTCGGGGGCCTCGTGCACCTCGTGGCCCCACAGCTCCAGCATCGCGTGCAACATCGCTCGCGAATCGGCGTTGTCCTCCACGATGAGCACGCGTCGCGGACCGCGCTCGCTCCGGACGGGCGCCGCCGGCTGCTGGCGCTCGGCGGGGGCCGCGATGCCGGGCAGCCGCACCGTGAACGCGCTCCCCCGCCCGGGCCCGGCGCTCGCCGCCTGCACCGAGCCGCCGTGTAGTTCGGCGAGCCGGCGCACCAGGGTGAGCCCGATGCCGAGCCCGCTGCCCGTCCGGCCGAGGGCCTGATCGCCGCGGACGAAGAGCTCGAACACGCGCTCGAGCAGCGCGGGCGGGATGCCGTCGCCGGTGTCCGTCACCGTGAGCACGACGGTGTCCGCTTCCGTCGCGACGCGCACCCCGATGCGTCCGCCCTCCGGCGTGTACTTGAGCGCGTTCACCAGCAGATTGGTCAGCACCTGGGTGAGGCGCCCGGGATCGCCGTAGAGCCAGGCGGTCTCGGTCTCGATCGTGACCTCGTGCCGGATGAAGCGGCCGGCTACGCGGAGGTTCTGCAGGGTCTGCTGCGCCAGCTCGCCCAGCTCCACCGGCCGCCGATCCAGCATCATCTTGCCCGTCGTGATACGGGCGATATCGAGCAGCTCCTCGACGACGGTGACGAGCTGATTGACCTGGCGCCCGATGACCTCGCGCGCCCGCGTCGCCGTCTGCGGGTCGCGGCCCGCGACCTCGAGCAGTCCGAGCGCGGCCCGGATCGCCGACAGCGGATTCCGCAGCTCGTGGCCGAGCATGGCCAGGAAGCTGTCCTTCGCACGATTGGCCACCTCCGCCTCCGCGCGCGCGGTGCGCTCCTTGCGAAGCGCGTCGTCCCGCTCCTGCGCGCGCTTCTCGAGCCGGGTGGAGGCCGCGGCGAGCGCGCTCGCCACCTCGTCGACTTCACGAAGCTTCGACGGGGGAGGCGAAGCGACGCGCGGGTCTTCGCGGGCGAGCGAGCCGGCCAGCTCGGCGAGGCCGGCGATCGGCTGCGCGATGCGGCGGCCGAGCAGGAGCGCGAGCGCCACCGCGAGCAGCGCCGCCGCCGTCCCGCCCGCCGCCACCCTCGCGAGCGAGGCACGGATCTGCGCCTCGACCGTCTCGGCGGGCACGCCGGTGGCCACCGTCCAGCCCGACGTGGCGGTGCGGCTGTGCGCGCTGTAGAACCACTGGCCCTCGAGCCCCGGCCCCTGATACGTCGCGGCCGGCAGCTCGCGCGATCGGCGCGCGAGCATGGGAGAGGGCGGGCCGCCCACCCAGCGCTCGTTGTGGAGGGTGCGCGCGATGATGATGCCGTTCTGGTCGAGGAGGGTCAGCGTCGCATCCGGCGCCACCGGGTAGAGCGCGATGAAGCGCAGCCACTCCGCCTGGTCGACCTCGGCGATGAGCACGTAGCGCACCGCGCCCCCCCGGATCACCGGCACCGCGAAGCACGTGGTGTAGCCGCCTTGCGCCCCCGGCGCCTTCACGAGAGGGGAGATCGCGGCGCGGCCGGTGCGCATCGCGAGCTGGAATGTAGGATCCGCGGCGAGGTTGGCCGGCTTGCCGTCCGCGACGGGGCGCGTATCGAGGAGGCGGCGGCCCGTGGCGTCGGCCAGCACCACCGCGGACCAGATGCGCTGGGACGCCACGACATCGCGCGCGTCGTCGAGGAACTCCCGGAACGCGGCGACATCGAGCCGGCGCGACTCGGCCATGGCGCGCAGGGCGGCCAGGGTCGCGTCCTGCCGGAGCTCGAGGGCGATCGAGAGCGCGCGGACCCGCTCCAGGTGGCTCTGCTCGAAGGCCGCCCGCTGCTGCCACCAGAACACATACCCCATGACGCCGGAGAAGACGAGGACCGGGAGGACGGATGCCACGACGAGGAGGAGTACGTGTGCGCGAATACGCACGGGTCGAGAATAGCACGCCGCCTTCCCAGGACCATGCGTTGACAAGCACAGGACCCTGCGGATAATCAGCCCACCGTTCCCATCGGACACCCGGATCCGCTCAAGGAGGCTGCCCATGAGGCTCTCCCGCGCGCTCGCTGCGACCCTGATCGCGGCCCTCGCCCTCACCGCCGCCCCACCGGGCGGCCCGCGGCCCGCCGCGGCCGCCGAAGGCACCCTCACCTGGGGGGTGCACGTCACCCTGGCGCCCACGTGGTTCGACCCCGCCGAGACGCCCGGCATGATCACGCCGTTCATGGTCCTCTACGCCCTCCATGACGCGATGGTGAAGCCCATGCCGGGCCAGGTGCAGGCGCCGAGCCTGGCGGAATCGTGGACGGTGTCGAAGGACGGGCTCGTCTACGAGTTCGTCCTGCGCAAGAACGCCCGCTTCCACGACGGCTCGCCGGTAACCGCGGAGGACGTGAAGTACTCGTTCGACCGCTATCGCGGCTCGGCCGCCAAGGGCTTCAAGGACCGCGTGGCGGCGGTGGAGACGCCCGACGCCACCCACGTGCGCTTCCGCCTGAAGCAGCCGTGGCCCGATTTCCTCACCTTCTACTCCAGCGCCACCGGCGCGGGCTGGATCGTGCCGAAGAAGTACGTGGAGCGGGTGGGCGACGAAGGGTTCAAGAAGGCCCCCATCGGGGCCGGCCCTTACAAGTTCGCTTCGTTCACCCCGGGAGTGGAGCTCGCCTTCGAGGCGTTCGACCAGTACTGGCGCAAGGCGCCCAGCGTCAAGCGCCTGGTCTTCCGCGTGATCCCCGACGAGTCCACACGACTGGCCGCGCTCAAGCGCGGCGAGGTCGACATCGTCTACTCGGTGCGCGGCGAGCTCGCGGAGGAGCTGCAGCGCACGCCGGGGCTCACGCTCAAGCCCGCGGTGATCCAGGGCACGTTCTGGCTCTACTTCCCCGATCAGTGGGATCCGAAGTCACCGTGGCACGATCGCCGCGTGCGGCAGGCGGCCAGCCTCGCGCTGGACCGCGCCTCGATCAATCAGGCGCTCACCCTGGGGCACTCGCGCATCACCAACAGCATCATCCCCAGCACGTTCGAGTTTTTCTGGCCGGCGCCCGCCGCCGTCTACTCGACGGCGCGGGCCAAGGCGCTCCTCGCCGAGGCCGGGTTCGCCAGCGGCTTCGACGCGGGCGATCTCGCCTGCGACGGCTCCTACTCGAATCTTGCGGAAACGGTCGCCAACAATCTCGCCGCGGTGGGCATTCGCGTGCGGCTGCGGCCGCTCGAGCGCGCGGCGTTCTTCAGCGCGTACTCGGACAAGAAGTTCAGGGGCGGCCTCGTGCAGGCGGCGAGCGGCGCCTTCGGCAATGCGGCCACGCGCCTGGAGGCCTTCGTGGTGACGGGCGGGGCCTACGTGTACGGCACCTATCCGGACCTCGACGGGCTGTTCCAGGAGCAGGCGGCCGAGCTCGACCGCAAGCGCCGCGAGGCGATGCTCCACAAGATGCAGCAGCTGGTGCACGAGCGGACGGTCTACGCGCCGATCTGGGAGCTCGCCTTCCTGAACGGGGTGGGGCCGCGCGTGGGCGAGTCCGGGCTCGGCCTCATCAACGGCCACGCGTACTCGGCGCCCTACGAGGACGTCACGCTGAAGGGGAAGTAGCCGCCGGGGAGACGGTCAGCGCCTGAGGGCCACCTGCGGCGCGCCGGGCACGATCGACAGGTGAATGGGGTTCACGCCCGGCACCCGGCCCGCGAGCGTGTGGATGGCGTCCTCCGCCTGCTCGATGGGGAACGAGAGCGAGTGCAGGCGCTCGAAGGGATACCGGCGCGCCCCGATGATGTCCACGGCCTTGAACGTCTCCGCCACCGGCATGCTGAGCACGCCGCGGATGGTCAGCTCCTTGTAGATCACGTCATCGGCGAGCAGCACCTGCGTGGGCCGCCCGCCCTTGAGCCCGGCCACCACGATGCGCCCCCGGCGCGCCGCTATGGCCACGGCGTCGGTGAGCGAGCGCGGCGCATAGGGCGTGGTGTCCACGACGACCTCGGCGCCGCCGCCGAGGGCGTCACGCACCTGGGCGACCACGTCGCCGCCCTCCACGTCGATGGCCGCGTCCGCGCCCAGCTCGCGCGCCAGCGCCAGCTTGGCGGCGTCGCGCGCGAGGCCGGTGATGACCACCTTGCTGGCGCCTGCTTCCTTCGCCGCGATCACGCAGCACAGCCCGCGCTGGCCCGCGCCGAGAATCACCACGCGGTCGCCCGGGCCCGTGCCCGGCACGGTGCCCGCCCACGAGAGCCCCGCGGCGAGCGGGTTGAACATCACCGCGACCTCGGGGGACAGGTCGGGATCGGTCTGCTTCACCACGGAGAGCGGGGTGAGGTACATGTGCTCGGCGTAGCCGCCCCAGAGGAACGGCGATTTCTCCACGTCCGTATAACCGTACGTCCCGCCGCGCGTGCGGCACGCCGCCGGCTCGAAGCGCGCGCACGCCTCGCAGCGCCCGCAGCCATAGCCGGAGCGGACGGCCACGCGGTCGCCCACGCTCACCCGCCAGCGCTCCCGCGCCCGCGCGCCGATCTCCTCGATGCGTCCCAGCGGCTCGTGGCCCGGGATCACCGGAAACTGCTTGTAGTCTTCCGTGTCCGGCAGATGGCCCTCGTACTGCTCGTAGTCGCTCCCGCAGATCCCGCACGCCTCGATGCGCAGCAAGGCATCGTCCGGTCCGACAGATGGGCGCGGTAACTCGCGCATCTCAATGGTCTTCGGCTTGACCAGGACCGCAGCGCGCACGCGTCCGCCTGCGCTCATGCGCAGCATCCACCGCGGATCGGCGCCGCCGGCAGCACGCGGTCGGGCTCCCAGCCCCACGGACGCGGCCCCCAGTCGGGCTGGAACACGCGCCCGCGCTTCATGGTCGCGAAGGGCACGAACGCCTTGGTGACGCGGAGGCTGGCCCCCACCACGTCCTTCACCACCCAGTCGCCCTCGCGGAGCTCCAGCACGGAGATGTCGGCCTGCCGTCCCACCGCGAGGCTGCCCAGCCGCCCCTCGGCGCCGATGGCCCGGGCGGGATTCTCGGTGGACATCGTGACCACCTGGGGCAGCGCGAAGCCGAGGCCCAGGAAGCGCGTCATGATCTCGACCATGCTGTGCACGGTGTGGATGCGCCCGGGCACCGTGAGATCCGTGCTGATGCAGTGCGGGAGCAGCCCCTGGTCGATGCAGCGCCGTCCTACGTCGAACGAGAAGTTCATTCGGCCATGCGCGGTGTCGAGCCACACGCCGCGCGCCGCCGCCTCCCGCGCCTCCGGCACCAGCTTGCCGTTGCCGTCGAGCACACCGCCGGGGTTCGCGGTGAAGTAGTGGGTGAGGATGTCACCCTTCTCGAGCAGCGGCAGGAGCTGATGGATGACCTTCGGGTCGTAGCGCTTCTCGGTGTCGCCGATGTGCACCATGAGCCGCGTGCCGCTCTCCTTCGCCGCACGCTTGGCGAGCCTCGGCATCTCCATGCCCATGATCTCGAGGGCGGGCGACACCATGCGCGCCTTGATCCCATGGATCAGGCCCTTGTACTGGTCGAGGGTCTTGAGCGTGTCGTCGAGGTTCACGCTCGACTCCGAGATGATGTCGGGGAGCGTGGCGAGCCCGGTCTGACAGATGTGCAGGAACGGGATCACCTCGGTGTGACAGTGCGGCAGGATGTGCCTCGGGAACGCCGCGAACGTGGCCGCGCCCGCGCTGCCCGCGTCCACGATGGTGGTGACGCCGGACAGCACGCCGCCCAGATCCGGGTTCACCCCGGTGCGATTCACGCCCTCGAACACGTGCGCGTGGAGGTCGATGAGACCCGGCGTGACGAGCTTGCCGCCGACCTCGATGACGCGGGCCGCTTCGCTCTCGGGGATGCCCGCGGCGATACGCGCGATCTTGCCGTCCTGCACCGCGACGTCCTGCACGCCGTCGAGTCGGGTGGACGGATCGAGGACGCGGCCGGCCTTCAGCACGAGATCGAACATGGCTCCTCCTGGGTCGGGGTCGGCAGTGGTCGGATCAGCAGCGGATGACCTGGACGCGGTAGGCGCGCGCGGCGGGCGTCGGCGTCGCCGCCTCCCACGGCCGGCCATAGGAGAAGTGCAGCGTGGTCGTGCCGGACCGCTTGGCGAGGAAGACGAACACCTCGCGCTCCGGTGCGCCCGGCGCCGCGACGTCACGCTCGATCGACCGGGCAACCAGCGTGACGGTCTGGGTGTCCGCGCCGTCCACCATCCACCCATAGCCGGTGCCGGCGCGTCGATCGAGCGCGACGGTGAACGTGGTGCCCTCGGAGACGGTCAGATCCCGATCGGACACCGGGGCGGGCGCCGTCGCGCACCCCGCGCCCATCAGAAGGATGGCGGCGCCGGCGCGGCCGACCGCGGCCTAGCTCTTCTTGCTGTTCGTCTTGCGCTGGGCCTTCGCGCGCGCGGCGCCGATTGCCGTCTTCACGTCCTTTTCTTCCTCGGGCGGCGGCAGCTGGGCGGGCATCCCGAGCGAGTCGACCCACAGCTCCCGGCACCAGCCGGTGGTGTGGTAGAGGTGCTCATCCTCCTGATCCTCCACCTTGCCGTGGGCGTCCTTGAGCGCTTTCCCCTCATCTCCCTTGAGCTTGTCGCCGCACATCCCGATCAGCTCCCAGTTGAGATGGTCCTTGGTCTCGGCGAGCACCACGCACTCGCACGCCACGCTCTGGGCGGCGCCGGGGACGCCCGAGTCGAGCGCCATCTGGATGGCCGCCACCAGCGATTCGCCGATATGACGGACGACGAGGCGACCGGGCGTCTCGAGGTCCGGATCGAGCCCGAAGACCTCCATCGCCTCACGCACGATCTGGACGTGCTCGCGCGTCTGGTCGAGGTATTTCTCCCACTCTTCGCGCAGATCCTCGTTCTCGGCGCACTTGATGGCGATCTCGTAGATCTTCTCGCCTCCCTGCTCCGTCTCGTAGGCCTGATACAGCAGCTCCGCGATCTGCTCCTTGTGCATGGGTCCGCCCCTCCCTGCGGCGCTTCGCGCCGGTATTCGCACGAAGGGAAGACGGAGCAAGGCGCGTGCCGCCGGGCATGCGCCTTGCTCCGTTGAACATTGCGGGCCGGGTGAGCCCGAGAGCGGGTCGAAGCGACAGGGCCAAGGCGACCGGGGCCGGGAGAAAGCGACGTGGCGACGACGCGGAGCGAGAAGACCAACATCGAGAAGATCGCCGAGCTCGAGGCGGAGCACCTCAGCCGCCGCTCGCTGTCCGAGCGTGTGGGCGACCGACTCGTGACCCTCGCCGGTACCGGCACCTTCGCGCTCCTGCACGCCGTCTGGTTCGTGGGCTGGGTCGCGCTGAATCTCGGCTGGCTGCGCGCTTGGGTCCCCAGGCTCGCGCCGTTCGATCCCTATCCGTTCAATCTCCTCACCATGGTCGTGTCGCTCGAGGCGATCTTCATCACGATCGGTGTGATGATCAGCCAGAACCGCATGACGCGACTCGCCGACCGCCGGGCGCACCTCGATCTCCAGATCAACCTGCTCGCCGAGCAGGAGTCCACCGCCACCCTCCGCCTCCTCGCGCGCATCGCGGAGCAGCTCGGAATCGAGCCCGAGGCGGCGGTGCGGCGCGAGCGCGGCGCCCTCGAGGCGGAGACCGACGTCAAGGAGCTGGTCTCGGAGCTGGATCAGAAGCTCCCCTGAGCTGGTGTATTCTCCCGGCATGCCATCGCGTCGCGTCGCGTTCGCGGTAGGCGTCGGAGTTCTCTATGTCCTGGCCGGCAAGCTGGGGCTCTACTTCGCCTTCCTGCATGCTAGCGCGACCCCCGTCTGGCCGCCTGCCGGCATCGCGCTGGCCGCCCTGCTGCTCCTGGGGCCCCGGCTCTGGCCCGTCATCTTCATCGGCGCATTCGTCATCAACGTGACCACCGCCGGCTCCGTCGCGACCTCGCTCGCGATCGCCCTGGGCAATACCCTCGAGGCCGTAATCGGCGCCCGCCTCGTGACCGGTTTTGCCGGAGGCGTGCAGGTACTCGACCGACCGCGCGACATCTTCCGGTTCGTCCTGCTCGCCGCCGTGGTCAGCACCGCCGTGAGCGCGACGATCGGCGTCACGAGCCTCGCCCTCGCCGGCTACGCCGCGTGGGCGGCCTACGGGTCCATCTGGCTCACGTGGTGGCTCGGCGACCTCGCCGGCGACCTCATCGTGGCACCGCTGATCCTCCTCTGGATGCGGCGGCCGAGCCTCGGCCGGCTCCGCGCACGCTGGCGGGAGGCGATTCTCCTCGCGCTGTCGGCGCTCGTCATCGGCGAGCTGGTGTTCGGGGGCCTCCTCCCCACGCTGACGCGGAACCGCCCCATCGCCTTCCTCTGTATTCCCATCCTCCTGTGGACGGCCCTGCGCTTCGGCCAGCGGGAGGCCGTGACGGTGATCGCTCTCCTCTCGACCATCGCGGTCGGGGGGACCGCGCGGGGGGCCGGGCCGTTCGCGGTCGGCTCGGCGAACGAGTCGCTGCTGCTGCTCCAGATGTTCATGGCCACGATGGCGGTCACCATGCTGCCGGTGGGTGCGGGCATGCTCCAGCGCCGGCGGGCCGAGACGGCGGCCCGGGAGAGCGAGGAGAGCTTGCGGCTCGCCGTCCAAGCCGGCCAGATGGGCACCTGGGAATGGGCGATCGCGACAGGACGCGTCACCTGGTCGCCCGCGCTCGAGGCGATCCACGGGCTCGCCCCGGGCACGTTCCGCGGCACCTTCGACGCGTTCCGCGCCGAGATCCTTTCCGAGGACCTTCCCCGCGTGGACAAGGCCATCGCCGAGGCCCTCGAGACCGGCACACATCGCCTCGAGTACCGCATCGTGCGTCCCGACGGCGCCGTCCGGTGGCTCGAGGCGCGCGGCCAGCTGACCCGCGACGAGGACGGCCGGCCCGCACGCCTCCACGGCGTCTGCATGGACGTCACCGCGCGCAAGGACGCGGAAGTGGAGCGGGAGCGCCTGCTCGAGCAGGAGCGCGCCGCTCGCACCCGAGCCGAAAACAACGAACGGCGCCTCGGCTTCGTGGGCGAGATCGCGCGCTCGATCACCGCGTCGCTCGATCTCGGCACCGTGCTCCAGCGCATCGCCGACGGCGCCCAGGCCCTGTGCGGCAGCGACACCGCCGCGATCTTCCTCCGCTCGGGCGAGACCATGCAGCCGCGGTATCGGGTGGGCGTGTGGCCCGCGCGCTATCCGGCCCTGACGGTCCGCGCCGGGGAGGGGCTGGGCGGCATCGTGATGCAGGCCGCCCGCGCCGCGCGCACCGGCGACTACCGACGCGACCCGCGGGTCTCCTCCGCCCATCACACCATGGCGCAGGAGACCGGGATCGTCGCCTTGATGGTCGTCCCGATCATCATCCGCACCGAGGTGGCCGGCCTTCTCTACGTGAGCAACCGCACCACGCGCTCGTTTACCGACGAGGACGAGGCGGTGTGCACGCGCCTTGCCGAGCAGGCCGCGGTCGCCATCCAGAACTCGGAGCTCTACACCCGCCAGCAGGCGGCGCGCGCGGAGGCGGAGGCGGCGAATCACGCCAAGGACCAGTTCCTCGCCATGCTCGGGCACGAGCTGCGGAATCCCCTGGGCGCGATCAGCAACGCCGCGCACGTGCTGGGCCTTGCCGGTGACGCCGGCCCCCTGGTGGCGCGCGCGCAGGGCATCATCAGCCGTCAGGTCCGTCAGCTCGGCCGCGTGGTCGACGATCTGCTCGACGTCTCGCGCGTGACCAGCGGGAAGATCACGCTGGAGCGCCAGCCGCTCGACCTCGCCGAGCTCGCGCGCCGCGGCGTCGCGCTCGTGGGCACCCTCGAGGGCGCGCAGCGCCGCACCATCACGGTGGAAGCCGAGGAGGTGTGGGTGGAAGCGGACGCGGGGCGTCTCGAGCAGGTGCTGGTCAATCTGCTCGACAACGCCGTGAAGTACACGCCGCCCGGCGGCGAGATCGGGGTGACAGTGCGGCGCGACGGGCAGGACGCCGGACTGGAGGTCCGGGACTCCGGCATCGGCATTCCCGCTTCGCTCCTGCCGCGCGTGTTCGACCTCTTCATGCAGGGCGACCACTCGCTCGATCGCAGCAAGGGCGGCCTCGGCATCGGGCTCACGCTCGTGCGGCGGCTCGTCGAGCTGCACGGTGGCAAGGTCACCGCGTACAGCGCCGGGGAGAACCAGGGCAGCACATTCGCCGTGCGCTTGCCCGCGATCGCGCGGCCCCGCGCCGTCGCCGACGCCGCGGCGTCACGGACCCCGGCCCCGGCGCGGCGGGTCCTCGTGATCGAGGACAACGAGGACTCCCGCCTGTCGCTCCGCGAGCTGATCCGGGGACTCGGCCACGACGTTCACGAGGCTGCCGACGGACTGGCCGGGGTGGAGTCCGCCCTCGCGCTCGCGCCCGACCTGGTGCTGGTCGATATCGGGCTGCCGAGCCTGGACGGCTACGAGGTGGCCCGGCGCCTGCGCCGGCATCCGGTTGGGCAGCGCCTGCGCCTGGTCGCGCTCACCGGCTACGGCCTGCCCGAAGACCGACAGCGCGCCATGGAAGCCGGCTTCGACCGGCACATGGTCAAGCCGGTGGACCCGGCTCAGCTTGCCGCGCTCCTGAGAGACCCGTAGTGCGCGGCGATGGCCTGGCACATGCATTGCGTCCATTCCCCGTGCGCGTCTAAAACCGCAACGGGAGGGGTCTTTGCGTGTGTAAGAGTTTCTTCGGCCGGGCAGAAGGTACACGCTGATGGCGCTTCCTACCCAGGACTCGGGAGGCCTTTCATTCCCTGACAGGAACATCGGGCGGCTGACCCATCGGCTGTGCATCGTCGCCCGCAATCATCCCCTGCTCTTCGGCTACCTCTCGACCCTGTTTCGGGACCGTCCCGCCGGCTCCGAGCAGATCGAGCTGGTCATCGATCGCCGTCACCCTGAATCCCCCAAACCGCCCGAGGTGGAGCGCCGTCGTCCTTCGGAGATCGACCAGGAGCTCCATCGCCGCGGCTTCGCCTTTGTGGTCGAGCCGGGGGAGAGCTTCCGCCCGCGCGACGCGGCCCGGATCGAGCACACCGTGGAGCTCCTGGCGGGGATGGAGGAGCGTAGCTGGCCGTTCCGGCGCCGCCGCCGGCGCCCAGTCCTCGAGCGCATCTGGGGACAGAAGGCGGGCCGGACACTGGCGGTCCTGGGCGGCCTCGCGCTCGTGGTCGCATTGGCCTCATCTGAATTCCGGATGAACGACCTTCGTGAGCGCGACCTGGTGGGTCCGCTGCGCTCGGCCAGCCGGATGCTCACGGCCAACTCTCGAACCGAGCCGCCTCCGCCGACGCCCGTCGCCACGCAGCCGGAGCCCCCGGCCACGGCGCCCGCCGCTCCAGCCCCTGTCACTGCGCAGCCGGCGCCCGCCGCTCCAGCCCCTGTCACTGCGCAGCCGGCGCCCGCCGCTCCAGCCCCTGTCACTGCGCAGCCGGCGCCCGCCGCTCC
>Ga0075423_10000171_pt1 | contig 44554 bp, 48 predicted proteins | sample SoiMethybrSBSTD2_FD_80114 | JGI IMG/M metagenome (GOLD analysis project Ga0075423, IMG submission 80114) | Bulk soil microbial communities from a Populus tree surrounding site in Tennessee, USA - Soil MetaG P. TD hybrid SBSTD2 | ecosystem: Environmental > Terrestrial > Soil > Tree plantation... | reverse complement strand
GACTTCCAGCGCCGCATCTTCAACGCGAACCGCGACATCGTCGAGGTCGTCCGCGAGATCGCGGCCGCGACCGAGGCCGAGCCCGTCGCCGTCTAGGTCGAGCTTCCAACCACGCGAAGCGTCCTGGTGTCGACGACCGCGACCGTCCGCTGCGCCTTGAGCACGACGAGGCGGCTACCCCTCAGCGCGAGCCGGTCGCCGGCGCGCGGCAGATCGACGCACACGGCCTTCCGCGCGACGGTGTCGAGCGCGTGCACGAACGGCATCCGGCCGCCACGGTAGAGCGTGTAGGCCCAGCGTCCCGCGCGTCCGGAGGTCCGCGCAACAGGCGCCCCTCGCATCGGTGCCGGCTCCTTCGGATCGACGACCGGCTTCGCCACCATGCGCAGGCGGGCGAGGTCGTACGCGCGGACCCGGTAATGGGCACCGTTCCCGAAGTACTGGATCAGGTACATCGTGCGCCCGGCCGGTGAGAGGGCGTCGAACGAGTACTGACCCTGGAGCACGATCACACGCCGGAGCCGGAGGCGCTGCGCATCGAAGATCGCGAACCGCGTTCGAGAAGCTCCGGCCCAGGTTGCCAGTACGAGCACCTGTCCGTCGGACGAGACGCCCCCCGCGTCACCGCTGAACGTCACTGCCGGCACTCCGAAGTTGCCCCGGACACTGGTGTAACGCAGGACGCGTCCTCCGTTTACTCGCACCGCCGCGACGCCGGTGGAGCGGCCGATCGGCAGCGCCACGTAGCGAACCGCGCCACCGGCTGCCTTGACGCCGTCCCATCCCTGGATCAGGCCGGGCGACGGGCCGCCGGCCGCGCCGGTGGCCACGGCCGGCACGAAGGTGAGCACCAGGCACCCGAGAACGACAACAGCCCTCATGGCCATCCCTCCTTCATTCCGATGCTGCAACTACGTCGGACACGGCCCCGGAGGTTCCGGGGACCTGACCAGGCGGTTTCGTCGTATGGACCTCGTGCGGAAACGCGCTCGTATAGTCGGCGCGGGATGCCGGGCGCGCGCGGCGAGAGCGCCTGGGTGCGCGGCGCCCAGGCCGGATCGGCCTCCGACCTCGAGGCCCTGTTCCGTGCGCACTGGCCACGTGCGCACCGCGCCGCCTACCTTGTCGTTCGCGATGCGGCCGCGGCGGAGGACATCGCCCAGGAGGCCTTCCTCGCCGCGATCCGCCACCTCGACCGCTTCGACCGCAGGCGGCCGTTCGGCCCCTGGCTGCACCGGATCGTCGTCAACAGGGCGATCGACTGGGCGCGCGCTCGCAGCCTGCGCGGCGAGGTCGGCGGCGAGGTGCTCGCGGCGGCTCCTTCGCCTTCCGGAAACCCCGGCCCCGGCCTGTCCGACGACGTTCTGGCGGCGCTCGCCACGCTCCCACCGGAGCAGCGGGGCGTGATCGTCCTCCGTCACCTGCTCGAGTACACGCCGGGCGAGATCGCGCGCCTGCTCGACCTGCCGCGCGGAACGGTCAACTCGCGCCTGCGACGCGGCCTCGACGATCTCTCGGAGCGGCTGGAGCGATGAGCTCCGTCCTGCGCCGCCGGCTCCAGTCGGTCCCGCCTCCGGACGAGGCCGGTGCCGAGCGCCGCGCGTGGGCGGTCGTGCGCACGGCCTTCGCCGAGCGCGAGCCGGTCCCGCGGCAGCGCTCGTTCGTCCGGCCGGTGATTGTTCTCGCGGTCCTCGGCGCCGTCATCGCTGCGGCCCTCTCTCCGCCCGGCCGAGCTGTGCTCGGCCGCATCCGCAAGGCGATCGCGCCCACCCGCATCGAACGCTCCGCGCCCGCGCTGTTCTCCTTGCCCGCACCCGGACGCCTGCTCGTCGAGTCGAGCGCCGGTGTCTGGGTCGTCCACCGCGATGGCTCCAAGCGCCTGCTGCGCGGCTACCGCCAGGCGGCGTGGTCGCCGCACGGGCGGTTTGTCGTCGGTTCGAGTCGCAACCGGCTGGCAGCGCTCGAGCCCGACGGCGTCGTGCACTGGACACTCGCCCGGCCCGGCGTGAGCCTCCCGCAATGGGGCGGAACGCGAACCGACACGCGCATCGCCTACTTCACCAGGCCGCCGCGACTGCTCCCCGCGCTGCGGGTCGTGGCCGGAAACGGCACCCACGACCACTGGGTGGCCAAGCAGTTCCTCCCTGTCGCACCGGCGTGGCAGCCCGGCCGAGTCGGCGTGCTCGCCGTCGCGCACACCGACGGCCGCGTCCGGATCTGGGCCACGGACACACGAGCCCTGCTGGGCGTCTCTCCGCGCGGGATGAAGCCGATCCAACTCGGCTGGTCGGGCGACGGACGCCAACTGTTTGCGCTCGAGCGTCACGAGCTCCGCGTCCTCGGCCCGCGTGCGCGCCCGATCGCGGCGCGCCGACTGCCCGCCGGTTGGCGGGCGACGGCGATGGCGGTCAGCCCCGGCGGCGGGGCGGTCGCAGTCTCGCTCCGGCGTGCGAGTCAAAGCGAAGTGCTCGTCCTGCAGAACGGCCGTGTCGGTCGGGCGTTCGCGGGTGCCGGCGCGTTCTCCGCGCTCGCCTGGTCGCCGGACGGCCGCTGGTTGCTGATCGCACTCAGGGACGCCGACCAGTGGGTGTTCGTCGGCGCCGGGGGGCGGCTCAGCGCCGTCTCGAACATCACCGAGGAGTTTCGAAGCACCCGCTTCCCGACGCTGGCCGGCTGGTGCTGCGCCCGTTGACGCGAGTCGCCCTTCTGCTCCTCGTGACCGGTTGCTCGCTCATCGGCGCCGCCGGCGCGGGCGGGTCGCATCGGCCCGCGCACATCCACTGGCACGCCTCGCGCTCGCTCGGCGTGCCCTGGGACGGACGGCTCGTCCACGGTGTGCAGCTGCCGCCGTCGGGCCGGACGTTCTTCACGTGGGATCCGGCGCTCGGGCACGAGCCCGACCGCCCGTGGCGAAGGTGGGGCAACGAGCGCCTGATCGAGATCCTGCTCCGCGTCCTCTCCGCGTACGCAGCTGCCCACCCGCACGCGCCGCGGGTCGGCGTCGGCGACCTGAGCAGGCCGCACGGCGGCAACTTCGGAGCGCAGTACGGCGGGCTCGGGCACGTATCGCACCAGAACGGCCTCGACGCCGACGTCTACTACCCGCGCAAGGACGGACGGGAGAGGGCGCCGGCGACTGTGGCGCAGGTCGACCAGCGCCTCGCACAGGATCTCGTCGACCGCTTCGTAGCGGCCGGCGCGCGCTACGTCTTCGTCGGGCCACACCTTCGTCTCCACGGGCCGCGCTCGATCGTCGAGCCGCTTCCGAACCACGACAACCATCTCCACGTCCGCATTCCGAACCCGGTTCACGCGCGGACGCTCGTCCTCGGGCATTCCGTGCAAGGGCGGCCGATCCGAGCGATCCGGTTGGGCGACCCGGCGAGCAAGCGCCGTCTCCTTGTCGTCGGCTGCATCCACGGCAACGAAGCGGCGGGCATGGCGGTCACGCGGCGCTTGCTTCGCATCCGCCGGCTGCTCCCCGCGGAGCTCTGGGTGATCCCGACGCTGAACCCCGACGGCGAGGCGCACGAGACGCGACAGAATGCCGACGGCGTCGATCTGAACCGCAACTTCCCCTCGCAGTGGCAGCCGGCCGGCGTCCGCGGGGAGCTCGAGTACTCCGGCCCGCGCCCGCTCTCCGAGCCGGAGACGCGTCTTGCGGCGCGCTTCATCCGGCGCATCCGGCCGAACGTCACCGTCTGGTTCCACCAGCCTCAGGATCTTGTGCGCGCCTGGGGACGAAGCATCCCGGTCGGTCGCCGGTATGCGCGTCTCGCCGGCCTGCGGTTCAGCGCGATCCGGTGGCCGCACGGCACCGCCCCCAACTGGCAGAACCACCGATTCCGGAGCGGCGCGTCGTTCGTCGTCGAGCTTCCACCGGGGCCGCTCTCCCCCGCAGGCGCCGCCCGGCAGGTGCGGGCGATCGTCGCGCTGGCGCGTTCTTAAGTAGGCTCCGGCACATGCTCGGAGTCGGCGACCGGATCCCGGATGCGGCCGTCTGGACGCTCGAGCGCCAGCAGGTGGAGGTCCGCGATCTGCTCGCGGACGGGCCCGTCCTCCTGCTCTTCTACCTCTTCGACTTCTCGTCTACCTGAACGGACGAGATGAGCCTCCTGCGTGACAGGAGGGCCGAGTTCGAGGAGATCGGCGTCGAGCCGCTCGGGATCTCGCGCGATTCACCCTGGACGCACGTCGCCTGGGCGCAGGTGCTCGACCTCAACTTCGGCCTGCTATCGGACTGGAACGCGGATGCCGTTCGAGGCTTCGCCGTCGCGCAGGAGTTCCGCGGAATGCACGACATCGCCGAGCGCTCGGCGTTCCTCCTCGACCGGGACGGCGTGGTCCGTGGCGCCTGGAGCTACGAGTCCTCGGACGTGCCCGACCTGGACGAGCTCCTCGCCGCCGCACGCGGGCTCGATACGCGCGGTTAGCGCCGTCAAGCGCCGGGAACACGGTCGAGAGCAATCTGGAGGTGATTCGACGTGGCGACCAGGAAGCAAGTGCAAGCAGCAAAGGGCAACGTCAAGAAGGCTCAGCAGGCGGCACGCAGCAAGCGAACGATCGCGAACCTCCCGAAAACCACGCGGACGGCGCTCGGCCAGCAGGCCGCCCGCGGGCGGCAGCGTGGCGGCAAGCCCGGAACAGCGCTCGAGGATCGGAACCGGGAGCAGCTCTACGAGCAGGCTAAGCACATGGATATTCCGGGCCGCTCGAAGATGGGCAAGAGGGATCTGATCAGGGAGATCCGCAAGCGGATCTGATCAGCGGCCGGCGGCCGCAAGAGCCACAAGTGACGTGAGGGCGTCGCCCGTGAGCGAACAGGCCTGCCAGGTGTCGCCACGGTCGGCGCTCTCCCAGATCTCGCCGTCCGCCAGCCCGGCGTAGAGCCGCTCCGGCGTCGCGACGAGCGCGTAGGGCATGGCCGGCAGCGGCTCGGGGAGGCCGTCAGCGAGCGTGTCCCAGGTACCGCCGCCGCGCCGGTAGATCCGCGCCTGGGGATCGCCACCACCGTGTGCGGCGAACGGCCCGGTGCTCGCCGAGACGTACCAGAGGTCGGGGTCCTCGGGATCGACGGCCACCGACCACGTGTAGTTGCGGTCCCTGCCCTCGTCCGCCGGGCGCCAGGTCTCGCCGCCGTCATCACTCCACGCCGCCCCGCCGCCGCCTGCCTCGTACGCCCGGCCGGGTGCACGCGGATGCCACGCGAGCGAGTGGACGTCGCGCTGTGCGCCCGGGCGGTGGTCTTCCCACGTCTCGCCGCGGTCGGACGAGCGCATCAGGCCGCCGAGCTCGATCCCGACGAGGACGACCCCGGCCTCGTGCGGGCTCGGCGCGATCCAGCGAACGTGCGACGTCCAGGGACGAGGCGGGAAGCTCCAGGTCGGCTGCGACGGCAGCTCGACCAGTGCAGTCAGCTCGCGCCAGCCTTCACCGCCGTCGTCGCTCCGGAACAGCGCGCTCGGCTCGGTACCCGCGTACACGGCGCCGTCGACCGCGCTCACGGCCAGGGAGAAGACGCCCGGTTGCGGTAGCCGGCAGTCGTCCCACGTCCGGCCGCCGTCGCGGGTGCGGTAGACGCCGCCGTCGCGGAGCCCCGCGAAGAGCGTGTCCGGATCGGATGCGTCGACGGCGAGGCACTGGGCGCCGCTTCCCGTGAGCGAGAGATCGACTGTCCAGCCGCCGTCGCGCTCTTCGAGCCGGGCAATTCCGTCGCCGGTTGCCGCGTACAGCTGCATGAGAGGCAGCGTAGCGGGACGCCTAGCCCATCCGAGCGGTCGAGAACGCGACGATCACCCCGTTCGTGTCTCGGACGCTCGCGTGCCGTCCCCACGGCATCTCTCTCGGCGGCACCGGGCCGGCTCCCGCTTCGAGCGCGCGAGCGTACGAGGCGTCGACGTCGGCCGCGACGAGGCCTCGACGGCAACCAGGGATTGAACGTGCTCGCCTCCGGCTCCTCGCAGTCGCAGCAAATCACCTGTGACTCTTCCAGCCCGTTGGACGACGTCGAGCAGACGGTCACGGCGGGCAACAGCTCGCTGCCCTACGACGCCGCGACCGACACGTACACGTACACCTGGAAGACGGAGAAGGCCTGGGCGAACAGCTGCCGCCAGCTCCGTCTCCGGCTGAGCGACGGCAGCGACCACGTAGCGAACTTCCAGTTCAAGAAGTAGGCACGCGGTCTGCGCTCTGAGGGCGGCGGCGACTTCCCGGCTCGCCGCCGCTCCCACTCCGCGCAGGAGGACGAGAAACTCCGGTGCCGTTCCTGCCAGAGACGCGACTCAGGTGGTGGGGAGAGCCCGGTGTGCGCCACCGTTCGGGAACGTTCCTGGAGCCCCCCGCCCGGGCCGACGTGCGGGTTCGAGGCGTGCGGGGTGGTCAGACTTCGTCGGGCTAACGAAGGTTGCCCAGCACACCGCCGCTCAGCAAGCACGCGGCTACGTGTTCCAGGCCTGTTGTAGTAGCCGGTAGTCGATGACGGTGATGCCTACACGATCGAGAATCTCGAGTGCTTCTTGTGAGGTGAGGAAGGCGTGTCTTCGGGGTCGAGCAACGAGGGCACGTCGGCCTTGGCGGCGGCGGGGCCCCAGCCGTACTCGGGCGACTCGCGGATGAGCGCGAGGTGGATGCCGAATGAGATGTGGGGTCGTTCGCGGAGCAGCCGCATGGCGTCCGCCGCTGCGGGGCATGGGACGATCAGGCTGCAGGAGCTCGCGATGCCGTTCTCGATCGACTCCACCACGGCAGAGTTGACCGCGTCGTTCATTCCGAAGTCGTCACAGTTGACGATTAGCACCCGCGCGTCACGTCCGAACCCCAGCAGTTCACTCGAAAGTCCATCCACCACGGCCGACTCTGCCCGACCGTGTATTCGCTCAGGCTTGAGTCGCTCCAGGACGCGCACGGTCAACGTGGCTCACCTGTGCCAGCGTGCTGTCACCGACACCAGCGTTCTCCCCCTTGTCCTAACTACTCAGACGCTTTGCCCCTGAACGGTCGTCCGCGCCCGGGGTGAGACTGAGCACGTGTTCTCCCTTCCCCAGGAGTGGCGACGCATGTTCTCGTGGGGGCAGCGACATCGCCTGCTCGTCGCCCGCTTCACGTTCCTAGCCGCTCTCACCTCCTTGGTCGCACTCGTCGGCACGATCGCGATCTACTTCCTGGAGCGGCATGCTCCGGGCACCGAGATCAAGACGGTCTTCGACGCGTTCTACTTCACGACGGTACAGCTGCTCACCGTCTCCTCTTCGCTGAGGAACCCGCTGACCACCGGCGGGCGCGTCCTGAACATCCTGTTCGAGATCTGGGGCGTGATGTTCGTCGCCGGCACGACAGGCGCGGTGGCCACGTTCTTCCTGAGCGAGGACGGGGCCTAGCCACTCGTGCGGTCTCGCGACAACCCTTTTTATGCCCCATTGATCTGTGCTGCTCTGCTCAGGTGATCGGAGCCGAACGTCGGTCAGTGGGCCCATCGAAAACAGCCTGCACTTCCGGCATACGTTCGCGAAGCGCGCTCTGGAGAAGGGGCGGCGGATCACCTGGTTGTCTCGCCACCTTGGCCGTGGCTCAGTAACCGTCCCGCTGAACGTGCTCGGGGAATATCAGTACGCCGTGCGCGACGCGTTCGGCGGCCATGGAGGCTACGAGGTCGACAACGCGGGCGATGGGTTCTTCTACGCGTTCTCGACCGCCGGCGACGCGGCGCGCGCGGTCGGCGAGGCGCTCGCAGCCCTGGCCGGCGGGCCGGTCAGAATCCGAGTCACACCGAACCTGGAGCTCGCGCTCGAGCTCCTGGACGCGTGCTCGTGACAATCTCTACATACCCATCACGTGGTAGCCGGCGTCCACGTAGAGGGTCGTACCGGTGACGTTCGCCGAAGCGTCCGAGAGCAGGTAGGCGGCGGCGCCCGCGACGTCGTCCGCGGCGATGTTTCGGCGGAGCGGCGAGCGTTCCTCGACGATCGACTCCATCGTCGGAAAGCCGTGGATGGAACGGGCTGCCAGCGTGCGCACCGGGCCCGCGGACACGGCGTTGATCCGGATGTTCTTCTGACCGAGATCCCACGCGAGGTAGCGGACGGAGGCGTCGAGCGCGGCCTTGGCGACGCCCATGACGTTGTAGTGCGGGACCGCCCGCTCGCCGCCGAGGTAGGTCATCGTCATGATCGCGCCGCCGCCAGCCGCCTCCATCAACGGCTCGGCGGCACGGGCACACGCCACCAGCGAGTAGGCGCTCACGTCGAGAGCCATCCAGAAGCGGTGACGCGGAGTGTCGGTGAACCGCCCCTCGAGATCCTCCGCAGCGGCGAATGCGACGGAGTGGACGAGGAGATCCAGCTCTCCGCCGAAGGTCTCCGCGACCTCTCCGAAGGCGCGCTCGATGTCCGCGTCCTCGCGGACATCGCACGCCGTGACGAGTGGGCTCTCGACGGAGTCGGCGAGCTCGCGCACCGTCTTCTCGATCCGCTCGCCCTGGTAGGTGAACGCGAGCTGCGCACCCTCGCCGGCGAGCCGGTGCGCGATCGCCCAGGCGATCGAGCGGCGGTTCGCCACGCCGAGAACCAGACCACGCTTGCCGTCGAGCGCCACGGCGCGCGAGTCTAACGGCGGGGGAAGGGCAGACCCCTCGGTTGGTTCCGCTACGCTCAAGGGCCTTGCGCCGCCTTGCTTTCCTCGTGCTTGCCGCGGCGCTGGTATCTGCCGCCCCCGCCGAAGGCGCCTTGCAGCCGCTGACTCGCGGACACGGCGAGCTGGGCCGATCGCTCGTCCGGGCCGGCACGATCAAGATCCCGCGCGGGCACAAGCGCGGCCTCGTGCGCGTGATCGTGCGCCTGCGGACGCCGCCGCTCGCGGCCGCGTTCGCAAACCGCCGCCTCGCCTCCGCCGGCGGCGCGCAGCTGAAAGTCGCGAGCAGCGCATCGCGCACGTATCTCCGCACGCTGGCGGCGCAGCAGCTCGCCGCGAAGGCCGCCGTCCGCAGGGCGATCCCGCAGGCCGCGATCGGGCGCTCGTTCCGGATCCTCCTCGACGGATTCACCGTGACGTTGCCCGCCCGGCGGCTGCCGAGGCTCACGCGCGTCGCGTCCGTGACGCGCGTGTATCCGAGCGTCCGCTACACGCTCGCGACGAACGAGAGCCCGGCGCTGATCGGCGCGCCCGCGCTCGAGGCGGCGACCGGCGCGAGAGGCGAGGGAATGAAGATCGCGGTCGTCGACGACGGACTCGACGAGCACAACCGGTTCTTCCGCCCTGCCGGCTACTCGTACCCGGCCGGATTCCCCAAGGGCCAGCGGAAGTGGACGACGCCCAAGGTGATCGTCGCGCGCTCGTTCCCCGGGCCCGGCGCCGGCCGTCGCGGGCGGCTCCCGCTCGACCGCCGCGTTTCCTTCCACGGAACGCACGTCGCGGGCATCGCCGCCGGTGACGCCGGGACGAACGCGCCTAAGGGCCCGGATCATCCGGCCGTCTCGGGGCTGAGCGGCGTCGCTCCGCGCGCGTACCTGGGTAACTACCGCGTCTTCAATGTGCCGACGCCGATCGGCGACGTCGCCGACACGCCGCAGATCATCGCGGCCTTCGAGGCCGCGGTCCGCGACGGGATGAACGTGATCAACTTCTCTGGCGGCGGGCCGGAGGTCGACCCCGCCAGCGACGCGCTGGTCGAGGCGGTCGACAACGTCGCGCGTGCAGGCGTCGTGCCGGTCATCTCCGCCGGAAACGACCGCGACGACTTCGGCCTGGGATCGACCGGCTCGCCGGCCACAGCGCCGTACGCAATCGCCGTCGCCGCCTCGACGAACTCGCACGTCTTCAGCCCCGCGCTGCGAGTGACGGCGCCGGATGCGCCGGCGTCGCTTCAGCAGATTCCGTTCGTCTCCGCGATCCTCGAGACGCCCGCCGGGTGGGCCCGCAATGCCCGCCGCCTAGTCGACGTGACGTCGATCGTCGGCCGCAACGGCAAGCCCGTCGATACCCATCTCTGCGGCCCGGCACGAAACCCGAACGGTGGGCAGAACCAGCTGCCCAAGGGTTCCCTCCGCGGAGCGATCGCGCTCGTCTCACGGGGCGAGTGCACGTTCGACTCGAAGGCGGAGCGTGTGGACGCCGCCGGCGCGGTCGGCATGGTGCTGATCGACAACCGGCCGGGTGAAGGAACGCAGGTGCCGGTGCTGCTCGAGCTCCCGGCAGGCACGATCCCGGATCTGGACGGCGCGCACCTTCGCGCCTACCTGGCCGCGCACGGGGGCAGGACAACGGTGCTCATCGGTCGGCAGCCACTGCAGCTGCAAACGCACCGGGGCGGTGTTATGGCGTACTTCTCCTCGGCAGGGCCCACCGACTTCGGCCACGAGCTGAAGCCCGACGTCACAGCGCCCGGCGCCGCGATTCTCTCCTCGACCCTCCGCGAGTTCGCGCGCTCGCCTTTTGCGGTATTCGACGGAACGAGCATGGCCGCGCCGCACGTCTCCGGTGCGGCCGCCCTGTTGCTCGAGCTACACCGAGGCTGGACGCCGGAACAGGTGAAGTCAGCGCTCGTGTCGACCGCAGGGCGGGCCTGGGACAACACCGCCGAGACCCAGGAAGCGCCCGTCACGCTAGAAGGCGGCGGTCTCGTGAACGTCGTCGGGGCCGACGACCCGAAGGTGTTCACCGATCCGACGTCGCTCTCCTTCGGCGACCTCGACGTCACGCGCGGCGCCGCCTCACACGGGCTCCTGCTCTCGATCTCCGATGCGGGCGGCGGAGCGGGCACCTGGCAGGTCGACCTCCGACCGCAGGCAGCGACCGCCGGCGCGCGGCTCGATGTGCCGGCGACGGTGACGATCGCGCCGGGAGAGGATGTCGCCGTGCCGGTGATCGCGCGCGCGGCAGCGACAGCCTCCACCGACGGCGGCGGCATGAACTACGGCTTCCTGGTGTTGCGGCGCGGCAACGTCGTCCGTCGGGTTCCGTACCTGTTCGTCGTCACGCGTCCGCAGCTCGCGGCGGTCCGCGCTCGGCCGCTTAAGCGCGTCCAGCGCGGGACGACGAAGATCGGCGTCTCACACGTCAACACCTACCGTTTCCCGTCCGCGCCGTTCGGGATGGGGCCTGAGTACACCAGCGGCCCCGCGATGAACGAGGGCGGGGCCGAGCATCTCTACGTCACCCACGTGACCCGCCCGGTGGCGAACGTCGGCGTCGCGATCACGTCCTTCAGCCCGGCGACGGCGCTGGTGCACCCGTGGTTCCTCGGATCCCAGGACGAGAACGACGTTCAGGGATATGTCGGCACGCCCGTCAACGTCAACGGCGAGATGCTCGACTACGGGATCGACCTGGGCGCTGCCGGCGCGGAGTTCCCGCGGCAGGGGACGTACTACGTCTCCGTCGACTCGGGAGCCGATCCGTTCACCCAGAAGCAGCAACGCGGGAGATACGTTCTGCGCTCCTGGGTCAACGACGTGACGCCGCCGCGGCTGCGCCTGCTCACGTCGCGCGTCGCGGAAGGCAGGCCCCTTGTCGTCGCACGGGTCGTGGATACGCAGTCGGGCGTCGACCCGTACTCCATCGAGCTCGGCTACCAGCAGGTTCTGCTGAGCCCCGCTGCATACGACCCCGACTCGGGTCTCGCCGTCTTCGCGCTGCCGTACGAGGCGCCCGCCCTCCACCGGGGTCCGAATCGCGTCCTGCTCATCGGCTCCGACAACCAGGAGACGAAGAACGCCAACACCGACCAGGTACTGCCGAACACCGGCTACCGCTCAACGGCGATCAAGCGCGTGGCGCGACCGGTGCTCAGCTGGCTGGCTCCGCGTTCAGGAAAATGCCTTCGCGGGCCGGTGTCGCTGCTCGTCCTCGCGAGCTCGCCGCGGGCGATCCGCAGCGTCCGCTTCCTGGACGGGTCGCGCCGCTTCCGCACGGTGCGGCGCGGCGCGAGCGGGCTCTACACGACCACCTGGCGTGCCAGCCGCCACGGACGACACGTCCTCCATGCGATCGCCCGCGACGCGGCCGGGCGAACCGCGACCGCGCGGCGAATCTTCCGCGTCTGCCGGTAATCGCTGTCGCGGTCGTCACCGGGGGCTCGTCCGGGATCGGCGCGGCCACGGCACGGCTGCTCGCTCGCCGCGGCTGGCGGCTCGTGCTCCTGGCGCGCCGTGCCGAGCCGCTCGCCGCGCTGGCGGATGAGCTCGGCGCCGAATCGCACGTATGCGACGTCGGGGATCGTCAGGCCGTCGAGCGCGTGGCCGCGGACGTGACAGCGCGTCATCCCGCTCTCGGGCTGCTCGTGAACAACGCAGGGATTCCCGGGCGCCGCAGCTTCCTCACGATCGATTCGGAGCGCATCGAGGAGGTCGTCCGCATCAACTACCTCGGGTCGGTCTGGTGCCTGCGGGCGTTCCTGCCGGCGCTCGAAGCGGGTGCTCCCGCGCACGTCGTCAACGTCGTCTCCGTCGCGGGCGTCGTCAGCGTCCCGGCGTCAGGGCCGTACTCGGCCTCGAAGCACGCCCAGAGCGCGTTCTCCCGCGCCACCGCGGCCGAGCTCCGACCGCGCGGGATTCACGTCCACACGGTCTACCCGGGGTTCGTCGAGACTGAGGGCTTTCCCCAGCGCGGGAAGCTCCCGGGCAACGTGCTGACGCGTCTCGTGATCCAGCCGGCGCAGGTCGCCTCCGCGATCGTCGACGCCGTCGAGGATGACCGGCGCGAGGTCTTCGTCCCCCGCTGGTACCGGCTCCCGGCGCTCGTGCAGGCGCTCGCGCCGGGCACCCTCGGCCGCGTGATGGCGAGCCGCCGGTACCGCCGCAGCTAGGGCCAGCCAGGGTTCGCGGCCACGAAGTCCTCCGCGCGGCGGAGATCCTTCGGGGTGTTGACCGTGATCCAGGTGCCCCCATGGCGGAAGGCGTGTAGCCGACCCTCCGCCGCGAGCTCCGGGAACGTGGTCGACTCGTGGTCGCCGCGCTGGGGCAGGCGGGCGATCGCCTCGTCGTCGAGCACGTACACGCCGCAGCTGACCCAGTACGGGAGGCGCGGCTTTTCACGGAACCCCTCCACGACGTCCTCCTCCGAGACGTCGACCACGCCGAGGGCGCTCTCCATCGGCGTGACGGTGATCGTCGCGGCGGGCTTCCGCCGCAGGTGCGCCGCGAGGAGTCCGGCGAAGTCGAGGTCCAGGAGCTCGTCGCCGTTGAGCGCGAAGACCGGCCCCGAGGTGCGGCGCCTGGCCACGGCGAAGCGCAGGCCCCCGCCGCGACCGAGCGGCTCCGGCTCCGGGGCTGCGACGACCTCGGGCCCGAGCCCGCCGAGCTCGCGTTCGAAGAGCTCCTCCGCGCCCGCCGAGCAGCTGACGATCACGCGCTCGACACCGGCTGCCGCGAGCTGCTGGACCTGGTACGCGGCGATCGGGCGTCCCGCGACCTCGACGAGCGGCTTCGGCCGTCCGCGCGCGGCCTCGCCTAGCCGCTCGGCCTTCCCGCCGGCAAGCATGATCGCTTCGACCATCTAGGCGCTGATCGACGCCTTCTCCAGCAGGTACCAGCCCACCTCGACGGTGTAGACCGGACCCGCCGGCGCGAGGCCACGTGCGCGTTCGCGCGCCTCGCCCTCGCAGCCCGCGAGATCGAGGTACGGCTCGAGCTCGCGGCGCTCGCGCTCGATCTCGGCGCGCCTAAGGACGAGGTTGTTGGCGTCGAAGAGCGAGCGTAGGTCGACGTCCGCCAGCGTCCGCGTGTGCGTCGGATCGCGCGCCTCCTCGAAGCGATTCAGCTCGACCGCGCGGAGCGGGTCGACGGGCGCGAGCTGGTCGCCGACCAGCAGCAGACCGCCCGGCCGCGTCACGCGGACGAGCTCCGCGACGACCAGCTCCGGCCGGGCGATGTGATGGAGAACCCGGACGCAGCAGGTGAGGTCGAAGCCGCTCACGCCGACCGGCAGCGCGGTCACGTCTCCTTCGACGAACGAGACGTTGGGAAACTCCTCCGATCGCTGCCGAGCGAGCTCGAGGAGAACAGGTTCGGCGTCGACCGCGACGACTTCCTCTACGAGCGGCGCGAGCGCGAACGCGACCGCGCCGACACCCGTGCCGGCGTCGAGCGCGCGCTCGTCGCCGCGCGGCGTCGCGAATCGCCGCAGGCGCGCTCGAAGGTCGTCACGCCGGCTCTCCTCGAGCTCCGCCATCAGCGGCGCCGTGGCGGCGAACCGGCTCACGTCCTCGCCTCCCGCCGGGCGAGGTCGAGCGCCTCCTCGCGGGTCGAGATCGATCCGGCAGCGCGTTCCTCTTCGACGAGCTCGAGCAGCCGGCCGATCTCCGGTCCCGGCGGCAGTCCCAGCTCGTCACCGCGCAGCAACGGCTCGCGGGGCTGCTCGCGCCGGGCGCGCAGAACGGCTTCCCTGAGCGCCGGCTCGCAGCCGAGGAACTCCACGGCCTCGATGGCGAACGGCTCGGTCTCGCGGCGGAATCGGTAAACCGACCGCGGCGAGAGGTCGCGCGGCGGCTGCGCCCGCAGCACCGTTCGCTCCAGTCGTCTCAGATCGTTCGAGATCGGCAGCCGCTCAAGCGCCTCGTCGAACACGGCGACGAGGAGGAGCCCCTGCGACGCATCCGACGGGAGCGACTCGAGCCGTTCGATGGAGCCGCCGAGCGGCTCGAGCAGACCGAGCTCGTCGAGGCGCAGGAAACCACGCCGGGAAAGGCGGAGGAGCTCGGCGAGGATGCGCTCGCCGGCAGGGTCCGTAACCAGCGTCCGGTGCGTGAGGATCAACCGCTCGGTGTTGCCGTCGATGCGGAAGTCGAGCTCGTCCTCGAGGCGGACGGCCCGAAGCAGGCGCAGCGGATCGTCCTTGAACACGGAGTCCGAGACCACGCGCACCAGACGCGCGCGAAGGTCGCTCCCGCCCCCGAACGGATCGCACCAGTCGCCGCCCTGAAGCGGTGCGGCGATCGCGTTGATCGTGAAGTCACGGGTTGCGAGATCAGCGCGGATGCCGTTGCGCAGCGGCGTGAAATCGACCGTGCGTCCCTCGTCGAGTGCAACACGCCACGCGCCATGGCGCTCCGAGAGCGGAAACAAGAAGCCGCTCGCGCGTCGCGCGTACTCGCGCCCCGCAGCGCGCGGATCCCGAACGGCGATGTCCAGGTCGACGAGGGGGCGGCAGAGAAACTCGTCACGGACGGCGCCGCCGACGACCCAGGCCTCCTGCCCGTGAAAGAGCTCTTTAGCCAGCTCGAGCATCGATCACGATGCGCCGCGCCCGCAACGGCGAGGAGTTGATCCCTGAGGCGAGCTCGTAGTTGATCGTGCCGGCAAGACGCGCATGCTCCTCCAGAAGGAGTCCGTCACCGACGAGCGTAACCGGCGTGCCAACGGAAAGCTCGCTTTGGAGCTCCACGGCGATCGCGTCCATCGAGACGGTTCCGACCACCGGTCGGCGCCGTCCGTCGACCAGCACGTGCGTGTCGGTGAGGTGGCGGCGGAAGCCGTCCGCGTAGCCGACCGGCACGATGCCGATCCACGTCGGCCGCTCAGCGAGGTAGCGGCGGCCGTAACCGGTGCTTTCTCCCGGCGCCAGCTGCTTGACGAGCGCGAGCTCACTCCGCCAGGAGAGCACCGGCTGGAGCCCGTCGTCGGCCGGATCGGCCCCGAACGGCGAGAGCCCGTAGACCGCGATTCCGCAGCGCGTCGCGTCGAACGCGGCCGTCGGCAAGCGCAGCGCGGCGGCGCTGTTCGCGAGGTGGCACGTGAACCGGCCCTGAAACGGCGCCACGGCTTCCCGGAATCGCTGTACCTGGAGCTCGGCGAACACGGGATCGGTGTCCGCGGTCGCGAGGTGACTCATGATCCCGACCGTCTCCCGCGTCGGGCTCGGCAGCTCGGACAGCCCCCGCCGCCCCATGCCCGTGTCGAGCTTGAGATGAACCGGGATCCCCTCGGGCACGCGACCGTCGGCAACCGCGATCTCGAGCCTGGCCTCCGCCGCCGCGCCCCACTCCGCCGTACGCGTCGGTCCCATCACAAGGAGGCGAGCTTCAGGAAGCGCCGCACGAACCTCCAGCGCCTCCGGGATCGTCGCCACGCACAGCGCCGATGCTCCCGCCCCGAGCGCGGCCCGGCCGACGTCGACGGCTCCGTGCCCGTAGCCGTCCGCCTTGACCACCGCCCAGACCTCCGCGTCGCCGACCGCGGCGAGGAGTCTGCGGACGTTCGCGCGAACGGCGCCGAGGTCGATCGTGATCTCGGAACGCCAGGCGCTCACTCGTAGAGCACGGCCGGCAGCGCGTCGAGCAGGTCGCTCGCGATCAGCCCGGCCTTCTGCGGCGCCTCGATTGCCGCCCACGCATGGGCCGTCGCGGCCGACGCCGTCGCGAGGCGCGCGTCCATACCCTTCGCGAGGAAGGCGCCGACGATCCCGGTGAGCACGTCCCCGGTCCCTGCCGTGGCCAACGACGGGAAGCCACCGCAGACGAGCGGCGCGTCGCCGGGTGCGCCCACGAGCGTTCCGTCTCCCTTCAGCAGCACGACGCAGGAGAAGCGCTTCACCGCAAGGTCGAGCGCGGCGACTCGGTGGGCGTCGATCCAGCTCGCATCCTTGCCGAGGAGGCGGGCCAGCTCTCCAGAGTGCGGCGTTAGCACGCGTGGGGCCGGCCAGTCGCCCGGCTCGAGTTCCCAGAGCGCGTCGGCGTCGACGACGACGGGGAGCTCGAGCTCCGTGAGCAGCTGGCGGACGAACTCCTTCGTTCCGTCGCTCCGGCCGAGGCCGGGCCCGAGTGCGACCGCTCCCGCGCGCGCCGCCAGGCCCTTGACCTCGTCGAGGGCGTCCGGAGTCAGCCGGCCGTCCCCGTCCTCCGGAAGCGGCCGCTTGACGGCCTCGAGCACCCAATGCTCGAAAACAGGCACGACCGAGGCGGGACCGCTCATCGTCACGTAGCCCGCGTCCGACCGCATCGCTGCCAGCGACGTCAGGCAAGGCGCTCCGGTCAGGCCGCGCGAGCCGCCGACGACCAGGAGGTGGCCGGCCGTGTACTTGTTGTCCGCCGGGCCGCGTTGCGGAACGAGATCGAGGATCGCCCTCGTCACACGTGCGGCCGCGGTCTCGACCGGGTCAAGCCCGATGTCGGCGACCTCGACGTAGCCGGAGTGGAACGCGCCGGGCGTCACGTGAAGCCCGACCTTCTCGCCGTGGAAGGTGACCGACGCCCATGCGTCAACGGCGGCCCCCGCCACCTCCCCGGTCGACGCGTCCACGCCGGATGGGACGTCGACGGCGACGACCTCGACGCCCGTCGCGTTGATCTGCTCGATCAGCCTGGCCGTGCCCGGCCGAGGCTCGCCGGCGAATCCCGTCCCGAAGATGGCGTCGACGATCAGATCCGGCAGCCCGAGGTCCTTGTCCTCGTCCTCGGGCTTCACGTCGACGACGCGGACGTCTCGCCCGGCCTCCTCGAGCAAGCGGGCCGCCACACGGCCGTCTCCGCCGTTGTTGCCGGAGCCGCAGACCACCGTGATGCGGCGCGCGTCCCCGAAATCCTGGAGGACGAGATCGGCGACCGCGCGCCCGGCTCGCTCCATCAGGTCCGGGACGGTGTCCGGATAGCCCGGGTAGCGCTCCTCGGCCGCCCGCATCTCCTCGGCCGTGTAGAGCGGCTCAAGCACCGGGAGCCTCCACGGCGGCGACCGCGGCCGCGATCGCCTTCGAATGCGTCATCGAGAGGTCGATGCGGCCCGCACCGACCCGCTCCGCCCAGGTGCGCGTGCGCCCGAAGAGACGCACTCCGGGCTTCGGCCGGCCGACGATCTCGATCTCCTTCCAGGTGAAGCGGACGCCCGAGCCGAGTGCCTTGCCGACCGCTTCCTTGCCTGCGAACCGGGCGGCGTAGTGTTGGGCCGGGTTCGGCCGGGATTCGCAGTACGCGCGCTCCGCGTCGGTGAAGCAGCGCTCGCGGAACCCGGGCCGTCGGTCCAGCGCGGCGGCGATACGGTCGATCTCGATCAGGTCCATGCCGATGCGGAGGTTCACTCCGTGTTCTCCTCGAGCCATTCCGGGAGATTGGCGACCGAGTCGAGCACCGCGTCGGGCTTCACGCCCGAGCTCTCGAGCCAGGCGTCCCGGAACTTGCCGGTGCGAACGAGCACGCCGTGCATGCCGAGCGCCTGCGCGCCGCCAACGTCGGCCTCGACGTCGTCGCCGACCATGTACGTGCGGGCGGGCTCGCCGTCGACGGCCTCGAGGGCCGCCTGGAAGTACGCGCCGCTGGGCTTGCCGAGCACGTGCGCCTCGACACCAGCGGCGTACTCGAGCCCGGCGACGAAGGAGCCCGAGTCCAGCAGCGGACCTCGCTCCGTCTGCCACCAGCGGTTCTTGTGCAGGCAGTACAGCTCGGCGCCCGCCTGCAGCTCGGCAAACGCGCGTGCGAGATTCATGTAGCTGAAGACCCGATTCGTCTCGGGGAGGTCGTCGGCCCCGCCGAACAGCACGGCGTCCACCTCTTCGCCCGTCAGCACGATGCCCTCGAGGTCCTCGACGATGGCCGGCATCGTCAGGGCGAGCACGCGACGGCCGGCGAGCGCGTGCGCCGCGGCACGCGGGGCGGTCTGGAGCTCGTCGTCCGCGAGGTCGAACCCCTCCTTCCGGAGCTCACCCGCGAGCGTCGCGGCCGAGCGGATCGTGTTGTTGGTCACGAACCGAAGGCGGTGTCCCGCCTCCCGAAGGCGAGCGACCGCCTCCACCGCGCCCGGATAGGGCGTCCCATTGAGATGAAGGCAACCGTCGACGTCGAGCAGAATGGCCGGCACGTGGAGCGCGAGTCTATTCGGGTCACGCGTTCGGTCGCCATCCCGCGGTCCGAGATCGAGCTGCGCTTCTCCCGGTCGAGCGGTCCGGGCGGCCAGCATGCCCAGCGGACGGAGACGAGAGTCGAGGCGATCTTCGATGTGGCGGCGTCCACCAGTCTCACCAAGATCCAGAAGCAGCGGGTGATCAGCCGCGCGGGGCCGGTGTTGCGCGCGGTCGCTCAGGACGAGCGCAGCCAGTACCGGAACCGCGAGCTTGCCGTCGAGCGGCTCATCGGGCACCTGCGCGACGCCCTGCGCGTCCCGCGTAAGCGCGTTCCGACGAGACCGTCGGCCGAAGCGCGCGAGCGGCGACTGGAAGACAAGCGGCGCCGCGGCGCCACCAAGCGGCTGCGCCGTCCGCCGGACGGCAATCCCTAGACTCGCCGTCGTGGCCGACCGGGCGACGATCTCGTCGCTGGCGACCGCCCGCGGGGCGCTCGTGCTCGCAACGGCGACGTCCGCGGCGGTGCGATCTTCGAACCGCGCGGCTCGCGCGGCGGAAGCGTCGCTTCCGGCCGGCCTGCGTCCGCTGCTCGTGCCGTCGCGGCTCGGCGATCCGCCTCAGCGCATCGGTTACGCAGACGGGAAATGGGTGGGAAGCGGCCGGTTCCGTCGACGTCGCCGAGGTGACGGAGGCGAACGTCTACCTCGCGATTTCGCTCCGAAACGTCGGCTACGGAATCGCGGTTCTCCACCGTTGGCGCTTCTTTCCAGAGTCGTCGCTTCAGACCGACCACGCACCCCTCGACGAGTTCGTGCAGCTGACTCTCGACCTCGACGTCGCCCCCGGCGACATCGGTTTCTGGCAAGGGACGTTCCGCGTTCCGACTTCGCCTGATTTCGCCGCCGCAAAGGCCGCCGTCGACGGAAGGAACTGGTGCATGGTCGAGATCCTCTACGGGGACTACGAGGGCGGCCAGCGCGTCGTCACCCGCTTCGCACTGATCCCGCACGACGACGGAGGCTGGGTCGCGACGGTCGCGAGACACTGGAACATCGATCGCGCTGCGCGCCGCTAAGTCTTCGCCGCCGTGATGTGCCGTCCGGGGCGGTGCCTAGCCTCCTGCCATGGATCAAGAACCGCTTCACCGAGGCTTCGCCGAGTTCGTCGGCACGTTCGCGGTCGTGTTCGCGGCCGTGGGCGCGCTGCTCGTCACCCCCATCCTCTTCGCGCAGTTCTACGCGCCGACCGCCGGCCCGACGGGGCCGCTGTTTGCAAGTGGCCTCAGCCTCGTCGCGGTCGCGCTCGCGTACGGCCTCACCTACGCGATCATGATCTCCGCCGTCGGGCACATCTCGGGCGGTCACTTCAATCCCGCCGTTACCGCCGGGTTCCTCGTCACGAGGCGGATCACGCCGCTGCTCGCCGGCGTCTACTGGGTTGCCCAGCTCGGTGGCGCGGCACTGGCTGCGCTGCTCCTGCGCTGGATCTTCCCCGGCGCGGTTCGGAATGCCGTGCTGCTCGGCGCGCCGGTGAAGTCGGCGCTGATCAACGACTGGAGAGCCGTCGTGCTCGAGGCGATCCTGACCTTCATCCTCGTCTGGGTCTACTTCGCCGTCGCGACTGACCCGCGCGGAACGTACAAGCAGATCGCCGGGTTGGCGATCGGGCTCGTCGTCGCCGTCGGCGTCTTCGCGGGCGGGGCGCTGAGCGACGGGATCCTCAACCCGGCGCGTGCGTTCGGGCCACAACTCGTCCAGAGCCACTGGACGGACTGGTGGGTCTGGTACCTCGGGCCGTTCGCCGGCGCGGTGATCGCCGCGCTCGTCTACGACTTCCTCTACCTGACGCCGACGCTGCGCCCGGCGTTACCGGTCGGCTTCGTGGAAGCAGGCGTCGAGGAGACGTCTCCCGGCGAGGCAGCCGTCGAGTAGGCAAACGGGTTGGCAGCGGCGGGCCGCCCGCCGCTGCCAACCCACCCCTGGCTAGCGCTGACGGTCCGCGCCGAGAGCCCGTGCGGGCTCTCGGTCGACAGGAGGAGGAAGAAGGAAATACTTCTCAGAGAGTCGTCAGAAGCATCTCCAGCAGTGCTTCTCTACCCCAACCTGCGAGTTTCAATCCGGGCTGCGCGCTCAGCTACTCGACCGTGACCGTCTTGGCCAGGTTCCGCGGCTGGTCGACGTTGAGGCCGCGCAAGCGTGCGATGCGGTACGCCAGCAGCTGCAGTGGCAGGACGGCGAGCACGGCCTGCAGAAACGGGTGCGTCCTGGGGACGTAGATCACGTCGTCCGCGTGGTGCTGGATGTCCTCGTTGCCGTCCGTGGCGATTGCGATCACGTCCGCGCCGCGCGCCCGCACCTCCTGGATGTTCGAGACGACCTTGTCGTACACGTGCGAGTCGGTGGCGACGCACACGACAGGCGTCTGCTCGTCGAGAAGGGCGATCGGGCCGTGCTTCATCTCGCCGGCCGAGTACGCCTCCGTCGGGATGTACGAGATCTCCTTAAGCTTCAGCGCGCCCTCCAGGCAGACGGGCAGGCCGATGTGCCGGCCGAGATAGAGGAAGAACGGCTGGTCGAAGTGGCGCTGGGCAATCTCCTCGATCGGATGGTCGCCGTCGAGGAAGGTGGCCATCTTGGCCGGCAGCCCGTGGATCTCCGCCAGGAGCGCGCGAATCTCGGCGTCCGGAAGCGTTCCGCGCACCTGGGCGAGCTTGAGCGCGATCAGGTAGAAGAGCGCCACCTGCGACGTGAACGTCTTCGAGGCGGCCACCGCCATCTCGAGGCCCGCCCGCGTGTAGAGCGTCGAGTCGACCTCGCGCGTGATCTGCGTCCCCATCAGGTTCGTGACGCCGAGCGTGTGAGCCCCCTTCTCGCGGGCCAGGCGGACGGCGGCAAGCGTGTCGGCGGACTCGCCTGATTGGGAGATGCCGATGACAAGCGTCCTCGGGCCGATGACCGGGTTGCGATAGCGCCACTCGCTGGCGATGTCCGGCTCGACCGGGATCCGGGCCCATTCCTCGAGCACGTAGCGCGCCACGACGCCCGCGTGGTAGGCCGTGCCACAGGCGAGGATGACGACGCGCGCGAGCTCCTGCAGCTCCGGGTCGGAAAGCCCCAGCCCCTCGAGCTCGAGCCGCCCGTGCCGCACGCGCTCGCCGAGCGTCTCCGCGACTGCGTCGGGCTGCTCGTAGATCTCCTTGAGCATGAACGTCTCATATCCCTGCTTCTCGGCGCCCTCGTCGTCCCAGTCGACCTCGATCTGGTCGCGGTCGGCGCGGATGCCGGTCGCGACGTCCACGAACTCCGCGCCCTCGGGGGTGATCGAGACGACTTCGCCGTCTTCGATCAGCTGTACATGCCGCGTCTCGCGGAGGAATGCCGCGATCGAGGACGCCAGGAAGTGCTCTCCCTCGCCGATCCCAACGACGAGGGGGCACTGCCGGCGGGCACCGACGAGCCGGCCCGGGTGGTCCCTATGGATGACGACGAACGCAAAGTGGCCCTCGAGCTCGGTATAGGCGGCGCGAACGGCCTCGGTGAGATCACCGTCGTAGTGACGCTCGATCAGATGGACGACGACCTCGGCGTCGGTCTCCGAGGTGAACGTGTGCCCTTCGGCGATCAGCGAGTCGCGGAGCTCGCGGAAATTCTCGACGATGCCGTTGAGGACGATAGCGAGCCGCTGCTCGTCACAGCCGGTCAGCGGGTGGGCGTTTTCCTCCGCGACCCGGCCGTGAGTCGCCCAGCGCGTGTGACCGAGGCCCGTGCAGGCGAGGGAGCCGTTCGAGCGTGCAGCGGACTTGAGGCGCTGGAGATTGCCGACCGCGCGAACGTAATCGAGACCATGCTCCTCGAGGAGCGCGATCCCTGCCGAGTCATAGCCCCGGTACTCGAGGCGCTCGAGCCCGCGGAGCAACAGCGGCTTCGAAGCCCTCGGCCCTACGTATCCGACGATCCCGCACACTCGACGCTCCTTCCTCGGCCCTCTGGGCCTACTCCGTGGTTCACGGCTCCGTCCGGAACGCCTCCCGAAAAACGAATAGCCCGGTCTGAGGAGCCCCTTCGTCGGGGATTACTCAGCCGAGCTCTCGTCGAACGAGAGCCGCGATGGTACCACAGAGTTCGTTTGCTGCAGCCAAATCTGGACCTTCGGCCAGGACTCGGACGACCGGTTCAGTCCCCGAAAGACGCACGAGAACACGCCCCCCGTCGCCGAGCTGCTCGTTGATCCTCTCGACTTCTTGCAGAACCGATGCCGGCAGCATCTTTCGGCTCACCCGGACGTTGTCCTTCGCCTGCGCGTAGCGCGGCATGACCGCGACGACGTCGGCGAGTGGGCGCCCCTCGAGCGCCTGGCAAAGGAGCAACGCCGCCGCGAGCCCGTCGCCGGCTACATGGCCGTCCAGATAGATGACGTGCCCGGACTGCTCGCCGCCGAGGACGCCGCCTTCTCGTCGCAGTGCTTCGAGCACGTAGCGGTCGCCGACGTCGGTCGTGAGGACGCGGATGCCGTTCTCGGCCATCAAGCCATGAAAGCCCAGGTTCGTCATCGTCGTCACGGCGACGAGGTCAACGCCCAGGTGCAGCGCGAGGACGGCGAGGATCTGGTCGCCGTCGACGGCGTTGCCGTCGGCGTCGACGGCGAGCAGGCGATCGCCGTCGCCGTCGAACGCGACGCCGAGATCGCAGCGCTCCTCCCGCGTCACCTGCGAGACGAGCGTGAGGTCCGTGGCCCCGCACCCGACGTTGATGTTCGTCCCGTCCGGCCTGTCCGCCACCGGCACGACGTCGGCGCCGAGTCGCGCGAACGCGGCCGGCCCCGGCACGCTCATCGCCCCGTTGGCGCAGTCGACCGCGACTCGCAGGCCGCTCAGGTCGGAGCCGAATCGATCCGTGACCAGGCTGACGTAGCGGTCGACCAGGCTTGAAGCCTCGCGGAACCGCCCGCCGTCCGAGGCTGAAGCGTCGAACAGCTCCTCGATCGCCTCCTCCTCGGCGTCGACGAGCTTCCTACCGCCGGGCGCGAAGAGCTTCACGCCGTTGTACTCGGGCGGATTGTGGGACGCGGAGACCACGGCCGAGTTCCACTCCGCCAGCAGCGCGACCGCGGGCGTCGGGAGGACGCCGCCGAGCGTGATGTCGGACCCCCCGGTGAGGAGGCCGCGCGTGAGCGCCGCCTCGAGCTCAGGCCCGCTCCCGCGGGTGTCGCGACCGACGAGAACGGCGGCGCCGCCGCTCCACAGCGCAAAAGCACGGCCCAGGCGCTCGACGAGGTCCCCCGTCAGGTCCACGCCGACCACGCCGCGAACGCCATCCGTGCCGAAATGCTGGCGCGCCATGAGTGCCTTCAATGAAGCGCTAAAAGCGCAGCTTTTAGCGCTTGCTGAACTGCGGAGCCTTGCGGGCCTTGTGGAGGCCTGGCTTCTTCCGCTCGACAATTCGGGCGTCGCGCGTGAGGAAGCCGGCGCGCTTGAGCGCCACGCGAAGCTCCGGATCCGACTCCACGAGGGCGCGGGCGATGCCGTGGCGAATTGCCTCGGCCTGGCCGGTCAGACCACCGCCCTCGACACGCACGCGCAGGTCGTAGGTGCCCTCGGCGCCCGCGACCTTGAGCGGCGCCGTGGCGGCGATCCGGTGCGCTTGCCGCGGGAAGTACTCCTCGAGCGTCCTGCCGTTGATCCAGCTGGCGCCGTCTCCCGGCCGCAGGATCACGCGGGCGACCGACGTCTTCCGCTTTCCGGTGCCGCGGTACTGCGCGAGCTCCGCCATCAATCCTCCATCCCTTTGCTATCGAGCGGTTCCGGCCGCTGCGCCTCGTGCGGGTGCTCGGGGCCGGCGTAGACCTTCAGCTTCCGGAGCTGAGCGCGCCCGAGCCGGTTGCGCGGCAGCATGCCGCGAACGGCCTTGCGGATCACCTCGGTCGGACGCCGGTCCAGCTCCTCCCGCAGCGTGCGCTGCTTCAGGCCGCCCGGATAGCCGGAGTGCCGGTAGTAGATCTTGTCGTCGAGCTTCTTCCCGGTCACCGCCACCTTCTCGGCGTTGACGACGATGACGAAATCGCCGGTGTCCACGTGGGGCGTGTACTGCGGCTTGCGCTTCCCGCGGAGCGTGTCGGCGATCTCCGTGGCCAAGCGGCCAAGCGTCCGCCCCTCGGCGTCAACGAGGAACCAGCGGCGTTCGAGCTCTCCGGGCTTGGCGTTCCAGGTCTTCATACTGAAAAGAACAGAAAAGCGGCGGACCTCCGTCCGCCGAAAGGCGATTCTAGCAGCGCGGAACGCGATCCGGGATCGCCGCTCCGAGGGCGCGCGCGAGCCCGGCGCAAAAGGGCTTGGCGCCACCGTGGGACGGGTGGCGGACGTAGTCCCCGCCGATGACGGCGTGCGCGACCCGGCCGACCGGTACGACGAGACGATGGTTCGAGAGCTCCGCGAGGAACGCCCGGCCGGCGTCGATCTCGGCTCTGGTCGGCCGGCGGTTCGACGTCGCCGTCCCCGGATGGGTCGGCACGACGTTCCAGAGCAGGACTCGCTCTTCCGCGTGCAGCTCGGCCAGCGCCGCGTGCACGATCGTCGCGGTCGCCTCCGCCGGCCCCGATCCCGTCAGCTGCCTCTCGGACGTAAAGGGGATGCCGCTCACGCGCGCGCCGCGGTATCCCGGCGCCTCGCCGACGATGAGCACGCTTGCGTCGTGGCGGGCGGCGAGGTAGCCGGCGAGGCGTCGCCGGAGTTGCGGCGACTTCGCGTACTGGTTGAAGGTCTCGCCGATCTCGGCCGAGGCCAGGCGGTCGACGAAGACGCGCGGTGTCACGGCATTGGATGATGCCCACTCATGACCGACGCGATCGCGATTCGCACGCTGACGGACGGCGGCCAGGACGCCGCGGATGTCGCAGCCGAGCTGGCAGCGTTCATCGCGGAGGCTCGGTCGGCGCTCGCGATCGCCCAGTACGACTTCCACCTCGCTCCTGCGACGGCAGCGGTTCTGGGCGGCGCGATTCGCGATGCGGCCGCCCGCGGAGTCGCCGTCCGCATCGTCTACGACGTGGACCACGCAAACCCGGTAGCGGTGCCGCCGCCGCCCGAGCCCGACGCACAGTTGATCGCTTCCCTTGGCGTCCCCTCGCGGGCGATTGCCGGTGTTCCGGATCTCATGCACCACAAGTACGTGGTCCGCGACGGCGACTCGGTGCTCACCGGGTCCACGAACTGGACGGACGACTCGTGGACACGGCAGGAGAATCTCATCGCCACCGTGTTGTCTCCCGAGCTCGCAACCGCGTACGCCCGGAACTTCGAGGAGCTCTGGAGCGGCGAAGCGGTGGCCGAGACCGGCGACATCTCGCCCTCGCCGGTCTCGCTCGCAGGCGTCGAGGTGCGACCGTGGTTCACGCCGCGCCACGGCGAGGACCTCTCGGCGCGCATCGGCAAGGCGATCGCGACGGCGAGACGGCGCGTTCGGATCTGCTCGCCCGTGATCACGGCGGCTCCCGTGCTCTCAGCGCTCGCGCAGGTCGTGTCGGAGGGTCGCGTCAACGTCGCAGGATGCGTCGACGTTACGCAGGTCCGGGAGGTCATTTCGCAGTGGCACGCGAACGGCAACGCGGCGTGGAAGCTCCCGCTGCTGCAGCGCGCGCTGTCCGGCGGGTTCTCGGGCAAGGCGTCGACGCCCTGGACGCCGAGGAGCGTGCACGACTTCATGCACGCGAAGGCGACGGTCGCAGACGACGTCGTCTTCATCGGAAGCTTCAACCTCTCGCGCTCGGGCGAGCAGAACGCCGAGAACGTCCTCGAGATCGCCGACGCCGGGCCCGCCGAGCAGCTGGCCGCATACGTGGACGGCGTCCGGGCGCGCTATCCGGCGCTCGCGTTCTGAGCCGCGTCGCGCAAATCGTCACGCTTTCGCCTCAGGTCCGCGCACGATTCCGTGGGACGCTAAGGGGTCGAGCGTTTTCAGGGGTCAGACCCCTTGAGGTTTGGTCTTTCCGGCGTGCTGGGGCTGTGAACTCGTTCAGCTCTTACTGGCGGAGGCCGGCTTGGCCGGCCGTAGCAACACCGCGGGAAGCGCGTCTGCCGCTTACGAAGGGGGCTCGGGGGAAACCTGGTTCCCCCACGGCTCTATTCCCACTCGATGGTGGAGGGGGGTTTCGAGGAGATGTCGAGCGCGACGCGGTTCACGCCCGGGATCTCGTTGATGATCCGGCTCGAGATCGTCTCGAGGAGCTCGTACGGCAGCCGCGCCCAGTCGGCGGTCATCGCGTCCTCGGATGTGACGGCGCGAATCACGATCGGATAGGCGTACGTACGCTCGTCGCCCTGCACGCCGACCGAGCGGATCGCGGGCAGCACCGCGAAGCTCTGCCAGAGGTCGCGATAGAGACCGGCGCGGCGGACTTCCTCCTGCAGGATCGCATCCGCCTCGCGGAGGATCTCGAGCCGCTCGCGCGTGACCTCGCCGATGATGCGGATGGCGAGACCTGGCCCGGGGAACGGCTGCCGCCAGACCATCACCTCCGGCAGGCCGAGCTCCGCTCCGACCCGCCGCACCTCGTCCTTGAAGAGCAGCCGGAGCGGTTCGACCAGCTCCATCTCCATGTCGGCGGGCAGACCGGCGACGTTGTGGTGGGACTTGATCTTCGCGGCCACGCCTTCGTTGGACCCGCCGGACTCGATCACGTCGGAATAGAGCGTCCCCTGGACGAGGTAGCGCACGCGCCCGAGCCGCTGCGCCTCCTCCTCGAAGACGCGGATGAACTCCTCGCCCACGATGCGGCGCTTCTCCTCGGGATCGTCGACGCCCTCGAGCCGAGAGAGGAACCTCTCCTCCGCGGCGACGTGGACGAGCGGAACGTGGAAGTGACCGCGGAACGTCTCGACCACCTGAGCCGCTTCCCCATGCCGGAGCAGGCCGTGGTCGACGAAGACACACGTGAGCTGGTCGCCGACGGCCTTGTGCACGAGCAGCGCGGCGACGGCGGAGTCGACGCCGCCGGAGAGCGCGCACAGGACGGGTCGATCGCCAACCTGCGCCCGGATACGCTCGACCTGCTCCTCGATGACGGCGGCCGGCGTCCAGGTCGCAGGCGCGTCAGCCACCTCGTACAGGAAGTTCTTCAGCACGTCCATGCCGTGCGGCGTGTGGACGACCTCGGGGTGGAACTGCACGCCGTAGAACTTCCGCTCCGGATCCTCGAAGCCGGCAATCGGCGTCGACGGGGAGCCGGCGACGACGCGCGCGCCGTCCGGCGGCGCCGTGACCGAGTCGCGGTGGCTCATCCACACCGTCTGCTCCTCCGCCAGACCGCCGAACAGCTCACCGCCGTCGGCCCGGAGCTCGGTGCGCCCGAACTCGGAGACGCCGGTTCGCGCGACGCTCCCGCCGAGCTCGAGCGCCATCAGCTGCATGCCGTAACAGATGCCGAGCACCGGTACGCCGAGCTCGTAGAGGCCGGGGTCCACCGAGGGCGCTCCGTCCGCGTAGACGGAGGCGGGGCCGCCGCTAAGGATGAGTGCCCGCGGCCGGCGCGCTCGGGCCTGCTGCGCCGTGATGCGGTAGGGGACGAGCTCGGAGTAGACGCGGCACTCCCGGACGCGACGCGCGATCAGCTGCGAGTACTGACCGCCCAGGTCGACGACGAGCACCGGCCGCTCGCCGTCGCGGGCGGCCAGCTCGACGACAGTCGGCCTAGCGACGATAGTTCGGGGCGTCCTTCGTGATCGCGATGTCGTGCGGGTGGCTCTCGCGGAGGCCTGCGCCGGTGATGCGGACGAACCTCGCCTGCTTGAGCGCCTCGAGGTCCGCCGCGCCGCAGTAGCCCATCGCCTGACGGATGCCGCCGACGAGCTGCAGAACGACGTTCCGGAGCGGCCCCTTGTACGGCACCCGGCCCTCGATGCCCTCCGGGACGAGCTTGTCGGAGTCCTCGACGTCGCCCTGGAAGTAGCGGTCCTTCGAGTACCCACGGGCCTTCATCGCCCCCAGCGACCCCATACCTCGGTACTCCTTGACGCGCTCGCCATGGGAGACGACCACGTCACCGGGCGCCTCGTCCGTCCCGGCGAGCATGGAGCCGAGCATGACCGCGTCCGCCCCGGCCGCGAGCGCCTTCGCGCAGTCGCCCGACGACGTGATGCCCCCGTCCGCGATCACCGGGACGCCCTGCTCCGCCGCGACGCGGACGGTGTCGTGGACGGCGGTCACCTGCGGCACGCCGACGCCGGCCACGACCCGGGTCGTGCAGATCGAGCCTGGCCCCTGCCCGCACTTGACGGCATCCGCACCGGCCTCGATCAGCGCCTGTGCCGCCTCGCCGGTGGAGATGTTGCCGGCGATGATCTCGACGTCGAGGTTGGCGTCGATCCACGCAACCATCTCGATGACGCCTCGAGCATGGCCGTGAGCGGTGTCGACGACGAGCGCGTCGGCGCCCACCTCGGCGAGGGCCGTGGCGCGCTCGCGCGAATCGGGCCCGACGCCGACGGCCGCGCCCACCCGAAGCCGCCCCCGCTCGTCCTTCGTCGCCAGCGGGTACTGCATGCGCTTCTTGATGTCCTTGACAGTGATCAGGCCCTTGAGGACGCCGGCCTCGTCGACGATCGGAAGCTTCTCGACCCGGTGCCGGTGGAGGAGCGCCTCCGCCTCCGCGAGGGACGTACCCACCGGTGCGGTCACCAAGTTCTGAAGAGTCATCAGGTTGGACACCGGCTGCGACACGTCGTCCTCGAACCGGAGATCGCGGTTCGTCAGGATCCCGACGAGCAGACCTTCCTCATCGACGACGGGAACGCCGGAGATCCGGTAGCGCTCCATCAGCGCGAGCGCGTCGGAGACAAGCGCGTCGGGAGGCAGCGTGACCGGGTCGACGATCATGCCGGCCTCGGAGCGCTTGACCTTGTCGACCTCGGCGACCTGCTCCTCGATCGAGAGGTTGCGGTGCAGGATGCCGATGCCGCCCTCGCGCGCGAGCGCGACGGCCATTCGCGCCTCCGTGACGGTGTCCATTGCCGCCGAGACAATCGGGATGTCGAGCTCGATGCGGCGGGTCAGGCGCGTACGCGTGGACACGTCCGCCGGAAGCACGGCCGACTCGGCCGGCACCAGCAAGACGTCATCGAAGGCGAGACCCTCCTTGGCGAACTTCGCTTCGAGCGCGAGCAGCCGCTCGAGCTGCTCCGGCCGCAGCTCGACGTTCACGATCGTCTCCTTAAAGCAGAAAACCCAGGCGCCACTCGCAACGCCCGGGCCGAAGAACCGCCTGTCGACAAACCTCTCAAGTCGGCGATGGTAGCACCGCCGCCGGACGACCCGGCGCGCGCCCCCGAGCGTTCGGGAAGAACGTGAGCTGCACGGCCGTCAGGAATGGGAGACGTTACGACGCGTACGTAGGACTGAGGGGGGAGGAAGCATGAGGACCATTCTTCGGCGCGGCAGGGTCGCATCGACCCTCGTGGCCGCGCTCGCCGCAGGGCTCGCCGGGATCGCTGTCCTCGCCGAGACCGCGTCGGCGAAGGACAAGGTCAAGGCGAGCATCCAGAACAACGCGCTGACCGTCGCCGGGACGGGAGCGAGCGAGGCGATCGCGCTTCGCCTGCGGAGCGGCGACTCGACCACGCTCCAGATCGACGTCGGCGACGACGGCTCCGCCGATCTCACGTTCAAGCGGGACAAGTTCGACCACATCCTTGTCGATGCCGGCAACGGCGACGACACGGTTCGCATCGACGACGTGAACGGGGCCTTCACGGACACGGAGGCAACCACGCTCAACGGCGAGCGCGGCGACGACTCGCTGATCGGCGGCCGCGGCCCCGAGACCTTGTCCGGCGGCGACGGCAACGACACGATCCGGGGCGGTCAGACCAACGACGTCGCGCTCATGGGCGCCGACGACGACACGTTCATCTGGAACCCCGGCGACGCCAGTGACACGGTCGAGGGCCAGGCAGGTGCAGACACCCTCCAGTTCAACGGGGCGAACGCAAGCGAGAAGTTCGATCTGTCGGCAAACGGCAACCGGCTCCAGTTCCTCCGCGACATCGCCAACGTCAAGATGGACGTCGACGGCGTCGAGACGGTCGACGCGAATGCGCGCGGCAGCGCTGACACCGTCACCGTTCACGATCTCAGCGGCACGGCCGTCCAGCACGTCGCCGTCGACCTGTCCGCGTCCGCGGGCGGTGGCGACGGCGAGGCGGACGGCGTGGTGGTCGAGGGAACCGCGAACGCGGACGTCGTGGAGATCAGCCGAACCGCGGCTTCGCCCGATGCGAGCGTGACGGGTCTGGCGGCGGACGTCTCGGTAACCGGCGCCGACCCGACCGGCGACACGCTTACGGTTGACGGCAAGGCCGGCGACGACCGGCTGATCGAGAACGCGGCCGACGGCTCGATCATGCCGGTGAAGGTCGAAGGTGGAGACGGCGTCGACACCGTCGAGGTCGACGGCAGCGACGACGGCGAGACCTTCACCGCCATACCGAACGCACCGCGCGTGCGGGTCGATCGCGTCACCCCGGCGCCGTTCAATCTGGACATCGGCACGAGCGAGAACCTCATCGTCAATGCGAACGGCGGCGACGACACGGTCACGGGCCTCAATGGATTGGCGACGCTCATCTCGCTCACGATCGACGGCGGCCCCGGTGCCGACACGATCACCGGCGGCGACGGCGACGACCACCTGCTCGGCGGTGACGGAAACGACACCGTTGCCGGCGGGCGCGGCGACGACGTCGCGTTCCTGGGCGCGAACGACGACACGTTCATCTGGAACCCCGGCGATGCCAGTGACACCGTCGAGGGTCAGCGCGGGTCGGACACGATGCGCTTCAACGGGGCGAACATCGCCGAGAAGTTCGAGATCTCCGCCAACGGCGGGCGCGTTCGCTTCACGCGCGACATCGCCAGCGTCACCATGGACCTGGACGACGTCGAGCGAATCGACCTCAACGCCCTCGGAGGCGCCGACAGGATCACCGTCAACGACCTCTCGGGCACCGACGTCACAGCGACCAACACCAACCTCGCCGCAAGCGGGGGCGGCGGCGACGGCGCGGCCGACGAGGTGATCGTCAACGGGAGCACGGGCGCCGACGTCATCGTCCCGTCCGGCGACTCGAGCGCGGTGACGGTCAAGGGTTTAACTGCGACCGTCAACGTCACGGGGTTCGAAGCTGCGAACGATACGCTGACGATCAACGCGCTCGCCGGCCAGGACACCGTGACGGCGTCGGGCCTCGCAGCAGACGTGATCAAGCTGCAGCTGAACGGCGGCGACGATGCCGACACCTTCATCGCCTCCCCCGGGAAAGACCTCGTCGCCGGAGGCCGCGGCGACGACGTTGCGCTCCTCGGCGCCGGTGACGATACGTTCGTGTGGAACCCGGGCGACGGAAGCGACGCCGTCGAGGGTCAGGCCGGCACGGACACCCTGCAGTTCAACGGCGCGAGCATCGCCGAGAAGATCGACATTGCCGCCAACGGCGGTCGCGTTCGCTTCTCCCGCGATATCGCCAACATCACCATGGACCTGAACGGCGTCGAGCGAATCACCGTCAACGCCCTGGGAGGCGCCGACACGATCACCGTCAACGACCTCTCCGGCACCGGCGTCACCGAAGTCAACGCCAACCTCGCGGCGAGCGCCGGCGGCGGCGACGGAGACCCCGACAACGTGGTCGTCAACGGCACCGCCGGCTCCGACGTCATTCAGGCGAACGGTGACGCCTCCGGCGTCGCCGTCCTGGGCCTGGCAGCCCGGGTGAACATCACCGGCGCCGAGTCCGCCAACGACACGCTGACGATCAATGCCCTCGCCGGCGACGACGTCATCGACGGCTCGGGCCTGACGGCCGATGCAGTCAAACTCGCGGAGTTCGGCGGTGACGGCGACGATGTGCTGCTCGGTGGCGCCGGCGACGACGTCATCCGGGGCGAAGCGGGCGACGACGTGCTGATCGGCGGCCCGGGGCTCGACGATCTCGACGGCGGCCCGGGCAACAACATCATCATCCAGGACTAGCGAACCGGCTCTGGAGGGCCTCGCCGGGACGCGGGGCCCTTCCGGACCCTAGAAGCGGCTCTCGGCCGGCACGAGCTCCGCGACCTGCACGTCGTGGAGGATTCGTGCCGCCTCGCGCGTGTCGAAGCGCCCTGCGCCGGCCTCGAGCGTCGCCGCCGCCCCCGCGGCCACGGCGGCGCGCAGCGCCTCCTCGGCCGGCCGCACCTCGCTCCACGCACCCAGGAAGCCCGCGAGAAGCACGTCGCCGGTGCCGACCGGCGAGATGGGCTCGATCCGGACCGCGGTCGCCTTTAGCAGCCGCACCGAGCGCTCCTCGCGGAGGCGAGCGTAGCAGCCGGACTCGAACGTGATCAGGCCGTTTCGCGCCCCCATGTCGGCGATCTGCTCGAGCGCCTGGATGAAGTCCTCGTCCTCGAAGAGCTCCTGCCCGACCAGGTCTTCGGCCTCGCGCTGGTTCGGCGAGACCAGGAACGGCTCCGTCTCGATCCCGCGGGAGAGCGAAGGGCCCTCGGAGTCGAGGACGGTGCGAACCTGCAGCCGGTTCAGCTCCCGGATCGCCTCCGCGTAAAAGCCGTCGTCAACGCCGCGAGGCAGCGATCCCGCGAACACGACGAACTCGGCGCCCCGCGAGAGGTAGCGCAGTTTCTCCAAGAGGAACTCGATCTCCTCCGGCTCTACGTACGGCCCCCACTCGTTGATCTCCGAGTAGGAGCCGGCGGTCGGGTCCAGCACCGCGGTGGAGGTGCGCGACTCGTCGCCGATGCGCACGAAGTCGTTCAGGATCGCCTCGGCGGTCAGCTCCTCGACGATACGCGTCCCCGTCCGGCCCCCCGCCAGCCCGGTGGCGACGACTGGCACGTCGAGGCGCTTGAGCGCCCGCGCGATGTTGATGCCCTTTCCGCCCGCGAGGGTCAGCCCATCACTGGCGCGATGGCGATGCCCCGGTCGGAAGTTCGGGACGGTCAGCGTGCGGTCGATGGCCGCGTTCAGCGTGACGGTGACGATCACCTCAGGTCACCCAGCCCCAGACGTTCTCCACGGTCTTCCTTACATACCATCCCACCCTGCTCACGACTCCGGGACGAGAGACGGAACGCGCGGCGACGAGCGGGCTCCGCGCGAGCAGCCTGCCGTGCTGGTAGAGGGCGACCTCGCCGAGGCGATCGCCTCGCTCGACGGGGAGACTCGCCGTACGATCGACGACCGTCCGCTGCACGACCGGATCCGCAAGCCGCACGGCGCGATAGACCGAACGCGGGGCCACGAGTCGTACGGTACCCCGACCGAACGCCGTCGAGGTGGTGGCGTAGGCCGCTCCGCGCGAGACCACCGGCAGATAGCGGTACTGCCCCCGGGCCCAGGTGAGGAGGCGTTCGAGATCCGCGTCGCGCTGGTAGCGCGACGGACTGCCGAGGATGGTGGCGAAGAGCGTCATGTCGTGCCAACGGTCGGCCGCGACCTCGTTCCAGCCGGCCAGGGAGGTGTGGCCGGTCTTGACGCCGATCACGCCGGGATAGACGCCCAGCAGGTCGTTCCAGGTCGAGAGCGTCCGCCCGCCGGAGATCGACGCCGTTCGCATCCTTACGATCTTCCGGACGATCGGGCGGCGCATCGCGATCCGCGCGAGCCTCGTCACGTCCCGCGCGCTCGATACGTGGCCCGGGGCGTCGAGTCCGTCGGGGCGGACGAAGTGCGTGTCGCGCAGGCCGAGGGCTCGCGCCCTGGCGTTCATCATCGACACGAACCGCGGGACGCTGCCGTGGCCGACGTACGATGCGAGCGCCCACGCCGCGTCGTTGGCGCTCTGGATCAGCGCTCCCTCCAGCAGCTCCCGTACGGTGAGGCGATCGCCGGCATGGAGCTCGATCGTCGATTCCCCGATGGCGGCGGCCTCCGGCGAGACGACGACGACGTCGTCCAGCCTCGCGTGCTGGAGCGTGACGAGGACGGTCATCAGCTTCGTGATGCTCGCGATCGGGACGCGCTCGTGCTCCTGGCTCGCGTAGAGCACCTCGCCCGTCGTACCGTCCTGGACATAGACGGCGCGAGCGTCGACCTGCGGCGGCCCAGCGGCAGCAGTCGCACAGAGGACGAGTGCGCCCGCTACGACGAGCGAGCACGGCAGGCCGCGAAGCCTCACCAGCCGGAGACGGTCCAGACTTCGCGGCGGAGGCGGGCGGCCTCGAGTGTTGCGGCCGTGCGCCAGTCCTCGTCGGAGCCGCGGTAGGCATACGCGAGCGAGCGCGAGACCGTCACCACCGCGCTCGCAGGTCCGCTCGTGAACGCTCGCGCGACGTCGGCCGGGGTGGCTCCCTGCGCGCCGACACCAGGCAGGAGAAGCACCGCCTTCGGCGCGATCCTCCTCGCCTCGCCGACCTCGCGCGGGTGCGTCGCGCCGACCACGGCGCCGACGCTGGAGAGCCCGCACTCGCCGACGAGGTCCTCGCCCCAGTCGCCCACGAGACGCGCAACGTGCTGCCAGAGCGGTCGCCCGTCCAGCAGCGCGACGTCCTGGAGCTCGGCGGCGGCGTTCGAGGTCTTGACGACGCAGAAGAGCCCGGCGCCCTCCCGCCGGCACGCGGCGAGAAACGGCTCGAGCGAGTCCGCTCCGACGAACGGGTTGACCGTCAGGGCGTCGGCAACCGGCGTTTGGCCGTTGCGGCGCTCGAGGTACGCCGCGGCGTACGCGCGTGCGGTCGAGGGGATGTCACCCCGCTTGCCGTCGGCCAGGACGAGCAGCCCCGCCTCCCGCGCGAACCCACAGACCTCTTCGAACGCCCGCGCGCCGTCTGCCCCGAGCGCCTCGAAGAACGCGAGCTGCGGTTTGACGCCGACAACGTACGGCCCGACCGCGTCGATGATGCCGCAGCAGAACCGCGTGCAGGCAGCCGCTGCCTCCGCTCGGCCGAGGACGGCCTCGCCCCGCAGCTCGACGGGCAGCAGCTCCGGACGCGGATCGAGGCCGACGACGAGCTGGCTCCGCTTGCGGCCGACCGCCTGGGCCAGCCGGTCCGAGAAGAGCGTCGTCGCGACTGCAGACCCGACCATGCGGACGACAGGCTACAAGTCGCTCCGGCCGGGGGCAGTGGCCCCCCGGCCGGCGACAGGCGGCGCGGCGGACTACCGCAGCCGTCAGGTGTTGCGGACTGCGTCCTTGAGCCCGGAGCCCGCCGAGAACTTGGGGACGGTCGCGGCCGGAATCGTCACTTTCTGGCCCGGATTCCGAGGGTTGACGCCCTGGCGCTCGGCGCGCCGGGCGGTGGAGAACTTGCCGAAGCCCGTAAATGTCACCGCCTTCCCCTCCTTGAGGGTGTCGGTGATCGCGTCGAGGAACGCGTCGACTGCGCGCGCCGCGTCCCTGCGGCTCATCTGCGTCTTGTCGGCCAGCCGCTCGACGAACTTCTGCTTGCTCAGGGTCTCTGCCACCGCGCCTCTCCTCCCTTGTTCGGTGCTTGAGTGCGGCTCGGAGCGTAACAGCCGCGCGCTTTCGGCTCAACCATGCGGGTTTGCGGCATCTTTTGCCGCCGAGGCGACCTCATTCGACCGAAACAGCGGCCGGAGGCGGACGCCGCGGCGCGCGAGTGCGTCGGAACCGCCCTCCTCCCGATCGACGACGCAGACCGCCGTCCGGCACTCGAGACCGGCCGCCCGAACTGCGTCCACGGCAGACACGGCCGCGCCGCCGGAGGTGACGATGTCCTCGACGAGGCAAACGCGCTCCCCCGCCTCGAACGACCCCTCCAGGCGGTTTCCGGTGCCGTAGGCCTTCTCCTCCTTCCGCACGATCAGGAACGGAAGGCCACCGGCGAGCGACGCAGCCGCCGCGAGCGCGACCGCTCCCAGCTCCGGCGCTGCCAGGCGGAGCGCGCCGGGTTCGTGCTCGGCGACCTCGGCGGCGATCGCGGCGCCGAGCGGCTCGAGGAGGTCGGGGCGGGTCTCGAAGAGGTACTTGTCGAGGTAGTACCGCGATCGCCGTCCCGAGCGAAGGACGAAGTCGCCTTCCAGGTACGCGTGCTCCCGCAGCGCGCGGAGCAGCTCGTCGCGGGTCATCAGTGCACTAAACCGTGCTGAGCAGGTCGCGGGCGACCGGAAGGAGGCGCTGTGCCTCGGGAGAGTCGCCTTCGAGCGAGATCATCGAGCCGTCGTCGAAGTAGAGGTCGACGCGCTCGTCCGAGCCGCGCAGCGCCCGCCGAACCACGACTGTCACGGCGACGGCGCCGCCGGCGATCAAGACGAGCGTTCTAGGACGCACCGTTCTCCTCGCGCACGCTGCGGAGGCAGCTTCGAAGGTCGTAGAAGACGAGGCCGACCGTCGGCTCTGCACCCGTGGTGGCGGCAATCCGCCGCTCGCCCTCGCGCACGAGGAACACGCTTCCGGCCCTCAGCTGCGCCTGCACTTGCGAGACGCCGCCAGCTTCGGCGGAGCGGACGCGGCCGGCCTCGTCGAGAAGCTCCGCCCCCAGCCGGGCCAGCTCGCGGGAGCGCTCCTCGTCCTCGAGCGTCGAGCCTTCCACGGCGCCCTGCTCGTCGAAGATCACCGCGACCTCGATCTGCGGCGAGATCTCCGTCAGCTCGGCAATGGCCTGCGCCGCATCCACCGCGCGAGGCTAACACGCGATCCACCACGGCCCAGCCGACCTCAGGAGATGGTCGCGCCGTGGCACCTAATTGGGGCCGTCGCCCTCCGGGGCAACGAGGCGGTGCGATGCCAGGTGCGACTGGCGCCGGGCGAAGTTCACCTCGGCGCCGAAGACGATCACGTTCGCCATCACGTACATCCAGACGAGCAGGATCGCCGGCCCGCCGAAGACCTGCAGGGCGGGCGAGTTCGAGGAGAAGCGGAGGTAGATCGGCACCGCCTGAAACGTGACGGCGAGCACGACCGTGGCGACGAGGGTGCCCGGGAGCACGTCGCGGATCGTCAGCTGCTCGTTGGTCAGGAAGTAGTACGAGGCAAGCAGGAAGAGGAAAGCCGCCACGCTTGACGTGAGCACCGACACCGCGTAGGCGACGACAGGCTCCGCCAGCACCCCGGGCGCGAGATCCTCGAGGAGCCGATACCCGACCCCACCGGCGAGCAACCCGGCGAAGAGCGTGATCAGGCTGCCGAAGAGCAGCAAGACCGCGATCCCCTTGCCGTGTAGAAAGCCTCGGTTGGGACGGTCGTAGACGATGTTGAACGCTGACTCGAGCACGCTGAACAGCGAGAGCGACGTCCAGAGGAGGAGCACAATGCCGACGACGCCGAGCGTGGCGGCGTTGGTGCGGACCGTCCGCACCAGGGTCTCGATACGGCCGATCGGCGTGCCGGGAAACGTGCGCTGAAGTTCGTGGACGAGGTAGCTCGACTCGTCGGTCTGGCCCGCGAGCCCGAGCAGCGAGAGCGCGAGGAACGTCAGCGGGACGAAGGAGAGCAGCGAGAAGTACGCCACCATCGCGGCCAGGTGCGTCCCTCGGTCGACGAAGAACTTGTGGAATGGTCGCTGCACGCCTGCCGCCTGGGACAACTAGCAGCCTCCGCGGTCAGGCTCGCCGGAATCCACCTGCTCGCGGAGCGCTCGTGCCGCCCTCGCACGGTGGGAGTTCTCGGTTTTCCACTCGTTGCCTAGCTCGGAAACGGTCTTCGTCTCGCCCTCGGGGACGAAGATGGGGTCGAACCCGAAGCCTTCGTCCCCACGAGCCTCGTCTGCAATGGAGCCGTCGAGGATTCCGCGGCCGCGAAACTCCCGGCCCACGGGATCCAGCGCGACGAGCTCGCACACGTAGCGGGCGCCGCGGTCCTGTGCTCCGTCGAGTGCGGCAAGCAGCCGCGGGACGTGCTCGCCGCGGGCCCAACGCGCCGTCTCGACACCGGGGCGGCCGGCGAGGGCCCCGACCTCGATGCCCGAGTCCTCGCCGACCACCCACTCGTCCGGCGGAGCGAGGCGGCGCCCGAACCGGGCCTTGCCTTGCGCGTTCTCCAGGTAGGTCGCTCCGTCTTCCGAGGGATAGCCGTCGGCGACGAGCGTGCGCAGATGCCAGCCTGCCAGCGCACGCTGCAGCTCGAGGAGCTTGTGGACGTTGCGCGAGGCCAGACGCGCCTTCAGCGGACCCACTGCAGCCGCCGCACGCCTGAGAGCCCGGCGATCCGGTCGGTTGCCTCCTGTGCCTGCTTGCTCGTCCGGTAGCGAACGCTCATCAACAGGCTGCGCCCGTCCGGCAAGTCGTGGAATTCGACGGCGTCGGCGTCGGCGTCGAGTCGCTCGAGCTCCTCGAGCACCGGCGCCGCGCTCCCGCCCTGCTCCAGGTCGACGGCGAGCCGGCCCTCCTCGGGCCGGAAGCGCACGAGCAGGCGGTACGCATAGATCCGCACAGGCCAGAGGAAGACGAGCACGAGCCCGGTCGTGACCGGCGCCGCCTCCCAGTAGCCGGCGCCGGCCGCCATCCCGATCGCCGCGACGACCCAGAGGCTCGCGGCGGTCGTCAGCCCGCGGACCGAGACGCCCATGCGAATGATCGCCCCCGCCCCGAGGAACCCGATCCCCGTCACGATCCGGGCCGCGATGCGCGTCGGATCCGGCCGGACGGCGCTCGACCCCGATTCGATGTCGCTCGTGAAGCCGTACGCCGAGACGATCGTGAAGAGCGCCGACCCGACCGAGAAGAGCATGTGGGTGCGGAGCCCGGCCTCGCGTTCCCGAGCTCGCGTTCGAACCCGATCGCGCCGCCGAGCGCCGCGGGGACGACGAGCCGCAGCAGCGCGCCCTCCCACGAGAGCGTCGGGACGCTAATCGCGAACGGCAGCACGCTGAAGCTCACCGATCTCCCCGATCGCAGCCGCGGACAGGGCCAGCAGCTCGTCGAGCTGGCCGCGGTCGAAGGCGCCGTGCTCCGCCGTCGCCTGCACCTCGACGAACTGCCCCTCGCCCGTCATCGCCACGTTGAGATCGACCTCGGCCGTCGAGTCCTCCGAGTAGTCGAGGTCGACGACCACCTCGCCGGCGACGATTCCCGCCGACACTGCGCCGACCGAGTCGAAGAGGACGCGCGAGAGCCCGTGCCGGTCGAGGGCTCGGTAGGCGGCGACGTACACGCCCGAGATCGCTGCGCACCGGGTGCCGCCGTCGGCCTCGAGCACGTCGCAGTCGAGCCAGAGCGTGCGCTCGCCGAGCGCCTCCATATCCGCAACCGCCCGGAGGACGCGGCCGATCAGGCGCTGAATCTCGATCGTCCGTCCCTTCTGCCGTCCCTGACTGGCCTCTCGCGGGGTCCGCTCTCCCGTGGAGGCCGGCAGCATCGAGTACTCGGCGGTAAGCCAGCCCCGGCCGCGTCCAGCCATCCATCTGGGCACTCCCTCGCCGAGCGTCGCCGCACACAGCACGCGTGTTCCGCCGACGCTGATGAGCGCCGATCCATGGGCGCTGCGGAGGAAATCGGGCTCGATCGTCACCGGCCGGAGCTGATTCGCGTGCCGGCCGTCGGCGCGAGTCACGCGTCGGCCTCCCGGCCTCCGGCAAAGGGCGCCAGGCGCGCCCCACCCGGTACCTGACGACGTCCATTGGCGTTTGCCTCGAGCTCGGCGAGCGACACCTGTTCTACGTCTCCGAGGGGCAGCTGAAGAAACCGCTCGCCGAGCTGCCGGAAGAGATCGGGCGACCCCGTGGTGAAGAACCGGGACTCACCTTCGCGCTCGCCGGCGTTCTCGATGCCTTTCCGCGCCAGCGTCTCCGCGACCTCACGCGCCGTCTCCTCGGCCGAGAACACGAGCGTGACGCCGCGCCCGAAGACGCGCTGGAAGATCGGCCGGATGAGCGGATAGTGCGTGCAGCCGAGGATGACCGTGTCGACGCCGGCGTCCTTCAGCGGGACGGCGTACGACCGCACGGCCTCGGTGGTCTCGCCACCGAAGGGCGCTTCGCTCTCGATCAGCGGCACCAGGCGCGGGCATGCGACGGGGATGAACTGCACGCCGGCGTCCAGCGCGTGCACCAGCTCGGCGTACCGCCCAGCCGTCACCGTTGCCTCGGTAGCGAGCAACCCGACCCGTCGGTTTCGCGTTGCCTGGACAGCTGCATGCGCTTCCGGCGTGATCACGCCAACGACGGGAACCGCCATCTCTTCCTGCAGCTCGCGGAGAGCCGCCGACGTCGCGGCGTTGCACGCCACGAGGATCAGCTTCACCCCCTGGGCCTCGAGAAACGCCGCGATCTCGCGCGCGAAGCGCCGGATCTCGGCGAGGGGACGCGGGCCGTACGGCAGGCGGGCGTGATCGCCCAGGTAGAGGAAGTCCTCGTGCGGCATCGTCACCAGGCACTCGTGGAGGACGGTGAGGCCGCCCACACCAGAGTCGAAGACGCCGACCGGCCGCCGGTCCATGCCGGCGATTCTACGGGCGGGTCCGGAGACGCCCGCGAACGGGCTACGGTTCAGCAGTGGGTCGCGTGCTCGCCGTCCTCGCTCTGGCGCTCGTCCTGCCGCCTGCGGCCCACGCGTTCACGAAACAGGATCTCCGGCTGCGGATGAGCGACGGCGTCGAGCTCGCCGCGACGTTCTACGTCCCCGACGGCCTTCGTCCCGGCGCCGGCTGGCCTGCGGTCATGGCCTTTCGGCAGACGCGAGCAAGCCTGAACGCGGCGGCCGAGTCGTACTTCGTGCCGCGCGGGTATGCCGTCCTGACCGCCGACGCGCGCGGCCACGGCGAGTCCGGCGGGCTGAACGCCCTCGATGGCCCGCGCGAGGTCCAGGATGTGCGGGAGCTCTTCGACTGGCTTGGCGCGCGGGGAGACATCGACGCCCGGCACATAGGAGCGCTCGGCGTATCGCTGGGCGGCGGCCTCGTCTGGCGTGCAGCCGCAAGCGACGTGCCGTTCGCGGCGATCGCTCCGATCACGACATGGACCGACCTTTACGGCGCGCTGTTCCCCGGCGGCCTCGCGAAGTCCGGAGCGATCTTCGGCTTTCTCAACGAGATCCCGGCCGACCGCTTCTCGCCCGAGGTCATGTCACTGCAAAACGATCTGCTGCACAGCACCAACCTCGGCGCGGTCAAGGCGCTCGCGGCCGAGCGATCCGTCGCCCCGCTGCTCGGCCGGGTGCGGGCGCCGGCGCTCGTCATCCAGGGCCGCCGCGATTTCGAGTTCGACCTCGGCCAGGCGGAGGCGGCGCTGCGCCGACTCCGCGGGCCCGTCCGGATGTATCTCGGGGATCTCGGCCACCCGCCTGCGCCGAATCCACCGGCCGAACTCCCCCACGTCTACGACCTCGCGCGCCGTTGGTTCGATCGCTGGCTCCGGGGAGTCGAGAACGGCATGGACCGTGGGCCGCGCGTCGAATTGGCTCCGGACCCCTGGACCGGCCGGACGTTTCGCTACCGGAGCCTCCCACGGACCACACGCCTCCAGTTCACCTTCCCCGGCCGCCGGACGATCGACGCCGAGGGCGAGGTCGTGCGCACGCTGCGACAGCCGGCGAGACGCCTGGAGACGTTCGGCGCTCCGGTTCTGCGCGTCACCGCGTCGTCGACGACGGGATGGCCGCGCCTCGTGGCGCAGCTCACGGCCCTGACGCCGCGCGGCAAGGTGGTCGTCGCCGATGGCGGGGCGGCGACGCCTGCGATCGGCCGGCGACCGCGGCAGGTGATGCTGCGTCTCACCAACCAGTCGACCCTGATCCGGCGCGGTTCGAGGCTCCGCCTCACGCTCGCGACGTCCTCGGCCGACCTCCTGTACCTCAACTTCCCGCTGTCGCAGGGCGTGAAGGTCACGATCAGGGCGGCTAGGCTCACGCTGCCCGTCCTGCGACGCCCGGTCTCCCGATAACCAAACGGGCGACCCTGACGTCTCAGACGACGGGAACGCATCCAGGAAAGGAACGGGGGTTATGAGAGAACGACTTCGATTCGCGCTCGTCGCGGGCGCCGCGCTCCTCGCGCTCGCCTTCGCCACACCGGCGCTCGGCGCATATGGTCCGAAGCTGTTCGCGCTGGCGTCGCCGGGCACCGTTACGACGGTGGGCTTCACGCAGGCGCAAGGCGACGACGCCGGCGCGGCGGTGATCTTCTACGCGCCGCCCGGCATGCAGGCCGACTTCACGGCGGCCCCCGGGGCGCCGATCGGTGCGGCCTCGGCCGTGCTGGACATCGCCGGCGCGTCGACCACGGCGACGGGAACCGTCGTCGTGGCGAACCCCGCCGACCCCGCGATCGCCGATGCAACCGCCAGGTGCACGCTCACGTCGACGCACACCGCCGTCTGGGTCCTGCATCTGACCATCAACGACGTACCGATCGACGTTCCGGTGTCCGTCGACCAGACCACTGGTCCGGAGGCGGCCTTCTCGTCCTACAAGCTCCGGATCTGCTTCCGGTCCCCGTACGTCCCGGTTGCAAAGGGGGGACAGCCCAACGGCGCCAAGCCGTTCGGGGCAGCCTTGGCGGTGGGCGGCGTCTTCACCCCGCCAAAGGCGAGTGACCTCCGGTGGACCGGCCTCTTCGTGCCCTATGCCGTCGGGACGAAGAATCCCAACTACGCTGCGGCAGCCGAGAGCCAAGCGATCGCCTCGTATCCGGTCCGTTTTGGCATCACCGGCAAGGACGTCGTGACGAAGCGCGTCGTCGGACGAGGCCGAGCGCGGCATGTGGTGACCGTGCATCGGGCACGGATCGCCGGCAGGCTCACCGCGAACGCAGGCGGCCAGGCCGGGGCGAGCTACACGCTGTTCGTGGGCAAGAAGAAGGTCGCGAGCGGCAAGACGAACGCGAACGGCGCCTTCACGAAGCTCGTACCGCTCGGGAAGACGACCCGCTTCCGTGCGGAGGCGGATCTGGACCCGCAGAACGCGAGCGGCTCGTGTAACCCGCTGCTTCCGATCTCGACCGCTCCGCTGCTCCTCCCAACCTGCACCGGCCTGACCACTGCCGGCATCGCAGCCAACAGCAACACCGTCACCGTCAAGAAGAAGCAGCCGAAGCGGAGGAGGTAGCTCCGAGAGACTAGAGTGGCGCCGTGCACGTCCTGGCGGTCATTCACGGGGAGAAGGCCCGCGCGGGCACGTTCGAGGACGTCCTTCTCGACCGGGGCCACGCGCTCGAGGAGTGGAGCCTCGCCTGGGGAACCCCGCCGCCGCGACCGCTCGACGCGTACGGCGCCGTCCTCGTGTTCGGCGGCGCGATGCACGCCGACCAGGACGATCACCACCCCTGGCTCCGCGACGAGAGCTTCCTGCTCCAGCGCCTGCTCGGTCTCGGCATCCCGGTGCTCGGCGTCTGCCTGGGAGCGCAGCTGCTCGCGCGGGCGAGCCACGCGGCGGTGATGCCCGCCAGCGACCCCGAGATCGGCTGGTACCCCGTCGAGCTCACCGAAGAGGCGGCCGGCGACCCCCTCTTCTCTCGCCTGCCACGCCGCTTCGACGCCTTCCAGTGGCACTTCTACACGTACGACCTGCCGGCCGGCGCGTGCGAGCTCGCCCGGAGCGCAGTCTGCAGTCAGGGCTTCCGGCTCGGAGAGCGCGCCTGGGGCATCCAGTTCCACGCCGAGGTGACGCGGGCACAGATCGAGGAGTGGGTCGACATCGACCGGAACGAGCTCCTGGGGTCCGGCGACGAGCTGCTCCGGAAGACGGAGGAGCGCATCGAGGCCTGGACGACGATCGGCCGGAACGTCTGCTCGGGGTTCCTCGAGGCCGCGGAACGGGTGACCGCAGCGGCGTAGCCGCGGCTCGCTACACCCCGGTGTCGGCAGGAAGGTCGTCGTGGCGCGACCATTCGTGCCACGAGCCCACGTAGTTGCGGGCGTTGTATCCG
>Ga0075423_10000170_pt1 | contig 44705 bp, 40 predicted proteins | sample SoiMethybrSBSTD2_FD_80114 | JGI IMG/M metagenome (GOLD analysis project Ga0075423, IMG submission 80114) | Bulk soil microbial communities from a Populus tree surrounding site in Tennessee, USA - Soil MetaG P. TD hybrid SBSTD2 | ecosystem: Environmental > Terrestrial > Soil > Tree plantation... | reverse complement strand
GTTGAACTCCGGCCGACCAAGCTGAGCAAAGATCCGTACCCACAGCGGAAGGTACATCTCCAAGCCACGAGCAGCCGTCAGATCGCCCAAGTCGAACACGTCGCTCCAGCCGAGATCGGCGGCAAGCGATGCCGCCGTCTCACGGGCGGCCGGATCGTTGCCAGCTACGAAGATGGTGGAGTCGTCGGTAAGGCCGCGCGGGTTGATCATGACCTGATTGGCCACGGTGTTGAACATCTTGACTAGGCGAGCCTCCGGCAACTCCCGCTGCAGCTGTTCGGCGAGTGAATCGGTGTTGCTCACAAAGAGCGACGGTGGGAATCCCTGAGAGAAGTCGAGCGCGTTCGAGGCGTCGATCACGACCTTGCCGTTCAACGCGTCACCCACTGCCTGGAGTGCCGACAGCGAACCCCGGCCGTTTGTCGCGTTGATGAACACCTCCGCATCGAGGTCCCCGTACGCCGCAAGCGGTAGGTCGATTTCCGCCCACTCATCCCGCGCTCTGGTCTGCTCGGGGTCACGGGTACCGACAGTGACCTGATGGCCTGCGGCACTGAATGCCTTACCTAGTGCCGGTCCGACGGCTCCTGTTCCCAAAATGGCAATCTGCATATCAGACATCATTCCGAGTTGTCAGCGTCGGCGGTGGCTATAACAGCCACTGATGCTGACACGTCGGTGAAGAGAGAGGCGATGTATGGCAAAGGTGGCCGTAGTAACGGGAGCGGGTTCTGGCATCGGTGCGGCCGCAGCAACGGCGCTGGCTGGCGATGGTTGGACGGTCGTGATTGCGGGCCGTCGGCGCCCGGTACTAGAGGAGCTTGCCGCTGCCCATCTCGACCTGACGCTCGATCCCGTTCCAACGGACGTAACCGACGAAGAATCCGTACGCAATCTCTTCGAGGTCGCCGTGACTCGGCACGGTCGAGTCGATCTGCTCTTCAACAACGCCGGGATGGCCGGTCCGCCGCGGGACCTCGATGAAATCCCCCTCGCGGAGTGGCAGGCCGTCGTCAATGTCAATCTCACCGGCGCGTTCCTCTGCACCAGAGAAGCCTTTGGTGTGATGCGCCGGCAGCAGCCGCAAGGCGGCCGGATCATCAACAACGGCTCCATATCTGCACATTCGCCGCGCCCGCGATCGATTGCCTATACAGCGACCAAGCACGCGATCACTGGACTTACCAAGTCGACTGCTCTGGACGGCCGCCCGTATGACATTGCCTGTGGTCAGATCGACATCGGCAACGCGGCCACCGACCTGACGACTGCCATCGCTGAGGGCGCGGCGCAGGCCGACGGCAGCATGCGAGCCGAGCCGCGGATGCGGGTGGAAGATGTGGCGCGTGCAGTGGTCTACATGGCGAGCCTGCCGCTGGACAGCAACGTTTCGACGATGACGGTGATGGCGACCAAGATGCCCTTCATTGGTCGTGGGTAGATTCATCAGAGATAGCTCGTGATCTTCATCGAGAAAGCTGCCCCATGATCTTCATCAAGAAATTTAGCGAGCTTGGCCGCGACGACATCGATCAGGCTGGTGGCAAAGGTGCCAATCTTGGCGAGCTGACGCGCGCTGGCCTCCCTGTACCGCCTGGTTTCGTCATCGTCACCGACGCTTATCGCGCGTACGTCGCCGAACATCAACTGGCGGACAAGATCACCTCCCTTGCGGCGCCGACAGATGATCCGGGCGGATACGAGTCGGCGTCTGAACAGATTCGTGGCCTTTTTGCCGACGAGGTCTCCGATGCGCTCCGTGCCGAGATTGCCAAGGCATATGCGGCCCTCGGCGAGGACGCCCAGGTCGCTGTCCGATCTTCAGCGACTGCCGAAGATCTCCCGGAAGCCAGCTTCGCCGGTCAGCAGGACACCTATCTCAATGTGCGCGGCATGGAGTATCTGCTGATTGCGGTCCGCGACTGCTGGGCCTCGCTCTGGACTGCGCGGGCTATTGCCTACCGAGCGCGTCAGGGCGTCGATCCCACGAAAGTCAGTTTGGCCGTAGTAGTACAACAAATGGTCGATGCCGAGGCCGCTGGCGTTATGTTCACTGCCAATCCCGGCAACGGGCGCAGGGACGAGGCAGTGATCAGCGCTGCCTGGGGCCTTGGCGAATCCGTGGTGAGCGGATCGGTCAATACCGACAACATTGTGGTGCGTAAGCCTGATCGGACGGTCCTTTCGAACGAGACTGCCGACAAGGCGGTCATGACGGTCCGGGCCGAGCAGCGTACCCAGGAACAGCCGGTGCCTGCCGCGCAGCGCCAACAGCCGGTGCTCAGCAAATCCGATGCCGCCAGGCTGACCGCGTACGGGACCCGCATCGAGAACCATTACGGCGTACCGCAAGACATTGAATGGGCTCGAGCGGGCGGACAGTTTTTCATTGTCCAAGCTCGGCCCATCACAGCCCTCCCTGAGGCTGAGGCCCCGCTGCCGACCGATTGGACTGTGCCTGAGCCGACTGCCATGTACGTCCGAGCCAGCATCGTCGAGCAGCTGCCTGACCCGCTTTCGCCGCTGTTCGCCGACATGATCGATGGTGCTGTCACCCGCTCGCTGCAGGGCGTATTCCGAGAACTGATGGGCGGTGAGGATTTAATCCGAGATGACGACGTCGGGCTTCCGACGGTTAATGGTTACGCCTACTACAGATACAGCCGATCCGGCATGTGGCGGCTCATGTGGAAGAGCCCGAAGGCAATGCGGGCGGTATTGAGCGGCGGAATGCTGCAGGAGCGCTGGCGTAACTACTCTCATCCGAAGTATCGCCGGATCGTGAGTGACTGGTCCGCACGCGACCTGAGCCGGATGAGCACCCAACAACTGCTAGCCGGCGTTGAGGAACTCGTGGAAGCCGGCGCCGAGTACTACACCTCGGTCCAGACGATCATTCCGGCGGCCGCCTCAAGCGAGGTGGTGTTCACCAGGTTTTACGAGACGGTAGTCCGCACCAAGGAGGACCCGCCCGCTCAGGTGTTTGTGCTCGGCTTCGACAGCGCCCCGATCAGGGCTGAGAAGTCCCTCTATGACCTCGCCGGCTGGACCCATGATCATCCTGAGCTGGCAGAGTCGCTGGGCACGCTGTCCCCTCAGGAATTCCTCGAGCGCGCTGCTGTATCACAAGATCCGGTGTGGCATGAGTGGCATAGCCGGTTCCACGCGCACCTCAGTACGTACGGGCACACCATCTACAACCTCGATTTCATGAATCCGGTGCCGGCTGATGATCCGATTCCGCTGCTGGAGACTCTTCGGTTCTTTGTCAGCGGGAAGGGGGCTGACCCTTACAAGCGGCAGCGCCACTTCGCGACGCGTCGTGAGGAGGCCACTGCCATGGTGCTGGCACGCCTCGATCCGGTACGCGCCAAGACCTTCCGCCGGGTGCTGCACTGGGCGCAGAGCAATGCGCCGATTCGGGAGGATGCCCTGGCAGATGTCGGGCTGGCCTGGCCACAGGTACGCCGCATGTTGCTTGAGATCGGTCGGCGGCTTCAGCAGGCGGGCGTGATCTCCAAACCTGAAGACGTGTTCTGGCTACACCGCACCGAGATCGACGAAGAGCGCGGCAGCCTTGCTGATCGGGTGCAGCAGCGCAAGGAGGTGTGGCGAGGGCAGCGGCGAGCGACACCGCCGCAGCTGCTGCCGAAGGGCGGCTGGGGCGACATGTGGCGAAGGTGGATGCCAGCGGCGTCGGAGGAGCAGACCGGTGACGTGATCAAGGGAATCGGCGGGAGCATGGGAAATGTGACCGCACGAGCTCGGGTGCTCGGTGGGCCACAAGACTTCTCTCAGATGCAGCCAGGCGAGGTACTGGTGGCCAGCATTACGACGCCGGCATGGACATCCTTGTTTGCCATGGCCTCCGGCGTGGTCACCGACATTGGAGGGCCGCTCAGCCATAGCTCGATCGTGGCCCGCGAGTACGGCATTCCCGCGGTGCTTGGTACCGCTGTGGCAACACGACGGATCAGCAGCGGCGAGATGATCAAGGTCGATGGTGATGCGGGCACGGTCACTCTGCTTGACGGCAACAAGTCCGAAGAGATTGCGCCGGCAGCGAAGGGGCCGCCTCGTGGCAAGATCATCGCCGGTGCCGTCGGCGGGGCTGCTGCGGTTGGGCTTGGCGCGTGGATGATACGCCGACGCCGATCACACAATCCCGGCTGACTCCCGTTGCGGGTTGATGAAACCTACGTGCACGTAGGTTTCGCACGGTCTGCACAGGCTGCAACTCATGCAGACCGTCAGCAACCTATGCAGAGCAAGCAGTTAGGTAGATACGGCCGCCAGCTCATCGACGATGCGCTTGGCGATCTCCAATGAGGCGGTCGCCGCGGGCGAGGGCGCGTTGAGCACATGGACTTGCCGAGGCGCCCGTTCGTAGTAGAAGTCGTCGACCAGCGCCCCATCTCGGCGGAGCGCTTGGGCCCGGACGCCGGCGTGGGCGGGCAACAGACAGTCGTCGGGAAGATCGGGAACGAGCTCGCGGAGGCTGCCGAGGAACCTCTTCTTTGATAGTGATCTTGTTGCCTCATCGAGCCCGGTACGCCAGTACCGCTTACCCAGCCTCCACAAGCCCGGCCACCTAACGCTGTCCAGTACATCGCGCGGGTTGATCTTGAGCTTGGTGTAGCCCTCGCGTGCGAATGCGAAAATGGCATTCGGGCCAGCATGGATCGAACCATTGATCATCCGGGTTAGATGCACACCCAAGAAGGGAAACGACGGATCGGGGACTGGATAGATCAGTCCCTTCACCAGGTACGAGTTTTCTGGCGTGAGTTCGTAGTACTCGCCACGGAACGGGATGATTCGGACGTCTGGAGTTAGTCCCGCCAAGCGAGCCAGCCGATCACTGTGCAGTCCGGCGCAGTTGACGAACTGGTCTGCACGGAACTCATCGCTCTTGGTCGTGATCGTCACCGCATCAGGGCGAGATGCGATACCGACGATCCGCTGCCCAAAGCGAATCTCGCTGCCAGCCTCTTCTATACGACGTCGCAAGACGTCGCAAACTCCGCGGAAATCAACAATGCCCGTTGACTCGACACGCACCGCTGATATCGCCGAGACGTACGGCTCGTACTCCTTGGCCTTGTCGGCGTCGATCATGGTGCAGGGAACCCCATTGGCCTGGCCGCGACGGTAGAGCTCGGTGAGCGCTTGCAGCTGTGACTCATCGGTTGCCACGACGAGCTTGCCGCAGATGTCAACAGAGACGCCGTTTTCTTCGGCGAACCGTCGCATCGAACTCGCCCCAGCGGTGCCAAGCGTTGCCTTGAGGCTGCCGGGCCGGTAGTAGAGCCCGGAGTGAATGACGCCGGAGTTGTTACCGGTCTGGTGCTGCGCGATGCCCGGCTCCTTCTCGAGCACGGTGACACGGTGGCCTCGTCGAGTTAGTTCATGGGCCGTTGCCAGCCCGACGATCCCGGCCCCAGCGACGATCACGTGACTTCCCATTCGCACATGTCTACCAGGGCTGCGGCAGAGGCGCTGGATTCGCAGCTCAACCATCGAAAACTCACCCCTAGAGAGTGATGTGCCCCCCAAATTGACTGCGCAATACTCAGGGCGACTCCAACCGAGACGGAGGTTGCCGTGGACTTTTCGAGTTTCTTCTGGCTGCTGGTGTGGGCATTTGTTTTCGGCTGCTACCTCGTCGTGTTGTTCCAGGTCATCGTCGATCTGTTCCGAGATGACACTCTTAGTGGGTGGTGGAAGGCCATATGGATCATTTTCCTGATCATCGTGCCGTTCTTGAGCCTATTAATCTATGTCATCGCCCGGGGCCGCGGAATGGCCGAGCGTCGTCAGGAGGCGCTGGGTGGCGGCCGTAGGGACGAAGGGGCTTACGTGCCGCCGCCGATTATGAGAATTCCTAACCCTGCCGAGGACATTGCGTCCGCCCAGAAACTGCTCGACCAAGGAGCGATCAATCAGGCTGAGTTTGACCAACTCAAGCAGAAAGCGCTTGCGGGCTCCTCATGACCACGTCAGAAAATCGCCCGGCGGTCGCCAAACGGAGAACTTCGGAGCGGGCCCATCGTGGCACCAGGCGACGCTTCTCGCGGCCCGCGTCTCGGCTTGCCGAGCGGTGGACCACCATCGATGGCGTCGACGTCTTCTACCGTGAGTCACCCCACCCGCCCAATGCGCCAGTGATGATGCACTTACATGGGTTCGGGCTGTCAGGCCGCTATCTGCTACCGACCGCCGAGGCGCTCTCTGACGAATTCCATACGCTGGTGCCAGACCTGCCTGGATTCGGACGAAGCGGAAACGCCATCGAGCCGCTGACTGTCACCGAGCTTGCACACGCGGCGGCCGCTTTCCTCGACACCCAAGGCATTGAAAAAGCCACCCTGGTCGGAAATTCCATGGGCTGTCCGGTTATCTGCGAATTTGCATACTCGTTTCCGGATCGACTGGAGCGGGCCATTCTGGTGTCGCCTGCCGGAGGCATTAATAACCGACCGTTGCCGCGTGCAGTGCGCCAGCTCAGCCATGACGGGCTGCGGGAACCGGTTCGGCTGCTACGCGTCGCAGTCCCGGACTACCTGCGATTTGGCGTTCCGAGCACCTTCCGAATGTTCCGAGCGCTGATGCAGTATCCAGCTTTGGATCGTCTGCTGGCCTTGGACAAGCCAACGCTGGTCGTTGCCGGAAGCCGAGATCCGTTGCTGCCGGGTCCGCAGCGCATCCAAGAGGTTGCGAGTCAAACAGAACACCACGGCATCTTCGTTGTCATCGACGGGGCGGCCCACGCGATCAACTTCTCCCATCCGGGAGAGCTGTCAAACGTCATCCGACTGTTCATGGAAGACAAGCCGATCGTCGACGATCCAAACTCTCCCGGAACCGCACGAGCCTACGAGCTCCATCGGGGGCTACACGCGCCCAAGCCGCGTACGGCCGACGAATGATCGACTCCGCGTCAGACTCCGACTCCGCTGTAGCTGCCGAGGGTGCGCAGTCAGGCGCGAGCCCGCTAACTTTGGGGCGTGACCAGCCCGTTTGCGCCAGATCAGTGGCATGCGGTGGAAGGTTTTGAGTTCACCGACATCACCTATCACCGCGCCAATGACGCTCCCGTCGTACGGATTGCCTTTGATCGGCCAGAGGTACGCAACGCGTTCCGGCCACACACCGTCGACGAGCTCTTTGCCGCAATGGATCATGCTCGGATGTCTTCGGACGTGGGTGCGGTGCTGCTGACTGGCAATGGACCGTCGCCGAAGGACGGCGGATGGGCGTTTTGCAGCGGCGGCGACCAGCGGATCCGAGGCCGCGCCGGCTACCAGTACGACTCGGCCGAGAAGCGCACCGGTCCCCAGAATGAGGCGGCACTCGGACGGCTCCACATTCTCGAAGTCCAACGGCTGATCCGTTTTATGCCCAAGATCGTGATCGCGTTGGTCAACGGCTGGGCGGCCGGCGGAGGGCACAGCCTGCATGTGGTCTGCGACTTGAGTCTTGCCAGTGCCGAGCACGCCCGTTTCAAGCAAACCGATGCCGACGTCGGTTCGTTCGATGGCGGCTTCGGGTCGGCTTACCTGGCACGACAGGTCGGGCAGAAGCGGGCGCGAGAGGTCTTTTTTCTCGGCCAGACCTACACGGCTGAGGACGCGTACCAAATGGGCATGGTGAATCGCGTCCTGCCGCACGCAGAACTGGAAACGGTCGGGCTTGAGTGGGCCACGATCATTTGCCGCAAGAGCCCGACCGCACAGCGGATGCTGAAGTTTGCGTTCAATGCGATTGACGACGGGCTCATTGGTCAGCAGGTGTTCGCCGGCGAGTCCACTCGGCTGGCGTACATGACCGACGAGGCAGTCGAGGGCCGCGACGCGTTCCTCGAAAAGCGTCCCCCCGACTGGAGCCGCTTCCCCTACTACTACTGAGGGAGTGTCACCTAGACGACGCCGTACAAACGATCACCGGCGTCGCCCAGGCCGGGGAGGATGTAGCCGACGTCGTTGAGCTTCTCGTCCAGCCCGGCGAGCACCAGCGTGCACGTTACGTGCAGTTCCTGGACCAATTCGGTCAGTCGGGCGATTCCCTCTGGAGCCGCGATCAGGCAGATGCATGTGATGTCATCGGCACCGCGCTGGACGAGAAATTGCACCGCCGAGCCAAGAGTGCCGCCAGTGGCCAGCATTGGATCCAGTACGTAACACTGCCGGCCAGTCAAGTCCTCCGGCAGCCGTTCGGCGTACGTGGTGGCGATCAGGGTCTCCTCGTTGCGCACCATGCCGACGAAACCGACCTCGGCCGTCGGGATCAGCCGGGTCATGCCCTCGAGCATGCCGAGGCCCGCCCGCAGAATCGGCACCACTAGTGGCCGCGGAGGTGCCAGTCTTACGCCGGCCGCAGCTTGCAGCGGCGTCTGAACCGTGCGTGGCACAACGCGGACGTCACGGGTCGCCTCGTACGCGAGCAACGTGACGAGCTCCTCGGTGAGTCGTCGGAAAGTGGGCGAGTCGGTGGTTTCGTCCGCAACACGGTGAGCTTGTGCGCGACAAGGGGATGGTCGACGACGCGTAGTTCCACGCTCGAACCGTAGCGAGGGCCTATCTGAGATTGGGGATTGGACTCGTGTCCAGGCGTGGTGTCTGACACGATGGAGCGGGTTCGCGATTCTGCGGAGGAGGGGAGTCATGTCGGAGTTCGACGACGAGGAGTACGAGTCGTTCGAGCTGGATGGCGCGGGCAGGAGCGCTAGCTCGGCAAGCGGCCGAGCAAACCGTGCTGAGCAGCTCGATGACGAGCTCGAGGATGACGAAGACTTCGAGGAGGTCGAACTCGAAGACGCCGCCGACGATGAGATCGACTTCGTGCTCGCCGCTTATCGAGAAGACGGCCAGCCGTACGTGCAGTCGCTCGGCAAGGACCTCGCCAACGACCTTGATGAGTTGATCGTCCAGCTACGTCGATTGCCCGGTGATGCCGGTGCGCTTGGATTTGTCAGCCTGGTTGAAGAGGTCTTCGTGATCAGTCGGGTGCGCGGACAGCATGTTCAGGTGCTGCTGTCCGATGCGGCAGCCGCGAGCGATTGGCCGATAGCCCGAGATGTCGTGGACTATCTCGGCGAGGAGCCTCTGGACGACGAAGACGAGGAAGGCGAGCCGATTGGCGATCTTGGCATCGTCGCAGACCTCGGGCTGAGCGACTTCGATATGGGTGCCATCATCGACAACCTCGACCTCAGCAGCGTCGAGATGCTGACCGAGATTGCGGACAAGATCAAACTCAACCCGCCGTTCCGCAAGGCTGTAGAAGCAGCCGTTGGGTGAGCGAATACAGCGGGCAGAGCCAGTGGGAAGATCCGATGCGGCTCGCGCTCGATCAGGCACGGATGGCGGCTCTACACGGCGATGTGCCCGTCGGCGCTGTGGCGGTAGATCAAGCCGGTAGCCTACTCGCCGCGGCCGGCAACGAACGCGAGATCAGACGTGATCCGACCGCCCATGCAGAGATCTTGGTACTACGAGAGGCGTCCAGACGACTGCACACATGGCGGCTAACTGGCCTCACCCTGGTCGTCACCCTCGAGCCATGCACGATGTGCGCTGGCGCTTTGGTGCTGGCCCGCGTCGCGCGGCTCGTCTTCGGCGCCTTCGATCCGAAGACCGGCGCGGTTACCTCGCTCTTCGACGTGGTACGCGATCCCCGACTCAACCATCGCATCGACGTACGCGGCGGCATCCTCGAGGCGGAGTGCGGGGCCCTCTTGAAGGACTTCTTCGCCAAGCGCTGAAGGCTCCCTGTTGGGGTGGCTGCAACCTACGTTCACCTAGGTTGGGTGCGGTTTGCACACGTTGCAACCTGTGCAGACCGCCAACAACCTATGCAGAGCTCGACGAAGGACCGCCAATTCGGCGCTGGATTCCGATGCTCGCCTCATCGTCAGCTTGGTAGTCTCTCCGGCGGTGGCGTGTCTGAGCGGCCTAAAGAGCGCGCCTCGAAAGCGCGTGAGGGGCAACCCTCCGCGGGTTCAAATCCCGCCGCCACCGCCAGTCTGACCAGGCGAAACGCCAGCGCCGCCTAAGCGTGGGCCGCCGGCGTTTTCGCTGTGTCTCAAAGGTGGTCTCAATTGGTTCCGCTTGCTGTGTCTTCGCGGGACCACAGGTTCCGTCGAGGCGGCTGGCCAGGTCATTGTGGATCGGCGCGATTACGTGCGTGTAGCGGCTCGCCATCGCGGTAGTTGACCAGCCAAAGGACGCTCATGATCGTGCGCTCGTGAACGCCGAGCAGCAGAAGTTCTGTAGCTGCGGTGTGACGGGCATCGTAAAGGCGTCCATTGTGGACGCCAGCGGTTGCGAGTAGACGCTTCCAGGCGTCCCAGTCGGTTCGAGGATTGACGGCCCGACCAGTCTCGTCTGTAAAGATCCAGCTCTCTTCGGACCAAAGTTGACCGGCTCGCTGTCGTTCCACTGACTGAGCTTCTCTGTGAGCCAGCAGCAGGTCGACGATCGCGCCGGGCAGGGGAACGATCCGCTGTCCGGCGCGACACTTCGTTGTGTCTGTTGGCGGGCGCACGTTCTGCCGCGCTGGGCAGTGGCCGGCGTACTTGTGCCCGCAGTTTGGCCGGCAGCCGTGAACCGCCTTCCACTGTCGACTCGAGGCGCGACAGAACGGCCTTGAGACACTCGGCCTGCGATGAAGTCCTCGGTGCTGGCGCGAGTGATCACGACGTCATGCGACACGCCATTGATCGCCGGCCAGTCATCATCACCACTGACATCGATTTCGATCCATTGCTTGGGCTTGCCTTATCCAATGGTGACGAGGCGAGCCTTTGGCGTATGTTTCCGCACTGTCGCGCGGCGGTTGGAGCGCCTCCAGGACAGGTGTCCATTCGAAGCCGCGGCTGGTGCATGTCTGGCGAGACGAAGAGGCTAAAAAGCAGATGTGCTACATTGACGTACATGGGATCAGTGGGGGTGCGCGCTCTACAGCAACACGCATCCGAGGTCGTGCGCCGGGCCGCTGCAGGCGAAGTCGTGGAAATCACGGACCGAGGCCGCCCGGTGGCCCGGCTCGTTCCGACTGCTCGCACGACTCTGGAGGGTCTTGTCACAGCCGGCCTGGCCCGTCCGGCGCGTTCTCGCCTTGACGAGCAGCCGCCTCCGCTGCCGGCACGTAGGGGGGCTCCGAGCCTATCCGACCTCCTCGCGGAGGCGCGTCGGGCTGAACGCTGACAGTCGATGGCCTACTACCTGGACACGTCCGCCTTCCTGAAACTCGTCACGACTGAGCCGGAGACACCAGCCTTGCGCTCATGGATCCAGCGGGAGGATCCGACGCTCTTCTCGTCCGACCTGCTGCGCACGGAGGCTCTGCGGGCTGCCCGCCGGTACTCCGTCGAGGCGCATCGGTTGGCTCGACGTCGGCTGGAAGCGTTGACGTTACTGTCGCTGACGGCGGACGTCTGTGAACGTGCCGGGGATCTGGATCCGGCCATTCTGCGCTCGCTCGATGCGCTTCACCTTGCTTCCGCTTTGAGCGTCGCCGACGAACTACAGGGCATTGTCACCTACGACGAGCGGCTGGGCGCGGCGGCTGGCTTGCATGGAGTCACAGTCATGGCCCCCAGCGGCGAGTGAGGGCGTCAGTCGGTGCAGAACTAGGTCTCTTTGTATGCTCACGAGCTCTTGGTCGGCCGAGGCAGTGGGCCGACCAAGACTGCGGGCTGCATTCCGACTTCTCGTGGTCTCATTTGTGGTCTCATTCGGGCAGGTTCAACGGTGTGCGCAGTGGGCTACCGAGCCTCGGCTCAGGCGTAATGAGATCAAAACTTGATCAACGCTACTGTCAGCCGCCATCGCGAGCCGGTGTGGTGCTGATCTCCTCCGCCACTCGGCGGCTGCCGAATGACACGCCCTCCAGCCATCCCCAGATGTCGAGGACTCGGATAGCGCTCGCTGGATCGGGCTGACGAGTGACCACTTCTCCGGCCTCGGTCGTTGACATCCATGAATCCACAGAGTCATCGGTCGCTTTCGTGGCGGCCAGTGGTCTTGCACTATTCGTGCTCACCAGACTTGCGACGCCACGAAGCTGATCGGCGGCGCCCTCCGCAAGATGCTGCAGGTCAGTGGCAACCCCGGGCCATGGCAGGGGAACAGCTGTGCCATGCGTACGACGAATCACCTGTCCTCCTCGTACCACCTCGTTAAGGAGCCCTACTACTCCCAACCAGTCAACCTTGTCGGGAGAGCTTCTCAGTTCGGATCGATACTGTGCGAAGGTCGAATCAGCCAACATCATCAAGTGCACGGCCGCAGTCCCAGTGTCTTGCCGTGCTGAAGAAGCCGCCCCAGGCTCGGTCAACGAGTGCACAGTTGACTCCAAGTCCTGTGCTGCGGCGTCCAGACTCGCCTCGGCGGTACGGCGCATCTCACCCGTCGCGCCACGCGGCCAGGCGAACAGACCGACGACTGCGCCCAGCAGTCCGCCCAACAAGACATCAGTTATGCGAACTTCGGCCAGCCGCCAGGTCACCGGAGCAATCTGGGCGAAAAGTAGTGCGACGAGCAACGTAAACAGGGCCTGGCCTGCGATGGGGCCGGCAATCGGTCCTGCGGCCAGTGCCGGGATGATGATCAGCGGGAACGCAACCTCATACACCACCGAATTTCCACCTGCCAATCCCAGTGCCACTGCCATCGCCAGACCGCCAATGACGGTTCCCACAAAGGCCGGAATCAGGGCGGCACGCGTAGCGACGACAGAGGTTCGCATCAAGGTGAGGGTCGCCAGCAGCACCCAGAACCCGTGGGACAAGTCAAGCAGACCGGCTGCGAGCCGGGCAGCGGCAAGTCCGACACCTATCCGGATTGCGTTTTGAAAGAACACCGATCGGGGAGTGAGGTGGCCGCGGAATCGCATCCACCACAACGAAACCGTCGAGCGGTTCGCATACCAGAACGGTTCCGCTATGGACTGTGCCTGCTGCTCAGGAACGCGGACCCCTTGCATGATCTTGGTCGCCACGGCGAGATCACGGGTCCAGATGGCGAGCTCCTCAACAACCACGGCAAATCGCAGCCGAAGCCGCAGATCATGATCAATCTGGGAACTGCCGACCAGGGCTTCGCGCTGTCGTCCATAATCAGTGAGCGCGGCTTCGACAGGCGCGGAATCAGGCTTCGCGCCGGAGTTCTCGAGCTTGCCGGCGTCAAGGAATTCCGCGGACTCGCCAAGGCTTTGCGCCGTTACATTCAGCAAAGTGGCACCCATATAACTCGCTGCTGCAGGATGACCTTTGTCGGTTAGCTCAGCTAGCGCGGCGACGCGGGTCTCCAAGCCCCGGAGCAGGGTCGAGGCATGCATCGCTGCCCTGTCTCGCCTACCTGGACCGGTGGGCCTCTCAAGCGGTGGAATCCTGCTTAGCCGCAAAGCGACCGCACTATCTCCAGTTGACGGCACGGGGGTCTGTTGATCATCATCGGCTTCCAAGATGGCCATGAGCCGATCGTGAATGACGTAGATTGCGTCGGCTAACCGCTGACGAAATGGCGTCGGCACCGGCGGCGGCCAAAGTACCCGGTCGGCAATCGCCAGCAGCCCCACGGCGATCACAAGCCCGATCAGCCGGGATCCGAGAGTCTCTGGCGCGTACGGCGGAAAGCTCGGAAGGATATAGAGCAACTGCAGACCATTTGCCCCGCCGACGAGTCGCGGGCCGCCAATTCCGGCGTACGCGACGGCGAAACCGACGACGAGCATCCCCGCAGCGGCTGCCCATGTGTTGAAGGCGAGGAGAGTGCCAATGATCACTAAGACAATGCCGGTGATCAGTGCGGCAAGGTAAGTCTTGGTGCGCTGCCGCGGCTCGCCGGTGACTTCTGACAAGGCACCAAGCGCGATGCATCCAAAGCTCGCGTACATCGCCATTTGGCTGTCGTGAACGACGTAGAGGCTGAAGTAAAACCCGATGCACGTGGCTACGCTGACTCGGGCGGCGCGTTTGATCGCAGCTAAACCGGGATCCTTGGCCTTGAGCCAGTCACGAAAGCCAGCGGCAGGCGCCATGTCCATGTGCACTCTGACGGGCAGTCCGCCAGGTTCGCCTCCTTCACGCGTGATACCTCAGTATCGCGAGAAATCATCCAATGGTCATGGGTGCTATCGTCATGAGATTGCCCGGGCCATGCGGCGTACGGCTTCGGTGACGTGCTCTGGACTGGTGCCAAAGTTCAGGCGGGCAAATCCGGCCCCCTCGGGGCCGTAGTTCAAGCCAGCGCTGAGGGCGAGGTGTTCACGAGTGAGGAACATCTGGGCAGGATCCTCACCCAAGCCGAGGGCCCGGAAGTCCAGCCACGCAAGGTAGGACGCTTGTGGTGGAGTCCATTTGATCTTGGGAAGCTCAGCTGCCAGAAGATCAACAAGGAGCTGGCGATTGGCGACCAGCTGATCAAGAAGGGCATTCAACCAGCGGTCACCGTAGGTAAATCCTGCTTCAGCGGCGACAACACCTAGGATCCCGACGCGATCCGTCAGCGGCGGTACCCGCTCAGCCGCCGCGCGAGCTCGGTCCGAAGCGGTGATCATGAGTGCCGCCTTCAGCCCCGCCACATTGAACGCTTTGGATGCCGAGCTCAGGGCAATGCCGTATTCACGCGCTGCATCCGACACCTCCAACCACGGCGTATGTGTCGCACCGTGAAGGACGAGCGGTGCGTGGATCTCGTCGGCGAGTACCCAGCAGTCATAGCGGGCGCAGAGCTCGGCGATCTGCTCGAGCTCTGCCCGCGGCAACACTCGCCCAGTGGGATTGTGCGGATTGGCCAGCACTAAGGCACGCACTCCCCCGGCCAGCGCGGCCTCCAGACCATCAAGATCAACAACGTAGCCAGGGCCAAGTGACAATTGCACCAGTTCAACTCTGGCTTGTGGAAGTTCATCGAAGAAAGGCGGGTACGCGGGAGTGAAGAACGCCACCTGGCCACCTGGTTCAACGAGTGCCCGGCACAGTTCGATCAGTCCAGCCATGACGTCTGGTACTAGCGTGATCTGATCTTGGTCGACTGTCCAGCCGAGCCGACGGCTGGCGAAATCAGCGAACGCTGCCGGAAGCTGCGCGCCGGTTGGTGGCGTATAACCAAGATCATGTCGGTCGATCGCCGCATGCAGTGCTGCTGTGATGTCCGGAGCCAGCGGAAAATCCATTTCGGCCACGGTTGACGCGAGCACATCGGACTCGTCGCTTGACCACTTCTCACTGCGTCGCTGATGCAGGGAAGCCAAGTCAGGCACCTGAAGATCAATTGCGCTACCGGTCATGATGGCCTCCAGTGTCGCTGAAGCTGGTGATCATCAGCGTCTGCACGAGTCACAACGAGTCACAACTAGTTGCGTACCGTTTTTAACGCTAGGCAACGTCGTATCGCTGCGGTCACAACCAGCGCGGAATCGGTGCTTTCCCCAGCCTTTAGGGCTACGTTACTTCTGGGTAGGAGGGAAAAGTTGACATTACCGCCGGAGGCTGGCGCTGAGGCTGAAGCTGCCGCACCGGAGGCCGTGCTGGCTGGCGCTGGGACTACGGAGGGCCGCTCCCTCGGACAGATCGCCTGGATGCGGCTCAAAAAGGACAAGGTCGCCCTGGGGGGTGGCATCTTCCTGATCTTTCTCATTTTGGTCGCGATCTTCGCGCCGCTGATCGTCAAATACCTCGGCTATCCACCGAACGAGTTCCACCAGGAGCTGATCGACACAGCGGGCGGCACGCTGGAGCCAATCGGTCGCTTCGGCGGAATGAGCTGGGATCACCTGATGGGTGTTGAGCCGGTGAATGGCCGCGACATCTTCAGCCGGGTCGTGTACGGCAGCCGGATCTCTCTCTTGATCGCGTTCTTGGCCACTCTGCTATCGGTGGCTATCGGAACGACTCTCGGCATCATCTCCGGCTTCATCGGTGGCTGGACCGATACCTTGACGAGCCGGCTGATGGATATCTTCCTAGCCTTTCCACTGCTGGTCCTGGCCATTGCCTTGGCCGGCGTCTTTCCTGACGACGCGTTCGGCCTTCACGGCAACCAGCTGCGCATCGCCTTGCTGATCTTCATTATTGGCTTCTTTAACTGGCCCTATATAGGACGGATTATCCGCGGGCAGACGCTCTCGCTTCGGGAGCGGGAGTTCGTCGAGTCTGCCAAGAGTATTGGGGCCCGTCGCGGCTACATCCTCCGTACTGAGATGCTGCCCAACCTCATAGCGCCGATCCTGGTCTACTCGACGCTGCTCATTCCCACCAACATCCTCTTCGAGGCCGCCTTATCCTTCCTCGGGGTTGGCATCCGCCCGCCTACCCCTAGTTGGGGCGGGATGCTCTCCGACGCCGTCGTCTATTACACCCAACCGCACTTCATGTTCTGGCCTGGCATGGCGATCTTTGTCACGGTCTTGGCTTTCAACTTGTTCGGAGACGGGCTACGCGACGCCCTTGATCCACGAGCCAATCGATAGCAATCACTGTCGGGGTGACCCTCCGACAAAACAAGAAGGGATTCAGGAATGAACCATTCGAGATCCTGGCGAGTCAGGGGGCTGACCGCCGCAGGCGTTTCGGCCGCATTGGTGTTGGCCGCTTGCGGTGGCGGTGGTACTGGCAGCCAGCAAGGGTCGAGCAACCAAAGCAGTCAGGCCGTCTTCAATGCCGCATCCACGAGCGTTGTCAATCCCTCGGACAAGAAAGGTGGCACGCTGAAGTTTGCGAACCCCGGCGACTGGGACTCGCTTGACCCAGGTGAGACGTATTACGCATACTCGTGGAACTTCGCCCGGCTGTATGGCCGCTCGCTCATGATGTTCAAGTCCGGACCTGGCAAGGAAGGCAACCAGTTAGTCCCGGATCTGGCCGAGGCCCCTGGCAAGTCGAGCGACGGCGCCAAGACCTGGACCTACAAGATCCGTAAGGGTGTGAAGTTCGATGACGGTACCGAAGTCACCTCGGCCGACGTGAAATACGCGGTGCTGCGTTCCACCGACAAGCAGACCTTCCCAAACGGGCCGGCGTACTGGGAGGCCCCATCGGCGCTCAATCTGCCGAACGGGTACAAGGGTCCATACAAGACGCCAAACATGAACACCGACTCAGCGATCGAGACACCCGACGAGTACACCATCGTCTTCCATATGAAGAAACCGTTCGCGGCCTTCGACTATCTCGTTCAGCAACCCGACACCATGCCGGTTCCCAAGGACAAGGACACCGGTGCCAAGTACCGGAATTCGATCGTCTCCACCGGACCATACAAGTTTGCCGACATGCAGCCAGGCAAGAGTTTCAACCTGGTCCGCAATGATCAGTGGGATCCCGCGACCGATCCCAATCGCAAAGCGCTCCCTGATCGCATTGAAGTAACCCTCAATGTCAATGCCGACGACCTTGACAACCGGCTGCTCAGTGGCGATCTCGACGTCGATGTCACGGCAGTCGGAGTTCAGCCGGCCGCGCAGAGCCGAGTCCTGCAGGATCCGACCCTCAAGGCGAACGCGGACAATCCGCTTGGAGTCCGGAACTGGTACACATCGATCAATCCCACGGTTCCTCCGCTCAACAATATCGAGTGCCGGAAGGCGATCATGTACGGCATGGATCACACCGGCTACCAGACCGCCTACGGCGGGCAGTTTGCTGGCGGTGATATCGCAACAACGATCCTGCCACCAAGCATCCCGGGCCACGTGGATTTCGATTTGTATCCGAGCGGGCCTGATCACAAGGGTGACCTCGACGCGGCAAAGAAGTCCCTGGAGGCCTGCGGCCAGCCGAACGGCTTCGAGACCAACATCGCCTATCGCGCCGAGCGGCCGAAGGAGAAGGCCGCCGCCGAGGCCTTCCAGCAGGCGCTCGGTCGAATTGGTATCAAGCTCACCCTCAGGCCGTACCCGTTGGCCGACTATTTCGCCCAATACTGCGGCCTCCCGCCGTACGTCGTGAAGAACAAGCTGGGTTTGTGCATCAACGGCTGGGGAGCCGACTGGCCCGATGGCTTCGGCTTCCTGTCTCAGATCACCGACTCCCGCGTCATCCGCCCGGCTGGCGGTTCCTCCAATACGAGCGTTCGCATCCCTGAGGTCGACAAGATGCTCGACACAGCCCTGACCGAGCTGAATACGGATAAGCGAAACCAGATCTGGGGCGAGATCGACAAACGGGTCATGCAAGAGGCCGTCATCTACCCAGGCGTGTACTCAAAGGCTCTGTTCGTGCGATCGAAGAATGCCACCAACATCATGGTCACGGATGCTTATGGCGAATACGACTACCTCGGGATGGGAGCCCAGAAGTAGCACGAATATCTGCGTCCTGAGCCTGCCGAAGGGCGCTTCGACAGGCTCAGCGCACATGATCATTTAGGGAGGTGACGTGTTTGCCTACATCGTGCGGCGGCTGCTATGGGCAGTGCTGCTGCTGATTGTGCTCAGCATGGTCACGTTCTCTATCTTCTATTTGATTCCACGACTGGGTGGAGCGACGCCGGAGACGCTCGCGACACGGTATGTCGGGCGGGCCGCGACACCGGAGACGGTCCACCTAACTGCAGAACGCCTAGGATTCCTCGATCCGGTACCCGTGCAGTACTGGCATTGGCTCAAGGGTGTCTTTGTCGGCGCTGACTTCGACTATGGCGCCGGGGTGGAGCATTGTCCGGCACCGTGTTTTGGATACTCCTTCATCACGAAGCAGCCGGTGTGGCCCGAGCTGCTGGATCGTGCGCCAGTGACAATTTCGCTGACAATTGGCGCCGCGATCATCTGGCTGGTCGCTGGTGTCTCAATCGGCGTGATCTCAGCGCTCCGGCGAGGAACGGTATTCGACCGTGGAGCAATGGGCGTCGCGCTGGCCGGCGTGTCGCTGCCGATCTTCTTCACCGGACTGATTGCACTGGCGTTCTTCAGCTACAAGCTCGGGATCACCGCGCCGGGCGGCACCTACGTGCCCTTCAGTCAGAATCCGGCGCTGTGGGCGTACTCGCTGCTACTGCCCTGGATCACTCTCGCCTTTTTGTTCTCTGCGCAGTACGCCCGGCTGACCCGCGCCGGGATGCTCGAGACGATGAGTGAGGACTACATCCGCACTGCGCGTGCCAAGGGGCTTCCGGAGCGGAGAGTCATCCTCAAGCATGCGTTGCGGGGTGCCCTGACCCCGGTCCTTACGATCTTCGGTCTGGACGTTGGCCTGCTGCTCGGTGGTGCGGTGCTTACCGAAAAGACCTTCTCCCTCAACGGTCTCGGCAAGTACGCCTATGACGGCATCGTCAATGGCGACCTGCCGAAGATATTGGGCGTCACCCTGGTCGCCGGCTTCTTTGTGATCATGGCCAACTTGTTCGTTGATCTTCTGTACGGTGTGATCGATCCTCGGGTGCGACTCGAATGAGAACCCTTAGCGGTGGCCGAAACCTACGTTCACGTAGGTTTCACTCGGTCTGCACAGGTTGCAACCTGTGCAGACCGTTAGCAACCTACGTGAACGTAGGTTGCCGACCGGGAGTGAGGGTGGTGTAGGCATGACGACGTCGGCGCTGCGTGACCTAGCCAACCGACATCCCGATCGGGTCGACAAGCAGCCGTTCCTGGAGGTTGTTGATCTTCGGGTGCACTTCCCAACCGACGACGGGTTGGTGAAGTCGGTGGACGGACTGAGTTTCGCGCTCGACCGTGGCAAGACCCTTGGCATTGTGGGCGAGTCTGGGTCGGGCAAGAGCGTCACCAGTTTGGCGATCATGGGTCTGCACACCCGCCCGGCTTCAGAGCAGACGCGCCCCGGCGCGCAATTGAGCGGCGAGATCTATCTTGAGGGCGACGAGTTGCTGGCCAAGACTCCTGAGTATGTCCGGGGCCTACGCGGCAAGCGCATGGCCATGATCTTCCAGGATCCGCTTTCGGCCATGAACCCTTACTACACCGTCGGCCACCAGATCATCGAGGCCTACCAAATTCATAATCCGGTGAACAAGAAGGCGGCGCGAAAGCACGCGATCGACATGCTGGGCAGGGTGGGGATTCCCGAGCCGAGCCGACGCGTCGATGCGTACCCGCATCAGTTTTCGGGCGGCATGCGGCAGCGGGCCATGATCGCCATGGCGCTCTCATGCGATCCGGATCTACTGATCGCCGATGAGCCGACGACGGCCCTCGACGTCACTGTCCAAGCGCAGATTCTTGATCTCATCCGCGATCTGCAACGGGAATTCAACTCTTCAGTCGTCCTGATCACCCATGATCTCGGCGTCGTCGCCGAACTGGCCGACGACGTATTGGTGATGTACGCGGGCCGGGCGATGGAGTACGGCTCGGCTGACCAGCTGTTCAACCGGCCGGCCCACCCCTATACCTGGGGGCTGCTGGGCTCGATGCCGCGCTTCGATCGGGCCAGAAGCGAACGGCTACTCGCGATCACAGGGTCACCGCCCAGCCTGATCAATGTGCCACCGGGCTGTCCCTTCCACCCTCGCTGCGCCTACGCCGCACGAAACGGTGGTCTGAGTGAGGAGGTGCGTCCCGAACTGGTGCCCGTGGAACCCGGCCACATCGTGGCCTGCCATCTATCCGAGACTGACCGTGAGCAGATTTGGGAACACGAGATTGCACCGAAGCTATGACTGCGCCCGCCGACGAGCCCACAACAACGACCGCCGAGCAGGATTCGGACTTGATCAACGTCGAAGGGTTGATCAAGCACTTTCCCATCCGAGCTGGGCTGCTACGCCGCCAAGTGGGGGCCGTTCAGGCGGTGGACGGTATCGACTTCGGGGTCAAGCGCAGGGAAACCTTCTCCATAGTCGGTGAGTCCGGGTGCGGCAAGAGTACGACCGCGCGGCTACTGACCCGGCTGCTGGAGCCGACGTCCGGGAAGATCACCTTCGAAGGGCGCGACATCAGTCATCTCAAGGATGGACCGATGCGGCCGTTGCGGCGTGACATACAAATGATCTTCCAGGACCCTTACTCGTCGCTCAATCCACGACACCCCGTCGGCAAGATCGTCGGTGCTCCCTTCCGAATCCAGGGAGTAACGCCCCCGGGAGGCGTCAAGAAAGCGGTACAGGATCTACTCGCTGCAGTGGGCCTGAACCCGGAGCACTACAACCGCTATCCGCATGAGTTCTCAGGGGGTCAGCGGCAGCGGATTGGCATCGCGCGCACACTCGCGCTGCGCCCGCGGTTGATCGTCGCCGACGAGCCGGTTTCGGCCCTTGATGTCTCGATTCAGGCGCAGGTCCTCAACCTGCTGGAGGATCTGCAGGAAGAGTTCGACCTGACGTACGTGATCATTGCCCACGACCTGTCAGTGGTCCGTTATGTCTCGGATCGAGTGGCCGTGATGTATCTCGGCAAGATCGTCGAGCTGGCCGACGCGGAAATGCTGTACGGGGCCCCGATGCACCCGTACACGGTCGCGTTGATGTCGGCCGTGCCCGTGCCAGACACCCGACGACGCGAGGAGCGGGAACGGATTCTGTTGAGCGGTGACGTGCCGAGTCCGATCTCGCCGCCGCCAGCGTGCCGGTTCCATACCCGATGCTGGAAGGCGCAGGAGATCTGCCGAACCGAAGAGCCGCCACTCGTCGAGCTGCTGCCACGGCATCATGTTGCCTGCCACTTCCCGGAGAACTATCCAGGTGAACCAGCACAGGAGCGCTGAGCTTGTCGAAGCGCGCCCTTCGACGAGCTCAGGGCGCATCTGGGCCGATGATTGATCCATGAGCACCGGAGACGAATCGGCGGACGGCGTCTCATTCACCCACCTTGATCAAGAACTCTTCGATGGGGCGGATGCGACCAAACGAGATCTGATCGACTATTTCGATGCGGTCCACACCGCGATCATTGCCTGCTTACGTGGCCGGCCGCTCTCTGTGATCCGTATCCGACCTGGCCAGCCGCCGTTCATGCAGAAGAACCTTCCCAAGTACACGCCGGAGTGGGTAGCCCGAGTGGCGATCTGGGCCGATGCATCTCATCGGGAAGTCTCGTACGCGTTATGTAATGACCGCCGGACGCTGCTGTGGTTCGCCAATCAGCGGGCCGTGGAGTACCACGTCACGCTTTTCAGCATGACCGAACCGATGCATCCCGACTATCTGGTACTTGATCTTGATCCCCCCGAGGGAGCGACTTTCGGCGTGGTCGTACAGGCTGCCCAACTGATCCACCAGGTGTTGGACGAGGCCGGCATGGCTGGTGGGGTGAAGACGAGCGGCGCCAAGGGTTTGCACATCTTCGTGCCGCTGGCCAGCGGGACGTCACCGGAGGATGCCGCAGCGGCCACCCGAGCGATCGCCGTACGCGCCGAGCGGATCGATCCGGACTTGGCCACGACCGCCTTCGTCAAGGAGGAACGGGAGGGCAAGGTCTTCCTCGACTCGACCCGCGCTGGCGGCGCCACTGTGGTGGCCGCATACAGTCCCCGGATCCGGCCCGGTGTACCCGTATCGTTTCCGGTTTCCTGGGACGACCTCGAGAGCGTCGTACCGGCCGACTTCACGATCAAGAACGCCGCTGAGTTGCTGAACGGGACCGATCCGTGGGCGGAGCAGATGCCGGAACCGCAGCAGCTCGATGCGGACTTGTTAGCCCAGGGCCACACCATCCCTGTAGCCCGTGTCCAGGCAATGCATGAGGGCAAACGGCGGGCCCGCGCCCGGCGCGAATCCTGATCATGTTCCCTGAGTGTCATCATGTGCCCTGAGCTTGTCGAAGGGCAGTGCAGTCGCGCGCTTAGACAAGCTCAGCGCGCAGCGGGGCGTTAAATCTTCAGTCTCTCAACCGATTCCCGGCACGCGGTTCTATATGACCGTCCAAAGCAGCGAATCTGACTGGCATTCGTGGCTTTGCGCGAAGAAACCTCAACCTGGGGAAGGATGTGCGCATGATTGAGATCGACGTCATCCTGCTGGTGGGTGCCGTCGTCTTGATCGCTGCGATCATTGCTGCCCGCATCGGCGCTCGAATCGGGCTGCCGTCCTTGTTGCTGTTCCTCGGGCTTGGCCTGGTGATGGGCGAATCCGGCATCGGAATCCCGTTCAGCAATGCCGATCTTGCTCAGGCTCTCGGGTTCGCTGCGTTGGTGGTGATCCTCGCTGAGGGCGGTCTCACCACGCGGTGGAGCGATATCAAATCCTCGACCATCCTGGCGGCACTGCTCGCTACCGTCGGCGTCGGAATCAGTGTCGGGCTGATGACCCTCTTCGGACACTACGTCTTGGGATTGCCGATTTACATCGCCATGCTGCTCGGCGCCGTCACTTCACCAACCGACGCTGCAGCGGTCTTCTCGGTACTTCGGAATGTTCCGATCCCGCATGCCTTGCGTGGTGCCCTGGAAGCCGAGTCTGGTCTCAACGATGCGCCAACAGTGCTGCTCGTTATGGTCGCCAGCTCTCTCGCGGTGGGCGAACCGATGGAGGTCGGCGTTTTAGGCTTATTCGGCCTGATCGTCATCGAGCTGCTTGGCGGCCTCATTATCGGTGGTGGTCTTGGTTGGGTTGGAGCACAGATCCTGCGCCGTGTCGCCTTGCCGTCTTCGGGGCTCTACCCTCTGGCAATCCTGGTCTGGACGGTGTTCGCGTACGGCATCACCGCAGTCATTCACGCCAGCGGGTTTGCCGCCGTCTATGTCTGCGCCCTGATTCTTGGAAACGTCCAGCTTCCCCACCGCGCTGCGACCCGCTCCTTTGTGGAAGGAATCGGCTGGATCGCGCAAATCGGGCTCTTCGTCATGCTGGGTCTGCTGGCCTTTCCCGACCGGGTTACGTTCCGTGCCGCAGTCATCGCGATCTCAGCCGGCCTTTTCTTGACCTTGCTTGCTCGCCCTGCCTCGGTTGTGGCCTGTGCGGCCTGGTTCAGGACCCCGATCAAGCATCAGGTGTTTTTGTCGTGGGCCGGTCTTCGTGGAGCTGTGCCAATTGTCCTGGCCACGATTCCGCTGGCACGGGACGTAGCAGGAGCGGAGTTCCTTTTCGATGTCGTCCTGGTTTTCGTTATCGTCTTCACCTGCCTTCAAGGCCCGTCGCTGCCCTTCGTCGCTCGACTGCTCGGGCTGATCGACGACGAGTCGACGCAGGACGTCGAAGTCGAAGTTGCGCCCCTGGACAAGATTTCGGCGGATTTATTGCAAGTCCGTATTCCCGCCAAATCGCATCTGGTTGGAGTGGAGATCCTGGAGCTGCGGCTCCCCAAGGACACCGTCGTGTCCTTGATCATCCGAAATGATCGGCCCTTCTACCCGGGCGCCCGAGAACGGATTCAGGCAGGCGATGAGCTGCTGATTGTCACACCTGAGGATCAGCGAGCGAACACCGAGGAGCGGCTACGAGCCGTGGGCCAGCGTGGCCGACTCGCCCGCTGGCGCTTCCGGACTGAGCACTCAAGGTAGGAGCACCCGTACGCGCGTACGAGATCCTGACAACTTCATTGGTGATTCAACGCGCGCCGTCTCAAGACGCCTCGCGAGTGTTCGGAGCCGCTTTCGTCACGCATTGCTCACCTGGAGACGGCAAACACTGGCGGTTAATGCACATAGGACTGGCCGAGCACAGACCTGGTTAGGAGGCCTCGGCGGGTGGCCGCGTGGTCAGCTCTCGTACCGCCGCATCGATGTCCTCGCCAGTCGTGTCGATGGGCTCCATGTATAGCCGCGCCTCAGCGATCAAGCCGTCACGGACCACCATGATCGTCACACCTCGCATGACGAAGGGCGAGCGGTCCACGTGATGCCCGTGCCAGTCCCACTCACCCCAGTGGTTGTTGCCGTCAATCGAGGACGACACGAGATCGACGGTGAGATCAGGTACTGCCGCAAAGAGTGCCGTCCAGTTCTTGGCCACTTGTGCGCGACCCCCGAAAGTACGTCCCGAGTGCACCGGCTGAGAGCTGGCGTAGTCCTCCGCAAATAGAGCTGCCATGCGTTCAGCGTCGTGGGAGTTCATCACGTCACGTAACCGCTTCAGCACTGTTGACATACCACTGCCCAGCTTTCTCTACCTCGAGGACTTCAGAGCTGCGAGCTGATCGAGTCCGAAGATGCCGGGTGTCTCTCGTACGACCGCCAGACTGTCGCCTGAGGCTGAGCCAGCTTCCTTCAGGAGAATCTGTTCTGGAAGCACCAGGACGTCCACCGGAATGCGATATGCCGAAGCAGCGCGGGCGATGTAGCTCTGCAAGGTTTCTATGCCCTCTGCGCTGGATTGCAACGCCAGACGTGCCACCCGCACAACAGCGTCGAATCCGCTCATGCCGGCAATCCTCGCACCGACATGATCGCGGAACGGCGACTTCGACAACACTCACCCGCCGCTGGCGGCCAGTCTGAACTCAGTTGCCAAGCGCTGGGGTCGGGCTTGGCGTCTGAGAAGGCAGGCACACCGTATCGGTGTCCAGCTGGTAGGTCGTCTTGGCTTTCTTGTCGAAGCCCCCGTACTTATTGCCGACGAGCACATCGACCGTACGATCGACCCGTTGATCGGAGCGTACGACCGACTCCTTGAAGAACGTCTTGACGAACTTCACCTCGGGATTGTTGACGTCGGCGCCGACGATGACGGTCTTCTGAATCTTCTCTACCGTGTTGGTAGTCAGCGCGACGCGGAACCCTTTGGTCCGCAGCGATCGGCCGACGTCGGCCGCCAAACCCTTGCGATCACCGCCGTTGTACACCTTGACAACGACCTGACTGCTCTTCAGCTGACCCTTCGGTACCGTCTGGCTGACGCAGGGCTCCGGTGGCAGCGCCGGGACGGGCTTGATGATGTTGTTGTAGCCCCACCATGCCCCGTACAAAAGCACCCCGAACAAGATCAGAAGGGTGACTGGGGTTCGCACCACGCGGAAGATCCGACCGATCAACGTCGAACTCCTTTACCTCCGCAGCGGCCCCGATGCGTGCTGTGATTGGCACTCTGACGAGCGATCGCGCAATCCGACTCCTTCGTCGCTTGCGGCCGCGGTAAGCGACCCGTCATAGTCCTGCCAGCCGCAAGCTCCTGCAGTCGTCGGAGCAATAGCTCGTTATAGTGCCTGGAGTTCCCCGAGCTCCTCCCGTGCCCGACTACCCCCCGTGCGGTGAGAGCCTACCTGGAGTTTGGCGCTACTTCAGGTCAAGGACTCGAGCATGCATGGTCTGCCGCTGCTGAAGGGCCGCGCGCAGGGCGCGATGCAACCCGTCCTCGAGATAGAGCTCCCCGCGCCAAGACACGACGTGGGCGAAGAGATCGCCGTAGAAGGTCGAGTCTTCTTCCAGGAGCGCTTCCAGGTCCAACGTGCGCTTAGTGGTAACGAGCTGATCCAAGCGCACCTGGTGCGGGGCGATAGCCGCCCACTGTTTCTGGACGTAGCCATGATCTGGGTACGGGCGTACGTCGCCGACGCGCTTGAAAATCACTGTGACACTCTATTCAACTTGGGGAGGGCATCTCCACGGTCCGTCGTTACGATTTGGCACATGAGCGAGCCGGTGGTTGCACAACTCTCCGAGGACGGCCAACGGATCGTTCAGGGCTATACCTTCGACGAACCGTCGATCGAGCTCGGCGTCCTGATGGAGAACGATGTGCCCGTGCCATCCGCCGTTGTTCGGATTCCATTGAGCATGCTGAACCGGCATGGCTTGGTGGCAGGGGCCACCGGTACCGGAAAGACCAAGACGCTGCAATTGATGGCCGAGCAGATCTCGGCTGCGGGTGTACCGGTCTTTGCCGCGGACATCAAGGGCGATTTGTCGGGAATTGCCTCACCTGGGCAGCCGAACGACAAACTGCTGGCGCGTACCCAGAAGATCGGCCAAAACTGGCAGCCTCGGGCGTGTCCCACGGAGTTCTTCGCTCTCGGCGGTCAGGGCAACGGCGTACCGCTGCGGGCGACCATGAGCTCATTTGGACCCGTGTTGTTGTCGAAGGTGTTAGGACTCAACGAGGTACAGGAGTCCTCGCTCGGGCTGGTCTTCCATTACGCCGATCAAGCCGGGCTGCCGTTGCTGGATCTCAAGGATCTGCGAGCGGTGCTGACCTATCTCACCAGCGATGAGGGCAAGGCGGAGCTGAAGAGCATCGGTGGCCTGAGCGCCTCAACGGTCGGCGTGATCTTGCGGACCTTGATCAACTTCGCCGACCAGGGAGCGGAGGCCTTCTTCGGCGAGCCGGAGTTCGATACCGCCGATCTGCTGCGGGTGACTGCGGATCGCCGCGGTGTTGTCTCGCTGCTGGAGCTGCCCAACCTGGTGGATCGGCCGGCGGTCTTCTCCACCTTCTTGATGTGGCTGCTTGCCGATCTGTTCCACGAGCTGCCGGAGGTCGGGGACATCGACAAGCCGAAGCTGGTCTTCTTCTTCGATGAAGCGCATCTGCTCTTCGACGATGCGTCCAAGGCGTTCCTGGATGCCATTGCTCAAACAGTTCGGCTTATTCGCTCCAAGGGTGTGGGCATCTTCTTCGTCACTCAGACTCCAAAGGACGTGCCCGACGACGTACTCGCGCAACTAGGATCCCGGGTGCAACATCAGCTCCGGGCCCACACGCCGAACGACGCCAAGGCGCTCAAGCAAACGGTTGCCACTTTTCCCAAGTCGCACTATGACCTTTCCGAAACCTTGCAGCAGCTGGGCATCGGTGAGGCGATCGTCACAGTGATGGATCCCGATGGTGCACCGACACCCGTTGCCTGGACTCGGATGCGGGCGCCGGAGTCTCTGATGGCTCCGACGCCGGATGAGGTGCTGCGGCCCGGGATCGCCGCCTCGGCGCTGATGGCCAGGTATGGGCAGCCGCTCGATCGCGACTCGGCGCACGAAATCCTGGCTCGAAAGCTGCAGGCTGGTGCGGAGGAGGCCGAGCGAGAACGACTCGAGAAGGAGGCTTCGGCGCGGGCGGCGGCTGACGAGAAGGAACGGCAGAGAGCTCAGGCCCAGGCTGAGCGTGAGGCTCGGGCAGCGACGCGGGCCCAGCCGCGTACGTCGCAACGCCGGGAGAAATCGATGGTGGAGCAGATCACGGATTCGAGCGCGTTCAAGCAGTTCGCGCGTACGGCCGGGACCGAGATCGTTCGCAGCATCTTTGGGACTGCACGCCGCCGGCGCCGCTGAGGCCCGGCATGAGCCTGTCGAACGGCAACTCCCACACAGTTCGACAGGCTCAAGCCTTACGGGACCTACTATGCGACCTTGCGGCCGGCTGTGCATTGGTTTGCTGAAAAGCGCGCTGCTGCTGTAACCGCTGAGCGGCCGCGGCATTGTGATTGATGATCGCTACGATCACTGCGTACCGTTCCGCCTCCTCGCGGCGCTTCTGTTGCTGGCGGCGGCGTTCTTCCTCCAACATGGCTGCTTCTCCTTATGGATAAGCGAAAAATGGGCGCAATCGACCGGACGACCGGCAGAGGTCGCCGGACGCGGGAGTCGATTCAGCTGCTCAGGCGCCTAGACAGGCGAGTCAGTGAGCGCCAGCAATCAGCGCTTGAGCGAGGAATGTAATGAAGGAGCAGCGACGCTATACGGCGCTGTCGGGAGTGGTGCTCAACCAGCCGGCCCAAGCTCGGCTGATCGCCATCTTGGGATTAATCATGATCATGTACATGGTGAGCACCCCCTCTCTGGGAAGAGCTGCGGTCCCGTGCGGAGCGCTTGATGATCAAGAGTAAGCGTTCGCGCCCGGACCCGGCAATCGAATTATTTCGGAGAGGCATAAGGTGAGGACCAGACCTTGATCACCAATGTGACCGTCAAGGAGCTTCCCATGACCCTCTCCAGCCCTGACACCCCGCCCACAGACGTACCTGAGGCCGACTGGGCCGAACAGGCACTCGAGGCCGACCCGCTAGCCGAGGCCGATGCTGAGGGCGAACCGGGTCTACGGCCGGCCAATGTGACAAGCGTGCTACGTGAGGCCGATGACGCCGACCTGGCGGAGCAGGAGACCGTGGCGTATGTGGGTGACGACGACCTCCGCTGAACGCGTCGGTGTTCCGTCGCCTCGGCCAGCAAGTGGTCACAAGCGGCATCAGAATCTCGGATTTCGACGTTGTTTCTGACCACTTTCCATGCGAGGTCCGGTGACGGCGCCCTCCCTGGTCAGAGTCGTCATCCAGCGTCTACACCATGTGAGCTAGTCGCCTTGACAACGTCCATGCGGTCTGTACGACCCGGCGTGCTGCATTATCTTGCTACTGATGAAGGCGCGCTCGGGGATCGCCCAGGCGGCAGCGCTTGTAACGGGATTGACCGCGCTGTCGGCGGGTTTGGGCTTCCTTCGTGATGTCGTCATAGCCGGCGTCTTCGGCGCTGGCGGCGAGCTCGATGCCTTTCTGGTAGCCCAGGGACTGATGAATCTGGTGCTGGCGCTCGTGGCCGGCGCCATGGCCAAGTCGACGGTGCCCGTGGTCGCCGCACAGGTCAGTGCGGATGGCGACTCGAATAAGCCGGCGCACACTCTCTCCGTCGTACTGACGGTGACACTGGTCGTCCTCGGGCTTGGTTCGCTGGTCATGGCATTAGCCGCGCCCTTGGTGGTCACCGTGCTCGCGCCGGGGTTCAAGGGCGCGCAGGCCGACCTCGCCGCTTCGCTAACTCGCATTGTGCTGATTGCGACCGTGCTGATCTCCGGTACCAACCTGCTCGCGGCCGCCGCGGAAGCCCACCGCCGATTCTTCTGGTCCGCGATGCAGGGGGTTCCCTTCAATGTGATCATGATCGTCGCGGCGGCGGTGTTCGGTCCGCGGTACGGCGTCTATGCGCTAGCCGTCGGGTTCGTCGTTGGCTCCGGAGCCCGGTTGTTGTGCCAGCTGGTGCCGATTCATGCCTTGAAGTTGCGGCTGCGCGCCTCGTGGGACCTGAAGGATCCTGGCTTCAGATCGATCGCCAAGTTGATTCCGCCGTTGTTAGTCGGCAGCGCGCTCGGCAATGCCAACACCATGGTGGATCGGGCCGTGGGCTCGATGGTCGGCGAGGGCACCATCTCGGCCTTGAGCTATGCCTGGCGGATCATCTCGCTCGGTCAGACGTTGCTCGTCGCCTCGCTGCTCACCGCGCTCTACCCAGCATTCGGCGCTGCTGCGGGAAGCCGTGATCTCGCTGAAATGCGACGGCTAGTCGGTCGAGGGCTCTCAACGGTGGCCACGGTACTGATGCCGGTGTGGGGTTTCCTGGTCGTCTGCGCAGTGCCGCTGGTTGCACTGGTCTTCGAGCATGGCAGTTTTTCCCCGAGCGATACACAGCGAACGGCGACGGCGATGTTGTGGTACGCGCCTGCCTTGTTGGCGCTGGGGTGGCGTGAGATGGTCGTACGCGCCTCGTACGCAATGGGTGACTCGCGCCGCCCAGTGACCGTCTTCGTCATGGCCATGACGATCAATGTGGTAGGGGATTTCACCCTTGGACTGACCTTCGGCATCGCCGGGATCGCCGCCTCGACCTCGCTTTCGGTCATGTTCGCTGCGGTCGCCAATACCTGGTTACTGGGCCGGCATCACGACGCCGTTGATCTCAGATCGCTGCCGTTGATGATTGGGCGCACCGGCGTCGCAGCGGCGGCGGGCACTGCTGCCGCCGCTCTGGTCTACTACCTGCTGGATCCGCTTCTGGGCCCGGGGTTGATCAACGAGATCTTGTTGGTGACGCCAGTCGGCCTTGTCCTGGTAGGCGTATTTATCGGGGCCTTGTACGCGCTGCGCGCCCCGGAGCGGCTACTGCTGACCGAAGTCATAGAAGTAGTTGCGCGCAGGCGACTCTGAGTTTGGTTAGGCCGGGTTCGGTTAGGCCGGGCGAACCAGGACGAAGGGCGTGCTGGTGAGACGTTGGCCCAGGGGATTGTCCCCAAGCACAGCGGTCAGCGTCTCAGCCGACAGTGACCGAGGCGAGACGGCCCGGATCGAGCCGCCGTAGTCATTCAGATCGACGATGCTGACGCCGATATCCACCGCCCGCTCAAGATCGGCACAGAGGCGCTGGGCCACCTTGGTGTCCAAAGGCGGGAAGAGCACGTGCTCGTACGGCGGCCGGCCGCCGTCGACATCCCGTGCGATCGATCCGGCGATCCGATAGAACGGTCCATGCATCCCTAAAGGGCGCGTGATCGCAGTGGCCATCGCTGCGGTAATGATCCGCCCGTAGCCGACGGTACGCACCACGTACTCCATCTTCTCGGGGACCTTGAGTCCCTTCGAATCAGTGCGCGGATGAACGTGACGCGCCAAGAACCGAGCCAATCGACCAGGCTGCACGGTGGCGATATCCACTGTCTGGCCGGTGAGCAGGATGGCGACCTTCTCACTGATGGCTACGGTATCGCCCGGCTGAGCGATCTGGAGATGCTCCTTCAGGGCCAGTGTCAGATCATCTGTTTCGTCCAACCACCGCGTATGCAGTGGAAGTCGCAGATATTCAACACCGGCTGAGTTCACCTTGGTCCACAGTCGGACGCTTCTATCTGCCTCCGGCTTAGTGGCAAAGCTCATGTCGACCCCCGCTAGACGTTGATGCTGTGAAGCAAGTGACGGATGTGACCACTTGTGATGATAGGACGCCTGGAGACGGCTGATAGTCCCCCAAGTAATCGGCGTGTCGCGCTAGACGAACGCGGATTGCACTGATCAGAAACGCGATCACAGTAGCTGATTTGCCGCAAGTTCGTGGCGAGTTCGGAATAAATGCTGAGGAGAGCGGCAACGGCGATGTCATTTGGCGAGCAACGAAGACGCGGCAGGTTTCGAGTCGTGAGTGGCATGGGGACATGCAGGCTGACATGATCGGCTTGTGGCGTCAGAACCGCGGATGGTCTCGCTCGGTTTCGGCAAGTTCGCGCGATCAGACCGCATTTATGCCTTGGAGCCGTTGCTGGGTGACGAGCGTGGAGATGGCCATAGAACAAGGGTCTGGGTTGAGGGCATCAAGGATCCGATCGTCGCCGCGCGTACTGAGGTGACCATCCTGCGCGACATGGGCCAGGAGGCCGCCGCCATCGAGGCGCCGTTCATTGATGAGGCCCTGGATCTGGCGTCGCGACTGGCCGCTGCGGCGGAGGCCGGCCGAGTTGATCTCAACGATCTTGGACGGCGAGCTCGTCGGGTACTAGCTGCCACCACTGGCCGACGCGAGTGAAACGTGCACCCTGAGTTTGTCGTCGCCGAACGGTGAGGCCAAGATTGCGCCCTGAGCTTGTCGAAGGGTGCGGACTCTCACTTAGCGTGCTCAGCTCGCTTCAGGATGCGAGTCACCATTGGTGCGCCTCAGATCTCCGGCTTTGACCCAAACCTGGCGCCCGTCCGGACCGCGTACCCGTCCCCACCACTCCCCACGTTCCAAAACCCAATAGTCGAGGGCTCCGGCTGCGGCCCATGTCGCAGTTTCGACGTCGACTGGTGGGCGTACCTCGCGCCGCTCGTCTGCTCCTCGTTGCCCGTACTGGTTGTAGACAACGTCCATATCCATTGCCATCTGGCAAGCTTCCTCTTCGCCAAGATCAACAGCGCGCCAGCCCATCACGCCCCCGTCGTAGACGCCCCATCGCCCGCTGCCAATGTGTCGCGCCTCAAACCTCACACATCTATTAGAACACGAGTGCGATTAATTCGGCAGGTTGAAATGCGGCTGAATGACGAACCCGTTTGCAACAGCCCTAGCTCTGCACAGGTTGCTTACGGTCTGCACGGGTTGCTACCTGTGCAGACCGTGCGAGACCTACGTGAACCTAGGTTTCGGCAGCCGGGTTAAGCAGCTTGAGGCAAGCGAGCCTGGACTGGACTACATGTCCATGCCGCCGTTGACACCCCAGATCTGACCGGTGATGTAGGAGGACTCATCGGCGGCGAGGAATCGGACGATCCGCGCGACCTCCTCAGGTCGTCCGAACCGGCGCAGCGGAATCCCGCCTTTGATCCTGTCGAGCACCTTCTCCGGCACGGCGGCGACCATCTCGGTGTAGGTGTAGCCAGGAGTGACGGTATTGACAGTGACCCCGATGCTGTCCTCGTCGAGCTTGCCAGCCCGCTCGAGCAGGAAGGCGGCTTCGCGAGCGAACGTCTTGGTCAGCCCGAAGAGGCCCGACTTGGAGGCCGCATAGTTGGCTTGACCGATGTTGCCGATCTCACCAATGATCGAGCTGACATTGATGATCCGGCCGCTGCCGCGCTCGACCATGTGTCCGAGCACGGCCTGGGAGAGGAAGAACGCGCCGGAGAGGTTGACGTCCAGCACCTTGTGCCAGTCATCGTCGGTCAGCTTGAGGATCGTCTTGTCGATCGTGATGCCGGCGTTGTTCACCAAGATGTCGAGCCGGCCGTACTGCTCTAAAACTTCGTTGACCACCCGGCGGCAGTCGTCCGGATTGGCAACGTTGCCGCGGTGGGTGCTGACCGGTGTGGACCATTTCGTCGTGAACTCCTGTGCGAACTCGTTCGCGCGCTCCACGTTGCCACTGAAGCCGGCCGCAACCGTCGCGCCTCGCGATGCGAGCTCTTCGGATATGGCGGCGCCGATCCCCCGGGTACCACCGGTGACCAGTGCCACTCGGCCGATGAGTTTCGATCCCCGCGCCAGGCCGGCGGGCTCCTCGGCAACGTCGACGGTGGCTGATTCGCTCATGTTGTGCCTCCTGGGATAGCTCACGAAAATATGTGGTCGGGGGTTTATCTGATCCTCGCGCATTGCCCGATTCAGGCACAACGGGGGGGACTAAGAAGGTTAGGTATTGAGCCCATCGTTGCCGCCGTAAAGAGTGATGATCACCAAGACATCGGCAGCGGGATTGAGCGGCGGCGCGTGACCGGGGCTGGCCGTCGTCTTGAGTCGCTCTGACTTTCGGGTAGCTGGTGACTTTGCCGGCTTGTGCCCTTTCGGCAGCCTCAGGGCACCTTTCGCTCATGGCAGGCGCATGGGGGCCCGACTGGCGCCACGCGCCACGTATTTGCCGACCTGTGCGCAGAAACACATTGAAGGCGCTCGGGGATGCGGCACACTCGTCGCCGTGACAACCACGATCCTGCAAGATCACCAAACTGGTATCGAGGCGTCGACCGACTTTTGGCGTACGGCGGTGATCTATCAGATCTATCCGCGCAGCTTCGCCGACAGCAACGGCGATGGCATCGGTGACCTGCCGGGCATCACGTCTCGGGTGCCGTACCTGAAATCGCTCGGCGTGGATGCCGTATGGCTCAGCCCGTTCTATCCCTCGGCGCTCGCCGACGGAGGCTATGACGTTGATGATCACCGCGATGTCGATCCGCGGCTCGGCACGTTGAGCGACTTCGATGCGATGGTCGGCGCATTGCATCACGCCGATATCAAGGTGATCGTCGACATCGTGCCGAACCACACATCCGATCGGCATACCTGGTTTCTGCAAGCCCTTGCCGCCGGCCGAGGCAGTTCGGAGCGTGATCGTTATCTCTTCCGCGACGGCCGTGGCGCAGCGGGCGAGCTGCCGCCCAACGACTGGGAATCACTGTTCGGTGGATCGGCTTGGACACCGGTTGGCGATGGTCAGTGGTACTTCCACTGCTTCGCGCCCGAGCAGCCGGATCTCAACTGGGAGAACGAGGAAGTTCGTGAGGACCTCAGGCGGACCCTGCGCTTTTGGGCCGACCGCGGCGTCGATGGGTTTCGGATCGATGTAGCCCACGGTCTGCGCAAGGACATGTCCGAGCCGTACCCGCCGTGGCTCGAGATCGCTGACATCATGCGAACCGACGGCTCACATCCGCTTTGGGATCGTGACGACGTCCACGACATCTATGCGGACTGGCGGCGAATCTTCAATTCCTACGACCCGCCCCGGTACACGGTTGCCGAGGCCGCGGTGCATCCGACGCGGCGAGCCCGGTATGCCGCAGCTGACAGTCTGGGGCAAGCGTTCAACTTCGCAATGCAAGACGCCGACTGGCGCCCCGAGGACTTCCGTGACGTGATCAACACCGGCCTGGCCGACATGATCAACACCGGCGCAACGACCAGTTGGCTATTGGGTTGCCATGACACGCCTCGGGTCGCCAGCCGATACGGTCTGCCTCTCGAAGAGGGACGTCCAGCCCAGCAAGTCGCCCGATCCTGGTTGCTGACCGATGGCGTGGCGCCTGACCTGAACCGTGCGGTGGGGGAGCGGCGCGCCCGAGCGGCGATCATGATCTTGTTAGCGCTGCATGGCTCGGCGTACATCTATCAAGGTGAAGAGCTTGGGTTGCACGAGGTGGCCGACCTGCCTGCGGAGGCATTGGAGGATCCGATGGCCAGTCGGTCTGCTACTGAGAAGGGTCGTGACGGGTGCCGGGTGCCGTTGCCCTGGAATGTTGATGAGCCGTCCTTCGGCTTCGGCTCCGCGAACGCGCACCTGCCCCAGCCCGACTGGTTCGGCGAGTACGCGGTGAGCGTCCAGGACGCAGATCCGGATTCGACGCTTAACCTCTACCGCCAGGCGCTCGAGCTTCGCCGTGAGCTGTTCACTGGTAGCGACTTCAGATGGGTTGAATCAGGACCCTCGGTGCTGCACTTTGCGCGATCAGCCGGCATACGCTGCATAGCCAATTTCGGCGCAGAGCCGGTCGTCCTTCCGCCGGGCGAGGTGCTGCTCAGTAGCGCTCCGATCGAGGGTGACCGGTTGCCTGCCGACACCACGGTTTGGCTACGCGTGCGGCACCCCGATCAGTTTGACGACGACGGAGAGTCAACATAGAGCATTAGCGAATCGCACCGGGGAGCCAGCAATGAGTGAAGCAGTTGTACTGATCGGCACGAGAAAAGGGCTCTGGATCGGCCATTCGGACGAAGAACGCGAGAAGTGGGAGTGGTCGGAGCCGCAATTCCTGATGGAGGCGGTCTACGGAACCGGCATCGACATCCGTGGCGCACAACCGAGACTTCTGGTGGGTGGCACGTCCGAGCACTGGGGCCCGGGCGTCTACTACTCCGACGACCTGGGCGCCAAGTGGACCGAGGCTCAGGCCGCTCCGGTTCGGTTTCCTCAAGAGCTCGGCAGCAGTGTCGAGCGCGTCTGGCAAATCCAGCCGGCGGGTCCCAAAGATCCCGACGTCATCTATGCCGGCACCGAGCCGTCGGCGCTGTTTCGCTCCACCGATCGGGGCGAGTCGTTCACGCTGATCAGGTCGCTGTGGGACCACCCGCATCGGGAACACTGGCAACCGGGCGGCGGTGGGCAGGCAATCCACACCGTGTTGCCCGATCCGACCGACTCGGCGCATGTGACTGTCGCGATGTCGACGGGTGGGGTCTATCGGACGTACGACCGGGGCGAGACCTGGAACCCTGCCAACGCTGGCATCAGCGTCAAATTTGCACCCGATCCCTTCCCTGAGTTTGGGCAGTGCGTGCACAAGATTGCTGCACATCCGACTGCGCCGAACCGGATTTTCGCGCAGAACCACGGCGGGGTCTACCGCTCCGATAACGGTGGCGACCAGTGGGTTTCGATCGCTGAGGGCCTGCCGAGTGACTTCGGATTTCCGATCGTGGTTCATCCGCATAAGCCGGAGACGGTGTTCGTGTTTCCGCTGACAGCAGACATCCACCGCTTTCCGCCTGACGGCAAGGCGCGCGCCTGGCGCTCTGACGACGCTGGTCAAACGTGGACGTCGTCGGAGTCTGGCCTACCGGACGGGTTCTATGCCTCCGTGCTGAGGGATGCCATGACCGCCGACAATGCCGAGCAGACGGGCTTCTACTTCGGCGCCCGTGACGGTTCGGTGTTCGTCAGCACTGATGACGGTGCCAATTGGCGGCAAATCGCGGGGCATTTGCCTGACGTACTGTCCGTACGAGCGGCGGTCGTGTAGCCCTCACGACTACTCGAGATCTGGCGTATCGGTTCGAGCTCTGGCCCGACGAAGCTGTGCACGGGTTGCTTAGGGTCTGCACACGTTGCAACCTGTGCAGACCGAGCGAAACCTACGTTCACGTAGGTTTCGAACAGAGTTGGCGTGGCAACAAGCGCGAGAGTCAGGCGGCGTCGTTACGGGCGGGGCCGGTTGTGCCACGTACCACCAGCTCAACCTGCAGTTCATCCTGACTTGGCACCGGACCGTCATAATCGCTCGCGCCGACCGCCCCGATCATGGCGTAGGCAGCTCGTACGCCTTGCTCATGAGCGTGCTGGCTCACCGTCGTGAGACCCCACCAGCGTGACATCGGATGATCATCAAAAGCGGCGAGCGAAAGATCATCAGGACAACGAAGTCCGGCTGCGCGTAGCACCGCCGTAGCGCCGAATGCCATTTCATCGGTGTGGCAGAAGATTGCAGTCGGAAGCTTGCGACCGCGTGCGAGCAGCTCATTCATGGCGCTCTGGCCGTCAGCAGCGTGGCAGTCGCCTGGTTGCAGGACATTGCGGCTATCGATGTCAAACCCGGCGTCTCGTACGGTGTCCCGCAGGCCATCGGTCCGCTGGTCCCAGACGTGATCGTCGTGCTTGCCCGGGGTTCGTCCGTCAAAGATTCCGATATCGCGATGACCCAGCGACAACAGATGCTTCGCGATCAGTCGCCCGCCACCTCGATTATCGACGGAGATTCCCGGCACACTGGTGAGCGGCGAGCCCGGTGCACTGACCCATTGGGGACCGACGGGTACCCGCCCAGATTCCGCGGTCTCCTCGTCCCGCTCGACAGAGATGGTGCCTGCGAAGAGGAGCGCGTCACGGCCTCGGCCGGCGCCGAGCTCTCGGAACAGCTTGCGGAACTGCGGAGAATCGACATCAGAAAAGTCGGAGTCGCCATCCAGATTGATGAGCTCTACCCGAAAGCCGGCGGGACTGAGGATCTCGCTGGCTCCGGACGCGAACTCACTGAAGTACCAGGAGCGCAGCGTAGGAAGCACAATGCCGACCGTTCTGGAGTGCCCACTGGCAAGTGCAGTGGCCAAATGGGACGCTGCGAAATCCAGCCGGTCGGCCGTCTCGATGATCCGCTCCCTGGTCGACGGACCCACTCCCGGAATGCCACGCAGGGCGCGCGAGACCGTGCCTTTATTGACACCTGCTTCCCGCGCGACGTCAGCAATCGTGGTACGACGAGCGGTGGCTTGAGGCCTTGTCGCAATAACCCACGCATGGGTTTCGGCGAGCACGGGTCACACTATACGGCGGGCGAAAGCTTCAGGCAGCCCTTCTTTTGGCTCTGACCAGGTCAATCACTCCTTGGTCGCTCGCTCGACATGTGTCGACGCCCTGCAGTTACCCTCCTGACTTCGCTAAATCGCCCGGCCACGAGACAATGTCACGGAAGCCTGGAGTAGCAAGGCCTGGGGAGGGGACCGATGACTGCGGCGCTGGGGCGCTGGCGTGCCACGTACACGCCAGGAGAATGGGTTGTGCTGTCCGGGCCGACGTCCTTAGTGCTGCTTGAGCCGCCGACACATGAATGGGCTGCGTTAATCAACACGCTATGGGACGAGGTCGTCGCCTCGAGCTCCATTGTTGATCTCGCGGAACGGCTAGCGCAGTTCAAGATTGATGAACTGCCCAGTCTCGCCGCCTTCTTCTGGACCGAAGACGGCATGCGTTCTCTGATTCGGGGCGAGATCTCGGTAGTCGATCTCGCTACTGGGAAAGTGGTAGCGGACGGCCAGGGCATCCAGACCTGGAGCGAAGTTGGGCTCGGCAGCGTGAACCACGTCCGGGTCGAGGTACCACACGACGGAGATGCCACCCTGCTCGAGCTGCCGCTTGTCGTGGGAGCGGTACGCGCCTCGTCGATAGTCCTTGATGCCTCAGGCCAGGCCCAGGTCAGCTCTCCGCAGGAACAATCCGTGCCTGAGGAAGCAGCGCCCGTCAACCCCGAACCAGCGATCAAGCCAGAATCAACGACCGAGCCATTGCCGGAGGCGATTGTGGCGCCGCCCGTTGAGGCAGCTGAGCCGGCTGTCGAGGGAGTCGGCGTTGCGCCCGACAAGCCGATGGACAATACCGCTGAGCTGTCAGCAGCAGAGATCGCCGCTATAGCCAGCGCCGAGACGGAGCTGATGCCATCTCCATTCGATGACGAGTCAGACTCCGCGCCAGGGGCTGGCGCGGCACAACAACTCGAGTCGGCGGTCGCACCTCAGTTGGGAGCGGATCCTGCCGCTGTACTGGCCCGTGCAGTCCCACCAGACTCCGGCGATTCGCTCGATGAGCCGGATCTTCAAGACTCGGCGATCTTGGCTGTGCTCTGTCCAAATGGGCACGCAAGCCCGCCCAGTGCGACAAGTTGTCGGGTATGCGGTGGTCCAGTCGCCACTCAGGGGCCGCAATTTATTGCGCATCCAGTCTTGGCCGTGCTTCGCGCTTCCGACGGGAGCAGCGCCGAGCTCGACCGGCCGGTGCGCATCGGCCGCGCACCCTCCGTGGATCGATCGAGCAGTCCGGAACCCCGGCTGATGACGGTCCCTAGTCCGAATTACGACATCAGCCGGACACATCTCGAGGTGACTCCAGATGACTGGCAGATTGTTGTCACCGATCTGAACTCCACGAACGGAACAATCCTGGTACGGCCGGGCGGCCGAGATCGTCAGCAGCTCGGCCCAGGTGAGCCGATTCCCGTACCGGTGGGCAGTGTCATAGAGCTCGGTGACGGAGTTTCAGTATTGATCGACTTTCCGCAGTAGCGTCTGGTGCTGCGACAGAGTTACCAACGACGAGGAGCTGTAGATGGAACCGCCTGTGCCGGGTCGCCACCCGAATCGCGAGACAGGCCTGCCACCCGGAGTGGAGGTGGGGCCGCCCGGCAATCGCTTCGTGGCGTACCTGATCAATATGTCGGTTCCCGTCGTGGTCAGCATCGTGCTGTTGCTTCTGCTCCCCTCGACTAGTGGTGGGGCGCAAACAACACTGCTTGTGATTGGCATGGCCGTCATAGTCGGCTGGGCCATTTTCGTGTGCTATCTGCTCGCTGTTCGGGCAGCCAGTCCTGGCCTACGCGTGATGAAGCTGCAGCTGGTCGGTTTTCTCGATGGCCGGCCGATCGGCTGGAGTCGGGTCTTGGTACGGGGTTTGGTGTTCTGGGCTCTGTATGTCACCGGTATCGGCCTGCTCATTATGTTGATCATGGAGCTGAGGCACCCGCGTAAACAGGGCTGGCACGATCTCGCTGCCACTGCCGTGATGATCAAGGAGCGAGTCCTGGCGCCAGCGGTGCAGCCGGCTCGGGCTGCTGCCGACGCGCAGCAAGGCCCCCCGGTCCAGGGTGGCAATGGATCTTTGCAACCGCAGCCCAATGGCACCAATGCGCCGATGTCGCCGAGCTATGGAGGCGGGGAGGATTACGGCTCTCCCGGCAGCCCTGTGCCACCCGGCCAGCTGACTCCGCCGCCCGGGATGGGCAATTACCCGGGTGCCTCCGCCCCGTATGCGCCGGCCGGCGCACCACAGGGCGGACCGGCTGCGTCGTATGGAGGCAGCGCATATGCCACGCCATACCCAGGTGCGTCCTACGGAGCACAGCAGTACGGATCGGGTGGCGAGGTTTACGCGCCTGGGCAGCCGGGCAGTCCTGTGTCACAGTCACCCAATGGTTCTCCGTCGGGGCCGGCGCCGGCGTACGAGGAGACGCAAAAAGCATCGGCTGCTGAGTTCGAAGATCAGACCGCTGTCGCGCCCCGGTCTCCCTATGTCCAGGAATGGTCGATTCTGCTGGACGACGGCAGGCGCATTGCGCTGGACGGGCTGGTGTTGCTGGGTCGCAACCCGCAGCCGAAGGCGGGTGAGGAAGACGCGCAGCTGATCAAGATCGCCGACGAGACGCGTACGGTCTCCAAATCTCATCTGGCGGTGGGTGTGGATGCCGGCGGCGTGTACGTCGTTGACCGCGGGTCGACCAACGGTTCGACCGTCTCTACGACGAACGGGATGTCGACTCGGTGCAAGGCCGGCGAGATGGTCCGGGTGGGCGAAGGCGCGATTGTTTCCATTGGTGATCACTGGCTGGAAATCACGCGCGGCAGCTAAGCGTTGCTTGCCGCGGTAGGGTCGCGCCGTGTTGCTCTCCGACCGTGACATCAAAGCCGAAGTCGATGCCGGCCGTATCGGGCTGGAACCGTACGCCGTGGACCTGGTGCAGCCGTCAAGCATCGATGTCCGTCTTGACCGCTATTTCCGCGTCTTTGAAAACCATCGCTATCCGCATATCGATCCCTCGGCAGATCAGTCAGAGCTGACGCGGGCCGTAGAGCCGGTGGGCGAGGAGCCGTTCATCTTGCACCCGGGTGAGTTTGCGCTTGGCTCCATCTATGAGGTGGTCACGCTCCCTGACGACATTGCGGCACGCGTGGAAGGCAAGTCATCGCTCGGCAGGCTGGGATTGCTTACCCATGCCACGGCCGGATTTATTGATCCTGGGTTCAGTGGTCATGTGACCCTCGAGCTGTCGAATGTCGCCACGCTGCCCATCAAGCTCTGGCCGGGGATGAAGATCGGTCAGTTGTGTTTCTTCAGGCTGACCACGGCTGCCGAGCATCCGTACGGATCGGCTCAGTACGGCTCCCACTACCAGGGGCAGCGCGGCCCCACCCCGAGCAAATCCCACCTCAACTTCCACCGCACGAAGATTTAGCCGGCCTCAGTTGACTCCGGAAAGTTGACTCCGGAAACGGGGTTGGCAACCTACGTCCACGTAGGTTGCCTGCGGTCTGCACGGTTTGCAATGTGTGCAGACCCTCAGAAAGCTACGTAGACGTAGGTTTCGTCACCAGGCCGACGTGGCCTCAATGTGCAGATAGGTACGCCGCAGCTTGTAGCCGGAACAGTTCTGCATAGTGACCTTCGAGTTCCATGAGCTCGTCATGGGTCCCTGCTTCTGTGACGCGCCCGCTCTGCAGCACATAAATGCGGTCAGCATGGCGCACGCTTGAGAAACGATGCGAGATCAACAGCACCGTGCGGCCCGCTAGGAGGGCCCTGATGCGCTCGAAGAGGTCATGTTCGGCCCGGGGATCCAGGGCCGCCGTAGGCTCATCCAAGATCACGAATGGGGCCTTACGGAAGAATGCGCGGGCCAGTGCCACGCGTTGCCACTGTCCGACCGAGAGATCCGAGCCGCCTTCGAACTCCGGCCCAAGCACCGTCTCATACCCCTCAGGCAACGCACTGAGGAACGCATCAGCGTCGGCATGCCGCGCCGCCTCACGGATGTCGTCAAGATCATCAATGGCATCGACTCGTCCCAGTCCGATGTTGTCTCGCGCACGCAGGTGGAAGCGGACGAAGTCTTGAAAGATCGCCGCAATACCCGTACTGAACTCGGACGCATTGACGGTGTTGATGTCAACGCCATCCCACGTGATGGTGCCGGCAGCGGGTCGATAAAGGCCTGCCAGGAGTTTCACGAGCGTGGTCTTACCAGAGCCGTTCTCGCCGACCAATGCCACGATTTCCCCTTCACGAATGTTGAGCGAGACGCCGCGCAGCGCAGATTCCCCGGCGGTTGGATAGGCAAAGCCCACATCGTTCACCGATATTTCGGCAAATGAACTCGCTGCAGGATCCTGCGGCTCCGACTGCCGTACCCGAGGTAGCAGCTCAACGAACGCCAGGTAATCGTCGACGTACAGTGCTGATTCCGAAAGCGCGCCCGCGGAGTAACCGGCCATGGTGAGTCGCTGGCCGACAATGGCGACGCCAGCGACCGCAATGCCAGCTGCCGATAGCGGTACCCGCCCGCTCAAGGTAAGCCAGCCGACAAAAAGCAGCGTGACTGCGAGTACGGCCGCAACGCACACGTTCGCCGCGAGCGCGTACCACACCTGTTTGCCCGCGACCCGCTGAAGTTCGCTGATGCGCTCGGCGTAAAGGATGCCGTGTCGACCTCGCAAGAACGGTGCAAGACTGAACGCCCGGATTTCCTTGGCGGCATCGCGGTCAGACAGCAGCACAGCCAGGTATTGGCGCTCTCGGTCCCGCGGCGTCATGCGCCAAAAGAAGCGCCAGAATGCCTCACCGCGTCGCGACGCCGATAGCCATGCGGGAATGAAGACGATCGACACCATGAGCACGAGAACTGGTTGGATCGTGATCAAGGTAACAAGCACAGCGACGATACCAATGGCTGCCTGGATGAGGCCCGACAAGCCGAAGATCATGTTCAGCGCTTGATGGCTACTCACCTGCATCCGTTGCACTCGGTGTGAAAGGCCGGTGTCTCGAAAGCGAGTAGGTCAACCGCGGTTGCCACTTCCAGAACATGCTCCTGAATGTGGCGTTGTAACAATTCCCCGAGAATTTGTTGACGTTCGCGTTGGACCGCCCCTACAAACGATTCAATTCCGGCAACGACGGCAATAGCAATCGCCCACGGTGCGACTGCCGCGAGCGACTGCCCCTGTTGAAGCGCACTGAGGATCGCTTGCAGGCCTTGTTGTCCGAGGAGCAGGAGCAACGCAATGCCGCCGCCCCCGATGATCTGCAGCAGCGTTGAGATCATGAACTCTCGCGGCGCAGCTGCCCTTGCGAGTCGAAGTGCTTGTCGGGTCAGCCGGGGGAGTGCCCGGACGCGAACCTTCGTGTCTTCCGCTGACTGGATGTCGTAGATGGTTACCGGGCGGCTATCTTCCTCTCCGGCGCCGGTACCAGCAACGAAGTCGCTCATGAAGGGCAAGTCTGCCGAACGACGACAGCTGCAACCTAAGTTCACGTAGGTTGCCTGCGGTCTGCACTGGTTGCAACCTATGCAGACCGAGCGCAACCTATGTAAACGTAGGCTGCTTCAGACGCGACTAGGCGCGGTAAATCCCGATGTCGCCAGAGGCCGTACGTGCCCGCACCGAGATATACGGCTCGCCAGGCTCCGGCGGGGTCGTGGACTCGAGTGCAATCCGGATGTCACCAGAGACCGAGTTGAGGTCGAGCCAGGTGGGCAGATTGTCTGCAACGCCGACGGTCAAGGAGCCGGAGGCGGACCGCAGATCGACCGACCCGTTGGTGGAGGTAACACCGATGTCGCCCGACCCAGATTTGACTTGCAGGTTGGTGGCTTCCAAGGTCTGCACGACGACATCCCCAGAGCCAGACTTCGCCGTGATCGGGCAATGTGCCTCGCCGACCGATACGCCGCCCGAGCCAGAATTCAATCGTCCAAATCTGCCGTCGACCCGAGCCACCGAAATGTCGCCGGATCCGGTACTGCAGTCAAGATCAATGGCGTTGCCGATAGCTATGTCCCCGGAGCCACTGATGATCTTAGACGGACCAACATCGGCGCTGATCGAGATGCCAGCCGATCCTGTCTTGATCACATACGTCAGTCCGCCCGGTACGCCGAGGCGCAGGTGCACGTGGCTAAACCTCGAGAACTGTCGCGGAACGCTGATCCGTAGCCAGTCCTGATCATGACGGATATGGACTTGATCGAGAAACCTCTCATCATCGGCGTCAATCGATGCCTCAACGAGGTCTTGCTGTACGCCGGGCTCCACGGTGATCGATCCGGCGCCGAGGTTGTCTACGACAACGTGCTTCACGCCCTGATAGGCGCTCGTGACAGTCATCGCACCCATCCCTGAACGTTCCCGCGGGAACGCCTCTCCTCACGCCCCGACCTCCTAAGCCGCTCGACAAATATGCCGCCGGGTCCGAACGGACCACCTGGTCCGAAGACGCCATGTTCTCCAAATGGGCCCCCAGGACCGAAGATCACATTGGGCGAGGGCGGGGTCGGGGGATGTGGTGGCAGCGGCCACTCCGGGCGTGAGCTGCTGCGCTCTGACAAGGCAGCCATGACCG
>Ga0075423_10000169_pt1 | contig 44762 bp, 48 predicted proteins | sample SoiMethybrSBSTD2_FD_80114 | JGI IMG/M metagenome (GOLD analysis project Ga0075423, IMG submission 80114) | Bulk soil microbial communities from a Populus tree surrounding site in Tennessee, USA - Soil MetaG P. TD hybrid SBSTD2 | ecosystem: Environmental > Terrestrial > Soil > Tree plantation... | reverse complement strand
CGCCCTCTCCGACATCCGCTCGAGCACGCGTGAGATGCTCTCCGAGGCGGAGTCGCTGCAGGCGTCGAGTGCGGCGATCGCGGCGCAGATCCGCTCGGCCGAAGCCGCCGCGGCCTCGAGCTCGTCTGGATCGAGCTCGTCCGGGGGCTACTCGCCCGGCACGCCCTCGTCCAGCGGGCTGATCTGGCCGGTGAACGGCCCCGTCGTCAGCCCGTTCGGCTACCGCTGCCTCGGCGGCATCTGCCGGATGCACGAGGGGATCGACATCGCGGTTCCGTCCGGCACGCCGATCCACGCCGCCGCGGCCGGGACCGTCATCATCGCCGGGTGGGAAGAGGGCTACGGCAACATCATCGTCATCGACCACGGCCACGGGCTGGCGACCGCATACGCGCATCAGCAGGGGTTCGCCGTCGGCTCCGGCGCCCACGTCGCGCAGGGACAGGTGATCGGATACAGCGACTGCACGGGTCGCTGCTTCGGCCCGCACGTGCACTTCGAGGTGCGCGTCAACGGTTCGGCCGTCGACCCGATGGGTTATCTGTGATTGAAGTCCGGCTCCGGCTTTGCCGGAGCCATGATGACTTCAATCAGCGAGCTGCCGGTCGCTTCACGCCGTTGCGGCTGTGCCGGGCAAAGCCCGCCACAGCGGCGGAACGTTCCCCAGTCTCCGCCGTTGGCCAAGCCACCCCGAACGTCTGGCCGGTTACATAGAAAGCTGTGCCGGACAAACGCCTGGCACAGCGGCGACACCGAGTCCGAGACCGCTTTACCCGATTCCGAACGTCTGGGCCAGCAGAAAGATGTTCAGGGCCGAGATCACGGTCGCGATCGCCGCAGCCGCGATCGTCGTCACTCGCCGGTTCACCAGGCCGCCCATGACGTCGCGCTTCGAGGTGAAGTAGACGAGCGGAACCAGCGCGAACGGGATGCCGAACGAGAGCACGACCTGGCTGATCACGAGCGTCCGCGAGGGATCGAGCCCGATGGCGATCACCACGAAGGCCGGCACCATCGTGATCAGCCGGCGGACGAACAGGGGAATGCGCCGCCGGATGAACCCCTGCATCACCACCTGTCCGGACATCGTCCCGACGACCGAGCTGGACAGGCCCGAGGCGACGAGCGCGAGCGCGAACAGCGTGCCCGAGGCCGAGCCGAGGATGGGCTGCAGCGTCTTGTGTGCGCCTTCGAGCGAGTCGACGTTCAGCAGGCCGCTTCCGTAGAAAACCGTCGCGGCCATCACGAGCATCGCCACGTTGACCAGGCCGGCAATCGTCATCGCGATCAGCACGTCGACGCGCGTGTACCGGTAGATCCGGCGCGCCTGGGCCTCGGTCTGGTGCGGGATGCGGTTCTGCGTCAGCGCCGAGTGCAGGTAGATGACGTGCGGCATCACCGTCGCGCCGAGGATGCCGACGGCGAGCAGCACCGACTCGCTGCCCGCGAACTGCGGCGTGACGGCGTGGATCGCGACCTCGCCGAGCGGCGGCTTCGCCAGGATCAGCTCGGCGATGTAACAGACGCCGATCACGACGACGAATCCCGCGATCGCGGCCTCGAGTGGCCGGAAGCCGAGCCGCTGTAGCCCGAGGATGCCGAGCGTGGTCACGCCCGTAAGCACGGCGGCGGGAAACAACCCGATACCGAACAGGAGGTGGAAACCGAGCGCGGCGCCGAGGAACTCGGCGAGGTCGGTCGCCATCGCGATCGCCTCCGCCTGCAGCCACAGGCCGATCGTCTTGCGCCGCGACAACCGGTCTCGGCAGACCTCCGGGAGGTTGCTGCCGGTGGCGATGCCGAGCTTCGCCGAGAGCGTCTGGATCAGCATCGCCATCAGGTTTGCGGCGACGATGACCCAGACGAGGGTGAAGCCGTACTTCGAGCCGCCCGCGATGTTCGTCGCGAAGTTGCCCGGATCGATGTAGGCGACGCACGCGATGAACGCGGGGCCGAGAAATGGGAGTAGACGCCATCGCCGCCGCGTCAGCGCGGCGTGCGGACGCTGGAGAACCGCGGTATCGACGGCCATCGACTTGTATTTTAGCCGAGGCTAAATCTGATCGCTAGACCTGGCTAAGTGCAGGTCGGGCAAGTTGCGGTGGCGCTCGTCGACGTCGAAGCCGTACCCGACGAAGAGCTCGTCGGGCACGGTGAAGCCCACGTAGCGGACGGGCAGGTCGTCGACGAGGCGTCGATACGGCCGGTCGAGCAGCGTGACGACGGCGACGGAGGCGGGATGCCGAAACGAGAGCGTCCGAACGAGGAAGTTCAGCGTCAGCCCGGTGTCGACGACGTCCTCGACGACGAGCACGTGGCGGCCATCGATGTCGACGTCGAGGTCCTTGAGCAGGCGGACCGCCGAGTGCCCGCCGGTCGACGCGCCCGCGTAGCCGGCGAGCTCCACGAACTCCAGCTCGTGATGGATCGGCAGCGCCCGCGACAGGTCGGCGAGGAAAACGATGCTGGCCTTCAGCGGCGCGACGAGCAGCGGCTCGAGCTGCTGGTAATCGCCGGCGATCTCTCGGCCCAGCTCCGCTACCCGGGCGGCGATCTCGCCGGCCGTCAGGTAGACGTCGCCGACGGCCGCGTCCTCGGCGGACCCTACGACACGAGCTTCAGGCCGAATCGCTGGGCAAGGCGCTCGATGTCGCGCCGGTAGAAGAGCTTGACCTTGACGTCCGGATAGAGCTCCCGGACCCTGCGGATCTTGCGGTTCTTCCGCGTCACGAGCGACTGCTTCATCACCGTGATCTCGACGTAGAGATTCTGCTCGGGGAGGTAGAAGTCGGGCTTGAACGCCTCGACGACGCGCCCCTCGTCGTCCCAGCGGAGCGGGAAGCTGCGCGGCTCGTACTCCCACGGGACGCCGTAGAAGTCGAAGATCTTCGCGCACTCGAGCTCGGCGCGGTTGGCGAACTTCGGCGGCTCCGAGCCACGATATGCCTGGAAATCCGGTATTTCCGGCGCCACTTCTTCCAAGGGTAACAGCGTGCTCGGATTGCGCCGCGGGATTCCGCCCGGCGCGTACATGACCGGATCGTCCCGGCGCGGCTCGCGCCGCCGATCGCGTTCGCGGCTCCGTTCGCCGTGGAGGCATCTTCCGAACCGTCCGTACACTTTGTGCGCACATGACCCCGCGGGCGTTCACTATCGCCCATCTCTCCGACCCTCACTGCGGCGGACAGCACTTCGTGCCGAGTCTGCTGGAGCGGGCGATCGCGGAGATCAACGAGCTCGAGCCGGATCTCGTCGTCTGTTCGGGCGACCTGACGACCTTCGGTTTCAAGCAGGAGTACGCGCAGGCCCACGAGTACCTGGAGACGATCGCCTGCGAGCATCTGGTCGTCATTCCAGGCAACCACGACTCGCGCAACGTCGGCTACGTCCACTTCGAGGAGCTCTTCGGCGAGCGCAACCCCGTCCGGCACCTGGACTCGGTCACGGTCGTCGCAGTCGACTCCACCCAGCCGGACCTCGACGACGGGCAGATCGGCCGCGGACGCTACCCGTGGATCGAGGAGCAGTTCGCCGAAGGAGCGGAGTTCCGCATCTTCGTGCTCCACCACCACCTGCTTCCGGTGCCGGGGACGGGCCGCGAGCGCAACATCGTCTACGACGCCGGCGACGCGATCGAATGCCTGCAGCGCGCCCGCGTCAACCTCGTCCTGTGCGGGCACAAGCACGTGCCGTACGCGTGGAGGCTCGAGAACCTGTTCGTCGTCAACGCGGGTACCGTTTCCTCGATGCGCCTGCGGGGCAATACGAGGCCCTGTTACAACGTGATCGAGATCACCGGTCCGACCGTCGACGTCTGGCGGAAGTATCCGTTCCACGGTCGTGAGCGCATCATCCAGTTCTCGACGGAGACGCTCGACTTCTACAAGGACACGGGCGAGATCGAGCGGGAGGTGACGACCCGGTGACCCGCGCGCTTGCGGTCATCGACGGCGAGCACTACCCGGACGTCGTCCGAGACACCCTCCGCGCGCTGCCGTACGAGTTCGCCGCCGCGTGGCTCGCCGGCGGCACGGAGAAACTTCGTGGAGACGCCGAGTACGGCGTCCCGATCGTGCGGGACCTGGGGGAGGCGCTGGCGACGTATCGCCCGGACGTGATCGTGGACCTCTCGGACGAGCCGGTCCTCGGGCCGCGAGAGCGGTTCCTGGCCGCAAGTCGCGTCCTCGCCGCGGGCATCCCGTACGTCGGGCCGGACTTCCGGTTCGACCCGCCGCTGCTCGCGCCGTTCCCGAGGCCGTCGATCGGCGTCGTCGGAACCGGGAAGCGCGTGGGGAAGACGGCCGTCGCCGGTCACGCGGCGCGGTTGCTGTCCGGCGGCTACCGCGTCGTCGTCGTCGCGATGGGGCGCGGCGGTCCGGCCGACCCCGAGCTCGTCACGGAGCGGCCCACGGTGGCCGAGCTCCTGGCCCGCTCCCGCGCGGGAGCCCACGCGGCGTCCGACTACCTCGAGGACGCGGCGTTCGCAGGCGTGCCAACCGTCGGCGCGCGGCGCTGCGGCGGCGGCCTCGCCGGTGCGCCGGGACACTCGAACGTCGCAGACGCCGCGGAGCTCGCCCTGACGCTGGATCCCGAGCTCGTGCTTTTCGAGGGCAGCGGCGCCGCGCTACCGCCGATCGCGACGGGCCGGCGCGTTCTGGTCACCTCCGGCTCGCTGGATCCCGCGCTCGTAACCGGATTCCTGAACGCCTTCCGGGTGCTGATCTCCGATCTCGTCGTCGTCGTGGGCGAAAGTGGCGGCCGAGTCGAGGACGCGGTTCGCGCGCTCGCAGACGTCCCTGTCGTCACCGCCGTGCTGCGTCCGCGTCCGCTGGAGCCGGTCGCGGGCATGCGCGTCGCGTACTTCTCGACCGCGCAGCCGGCCGCGCTCGACGGGATCTCTGCGCATCTGTCGCGCCGACACGGCGCCGACGTCGTCCACATCTCGGGAAGCCTGGCTGACCGCGATCGGCTCCGGGACGAGCTCGAGATCGTTGACGCCGACGTCCTTGTGACGGAGATCAAGGCGGCCGCGATCGACCTCGTGGCCGAGCTCGGAAGCAGGCGCGGAATTCCGGTCGTCCTGGCGGGCAACGACGTCGTTTCCGTCGACGGCGATCTCGACCGCGAGCTGCTTGCGCTGGCGGACGGCGTCACCGCGGAGGAGGCGGTCCCGTCGTGACCGAGAGCCGCCGCATCGAGCCGTCGCCGCTCGGCGGCGGCGACGGACTGCCGTACTCCAAGGGGCTGATGACCCGAACGCTGATGGCGACCGGCGTCCCCGCCGGTCAGGCATACGAGCTCGCGCGGGCGGTGGAGGCCGATCTCGCCTCGTCGGGGCTGGAATCTGTGGAGCTGCAGCGCGTCGGCGAGCTTGCCGCGGAGCTGTTCGGCGGCGAGCAGGGTGAGACGATCGTGACCGGGCTCCGCCGCTACCTGGCGCTGCGAGACCTCGAGTTGCCGATTGTCGTCTTGATCGGCGGCACGACCGGCTCGGGCAAGTCCCGCATTGCGACGGAGGTCGCGCACCGGCTCGGCATCACGAGAGTCACGTCGACCGACGTGATCCGGCAGACGATGCGCGCCTTCTTCTCGGAGGAGTTCATGCCGTCGATCCACTACTCGAGCTTCGAGGCCGGCGACGCGTTCTCGGGGGACTGGCCGGATCGCCTCGTCGGCGGCTTCCTCGAGCAGACACGGGACGTGCTCGTCGGCGTGCGCGCAGCGCTCGACCGCGCATTGCACGAGGGGCTGTCGATGGTGCTCGAGGGCGTCCATCTCGTGCCCGGCATGCTCCCGACGGCGCTCGACCACGCGGTGCTCGTCCAGTGCGTGCTCTCGATCGAGGACAAGGAAGAGCATGCGCGCCACTTCTGGGTGCGGGATCGCGTCTCGGAGGGAACGCGCCCGCTAACGCGGTACCTGGAGCGCTTCCCTGACATCCGCAGGCTGCAGGAGTTTCTTCTCGCCCGCGCAAGGGAGGTCGAGGTGCCCGTGGTCGAGAACGTCGACCTCGAGCGGTCGGTCGCCGCCGTGCTCGAGCTCGTGCACGCTGCCGCGCAGCGGCTGGAGGTGCCGGCGACCTGACCGAGACCGCACCCGCGCGGCCGGCCACCACGCTGGGGGCCGGCGAGCCCTGTATGTGCGAGACGTTCGCGCGCGTCACGGAGCGCGCGGCACTCGCTGCTGCCCGCTGGCTAGGGCGTGCAGATCAGGAGGCCGCGGAGGACGCGGCGTTCTCCGGAATGCGCTTCGCCCTCGACCACATGCCGATCGAGGGCCAGGTGGTCATCGGCGGCGGGGAGGAGGGTGACGATCTGCCCGGCGGGGTCGCTCTGGGCACCGGCGGCCGGCGGTTCGACCTCGCGGTCGACGCGCTCGAGGGTCGCGCAGTTGTCGCCCGTGGCGGCTACGGGGCCATGTCGCTGGTTGCGGCCGGCCCACCGGGCTCGCTGCCAACACTGCCCGACATGTACATGCGCAAGATGGCGGTCGGACCGGTCGCGCGGGGACGGATCGACCTGCTGCGGCCCGTGGGCGACAACGTGCTCGCGATCGCGGAGGCGTTCGGGCGGACGCCCGCCGACGTGACGGCGATTGTCCTCGACCGGCCCCGGCACCACGACCTCATCGACGAGATCCGAGCCGCGGGTGCCAGGATCAAGCTGATCCAGGACGGTGACGTGACCGCATCGATCTCCGCTGCGATCCGCGGGACGAACGACCACCTCGCGATCGGGATCGGCGGCACCCGGCAGGCCGTGCTCTCGGCGGCGGCGCTCCGGTGCCTGGGGGGCGAGTTGCAGGCGCAGCTATGGCCGATCTCGCGGCGAGAGATCGACTCGGCGCGCGAGCAGGGAATCGACGACGCCTCCCGCGTCTTTGGGATCGACGACCTGGCGCCGACCGAGGTGATCTTCGCCGCGACCGGTGTCTCCTCGGGCGACCTGCTCCGCGGAGTGCGCTTCCTCACCGACAGCGCGCGGACACACTCGATCGTGATGTGCACGAACTGCAACTGGGTCCGCTTCGTCGACGGCATCCACTTCTTCGCCCGCGAGCGGCGCGAAGAAGTCCGCCTTTTAATCTGAAAAGTCGCGCCTCCGGCGCACGACTTCTCAGATGGCCTCCTGCGGACGGGCCGCAATGAGCCGGCGCCGGCAAAGCCGCCACCGGCGGCGAAAGTCACACTTTCGGCACAGGTGCGGCGGCGAGCCGGTGCGATGCTGAAGGGTCAACCGTTTTCAGGGGTCAGACCCCAAGTGGGAAACAGCACGAATCGGAGTCATCGGAATCCGATTCTGTTTGGGGGCCAGTAGACGAAGAACACCGGGCCGATCAGGGCGCTTCGGTCGACCGGTCCCCAGACCCGCGAGTCGCACGACTGCACGCGGTTGTCGCCCATCATGAAGTAGTGGTTCGCCGGAATCGGACCCCAGCGTCTGGTCTGATGGTCGCGCTCGCTCGCGGGCACGTACGGCTCCGACAGCGCCTTGCCGTCGATGAAGACCTGTCCCTTCCGCTCCGAGAGAACCTCGCCGGGGAGCCCGATGATGCGCTTCACGTACGTTCCGCCCGACCCGCAGTCCTGCGCCGCAGCAGCGGGGGCGTGGAAGACGACGATCTCGCTGCGCTTCGGATCCCGGAAGTGGTAGATGAACCGGTTGGCAAGCACACGGTCCGAGAACCTCGCCCGGCAGCCCGGCTGCGGCTTCCCGCAATGCAGCGTGGGCTCCATCGACGGCGACGGGATGCGGTACGGATTGACGACGTACGCCTTGACGAGCAAGACGATCGCGACGGCCGCGACGATCGTCACGATCCAGTCGATCGCGATTCGCCACGGTCGGGGCAGCCGGTCGAGAAACTTGGGTCGATACATAGATCGTCTACGTATAGAATATCAATGCATGCCGCGGGAACACTTCTCGGGCCATCTGGATCTGCTGCTGCTGGCTGCGCTCCGGCGCGGGCCGCGCCACGGCTACGCGATCAGCGAGCACATCCGCCGACTCAGCGGCGGCCGCTTCGACTATCCGGACGGCACGATCTATCCGGCGCTCAACCGGCTCGAAGGTGACGGTCTCCTGTCGAGCCGCTGGGTGGATCTGAACGGCCGTCGACGGCGCGTGTACGAGCTGACACGGAAGGGGGAAAGCGCCTTCGCGGGGCGCCAGCGAGAGTGGGAGCGCCACGCCGGCGGCATCGCGGCGGTGCTGGAGCAGTCGTGAGCCGGCGCGAGGAATTCCTCGACCAGCTCGTGGCCCGACTCTCGGGCTCCGACCGTGCTCGCGAACGGTTGCTCGACGAGGTATCGGGACACCTGACAGACGCGATCGAGGCCGCCACCGACCTGGGTGTCGGCGAGTCAGAGGCGGAACGCACCGCCGTGGAACAGTTCGGGGACCCGGCCGAGCTCGCGACCTCGTGGAACATGACGCAGGCTCGGCGTCAGCGCGCCGGTCAGCGGCGAGCAGCGCTGATCGTCGTCACCACCGCCGCGGTCACCGGCGTCCTCGCCGTGACGCAGCACGCGCGGGGCGGGAGCAAGGAGACGCCGCCGGCCCGGCACGGCAGTCACGCGCCCGAGGCCGGGTACACTCGCTGGCATGCCCACCAAGGACGAAGTCCTCACCGCCCTCCGCCAGGTCGAGGATCCTGAGCTCGGCATGGATATCGTCGAGCTCGGCCTCGTCTACGACGTCGAGGTCGACGACTCGACGGTCAAGGTCATCCACAGCCTGACGTCCATGGGGTGCCCTGCCGGCCCGTACATCCAGGAAGGCGTCGCCGAGGCCACCCGAACCGTTCCCGGGGTTGAGGACGTTCAGGTCGAGCTGACCTGGGACCCGCCCTGGACGCCCGACCGGATGTCGGACGACGCGAAGTTCATTCTCGGCTTCGGCTAGGCCGAGCCGAGCACCCACGCGTCGTCACGGAGAATCGGAACGGCGTCGCCGTCCGCGGTGATGCCGTCGACCTCGACGTCGGGGCCGCCGATCATGAAGTCGGTGTGGACGGAGGAGTGGTTGACTCCCGCGGCTCGCAACTCCTTCGGGCTCAGCCCCGCCGCGTCGTCGACCGCAAACACGATGCCCGAGCCGTAGGCGATGTGACAGGTGGCGTTCTCGTCGAAGAGCGTCGAGTAGAAGGTGATTCCAGCCTTGCCGACCGCCGAGGAGCCGTCGACGAGCGCAACCTCGCCGAGAAACGGCGCTCCTTCGTCCGCGGCGAGCTGCGCGCGGATGACTTCGGCTCCTTTCGAGGCCTTCACCTCGACGGCGCGGCCGGCCTCGAAGCGCAGCTCGAGGTCCTCGATCAGCGTGCCGCCGAGCGCGAGCGGACGCGTCGCTCGGACGGTGCCTTCCGTCCGCCGGTAGTCGGGCGTCGTGAAGACCTCCTCGGTGGGCATGTTGGGGACGTGTTGCCGGCCCCACGAGGTCTCGATCGAGCCTGAGCGCCAGCGGCTGGTCGGGAGGAGGCCGATGGTGAGGTCGGTCCCCGGGCCGCGGAAGCGAATCGCGTCGAGGCGGTGATCGTCGAGCGCGCCCGATCGCCTGCCGAGGAGCTCGATGTGGCGCTGCCACGCCTCGACCGGGTCGGCGTCGTCCAGCCGAGTCGCGATCGCAACTGCCTCCCACAGCCGGTCGACGTCGGGCCGGCCGAAGATCTGCTCCGCCCAGCCGGCATTCGGGTACGGGACGATCGTCCAGCTCATGCTTCGTGAGTTGACTCCGTTGATCAGCACCCTGGTGAGCTCGGTGGGGCGTGTGGCCTTGCCGACGCGCGCCGGGTCGAGATCTGCGAGCAGCTCGGGATCCGGGTCACCGGCGACCTGAATGAGCGCGCCGCGGTTCTCGACGAGATACCGGATGCGCTCGACGCGCCACTGCGGCACCCAGTTGAGCGAGTCCTCGGGCGCGAGCTCGACGAGCGCACGGCGGACCCCGTTGTCTCCGTAGGCAACATCCACGTACCTGGCGCCGGCGGCATACGCCGCTTCCGCGACCGCGTGCGCGAGGGGCGCGTGGTCGAGCAGGCAGAGGACGACCACGTCCTGGTCAGGTTCGAGGTTGACCCCGACGCGCAGGGCCAGCTCGGCCATCCGCTCGATCCGGCCGTTGGCGTTCACGTGGCGGAACCTTAATCACACGGATGCCGTATGCAGCGGCGGGCCTTGCGGCCCGCCGGCTGCTACCCCCAACCCCTCAGGTGCCGGCGAGTCCGCTCCGCCGAGTCCCGCGCACGACCAGGACGCCGCCACCTGCGACGAGGACGACCGAGGCGGCCGCGGCGACGCCGATGCCGGCGTCGGCCCAGTCGAAGCCCCCGGCTCCGGATGGAGCCGCGGCAACGGGCTGACTCGTCTTCGGCACGGTTCCACCGTTCTCGCCGGTGTAGGGCATCGCGTGCGCCACCGGAGCCGCGAACGCGGTCGCTGCGAACGCTGCAGCCGTCCAGCCGAGAATCCGTCGTCTGCGCCGAGTCTCCACGCTGTTCATCCCCGCCTCCGTTCCTCCTGACACGTCTGACCGCAGGACGGGGGAGAGCAGGGGTTTCTTGCAGTCAGCGGGGAATCCGCAGCACGATCTTCCCGAACTGGTCACCGCGCTCCAGCCGCTCGTGCGCGGTGCGGGCCGCGCTCAGCGGCAGCACGGAGTCGACGACCGGCCGGACTCGGCCTGCGGCGACGAGCTCGTAGGCACCCTCGAAGTCCGCGCGCGTGCCCATCGTCGAGCCGAGGACACTCAGCTGCTTCCACCAGATCCGGTGGAGCGCCGCCGGCGGGTTGGGACCGGTCGTCGCGCCGCATACGGCGATCCGCCCGCCCGCGGCAACCGCCTGAAGCGAGCGCTGCCAGGTCGCCTCGCCGACGTGCTCGACGACGACGTCGACGCCGCGCCCGCCCGTCGCCTGCTTGACCGTCGCGACGACGTCGCCGCTCGCGTGGTCGACGGTGACGTCCGCGCCGAGATCGCGTGCCCTGCTCAGCTTCGCCGAACTCGACGACGTGGCGATGACCTTCGCGCCGAGCGCTTTGGCGAGGACGAGCGACGCGGTTCCGATCCCACTTCCGGCGCCCCAGACCAGCACCCACTCGCCCGCGCGGAGGCTCGCGCGCGTGACGAGCATGCGATAGACGGTCTCGAACACGAGCGGAAACGCGGCCGCCTCCTCGAAGGACACGTCGCCGGGAAGCGGATAGACGTTGGTCGCCGCAACCGCGATCAGCTCGGCGTGCGTCCCGTCGGTGTGCTCACCGATGACCGTGATGCGGTCGCCGTTCTCGAGACCGGGGTTGATGACGACGGGATCGCCGGGCGAGAACCCGGTGACGTCGGGGCCGAGCGCCTCGACGACGCCCGCGCCGTCGGCGCCGAGGATCCGCGGTTTCGGTACCGACGGCAGGCCTCGCCGCACCCAGAGGTCCAGCCGGTTCAGCGAAGCGGCGCGCAACCGGATCAGCACCTCACCCGGGGCCGGCGCCGGGTCGGGCGCGTCCTCGTAGCGGAGGACCTCGGGCCCGCCGTCCTGGTGGATACGGATCGCCTTCACGGAGCGCCGATCGTACGACGGCACAATGGTCGCATGACGCACCACGAGCTGGAACGGCTCGCCATCGAGCTGGGGCTGGACGCGATCGGCGCCGCGCCCGCAGCACCGTACGCCGAAACGGAGCGACACATCCGCGACCGTCGCGAGCGGGGGCTCTTCGCCGGCATGCGGTTCACGACCGCCGTGCCTGAGGTCTCCTGCCACCCGGAGCAGCTCCTACCCGGCGCGCGCAGCGTTGTCTCGGCGGCGCTCTGCTACTACGTGGACGGCCCGGACGCACGACCGGGGGAAGGACGCCTGCCGCGCTACACCTGGTGGGACGCCTACGCCGATCTGCGCGCGAAGCTCGACGAGCTCGGCAGGCGGCTCGGCGGCTCGTACCGAGTCCTCGTCGACGCGAACCAGCATGTCGACCGGGAGGCGGCCGCGCGGGCCGGCCTCGGGTTTTACGGAAAGAACACGATGCTGATCACGCGCCGCCACGGCTCGTGGGTCGTGCTCGGGACGCTCATCACCGATACAGCGGTCGAATCTTCGTCCCCGCTTGACGCCGACTGCGGCTCCTGCAGGCTCTGCATCGAGGCGTGTCCGACGAACGCGCTCGACGAGCCAGGGACACTCGACGCGAACCGCTGTCTCTCATGGTCGACGCAGCGCTCCGGGACGATCCCACCCGAGCAGCGCGAGCATGTCGGCGACGTCGTCTACGGCTGCGACATCTGTCAGGACGTGTGCCCGTGGAACCGCGGCATCGAGAAACGGCGGGCGGGCCCGGCGGCGCCCGATGGCGCGCAGCCGGTCGTCTCGCTCGTCGACTGGCTGGAGTCCGATCCACAGGAGCTCAGGAGCCGGTACGAACGGCTCTACGTCGCCCGCAACGACGGCCGCTATCTCCAGCGGAACGCGCTCGTCGCCCTCGGCAACACCGGCGCGCCGGATCATCGCGCGCTCGTCGAGCGCTACGCCGACGGCGACGACGAGCTGCTGCGCGAGCATGCAGAGTGGGCGCTGGCGCGGATCGACGCCCGCTCGTGATCGAGACCGAGCGTCTGCGGCTCCGCCCGCTCGAGCGTACTGACCTCGACTGGTACGCACCCTTCCTCGCCGATCCGAACGTCATGCGGTACCTGTCGCCTGTCGGTCCGCTCGGGGAGCGTGCGAAGGCAGCGGAGTTCCTCGAGCGCTCGATTCACGCCTTCGAAGCGGACGGCTTCGGCCACCTGGCCGTGATCCGCAAGAGCGACGCCGTCGGGATCGGACGGTGCGGGCTGCTCGTATGGGAGACGGATCCGTGGACGCCCTCGACGCGCGCGGCAGCGACCCGCGCGACCGAAGTCGAGATCGGCTGGATGCTGGGCGCGGAGTACTGGGGCCGCGGCTATGCCACCGAGGCGGCCGTCGGAGTCCGCGACTTCGCGTTCGCGGAGCTCACACTACCGCGGCTGATCTCGCTCATCCACCCGGACAACGACGCGTCCGTCCGGGTGGCGGAGAAGCTCGGGATGCACCGAGAGTCGACGGCGCGGACGCGGTTCGGCGACGTCCTCCTCTACGCGACTTCCTCGCTCGAGTAATCGAAAACGGTTCGGTAGCCGCACACGCCCTCGAACGAGAACGCGACCCCGTCGTCGACGCGAAGCTCGTCCGTCACGACCTCCTCGCCGGCCTGGTGATGGCCCGGAATCCCGCACGTCACGGCCGGCTGGCCCTCGAAGCGGCCGCGGATGCGAACGGAGACCCGATCCCGCACGAAGATCAGCGCGCGCTCGCGCCGGTGCTCGAGGTCGATCGCCGCCGAGCGGACGGCAAGCAGTCGGCTCGGTTTTCGCGCCCACGGAAAATGGATGAGCGCCGAGCCCTCGAGGCGGCCGGTGAAGATCGCCTCGAGCGCGTCGCGCTGTCGCCGGTCGGCGCCCTCGTCGAGGTACAGGACGTGGTCCCACGGAGAGCCCGGCTCGTCGTCGCTGTACCGCAACGCGAGCACCACGTCGAGCCCGGCGAGGTCGACGTCGTCGGCCGCGCCCTCGGCAATCCGCCACGAGAGGACGCCCATACAGATCCCATGGGTCGAGCGCCCGCCCGACACGCCCGCGATCGACCGGCAGGGGCAGATCGGATCGCAATTGCAGGCTTCGAGATACGTCCCGGCGACCCGCCAGGGCATCGGGGCTACGAGGCCCGCGTCGCGACCTGCTCGAGCTGCTCGCGCAGCTCCGCGGCCCGGTCGGCGATTCGCGGCCGGAGCGACTCCGGCTCGAGGAGCACGGCGTCGCCGCGGAACGAGAGAATCTCCCCGATCAGCCACTCCTCGCTCCCGGCCGGGGTCTCGCGGACAGCCGCCCCGTCCGCGAGCGGCCGCGCGTCGACGTGACGCTCGAGCTGCCAGCGCGCGATCGACGGCGCATACCAGATCCGCGCCCGCCCGGCATGGCTGAAGAACTGCGGCTCGAAGCCTTCACGCGGGTCGAACTTCGAGCGCAGCCGCCTGGCGCTCCGCATTCGGTCGAGCCGAAAGCTGCGCTCGGCGTCCCGCGAGCGGTCCCACGTGTGCACGATCCAGTTCGGGAGCGCCCGCTCGAGCGAGTACGGCTCGACCTCCCTGGTAGTGGGCGTCTCCTCGCCCTCCTTGAGGTACTCGATCTCGACGAGTCGCCGGTCGCGGATCGCGTCGCTGAAGAGCACGACAAGCCGCTCTTCCTCGGTGTCGTCCTGCGGCTCGGGCGTGGAGGCGAGCTCGAACTGGCCGAACGTCTCCTCGAGCTTCCGGCGCACCCGCCCGAGCGGCGTGTGGGCCTCCGCGGCAACCATCGGCCCGACGAACTCGAGGGCCAGCCGGATGGCGCGCCCCTCCAGCGGCGTCAGCCGCGGCGGCGAGCGGAACGTATCGCCGAACAGTTCCTTGTCGACGTGGACCTGGTCGCCGTCGAGCAGTGCGTAGACCGTGTAGCAGCCGCCGCCGAAGTTGACGAAGTTCAGGAGGTTCAGGTGCTCCTGGAGCTGGTCCTCCGGGATCTTGAAGCGCTCGATCAGCTCGGATGCGGGCACCACGGCCTCGCGGTCGTCGCCGCACTCGCTGAGGAGGTACGCGAGGAGCGCCTGGAGCACGGCGAAGCGTTCCGGAGCAACCGGGCCCGCGCTTCGCTCGGAGAGCGGAGCGGGCTCGGGGACCGACGCTTCGGCGGCGAGGCGCGGCGGGCGAGCCTCGTGCCGTTTCCGGACGCGCCCGAGGCTCGCTGCCACCTCATCGCGTAGCGCGGCCGGCTCGAGCGGGCGGGCACGGCCGTCCTGCCGCAGGATCCACGACGCCAGCAGCCCTGCGTTCGCGTACGGGGTCTCGAAGACGCCGTCACCGACGCTGCCGCTTCGACCGTAGGCGCGCTCGACCCACCACGCGGTCTCGGGCGCGACCTCGATCCTCGCCGTGCCGACGATGTCGCCGATCTGCCACGGCGGGCGGTCGCGAAACTCGGCGACGTTGAAGTCCGCGGGAACGCGGAAGTCGCGCTCGCGGCGCGTGTGGAAGCGGATGTCGCCGGTGATCCGCGAGACGCGGAACGTCTTCCGGCGGCCGTCCTCCACGTCGTCGCCGATCACGTACCAGCCGTGCTCCTCGCGGAGCAGCGCGAACGGGTTGACGATGCGCCCTCGCTCCTCGCCGCGCGACATCGACCAGTACGGGAACCGGACGGTGCGCTGCTTGGAGATGGCGCTCTCGAGCTTGCCGAGGCGGCTCGCGGTCTCCTCCGAGTAGTCGGGATCCTCGACCTTGACGCGAAGCGCGGTCTCCGTCGGCACCTCGCTGAACCCGGGCCGGCCGAGGGCGAGGTTCTGGAGCGCAAGGCGCAGCGGCTCCGCGTACGCGAACTTTTCGTCGAGCAGCGCGAGCGCGGTGTGGAGTGCCGCCAGCTCCTCGTCCGAGATCTCGAGCGGCGGCAGGAAGTACTGATCCGCCTTCAGCGTGTACAGCTCCTCGCCCGTGAACTCATCCCGCTGCGACTGGAGCGGGACACCGAGCGACTGGAGCTCCGCGCGATCGGAGTAGAAGCGCCTGGCGAACGCCTCGTCGGACATCTCCGAGTAGCCCTCGACGTTCGATTTCACGTCGCGTGCCGTCAGCGGTCGCCGTTCCGCCATCAGGAACGCCACGAGGGAGAGCTGCCTGATCAGCTTGTCCGTGTCGTGGCTCATCCGCAAGCGAGCTTACAGCTCGCCGCCCGCTACGACGACACGGGCGTTAGGCCGCGACTTGCTCGCGCTCGAGGTGCTGGTGCGAGGGGCAGTACTCGCGGTCGGGAAGCGGCGTGCGCTGGCACGGCTTTCCCTTCCGCGTCGTCGCGCGGCAGCGGGCGACGCCGCCGTCGAGCGCGCCGGCCTCGATCTGCTCCTCGACGAAGGTGACGGCCGCCGCGACGCCCTCCTGCACCGCCCAGGCCACCTTCGCCTGAGCCGTGATCGGGAAGTAGCGGCGGATGTCCTGAAAGAGTGTCCGGTCGGGCCGGGCGAAGTAGTGCGGGTCACGCGCCAGGCGCTCCATCGTCTGTTCGCACGCGCCGAGGACGGCCTGGCGGTACTGGAGCTGGACGTCAGGGTCGACGTACGGATCGATCAGCTCCTTGATGGATCGGTAGATCGCCCGCGAGTACTGGTACATGTGCGCCTGCAGCTCGTCGGTATGTCCGTCCATCGCGACCGTAGTATCTCGCTCCACCTATTAACTCCCCGCAAAGCTTTGTTAAGCGGTCCTTAAGCGGCGGGGCCGGTTGCCGATCGCGGCAGTCTAACGAGTTCGCGGCGCTGTTACAAAGTCCCACTCCGAGCGGGGAATTTACGGTGAAACGGGGCGCACGTTCGCGGCCGGATATCCGGCCGCCGTGGCGGCGTCGAGGCCCTGCTGCGCGGCGGCCTGGCTGTCGTACACGCCGGTGAAAACGACGACGTATCCCGGGTGGAGGCTGGAGTAGTCGGAGGAGTCCAGAACGCCGACGTCGCGCAGCCCTTTCCGCACCGCGCGCCGGGCCTCGGCGCGGGCGGCCTGCGGGCTCGTGTCGGAGCGCAGCACGATCGTCCAGCCGCTCTGCCCGGACGGCCACGAGACGAGCCCGGTGGAGCCGGGTGAAGGGGTCGAGGGCGTCGTGGGCGCCGTCGGCGACGTCGTCTGCCCGATCGTGGGCGTCGTGTTCACGGCCTGGCGGGTGATCACCCCCGGCGTGGTCGTCGCAACGATCGGAGCCGCGTTCGAATTCTCACGTGAGGCAGCCACGGCGACGGCCGCCCCGGCTGCGGCGACCGCCAGCAGCGCGAGCGCGACCCAGATCCAGTCCCCCGGGTACCAGCGGAGCCGGCGCTTCCAGGCCGACCCGAGGGCGGCGACGGCGCCGGTCGGAGGCTCCGGAAGGCGAAGGCCGCAGTCCAGGCAGTACTCCTGCTGCGAGGCGAGTGACGCCCCGCAGCGGGGGCATGCATCGAGCCCGGCGGCGGGGAGGCGCGGATCCTCCGGGCGCGTCGTGGCGGCCACGCTAGGGGTGAGCCTGTGGTTCCGGCTGCGGTTCCGGCGCCGGTTGCTCGGCCTCGTACTGCGCGCCGCTGTCCACCGTCGGCGTCCCGCAGTGCGCGCAGAACGCCGCCTCGGCGGGCAGCGGCGAACCGCACTGCGAGCACGTGACGACCGGCGCCTCGCCGACCGCACGGCCGCAGTTCGCGCAGAAGTGGGAGCCGGCGACGATCGGAGCCCCGCAGACGCACGGCGTCGATCCGGCCGGGGCGCGCCGTGCAAGCGCGGCCTGCGCCAGCATGGCATCGACTTCTTGGAGCCTTCGCTCGATGCCGATCAGCTCGGTGCAGCGGTCGGTGACGAGCTCGTGGTTGAACCGGTCGCGCCGGTACATCTCGAGGATGATCCCGCCGAGGTCGCGGATCCGGTCCTCCCGCGCCCGCATCAGCCCCCGGCGTTCGCGCCGGAGCTGCCCGGGCGTCGGCGGCCGGGGAGGCCGCGAGGGAGGCTCGCCGGGAAGCCCTTCCGGAACGGCCTGGGAACGCCGAAGAAACCGGACCATTGCTCTCGGGAAAGTAGCCGATGCCGACGACGCCCTGGCTTACCGCGCTGGAGGCGGACCCTGCTCGGCAGTGCGGCTCGTGCGGCGACGAACGGCGCAAACGCCCCGCTACGTGGCGATGACCACCACGCGTTCTTCGGTCAGCTCGCGCACCGTGTAGTGCGGGCCTTCGCGGGTATTGCCCGAGTCCTTCACGCCGCCGTAGGGCATCTGGTCGGCGCGAAACGTCGGCGCCTCGTTGACCGTGACGCCGCCGAACTCGAGCTCCCGGGCGGCGCGCAGGGCAGAGTCGATGCGCGCGGTGAAGATCCCGGCCTGGAGCCCGTAGCGCGTCCCGTTGGCGAGAGCGATCGCCTCGTCGAGCGAGTCGTAGGCGTTCACGGTGCAGACGGGCCCGAATACCTCCTCGCAGGAGACCTTCAGCTCGGGCGCGGCATCGGCGATCACCGTGGGCCGGAGGAGGTCGCCCTCCGTGTCGCCGCCGGTCAGCACACGGGCGCCGGCGGCTCGCGCCTCGCCGATCCACTCGGCGATGCGCCGCCGCGAATCCTGGTCGATGACGGGGCCGACGTCGGTGTCCTCGTCGGCCGGATCGCCGACCCGCAGCGCCTCGACGAGCGGGACGAATCGCTGCACGAAGCCGTCGTAGGCATCGCGCTGGACGTAGATCCGCTGCACCGAGATGCAGCTCTGTCCCGCGAAGGAGAACGCGTGCGCGGCCATGGCCTTCGCGACCACGTCGAGGTCGGCATCCGGCTCGACGATCACCGGGGTCGCGTTTCCGAGCTCGAGCAGCACCTTCTTCTTCGGCGCCCGCTCGCGGAGCCCCCAGCCGACCGGACCCGATCCCGTGAACGTGAGCACCCGGATGCGCTCGTCCTCGACGAGCACGTCGCCGATCTCGCTCGACGGGCCGACCACGACGTTCAGCCAGCCTGGTGGCAGCCCGGCCTCGTGCTCCAGCTCGGCGAGCAGGAGCGCCGAGAGGGGAGTCTGCGTCGCAGGCTTGAGTACGACCGCGCAGCCCGCCGCGATCGCGGAGGCGACCTTGTGCGCGACGAGGTTGAGTGGGAAGTTGAACGGGCTGATCGCGCCGACGACGCCCATCGGCACGCGCAGCGTGAACGCCAGATGGCCGACGCCCGCCTGCGACGCGTCCATCGGGACGACTTCACCGGCGAGCTTCCGCGCCTCGACGGCGGCCATCGTGTACGTGGACATCGCGCGCATCGCCTCGATGCGAGCGGCCTTCATCGGCTTCCCGGCCTCGTCCGAGATCACGCGTGCGACTTCGTCGTGCCGCCGTCCCAGGTACCCGGCCACGCGCACGAGGATCTCGGCGCGCTTGTGCGCCGGCATCGGGTCGCGCATCGCCTTTTCGGCAGCGTCGATGGCGCGCCGCGTCTCGTCGGCGCCGCCCTTCGCCACGCGCCCGACGACGTCACCGGAGAACGGCGAGCGCACCTCGACCCACTCGCCTGTCTCGACCCATTCACCGCCGATCGGCAGCAGCTTCTCCGTTGCCGTAACGGCCATGCGAGAAGTCTAAGCTCCGTGACCTTGGTGACCGAGATCCGTCCGCTACATGTGGCAGATACCCACGGCGAGGGTGCGACGGGGCCCGTGTACGCGTATGCGCTCTTCCTCGACGACGGGCTGATCCTCGTCGACACCGGCATGATCGACCGTCACCCCGAGATCGAGGCGGAGTATGGGCCGACGCTTCGTCCGCTGCCGGAGCACGGGCTGCCGCTCGACGAGGTCACCCGGGTGATTAACACGCATCTGCATTTCGACCACTGCGGCGGTAACCGGCTGTTCCCGGGCGTGCCGATCTCGGTGCAGCGGTCCGAGCGGGAGGCCGCACGGGAGCCGGATTACACGATCCCGGAGTGGGTCGAGTTCGAGGGCGCCGCGTACGACGAGCTCGAGGGCCCGGCCGAGATCGTCCCGGGAGTGCGCGTGCTGCCGACGCCCGGCCACACGCCCGGCCACCAGTCGGTGCTCGTCGACACGGACGATGGTCTGGTGGTGATCGGTGGCGACGTCGCGCACACGCTCGAGGAGCTCGAGGGCGAGCAGCGGCTGTTGGACCTCCAGCCGGCGCGCATCTGGATCACGCATTCGCACGAGCCCTGGGAGCCACGGCAAGCGCCTCGGCAGTAGGCTGTTCCGGTGTCCGACGCGCTGATCGTCGACGCCGCGCGCACGCCGATCGGCAAGAAGAACGGCAGTCTCGCCGGCGTGCGGGGCGACGAGCTGGCGGCTCAGCTTCTGAACGGGCTGGTCGAGCGGAACGACCTCGATCCGGCCGAGGTCGAGGACGTCCAGTTCGGCTGCGTGACACAGATTGGCGAGCAGGGCTGGAACATCGGACGGATGGTGCCGCTCGTCGCCGGCTGGCCGGACACCGTCTGCGGGACCACCGTCGATCGCCAGTGCGGCTCGTCGATGCAGTGCAACCTGAACGCTGCCGCGGCCATCTGGTCGGGGCAGTGCGGCCTCGTCGTCTCCGCCGGCGTAGAGATGATGTCGCGCGTCCCGATGGGCTCGAACGGCGGCGACCTGTCCGACCGGCTGCTGGAGCGCTACGACCTCGTCTCGCAGGGCGTCGCGGCGGAGCTGATCGCCGACCAGTGGGGCTTCTCGCGCGAGGAGCTCGACGCGTATGCCCTCGAGTCGCATCGCCGCGCGGTCCGCGCGATCGACGAGGGCCGCTTCGAGAATGAAGTGATCCCCGTCGAAGTCAGCAACCCGCACGTCGGAGCGGTCGTCGCGACGGACGAGACCCCGCGCCGGGACACCTCCCTGGAGGCGCTTGCCGCCCTCCCGCCGGCGTTCCTCCCGGACGGGAAGGTCACCGCCGGCAACTCGAGCCAGATCTGCGACGGCGCCGCCGCGGTGATCGTGGCGAGCGACCGCCGGGCCGACGAGCTCGGGCTCACGCCTTGCGCCCGCTTCGTTTCCTTCGGCCTCGCAGGCGTCGACCCGCGGCTGATGCTGCACGGGACACCGCAGGCGTCCGACCGCGCGCTCGCGCGCGCCGGCCTGAAGTGGAGGGACATCGGCGTCGTCGAGGTCAACGAGGCCTTCGCGTCGGTCCCCCTGCAGTTCCTGCGGGACACGGGGCTGGAGGAGCGCGCCCACGACGTGAACCCCAACGGCGGCGGCATCTCGCTGGGCCACCCTTTGGGCGCGACGGGTGCGCGCATGACCGCGACGGTCGTCGCCGAGCTGGGGCGGCGCGGCGAGCGCTACGGGCTGGCGACGATGTGCATCGGCTTCGGGCAGGCGATCGCGGCCGTCGTGGAGCGTCTTCCGGCATGACCTGGTGGGCCGACCGGTACGGCGACGAGCGGATGCTCGTTGCCTATCTCTCGATGGAGTTCGGTCTCGACGAGCGCCTCCCGATCTATGCGGGCGGGCTCGGTGTTCTCGCCGGCGACCATCTGAAGTCCGCGTCCGATCTCGGTGTGCCGGCGGTCGCCGTCGGGCTCTTCTACCGCCGGGGCTACTTCCGGCAGGCGATCGAGGACGGTCGGCAGGTCGAGCGCTACGAGGACGCGGACCCGGCTGCGCTCGGTCTCGAGCGCGAGGCGGTCGAGATCGAGGTCGAGCTCGCTGGCGCGCCCGTCGTCGCCCGGATCTGGCGAAAGGACGTCGGCCGCGTGCCGCTGTACCTCCTCGACGCGGACGGGATCGAGCCGGCGCTGTACGCAGGCGACCGTCGCGCCCGTATCCGCCAGGAGATCGTGCTCGGCGTGGGCGCGATCCGCGCCCTCGCCGCACTCGGTCACGAGCCGACCGTCTACCACCTGAACGAGGGCCACGCCGCGTTCGCCGCGCTGGAGCGGCTCAGGCGTGGCGAGAGCCTCGAGGAGCTTCGCGCCACGACGGTGTTCACGACCCACACGCCGGTTCCGGCGGGGAACGAGGTCTTCGACCAGGCGCTGGTCCGGGAGGAACTCGGCTCGCTGGTGGAGCGCTCCCGCCTGGAGTGGGGCGACGTGCTCGCGCTCGGCGAGCACGAGGGCGAGGGCTTCGGCATGACGCCGCTGGCGTTGCGAACGTCGGGCTACGCGAACGGCGTGTCCAGACTGCACGGGGTCGTCTCGCGAGAGATGTGGGCGCCGCTCTGGCCCGGCGTCTCCGTCGGGGAGGTCCCGATCCAGCACGTCACGAACGGCGTGCACGCGCCCTCGTGGATCACGGCGCCGCTGCTCGCGCTCCTCGAGGCCGCCGGCGTCGATCCGGCGGCGGCGCCGGGCGAGGAGCGATGGGAGCAGGCCCGTGCATTGGACGGCGACGCCCTCTGGGATGTCCATCAGGCGCAGAAGCGGTCACTCGCCGAGCGGATCGGCATCGATGCGGAGGCGCTCACGATCGGGTTCGCGCGGCGCTTCGCCGCCTACAAGCGCGCCGCGCTCCTGTTCAGCGACCCGCAGCGGCTTCAAGCCTTACCCATTCAGATCGTCATAGCCGGCAAGGCACACCCGGCCGACGAGGACGGTAAGGAACTGCTCGCAGGGATCGTCGCCCGGTCGCGCGACCCGTCGTTCCCGGGCTGCGTTGTCTTCGTCGAGGACTACGACCTCGATGTCGCGCGAGCGCTCGTCTCAGGCGTCGACGTGTGGCTGAACACGCCCCTACGACCGCTCGAGGCCTCGGGCACGAGCGGGATGAAGGCCGCGCTGAACGGCGTGCCCAACGTGTCCGTCCTCGACGGTTGGTGGGAAGAGGCGTACGAACCGCAGATCGGCTGGGCGATCGCCGGGACGGGTGCGGAGGACGCGGCGGCCCTCTACGGGCTGCTCGAGAACGAGGTGGTGCCGCGCTACCTGGACCGGCGCGACGAGTGGATCGCGACGATGAAGGAGTCGATCGCGCGCGTGGGACCGCGGTTCACGAGCGCCAGGATGGTCGCCGAGTACACGGAGCGCTTCTACGTGCCGGCGCATCGGGCGGCACTGCCGACCGGCCGTCGATGAAGGTGATCCGGCAGCTCGCGGGCGATCGGCCGATCACACACTTCGGAAGCCGGGAGGCCGCAGTTCGCGGCGTCACGCGCGAGGGGTACGTCGTGGTGATGGAGATCGGCCCCGGAGGCGTTCTGGGACGGCACCCCGCGACCGTCGCGCAGCTGTTCGTCGTCCTGTCCGGCTCCGGCTGGGTCAGCGGCCCGGACGGTGAGCGAGTGGACGTCGCGGCCGGCGAGGCTGCGCTCTGGGAGGCCGGCGAGGAGCACGAATCCGGAAGCCACGAGGGGATGACCGCTCTCGTCGTCGAGAGCGAGCGGCTCGATCTCTGAGGATCCGAAGTCCGTCGTCGAGCGCGGCTACGACGCCATCGCCGACCGGTACGCGGAGTGGTCGGCCAGCTTCGAGACGCCGGTCATGCAGTGGGTCGAGGCGCTGCTCGAGGCGCTCCCGGAAGATGCGGATGTCCTGGAGCTCGGCTGCGGCGGCGGCAGCGCCGCGACTCGGGCGCTCGGCCGGCGGCACCGCCTTACGGCAGTCGATCTGTCGAGCGCGCAGCTCGAGCGGGCGCGCCGCGCGGTGCCCGACGCCCGCTTCGTCCACTGCGATGTTTCGGCGATCGAGCTCGACCCGGCGTCGTTCGACGCGGTCGTGTCGCTCTTCATGTTTGGCCACATCCCGCGTGGCGAGCAGGCGCGGCTGCTGGGCCGCATCGCCGGCTGGCTGCGCCCGGGCGGCCATGCGCTCCTGACGTTCGGCGTCGGCGACATCGACGACGACGTGGAGCCGGACTGGCTGGGCGCGCCGATGTTCTTCGCCTCGTTCGACCCTGACACGAATCGCGCCATGATCGCCGCGACGGGGTTCGAGATCCTCCGCGACCGGATCGTCCCGATCGACGAGCCGGGGCACGGCCCCGTCAGCTTTCAGTGGGTGCTCGCGCGGAAGCTACGCCGTGCAGAGCACGGTGCGGGATGAGTCCGTCAGTCTTTCGTAGGATCGAATCATGGATGTGGGCCGCGTCGGAGTGGTCGGGCTCGGGACGATGGGTGCGGGCATCGCGCAGGTCTGCGTGCAGGCGGGCGTCGAGACCGTCGGGCGCGAGGTCAGCGAGGAGCTTGCCGCGCGGGGGAGGGACACGATTGCGCACTATCTCGGACGGGCCGTCGCCCGGGAGCGGATCACGGCGGACGAGCGCGACGAGGCGCTCGCCCGGCTCTCACTGACGACCGAGCTCGGCGACCTCGCCGAGTGCGACCTCGTCATCGAGGCAATCGTCGAGGACCTCGAAGCGAAGCGTGCGCTCTTCGCGGAGCTCGGCGGAATCGCCGCCGCGACCGCGATCCTGGCGACGAACACCTCGGCGCTCTCGGTCAGCGAGATCGCGTCGGCGACGTCCCGGCCGGAACGCGTCCTCGGCCTTCACTTCTTCAACCCGGCGCCCGTGCTGAAGCTCGTCGAGGTCGTGCGAACGGGCCTCACCGCACCGGAGGTCTTCGACGCGGCGTACGCCTTCGCTCAGCGCATCGGCAAGGAGCCGATCGAGTGCAACGACACGCCGGGCTTCGTGGTGAACCGCATCCTCATCCCCCTGCTGAACGACTGCGTGCGCGTGATCGACGAGGCGCGCGTGTCGCCCGAGGACGTCGACCGCGCGATGACCTTCGGCGCCAACTGGCCGATCGGGCCGTGCGCGCTCATCGACCTGATCGGCGTCGACGTGCACGTCCACGCGTCCGAGGCGCTCTGGGAGGCGCTTCGCGAGCCGCGCATGGCGCCCCCGCCGCGGCTCGTGAGGATGAAGCAGGCCGGCGCGCTCGGCCGGAAGACCGGGCGCGGCTTCTTCGAGTACTAGCTAGGAGGGCTTGAAGCCGGCCGGGGCCCGCTCGACGGAGCCGAGCCAGTCGAGCAGCGCACGCCGCGAGAACCGCCACTGCCGTCCGAGCTTTCGCCCGGGCAGCTGGCCCTGCGCCGCGAGCTCGCGGACCGTGTGCTCGCCGACCCGGAGCACGCGGGCGGCCTCGGCGACCGTGAGCACGTCGCTTTCGTCCGCGGGGCGCACGTAGGCGCGGCCGACGATCGGCGTGCCGTCCGTCTGCAGGGCCCGGAGCGCGTCGAGCCCGTTCTCGCTCGACGGATCGACGTAGCGGGCGACAAGGCCCGCGACGAGCTTCCCCTTGGAGGTCTTCAGCTCGAATGCTGCGCGGTCGAGCTTCTCCGCTTCGCCGGCAGGGAGCCGGACGAACAGGGGTGACGTCGGCATGGAGATATCAAGATAGCAAGTTGCTATCGTCCCCGGATGGCGCTCTCGGCGTTGGTGATCGGCGGCACCGGCTTGATCGGCGCGGCCACCGTCCGCAGGCTGGCCGAGCGTGGATTCGAGGTGACCGCGGCCGCGCGCGGCACCGTCGAGCCGCCGCAGGGGCTCTCGGAGCAGGCAAGACTGATCGAGCTCGACCGCACGGAAGACGACGCGCTCAGCAACGCAGTCGGCGACGGCTACGACGTCGTCGTGGATACGGCCGCCTACCGCGTCGAGGACGCGGAGCAGCTCGTCGGCCTGACCGGCCGAATCGGCTCGCTCGTCGTCCTCTCGAGCGCCGCCGTGTATGCCGATGCCGCGGGGCGCTCATTCGAGGGCGCGTCCGGCCCGGAGGACTTCCCCGAGTTCCCGGTCCCGATCTCCGAACGACAGCGGACCGTGGAGCCAGCGGACACGGGGTACGCGCCGCGGAAGGTGACGATCGAGCGCGCGGTGCTCGACGAGGACGAGCTGCGTGCGACGGTCGTTCGTCCCGGCGCCGTCTACGGCCCGCACGACGCGCGGCCGCGCGAGTGGTACTTCGTCAAGCGGGCGCTCGACCGCCGGCCCTACGTCTTTCTTGCCTACCGGGGCGCGAGCCGCTTCCATCCCACCGCGGTCGGCAACGTCGCCGAGCTCATCCGGCTCGCCGCCGAGCGTCCCGATCGACGCGTGCTCAACAGCGCGGATCCCGAGGCGCCGACTGCGCTCGCGATCGGCAGGGCGGTCTCCGCGACCCTCGGCCACGAGCCCGCCGAGGTCTTGCTTCCCGGCCCGCCGGTCGATGGCATCGGCGACCATCCCTGGGCGACGCCGAGGCCGTTCGTCCTCGACACGACCGAGTCGGAGATCACGATCGGCTGGCGGCCGGTCACCAGATACGAGCGGGCAGTCGAGCCGACCTGCGAAGCGCTCGTCGAGCGCACGCGGGGCCGGGACTGGCGGGAAGCGCTGCCGGGCGTCGCGAAGTACTACGGCGGCATGTTCGACTACGAGGCGGAGGACCGCTTCCTGGCGAGTCTCAGGTCACTCGACGGGTGAGATCAGCCCTGTGGCGGTGTCGTAGACCAGTCCGGTCGCGCCAAACGCGTCGGGCAAGAGCGGGGACTCGCGGATCCGGCGTACGCTGGCCCGCACGCTCTCCTCGAGATCCGTGAAGGACAGGAACTCGACTCCGGTCGGATCCACGCCCGGCTCCTGGGCCAGCTGAGCGCGGATCTCCTCGTCCGTGAAGCGCTGCATGCCGCAATTCGTATGGGCGATGACGAACGCCTCCTTCGTCCCCAGGACCCCGTGCGAGACGGCGAGCGACCGAAGCACGTCGTCGGACACCACGCCGCCGGCGTTCCTGAGCACGTGCGCGTCACCCGGACGGAGGCCCAGGAACGCGACCGGGTCGAGACGGGCGTCCATACACGTCACGACCGCGAACCGCCGTACGGGTCGCGCCGGGAAGGCGCCGAGCGAGAAGTCCTCCGCATAGGAGGCGTTCGCCGCGGTCAGCTCGTCGTGAACGGCCATCCTATGGCCGGGTGAGCCGGTCCCACACGTTGCCGACGAGGCGCGCGACCGGCGGATCCGCGATCGACCCGGCGAAGGTGAGCGCCCGCGCCGCGAACACCTTCGCCCCGGAAGGCAGCTCGTAGTCGGTCATCTCGGCGGCGGCGCCCGAGCCGAGGAGGGGGGCGGTCCGGGCGAGAACGGTCGTGCCCGGCGGAGACGCCGGCGCGCGCGAGTCGATCTCGACGCCGTAGCTGCCGAACGTGGTGCCGTCGCCGAGCCCGGTGCCGGCGAATACCCAGGGCGCCGACTGCGCGCCGGTGACGGTGTACGGGCCCTGGTGGACACCGCTGTCGCCGCCCACGTATTGGACGCCGACGAGCCCGGCCTCCGCACGGCCGCGGCGCCGCCACTGCGCGCCCTTGATCAGGCGCTGCCCCGCCCGGCGGGCGCTCCAGAAGAAGTTGTTCGCCGACAGAAAGGCGAGATTACCGCCGAGGTCGCGGTACCGCACGACGTCGTCGTACGCCGACGCAGTCACGTACTCCTCGTGTCCGGGAAAGACGATCAGGTCGTAGGCCCGGGCCAGGCGGTCGCCCGAGATCTGTTCCAGGTCGTCGTCGGAGAGGACGCCTGCCCGCGCAGACGGCCGGCTGTCGTCGTAGATCCGCTCGTGCCCTGCGGGATCGCGCAGCCTGAGGCGGAGCACATACCTTCGCTCGGGTGTCGAGCGCTCGGTTGCCCTACGAGTCGGTGAGGCCCGGGCCCGATGTCTGCAGAGGTGTGCTGACTCCTTCCGGAGGTAGCTGCGGATCGAGTCCGGCCCGGATTTTAGGGGGCGCTGCGGGCGCCCTCGAACAGCCGCCGCAGCCCGCGGGCGTCCTCGTCCTCGGTGAGGACGAGCAGCTCGTCGCCCGGCTCGAGGATCGTTCCGCCCCGCGGCTGCTCCGGTTCGCCGTCGCGGATGATCAGGCTGATCCAGGCGCTGTCTCCCATCGGAAGGTCGCGGATCGGCGCGCCGACCGCGCGACCTTCTGGCGCGACGACGTAACGGCGGACGACGCGCGGCTCTGTGCGCAGACGAATGGACAGATCCCACGGCTCCGGCTCCACCTCCCGCATTGGCACGCGAAGCCGGCGTGCCACGAACGGAAGGCTCGAGCCCTGGACGAGAACGGACAGCGCCACCACGACGAAGACGATCCCGTAGATGCGATGGGCATCGGCGATGTGGCCGTTCAGGACGATGAAGGCCGCGAGCAGGATCGGGACGGCGCCCTTGAGCCCGCCCCACACGATGAAGAGCCGCTCGCCCCAGCGCAGCCTGGCCGGCAGCAGCAGCGGCCCGACGACGAACGGCCGCGCGACCAGTGCGACGAGGGCGGCGAGGATGATCCCGTCGCGCCAGATGTTTTCATCGGCGAACGAGCTGAGCTGGATCGTCAGGCCGAGCGCGACGAAGACGACGATCTCGGCGAGGCTGGACAGGGACGTGTGGAATCGTTCGATCTCCGCCTTGTACGGAGCGCGCACGTCGCCGATGAGGATCCCGGCGACGAAGACGGCGAGGAACCCGGATCCCTGGGCGACGGTGGCGACGGCGTAGATCACGCCCGCCGCGGCCAGCGTCCGCAGGGGATAGAGCCCCTCGTTCGGGAGGGAGATCCGGCGCATGACCGGGATCAGCAGCAGCGCGCCGCCGACGCCGACGGCGAGCCCGACGGCCATCTGCACCGCGAACGTGCCGGCAACGCCGAGATTCGAGCCGCTCGACGTCTCCAGCTCGAGGATCCCGAGGACGAGAGCGATCCCGACCGGGTCGTTCGCCCCGGACTCCCCTTCAAGGATCGTCCCTGAACGGCCGCCCACCTCGCGGTTTCCGAGCACCGAGAACATCACCGCGGGATCGGTCGGCGACAGCGCCGCAGCGAGCAGCCACGATGTCTTCAAATCGAACCCGATGAGGCCGTGTGCGAGCGCCGCCATGAGCGCCGCGGTGCCGAAGGTGCCGACGACGCCGAGCAGGCCGATCGGCACGGCTGCGCGCCTGAGCCGCCGCCACCCGACGTGCATGCCCCCGTCGAAGAGGATCATGATCAACGCAACTGTCCCGATCCGCTCGACCGTCTTGATCGACACGTAGTTGTGGAGCTCCGGGAAGATGTCCGAGAGGACAGCCGCAGTGATCAGGAAGAGCGCCGGCGCAGGGATCGGAAAGCGCTCGGTGACCTTGATCGCCGTGAGGGCAAGCGAGAAGCCGACGGCGACGACGAGAACGATGACGCCGAAGTCGAGGACCTCGTCCACGCTCTGACTCTAAGTAACGGCCGGCGCGAGGAGGCGGATCGCCAGCCGCAAAGCCCGCTCCGCCAGAGGCGATGCGAGCTGCTGGACGCGGACCGCCGCTACCCTGTCCAAACACTTTTCTAACCCCCACCTCATGGTGCGCACACTCGCCTCGCCGATACTTCCCCGCGTGCGGGACCGCTCGCTTGTCCTCGTCGTGGCCGCGTTGTGCTTCGGCCTCCTGTTCGCGCTGCCGTCCGTTGCCGCCGGTGGCAAGAAGGCCGACGGCACGCTGTCCATCCAGAACGGCAAAGGCGTCGTGCAGATCGCGGCTCGCGGAACCGTCATCGGGCGCATCGACCAGGGCACCGTTCTCGCGATCGACCGCAACCCGAACGACGGAAGCACGCCGATCGTCAAGGGCGGCCGCATCCGGCAGCTGACCGCCACGCGTCAGCTTCACCAGGGCCGGAACATCCGCTTCCGCCTCGCCGGCGGCTTCTACCGGCTGAAGGTGCAGGGTCGCGGGATCAGCCTCTCGGCGGTCGGGCGCGGCGCTGTAACGCTGAACGGCGACGAGCGGTTCGCGGACACCGGGCTTTATTCACTCAACGGCGGCGACTGGATTCCCGTGCCGTACGACCCGGAGACCGTGCAGCTCGCGGCCCCGCCCCCGACGGGCGGGTAGTTCGACATGACCGCCGGGCCACAGCAGTCGATCCTGGTCGTCGAGGACGAGGCCTCGATCGCGTCGTTCGTTGCCCTGTACCTCAAGAACGCCGGCTACGGCGTCAGGCGGGCGGCAACCGGCGGCGAGGCACTCACGAGCGTGGCCCAGGCGCGACCTGACCTGATCGTCCTCGACCTCATGCTCCCGGACATCGACGGCGTCGACGTCTGCCGCCGCATCCGCCAGCGCTCTGACATCCCGATCCTGATGCTGACCGCCCGCGACGAGGACGTGGACAAGATCATCGGACTCGAGGTCGGCGCCGACGACTACCTGACGAAGCCCTTCAACCCGCGCGAGCTCGTGGCGCGGGTGAAGTCGGTCCTCCGGCGGGCGGCGCCTGCCGAGCGGCGGCCCGAGAGCCGTGTGATCAGCCACGGCGATCTCACCGTTGACGCGGGACGGCGCGAGGTCCGGGTCGGCGACCGCGAGGTGCAGCTCGCGCCGAAGGAATTCGACCTCCTCTGGGAGCTGCTCGACCATCGCGGGCTCGTCCTGACGCGCGACCAGCTCCTCGAGCGCGTCTGGGGCTACACGTTCGCCGGTGACACGCGTACCGTTGACGTGCATGTCCGGCAGATCCGCCGCAAGCTGGAGGACGCCTCCCCGATCGTCACGGTCTGGGGCGTCGGGTACAAGGTCGCGAGCGAGCGGAGCGCGGTCCCGACGTAGGGACGGGTAGTGCTCAGGTCGCTCCGCTTCCGCCTGCCGGCGTTCTTCCTGGCGGGAGTGGTTGTGGCCGGGCTGGTCGCCACCGCGATCGCGGTCAAGCTGTTCCAGGACTACACCCATGACCGCACGTACTCGGCGCTACGCCGGGAGTCGCTCGGCCTCGCGAAGCTGTACGGCGAGAAGGCCGGCGTCGACGTCTTCAAGTCGAGCCACCTCGAGGAGGCGACCGGCGACCGGATCTTCTACGTCAACAACAACCGCTTGACGCTCTTCAACGGCTACGAGCACAAGCCCCCGATCCGGCAGCTGCCGCCGAGCACGATCGACTGGGCGCGGCTCGGGAGCCAGGGCGTGCTCCAGCTCGAGTTCACTCCTGCGCGCAGCGGCACGACCTATGTCGGCGTTGCCAGGCCGGTGACGGTCGGGGGGAAGAAGGGGTTCGGCGCGCTGGTCGTCGCGACGCCGAAGTCCGTCCTGCGAACGCGGTGGCTGACGCTGATCGAGCGGCTGGCGATCGCGTTCGCCGGCGGCATCGCCGTGGCGGCAGCGCTCGGCTACTACCTGTCCCGGCGGATCACGAAGCCGGTGCTCGCCCTCGCGCACGCGGCCGACGAGGTCGCGGAGGGCCACTACGAGGTGGAGATCCCGCGCGTACCCGGGGGCGGCGAGATCCAGGATCTCGCGGAGCGCTTCGGCGAGATGACGTCGCGGCTCCGCGAAGCGGACCAGCGCGAGCGGACATTCCTGATGACGGTCTCCCACGAGCTGCGTACGCCGCTGACGGCGATCCGTGGACACATCGAGGCACTGCGCGAGGGCGTCGCGGCCGACGAGGAGTCGCGCCAGGAGTCCCTCTCGGTCGTCTACACGGAGACGGAGCGACTCGACCGTCTCGTGGGCGACGTCCTCGACCTCGCGAAGCTCAACGCGCGGCGCTTCAGCGTCCGGCACGAAGAGGTGGACATGAGCCGCGTCGTCGAGGTCGCCTACACGGCCTTCGCCGAGGAGGCGCGCCGACGCGGGATCAACTACGACGAGGACGTCGACGGCAGCCCCGTGATCGTCTCCGACGGCGACCGCGTCCTCCAGATCATCTCGAACCTGCTCTCGAACGCCTTTCGCTGGACGCCGGACGGCGGCCGGATCGGGGTCGCGCTCGAGGCGAAGAACGGCACCGTCGCCGTCTCGGTCGAGGACACCGGCCCCGGCATCCCGAGCGACGAGGTCGACCGGATCTTCCGACCGTTCTGGTCGCGTGACGGCCGCGGCACCGGCCTCGGCCTCCCGATCGCACACGAGCTCGCAGGAGCACTCGGCGGGCGGATCGAACTCGAGACCGAGCCTGGCCGGGGCAGCTGCTTCCGGCTCGTGCTGCCGAACCCGGCGCTCCGCTAACCGGCGCGCTTGTCGAGGCGCAGCACGACCGCCTCGCCGGCCGGTCCGGCGATGGCGTCCTCCAGCTTGCCGAGGCGCTCGTCGACCGCGCGCCAGCCGGAGGCGACGAGATCGACGAGGACGCCGAGATCGTCGACGCGTGCGTGCCGCTCGGCGGCGAGCTCGCCCTCGAGGCGCTCGAGGCGCCGGAGCACCTGTGTTTGCAACCCCCGCACTTCCGCGAGCTGGCGCGCAACCGGGAGGGTCTCGGCCCGGAGGCCGTCCCGGACCGCCTCGCCCACGCGGGTCGGAAGCGTCGTCTGGAGCTCGGCTGCCGTCTCGGCGACCGCCTCGAGTTGGTGCCGAGCCCGCTCGAGAGCCGCGCTCGTCTCGGCGCTGTCGGCGCGCTCCCGCACGCTGCGCAACCGCTCGGTTGCCTGCTGGATCGCATCCACCATCACGCGCTGCAACGCTACTTTGGCCGTCGGACAACGCAGTGGGACAGTCCGACCAGGCAGGGCCGAGCCCTGCCCGGGCGGACTTGGGTGCTCATGCAGACACGATCGACGCGTCGACTTCGCGCGACGTAGCTCGGCCGGGCGAGGCCGGGCTGCGCCAATTCAGGCACCGTTCCCGTGTGCGCGTTGAGGAGCTTGATTACGACCTGCCGCCGGAGCTGATCGCCCAGCGGCCGCTCGAAGAGCGGGATCAGTCGCGGCTGCTCGTCTTCGACCGCTCAACCGGGGCGGTGCGGCACCGGCGGTTCGAGGAGCTGCCCGACGAGCTGGGCGGCGAGCTCGTCGTCGTCAACGACACCCGGGTCGTGCCCGCGAGGCTCCGGCTGCGGCGGCCGGGCGGCGGCGAGGCGGAGGTGCTCCTACTCGAGCACACCGGCGAGGACGGCGTCTGGGAGGCGCTCGCGCGGCCCTCGCGGCGGCTCCGGCGCGGGCAGCGCCTGGGCGCTGTCGAGCTGCTCGAGCCGCTGGGCGGCGGGCGCTGGCTGCTGCGGTTGACCGGCGAGCCCGCGGGCGAGACGCCGCTGCCGCCGTACATCCACGAAGCGCTCGACGATCCCGAGCGCTATCAGACCGTCTATGCGCGCGAAGCGGGCTCCGCGGCCGCGCCGACCGCGGGCCTGCACCTCACGCCGGAGCTGATGGCCCGGCTGGACACCGAGCGCGTGACGCTGCACGTCGGGCTCGACACGTTCCGGCCGGTGACCGAGCCGTCCCTGGCGGACCACCGCCTGCACGGCGAGCGCTACGCGGTCTCTGAGGGCGCCTGGGAGCGGATTCGCTCGGCCGACCGGGTGGTCGCAGTGGGCACGACGACGGTGCGGGTGCTCGAGACGCTTGCCCGCGGTGCACCGCTCTCGGGGAGGACGGAGCTGTTCGTCACGCCGGGCTTCGAGTTCCGCCGGGTCGATGCGCTCCTGACGAACTTCCACCTGCCGCGATCGACCCTGCTCGCGCTCGTCATGGCGTTCGCGGGCGTAGACGAGACGAGGCGGCTCTACCGAACGGCGATCGACGAGCGCTACCGGTTCTACTCGTTCGGCGACGCGATGCTGATCCTGTGAGCTTTCGAGTCGTCGCCGCCGACGGCGGGGCCAGGGCCGGCGTGCTGTCGACCGCGCACGGCGACGTGCCAACGCCGGCGTTCATGCCGGTCGGGACGAAGGCGACGGTCAAGAGCGTCGACCCCGACGAATTGCGCGCGCTCGGAGCGACGATCGTCCTCGGAAACACGTACCACCTGCATTTCCGGCCGGGCGAGGAGGTGATCGCGGAAGTCGGCGGCCTGCACCGGTTCATGGGCTGGGACGGCCCGATCCTGACCGACTCGGGCGGGTTCCAGGTCTTCTCGCTCCGCGACACGCTGGTCGCGGTCGACGACGAGGGCGCGACCTTTCGTTCCGTCTATGACGGCAGCGCCGAGCGGCTCTCCCCGGACGCGGTTGCCCGCATCCAGGCGAACCTGGGCTCTGACGTCGCGATGTGCCTCGACGTCTGCGCGCCTGCCGGGGTCTCCCGCGCGGAGCTCGAGACCGCGGTACGTCTGACCTCGAGCTGGGCTGCTCGCCAGCGCCGGGCGCCGCGCGCGCCCGATCAGCTGCTCTTCGGCATCACGCAGGGCGGCGCCGACCCCGAGCTTCGGCGCCGTTCGATCGGGGAGATCACGCAGCTCGGGTTCGACGGGTACGCACTCGGCGGCCTCGCCGTCGGCGAGCCTCGCGACGTGATGTTCGACGCGGTCGGCTGGGCGGCGCCGGCGTTGCCGTCGGAGCGGCCGCGCTACTTCATGGGAATCGGCGACCCCGAAGGCGTGCTGGAGGTCGTGGAGCGTGGCGTCGACATGTTCGACTGCGTGCTGCCGACGCGAACCGCCCGCACCGGATCGGCGCTGACCGCCGACGGCCGGCTGAACCTCCGCAACCGCCGGTTCGCGCGCGATCCCAGCCCGCTCGACGAGGGCTGTGCGTGCCCCGCGTGCTCGCGCTTTTCGCGGGCGTACATCCGGCACCTCGTCAACCAGCAGGAGCTTCTCGGCGTTCGCCTTCTGAGCCTGCATAATTTGTCGTACCTGCTGCAACTGACGGCGGGAGCGCGTGAGGCGATCGAGCGCGGCACCTTCACGGCTTACAAGGCCGACGTGCTTGGGCGTCTCGCGGGAGCCCGCGAGGAGGTTTCGTGATCTACCTGATTCTCATTGTCGGCTTGCTCGTCGCCATGTGGGTGCTGCTCATCCGTCCGCAGCGCCGCAAGCAGATGGAGCAGCAGGACCTGCTCGGCAACCTCGAGGTCGGGGACGAGGTCGTCACCGCCGGCGGGCTCTACGGACACGTCGAGGCGATCGAGGACGACGAGATCCGCCTGGAGATCGCGCCGGGCACCGTCGTCCGCGTCGCGAAGCGAGCCATCGCCGCCGTCCTGCCCGAAGAGGACGAGGACGAGGAAGAGGAGTACGACGAGGACGAGCCCGAGGCGGCCGCGGAGGGCGAGCCGGAAGCCGAGCACGAGGATGAGGCTGCGGTTAACGAGAATGAGGCCGCGGTTAACGAGGCCTCATCCGGCTCGAGTCGCCGCTAACCTAGAGCAACTTTGCGCGAGCGCCGCAACTACCTCATCCTGATGGGCCTGATCGCGGCTGCGCTCGTCGGCGTGGCCGTGATGGCAGCTCCCGGGTCGCCGGCGTACAAGAAGCCAAATCTCGGGCTCGACCTGCAGGGCGGGCTCGAGGTCGTTCTGCAGGCGGTGCCGCCGCCGAACACGCAGCTGACCTCGAACGACATCGACCGGTCTGTGACGATCATGCGGAACCGCGTGGACAAGCTCGGCGTCTCCGAGCCCGAGATCCGGAAGCAGAGCAGCAACCAGATCGTGATCGAGCTTCCGGGCGTCAAGAACGCGGAGACGGCGCAGAAGCTGATCGGGAAGACCGCTCAGCTGCAGCTCTACGACCTGGAGACGAGCGTGACCGGTCCGTCCGCCGCGGTGGGGGGCGTCCCGCGGGCGACGCCGTCCCTCTACCAGCTGCTCGAGGCGGTGAAGGCGCAGGCGGGCAACAGCTCGACCTCGTGGTACGTGTTCGACAAGAGGCACGACCTGCGGGCCGGCCCGCTGCGGCACCGGTCGGATGCCTTCAACACGAAGGCGCTGCGCAACGAGAACGGGAAGCTGCCGAAGGGGTGGTCGATCCTCTCGGTCCCGCAGGGTACGGTCGTGATCACTTGCGGTGCCGCGTCCGGCGTTTGTCCCGGCGTGAACAACCCGAGCGTGACCCAGACCTACTACTACCTCTTCAAGTTCCAGCCGAACTCGAAGTCGAACCCGATTCCGCAGATGACCGGCTCCGACCTGAAGCTCGGCGGGACGCGGCAGGACTTCGACACGCAGAGCGGGGAGCCGATCGTGCTCATGCAGTTCACGAGCCACGGCGCCAGCGTGTTCCAGAAGGTGACCGCCGAGGAGTGGCAGCGCGGGCGGTTGGACCGCTCGCCGCAGCACTTCGCGATCGTCCTCGACGGGGACATCAAGTCGTGGCCGCAGATCGACCCGAACAACTCGACGCTCGCGGGCGGCATCTCGGGCGGCAGCGCCCAGATCACCGGCAACTTCACGACGGGGGAGGCCAAGGACCTCGCGCTCGTCCTCCAGACCGGTGCCCTGCCGGTGAAGTTCCAGACACTCGAGCACACGTCGATCTCGGCGACGCTCGGCGCTGACTCACTCCGTCAGGCCGAGATCGCGGCCGGTGTTGGCCTCCTGGTCGTCGCGCTCTTCCTGCTGCTCTTCTACCGGTTCCTCGGCGTCGTCGCGGTCATCGGCCTCGGCATCTACGCCGCCTTCCTCTACGCGGCGATCCTCCTCTTCGGCGTCACGCTGACGCTGCCCGGATTCGCGGGCATGATCCTCACGATCGGGGTGGCGGCCGACGCAAACGTCGTCATCTTCGAACGCATCAAGGAGGAGTTCCGCGCGGGCAAATCCGTGCGCGCGGCCATCGCCGCCGGCTACGCGAAGGGCTTCCACACGATCATCGACGCGAACGTCGTCACGGCGATCACGGCGCTCGTGCTGTTCGCGGTCGCAACCGCGAGCGTGAAGGGGTTCGCCCTCATGCTGCTGATCGGAACCGCGATCTCGTTGCTGACGGCCGTCGCGGTCACGCGCGCCATGCTCGGGCTGCTCGCCGGTTTCAGCTGGTTCGACAACCCGCGCTTCATGGGCGCGCAGGGACAGCAGCGCGCGAAGTGGATGGAGATCGACTTCATGAAGCGCCGCTACCTGTGGTTCGCGATCTCGGGCGTGGTGGTGCTCATCAGCGTCGTCTCGCTCGGCCTGCGCGGACTGAACCTCGGCATCGACTTCAAGGGCGGCAGCCAGATCACCTTCACGACACCGAGCCCCGTCAGCCTCAGCGACGTCCGGGATCAGGCGGGCAAGATCGGCGAGTCGGCCGCCGAGGTGCAGGGGAAGGGCAAGGATTACGGCGGCTACACGTACAAGAGTTTCCAGATCCGCACGAAGACGCTGCCGAACGCGAAGGAGGCGGAGCTCACGAACTCCCTCGAGACGCAGTTCGGTGAAGGGAAGCAGCTCTCCCTCCAGACGAACACCGTCTCGGCGAGCTTCGGGCGGCAGATAGCCCGCGGGGCGATCCTCGCGATCGTCTTCTCGCTGTTGCTGATCGTGCTCTACATCACGATTCGGTTCCAGTTCAAGTTCGCGCTGCCGGTGATCGTGGCGCTGATCCACGACATCGTGATCACGCTGGGTGTGTACTCGCTGACCGGCTTCGAGGTGTCGACGGCGACGGTGGCCGCGGTCTTAACCGTGCTCGGGTACTCGATCTACGACACGATCATCATCTTCGACCGGATCCGGGAGAACATCCCGCTGATGCGGCGCGCGCCGTTCGCGACGATCGCGAACGTGTCGCTGTGGGAGGTCATGCGGCGCTCCCTGGCCACGACCTTCATCACCCTCCTGCCGATCATCTCGCTGCTGGTGTTCGGCGGCGCGACGCTGAAGGACTTCGCCTTCGCGCTGCTGATCGGCATCACGTCCGGTGCGTACTCGTCCATCTTCATCGCGGCGCCGGCGCTCACGATCTGGAAGGAGCGCGAGCCGGAGTTCGCGCGGCGCAAGGATCAGGATGTGACGAAGGAGGAGGCCGAGCTGGCGCTCGCCGCCTCCGAGGAGGCGCTCGCGGAGGAGCCGGCGGAGGCGCCGGAGCTCGTCCCGGTCGCCGGGACGGAGCGTCAGTCCGCCGCCGCCAAGCGGGAGCGGCGACGACAGCGTCGCCGCGCGAGGCCGCATGGCCGCGCCCGATAACACGTCCCTCCGGGAGTTCGTCGAGAAGCTGGCGCTGGCCGGCGTCGGAGCCGTCGCCCTGACCGCCGAGCGGGCGGATGCGCTCGCGGAGGAGTTCGCCCGGCGAGGGAACATGACGCGTGAAGAGGCACGGCGCGCGATCGACGACCAGACAGCGCGGTGGCGCGGCGAGGCGTCACGGATCGGCGAGCGCGCGGGCGTCGGACTGCACGGCGTGTTTCACGAGTTCGGCCTCGTCACGCGCGACGAGTACTCGGAGCTCGAGCTCCGCGTCGCGCAGCTCGAGCACCGCCTCCGCCTCCTCGAGGGCGAGGGGCAGCCGACCCAGCAGCTCCGCCCGGTCTAGCGGGCGGCGCGAGCCGTGTCTACGGTGGTCTGACGCGGTAGAGGCGGCAGGGCCCGAGCCACGGGCCCGGCGCAAGGCGGTTGTGGACGAAGGCGATCAGCCGGTCGAGCGAGAACCTGGCGCCGGAGCGCTCGCCGAGGCAGAGGCGTGTCAGACGGCGATCCGCGAGCGCCCGGATGATTGCGTCCTGGCCACTCGTCCCGACGGCGGAGACGAGCGGGTAGTCGTACCGGGTCGGATTTCGCACGCCGGAGGTCAGGTAGAACAGACCGGCTCTGGAGAAGACCAGGAAGAGGCGCTTTCCGTTCGCCGCCCGACGCAGGGCCGCCGCGCCGCGCTCGACCTCCCGCTCCTCGCTCCCGTCCACGAGCGCAAGCCTGAAGTGGGGGAGGCCTGATAGCCGCTCCCCGCCGCTGATCACGAGCGCCGGCGGCCGTGCGAGCAGGACGATCACCGGCAGCGCGAGGACACCTCCGAGCAGTACATGAGCGCGACGCCCCGCGAGACGTCCGCCGAGGCGTGTGAGGGCGTAGCCCGCACCGACGACGATCACGGGGGCCGCGAAGAGCAGGTGGCTGTAGTCGAAGCGGGGATAGGCGGTGCCGAGCCCGGCCGCCACGAACAGGAGGACTGCCACCGCCTCCAGGCGGCGCTCGCCGCGGCGCTGCGCCGCGATCCAGGCCGTCGCGCCGATGGCGAGCAGGGTGACGACGAACAAGGCGGTCCAGTAGACGGCCACGAACCTGATCGAGGCGTTGAACGACGGATCGCCGACGCGGGAGGCCGCGTAGCGCAGGCCGCCGAAGAACGAGATGCTGCCGCGCTGGACGTAGCTTCCCTTCGCCGCGAAGGCCGAGTCCCAGATGGCGCCGGGGCTCTGGACGAGCGCCGGCGCGAGCACGAGCGCGGCGGTGGCGATGCAGGCGGCGGTCGCAAGCGCCACCGCGCCGAGCCTGGCGCGCACCCCTCCGGAGGCAGCCAGAATTTCGACCGCCGCGGCGCCGAGCCCGAGCAGGCCGACCGTGTACTTCGCCGAGAGCGCGAGGCCGGCGGCGATTCCGGCGACGACTGCGAGGCTCCACGGGCGCCCTCCCTGGAGCCAGGCGAGCGTCGCCAGAAAGCACGCGAGGAGGAACGTCGTAGCAAGGGGCTGGTACGGCGCCGGCGTGAACGCCGCGGGGCACACGTAGGCGGCCAGCGCGAGCACGACGAGCGCGATCTGCCTGATCCCCAGTCGGCGGGCGATCAGCACGGCCAGGGTCGCAGAAGCGCCACAGCTCAGCGCGACGAGCAGCTTTACCCACGCGATCTCGGCGCCGAATGCGGCCACGGGGCCGAGCGCGGCATAGACGGCAAGCGGCGTCGAGCCGTACCAGACGTCCTTGTAGAGGGTGTCGCCCGTGGCAACCCGGTGGACGACGTCGAGGAACCAGGCCTCGTCCTCCCAGCCCAACGCGCTGAAGTCGACGACGAACGCGTACACGGTGAAGGCGAGGCCGATTGCGACCGCACTCAGCGTCGACGTGAGTACTCGCTCCCGCGGCGCGTCGCGCGGAGTCGCAGGAGCGCCTTCCGCAATCGCGGCAACGGGCGGCCGTCTCATGAGTGCTGCGCGCCGAAGAGCTGGAACGGCAGGATGGGACGAAGCGGACGAAGACGCTCGAGACGCTGCTCGACCCCGCGTCCGCCGCGAGCGTTCGCGGCGAACGGCGGGAAGAACCCGAACCGGATCACCGGCCTGGGATGGAGCCCCGCCGAACGCATCGCGGCCGCCACCGACCTGGCTCGCATATGGATGATGCCCCCGTCGCCGGACCACGTCATCCCGGGCGTGACCGCGATCTGGACGTAGTAGAGCGGGTTGAGGGGATTCGGCTCGAGGAACGCGACCCGGCCGCCGGGGCGGAGGAGCCGCTCCATCCCCTCGAAGCAGCGCGTCAGGTCGTGGAGGTGGTGGAGCGTGAAGAGACCGACGACTGCGTCGAACCGGCGCTCCAGTGCGGGCGGCGCGTCGGCCACGTCGGCGGCGTGAAGCGGGATGTCGTATCGCCCTCCCGCATAGCTGCGAAGTCGCTCGAGGAGGACGGGAGAGAGGTCGAGGCCCTCGACCGCGAGGCCCTGATCGGCCAGCAGGAACGTGTAGCGCCCCATGCCGCAGCCGACCTCGAGGACACGCTCGCCCGGCGCAAGCGACGCGTAGCGCGCGAGGGCTTCCACGTGGCGTCGAAGATACGGCGTCGCGGCCGGCCGCATGCGCCGCTTCTCGTGCTCCTCGAAGTAGCGCCGTTGCGACCGGTTATGCAGGTCGAAGCGCGGATCAGCCACGCCGGAGCCTCCGTAGCCGCCAGCCGAGAATCCATGCGTACGCGCGCAGGGCGCCGATCACGCGATCGCGCGCGCGGTACGCCGACGGGCCTGACGGACGTGCCGCCCGTGCGACCGGGATCGACGCCATCGGATAGCCGGCGGCGCCGATCATCGCGGTCACGAACGGCCGTCTGCCGTCGAGCTCCAGGACACGCACGACCACGGGCCGCTCGAGCACCACGAACAGACCGGCGTCCGGCGGAACCCCTGCCAGGATGGCGAGCGAGCGCTTGAACATCTTCGAGGTGGCCAGCCGGACCGCCGACTCGTAGCGTCCGCGACGGCCGGCGAAGACGACCGGAACACCGCGCGCGCGCGCCGTAGCGAGCAGGAGGGGGATCGCCTCGGGTGGGTCTTGCAGATCGGCATCCATGACGACGACCCACCGTCCGCTCGCGGAGGCGAGGCCCGCGAGCACCGCGCGGTGCTGGCCCTCGTTGGGTGCGAGCGACATCGTCCGAACCCGGCCGTCTCGTTGCCGGATCCGGTGGAGAGCCCAGGCGGCCCCGTCGGGCGAACAGTCGTCGACGTAGACGAGCTCGAAGCTCATGCCTTCCGACTCGAGCGTCGAGCACAGCCGGGAGTGGAGTTCCTCGAGGAGCTCTGCACCCCCATAGACCGGCAAGACGACGCTCAGTTCTGGCACCTCACCCGGTGAGCTCACGGTGCTCCCTGAACCACTCGAAGGTCTCCCGCAGGCCGGCCTCCAGCGAGTGAGCCGGGCGCCAACCGAGGAGCCGTTCGGCTTTCGAGATGTCCGCGCACCACACATCGGTGTCCCACGGCCGCGGCGGGAACGCACCTGGACGCGTATGGATCTCGACCTCCGTGGCGCGGGCCAACACCTCCACGAGCTCCTCGTTTGCCGTCATGCGTCCCGAGCCGACATTGACGATTTCGCCCGGCGGCAGGTCGGCGCTGGCGGCAACGAGCACCGCCTCGACGACGTCGGCGACGTAGACGTAGTCGTGGCGCGGTCCGACCGCGAGCGGTAGCTCGACCCCGTCGAGCGCGGCGCGGATCGCCCTCGGAACCAGCCGGCTCGCCCACTCCCGTGGCCCGTACACGGCGTACGGGCGCAGAATCGTGGCGGGCCTTGCCGCTTCACGGGCGTACGCGAGCACCAGCATCGTCGCCGCAGCTTTCGCGGCGCCGCGGACGGTCGACGGTTCGAGGCGGTCGTCCTCGCGGGCCGGTCTCGCGAAGCGGCCGTACTCGAGCGAGCTGCCGACATGGACGAGCCGTGCCGGCGGCGCGGCCGCCGCGGCGGCGAGCAGGCTCGCGGTGCCGAAGACCGTGTCCTCCAGGAGCGTGGCCGTCTCCTCCGGGGTCGCCGGGTGGCCGCGGCGTGCGGCGAGGTGGATGACGACCTCGGGGCGCGCGGCCCGGTAGGCGCGCTCGACATCGGCCTGCTGCCGCAGGTCGCACTCGTGGACGGCGACGTCGCAGACGGCGTCGCCGAGCGGCTCGAGCGTTGTTCCGGGCCGGACGACGGCGTGCACCTCCGCGCCGGTCTCGACGAGCGCGAGCACCAGGTTCGACCCGATGAAGCCAGATGCGCCGGTGACCAGCACCGGCCGGCGCCGCAGGTCAGACGGCACCTGCGAGCCGTCCCTCCCAGCCGCCGACGAGACGCTCGAGCTCGGCTCGATCGCGAGCGACGGCTTCCTCTGACCGTGCCGCCGACGTGGCGATCGCGCGCCGGAGCCGCTGCACCTCGACGCGGAGGTTGCGGTCGCGGATATCGCGGTGAAAGGAGCGGCGGAGGAAGCTGAACGAGCACTCCAACCGGGCCATCTCTCCGAGGAGCAGCCTGCAGGGAACCGGCGCTCCACGGTCTGGCAGTGTCAGCCCCCCGAACCCGAACGGCACGCGAAACAGCGGCCGAAGCCGCTCCAGCGTCCCGTCGACGAGCGGCTCGAAGATCGACGGCGAGCGGCGCTCGATCGCAAGGTCGTTCAGACCCACATAGACGCGCGACAGCGGGAGCTGCGCGAGCTCGCCGGCGTTCTCCAGCGCGGCCGCGGTCTCCAGGAGGATCCCGACCCGGCAGCGTCGCGCCGCGAGGGCCAGCGCCTCCTCGACCTGCGCCGGGGTGCGCACCATCGGAAGGAGCACCTCGTCTGCGCCGGCCGCGATTGCCGTCTCGATCTCATTGGCCGAGCCCGGGCCGAGGGCATTGACGCGGCAGAGGACGTGCGCGTCGGTGGCCGCGCGCACCCTCCGAAGGTCGTGCGCCGTGTGACGATTGATCTCGGTGTCGGCACCGCGTTGGCGCGCCTCCTTGTCCAGGTGCTCCCAGTCCACGATCAGCGAATCGACCCCGGCCGAGACTGCGCGCCGCACGAGCTCGGGGTCGACGGAGAAGAGGACGAGCTCGAAGTCGCTCATCGCTTCCTTGCCGCCACGACCAGTGACGAGCCGAAAGGCGGGACGAGGCGCCCGAGCGCGAGCTCGGCCCTCGTGACGGCGGCGAGAACCCGGTTCAGGCGCGGGGACGGACGTTCCTCGAGATCGCGAAGCCGCGGCCCATTGCGACCGAGCCAACGCGTCACCGCGAGGACCGGGAGGAGGAGCGCCTGGTATCCGCGCATGGAAACGATCTCGAACCCTGACGCGCGGAGGAGGGCGCGGACGCTCGTGGGGGAGTAGCGGCGAAGGTGGCCGGCGTCGACATCGCGGTAGCTCCAGAGCCAGGAGCCCGCGGGCACCGATGCGATCAACATGCCCCCCGGGCGCAGGACACGCATCGCCTGCGCGAGCACGGCTCGGTCGTCCGCGTGCTCGAGCACGTCGAGGACGACGGCCGCGTCGAACGCTCCGTCCGCGAACGGCAGGCGGCCGGCCGAGGCGCGTGCGAGCCGGGCGCCGGGCAGACGCCTGCGTGCCCGGTGAAGGCCGGAGGCGAGGGCGTCGACGCCGACGGTCTCGTACCCGTCGGCCACGAGTGCGGCGAGCATGGCCCCGTTGCCGCAGCCGATGTCGAGCACCTTCGCCGGCCGCGGGATCAGCTCCCGGACCAGGGCAACGACCAGGGCGCGTCTGCCCAGGAACCAGAAGTGCCAGTCTTCGAGGTCGGCCAGCCGCGAGAGACGATCGGGTCGGAACGCCGTCCCGTCCTCGCCCGGCGCGAGGTCCGGAATGCCGTCCTCCACCGCGTAGCGTTCGCCGTCTCCGCAGACAAGCGCGTCTTCTCCGCACCGGCGCAAGACCCGACCGTCGTTCGGGCAGCGGAGCAGTTCGACGAGGTCCGGGGGGACGGTGGCCGCCAGTCGGCGGATTCTACGCCGAGTCGCCGACGGCGAGTCAAGACCGACACCCGAGACGGCGTCGGCGCCGCGTGCTCTGCCACGATGTACGCCCATGGCGCAAGCGCCGCCGCGTAACCTCGGCCGCCTCTCGGAAATCGCTCAGGTCGCCGTCAAGCACGGCTTCGGGTACGTCTTCGAGTCGAGGCGCCCGTGGCGCCGCACGGTCGTCCCCGACGGCAGCTCGCAGCGGGGCCTGCACCTCCGGGAGATGTTCGAGGAGCTCGGCCCGACGTTCGTCAAGTTCGGGCAGCTGCTCTCCATGCGCCCCGACGTCGTGCCCCCGGACATCATCGTCGAGCTGCGCCGCCTCCAGGACGACGTCACGCCGTTTCCGTTCGAGGACGTAGAGCGGGTGATCTACGAGGAGCTCAACCTGCCGCTCGAGCGCCTGTTCATCGAGTTCGACGAGCGGGCGACGGCGGCCGCGTCGATCGGGCAGGTGCATCGCGCGGTGCTCCCCAACGGGGATCAGGTCGTCGTCAAGGTGCAGCGACCGAACGCACCAAGGCAGGTCGAGGCGGACGTCTCGCTCATGTACCAGGCCGCGCGCCTGGCCAAGGAACGCGTGCGCGCCCTCGAGTTCATCGACCCCAAGGCGCTCGTCGACGAGTTCGCGCGACAGATCCGGCAGGAGCTCGACTACCGGCTCGAGGGCAGGAACGCTCAGGTCTTTCGGCGCAACTTCGCCGGCGACCCACACGTGCACATCCCGCGGGTGTACTGGAGCTACTCGCGCGCCCGGGTGCTGACGCTCGAGTACATCGACGGCATCCAGCTCGCCGACATCGACCCGGAGAGCTACAGCATGGACGACCGGCGCCGGCTGGCGGAGCTCATGGCCGAGGCCTGGATGGCAATGGTGTTCCGGCACGGGTTCTTTCACGGCGACCCCCATCCGGCGAACGTCCTCGTCCTACCTCAGCGCGACGCCATCGGTCTCGTGGACTTCGGCGCGACCGGGACGCTGACCGACGAGGACATGTCGAAGCTGACGCGGCTGTTCGTGGACGTGGTCAACGAGAACATCGAGGCGCTGCCGAAGCGGCTCGCGGAGCTCGGCGTTCGCTACCCGCGAGAGCGGGAGCAGGAGTTCGTGAACGAGCTGCGCGACGTCTTCTACCGCTACTACGGCGCCCGCCTCTCCGAGATCGACCCGCAGCAAGTCATTCGCGAGGCGTTCCAGCTCATCTACTCGCTCAACCTCCGCCTGCCGACTCGTTTCGTTCTCCTCGACCGGGTGATCGCGACGCTCGCATCGGTCGGGATCGAGCTCTACCCGGATTTCAACGTGTTCGAGATTGCACGTCCGTACGCGCGCGAGCTGATCGTGCGCCGCTTCTACCCGCGGCGCATGCTCCTGGAGGGGCAGAAGGAGGCGCTCGCGATGGGCGCTGTCCTTCACGACATGCCGTATCAGCTCCACGACTTCCTGGAGCAGATCCGCGACGGCCAGAT